>OLNT01000433.1_pt1 | contig 27739 bp, 20 predicted proteins | sample 1672641 | NCBI WGS metagenome assembly OLNT01 (sample SAMEA3136708, study PRJEB25190) | human gut metagenome
GCGCCGGCCGGGGCGCTCCCTGCGGTCGCCACCTCCCCGAGCGGAAACACCATGCGCGCACTGCCGCCGTTGTTGGCCTCCTGACGGGCGGCCAGCTCGGCCGACACGAGCTTCATGCGCTGAGCCTCGGCAATGAGGTACTTCTGGGAATCGAACAGCTCTACCTCCCCGTTCTCGTCACGTTCGGCGAAAGCGCCGAGCGCCGTGTAGGAGCCGTCGGGCAGAAGCTCGCGCAGCTTGGCGGTGTCGGAGTAGCAGATGCCCAAATACCCCAGCACCTGGTTGCGCAGCGTATCGTTCAAAATGGGCCAGGCGATCTCGATGCGCTTGTCCATGTTGCGGGTCATGAGGTCGGCGCTGGACAGGTACAGCTTGCAGTCGTCGCGCGGGCCGAAGCCGTAGATGCGGCTGTGCTCGAGCAGCTGGCCGACGATGGACACTTCGCGTACGCGGTCGGTATAGCCCTCCACGCCCGGCAGGATGCAGGAGATGCCGCGCACGAACAGGTCGATGGGCACCCCCGCCTGGGAGGCCTCCACCAGCTTGTCGATGACCTCCTTGTCGGTGATGGAGTTCGTCTTGAAGAACAGCCCGCACTTCTCGCCGCGGCGCGCGCGCTCGATCTGCACGTCGATGTTGCGCAGGATGTTCTGCTTGATCATAAGCGGCGCGACCCACAGGATGTCGTAGTTGTCCGAGGTGTTCTCCAGCGCCATGTTGCGGAAGAAGTCGGCAGCGTCGTGGCCGATCTGGGAGTCGCAGGTGATGAACGAGAAGTCGGTGTAGAGCTTCGCCGTCTTCTCGTTGTAGTTGCCCGTACCCAGCTGGGTGATGTGCTGCAGGCCGTTTTCCGTCTGACGCGTGATAGTGCAGATCTTCGAGTGGACCTTGAAGTTGCGGAAGCCGTAGATGACGTGGCAGCCGGCGGCCTCGAAGCGCTGGGACCACTCGATGTTGTTAGACTCGTCGAAGCGGGCGCGCAGCTCGAACAGCGCCGTGACCTCCTTGCCGTTCTCGGCGGCGTTGATGAGCGCCTCGGCCAGATGCGACTGGCTCGCCAGGCGGTACAGCGTGATTTTGATGGAAACGACGGCTGGGTCCACCGAGGCCTCGCGCAGAAGCTGCACGAAAGCGTCCATGGACTGGTAGGGGTACGACAACAGCACCTCGTGCTCGCTCACCTGCTCGATGATGGAGCGCTTGCGATCGAGGCAGGCGGGCCACTGAGGCGTGAACGGCGCCTGAGTGAGCGCGGCGCGCGCCTCGGCGGACAGACGGCTGCCCAGCCCCCAGGTGTAGCCCATGTTCAGCGGCACACGGGTGACGAACAGCTGGTGCTCAGCCAGACCCAGCTTCTCCAGCAGAAGCCCCTTCACCGTGCGCGACAGCGGCCGCTCGCTTTCCAGACGCACCGGGGCCAAGCGGCTGCGCTTCTTCAGAATGCGCTTCATGTGCTCGCGGTAGTCCTCGCCCTGCTCCTCGGCGCCTTCCGTGGCATCCAAATCGGCGTTGCGGGTCACGCAGATGATGTTGGTGTGCTTGACCGTGTACATGGAGAAGACCTCGGCGGCGAACATCTCGATGGCACGCTCCACCAGGATGAACTGCAGCCCGTCGCCGGGCAGTTCGATGACGCGGCTCGTCTGGCGCGGCAGCGGGATGATGCCCAGCGTCACGCCCTCGGCGCCGAGGTTCTTCGTGGCCTTCGCCTCGGCCTTGTCGCGGGCGCGCTCCTCCTTCGACTTCTTCGCCTTGGGGCGCGCCTCCTCGTCGAGGCGCACGACGATGTACAGGCCGCCGTTTTCCAGGTGCGGGAAAGGGTGCCGCGCGTTGATGATCTGCGGCGAGAGGAAGGGCAGCACGTTGTCTTCCATGTAGCCTCGCAGATAGTCGCGCTGCTCGGCCGTGAGGTCTTCCTTGTGCAGGCCGCGAATGCCCTGCTCGGCAAGGAGACTCCGAACGGTTTTGTAGGTTTCCTCGTAGTAGGGGTACAGCTCGTGGCAGCGGGCGTAGATGGCCTCCAGCTGCTGAGCCGGCGTCATGCCGGATTTCGGATCGATGATGGACTTCTTCAGCAGCGACAGGTCGGTGAGCGAGCCGACGCGCACCATGAAGAATTCCTGCAAGTTGCTCCAGAAGATGGAGATGAAATTCAAGCGCTCGAGCAGCGGCACCGTGGGATCGGCCCCCTGGTCGAGCACGCGCTTGTTGAAATCGAGCCACGAGAGCTCACGGTTCTGCATATAAGGCGGCTTCACAATCGTCGTCGTTGCCGCGGTATCCTTCGATGCCTGTGCGTTCATGGGCCTAGCCTTCTCCCTCTTGTATAGTCGCTGGCCGAAAAAATCAAGCCGCGCACCGGAACGCGCGCGACCTATGTATTTTACCATTCTTTGGACGATTAGCCGAAATTTGGCAACGGGATGTCAACGGCCCTGGAAAAAGCAGTCCGATGCGTCAGGCCGCTCCTAAGATCCTCGCCAAAACGCCCACCCTACAAGCTCGCCGCCCCGAGACAGTTCACCCCATTGGCCTCGCAGATGGCTCTCAGCTTCTTGTCAAACGTGAAGAGCGTAGCAGCATTGCGCCGAGCGAGGACGAGATAAAGCATATCGTAAACAGGGTGGTTGTTCCGCGCAGCCTCATGAAGCGCCTCCAGCAGAAGCGATTCGTCATCCGCATAACCGTCTATCAAATCAAGCGCATTCTGGAAGAGCTCGATGCCTTCCTCCTCGGAAAGACCCCCTATCCGTATGTACTTCCAAGCCACATTGCCCATTTCGGTTACGAAGCATCGCGGAGCGATGATCGCCTCCCCATTGCCCACAAGCATTCTGAGCGCCTGCCCCGCTTCTCCGCCTTGGGCCATCGCCACGGCGGCATTAGCATCCAGAACGATCATTGACGCCCCCCTCGTCTTCGATGTCGGCAAAAGGATCAAGGGATGCCATAATGCGATCGGTGCGCTCTTCCCTTCCCTCTCTTACCAATGCAACGATCTCATCAGTCGTCAGCGTCTTGCACTTCCAGTTCAGTTCATCGAAATTGGCGAAAATCTGCTGACGCCTCTGCGCTCGGGACTCCTCGATTGCCCCTCTTTCCTGCCAGAAGCTTCCCTTTGCGACCCCCGCAGAAGCGAGCTGAATATCACCATTGCGCGGCGCAAGGCGTGACAGACGATCTGCATCGAACGGGAAGGGCTCCTGCCGCAGCGCCGATGCCTCGGCCAGCATCTCCTCCACGGCGATGATCGTCTGCTGGGCAATAGAGCGATGGTTGCGCGACGCGTATTCCTTCAGCTCATCGTAAAGCATCGCCGGAAAATCCCTTACCTGAAGCGCAGGCATCTCTTGTCCTCTCTTCCGGAGCAATCGTTGCATGCATTATACCTACTTTTACATGCATATACAAGCGGCCTAGTGCAATCCCCGTTCTGACTACCGTTCTACCGATAGTCAGAACGGGGTCACCGTGGCGATCGCCCCGGCCCGCGTCCTCGGCTGCTCCGTGGAGGATCTGATGCAGAGGGCGTAAAGATCAATCAGCTGCGCCGTCGACGAGCTTGAGGCCGATGACGCAGCCGACGAGGCCGGCGATGAGCAGGATACGGGCGAGGTTTGCGGGCTCCGACCCTGTGGCCATACCGTAGATGACCGTGAGGGCCGCGCCGATGCCCACCCACACGGCGTAGGCCGTCCCCGTCGGCAGCGTCTTCACAGCGAAGGAAAGCCCCAGCATGGATAGCACCAGGGCCACAACGAACACGATGGTGGGGCCGACGTGGGTGAAGCCCTCGGACTTGCCGAGGGCGATGGCCCACACCGATTCCATGACGCCGGAGGCTATAAGCACCAGCCAGTTCATCGAACGCCCCTTTCCGCAGGGCGCCGCCCGGCTGCGGCACGCGCCTTGGCGGCTGCAGCAGGGGCGGCGCCTCCTTCCCGCTTACTCGTCGATTACCATGGTGGGGTTGTCGCGGGTAATGATTTGCTTGGCGAAGATGTCGGCGCCCAGGTAGCGCTGCACCATGTCAGCCAGCTGGTCGGTGGCGGCAGCCAGGTCGTCAGCACGGGCCGGGTCCACGGACTCGATGATGAGGAAGGCCTTCTTCGAATCGTCGATCAGCGCCGTGCGCTCGCCATCACGCCAGTTCCAGCAGCGGCAGATGGCGCCGGCGTCGTCGCGGTAGCACAGCTCGCCTTCCAGCGTGGGCGCGTCCTCCTCCTCGCCGAGCGGGCGGAACGCATCGCCGCCTTCGGTGATGCCGAGGCGGATATCGCCGGCCATGGCATCGATGTCCTCACCGCCCACGGGCAGCGCGTGCGTAAGCGACACCGTGTTGTAGATGTCCACCGACGGCGTGATGGAGCCCACGGGATTACCCTTCAGCACGCGCTTGAGCAGGTTCTCGATGGAGCAGCGCGCGCCCTTCTTCGTCTTGAATTTCTGATAGGCCTCGCGCCATACCGCTACGACCTCGTTTTGCGAGACGGTATTGCTCTCCAGGTGCTGATCGGCCTTTCCGTTGGCCTCGGCCAGAGCGCGCGCGATGGCGGAGGCGTCCTCGGGCGCCACCTCGTCAGTCGGCTTCATGTTGTGAGCCACGACGATGCCGATCTGCGCCTCGGGGAACAGCTCCCAGAACGACTCTTCCGTCACGAACTGCTTCATAGGTCTTCCTTTCTCGACGGCCGTCGCGCCCGCAAAGCCCTCGGCTTCGCGTGCCAGCGCAAACGCGACGACCTTCTCCAACGAAAAAGCGCCCGCGGGGCGAACATCTTCAAAGGCCTAACGATGTCCGCGCTGCGAGCGCTTCGTGCCTACCCGGCGGCAGGCTATGTGCTTTAAGCTGGCTCCATGATAGCACGAGTAGCGCACGATCATTCCCGCGAACTCGTTAGGCGGAGCCTTCGCAACTTCCCAACAGCCTGTTCAGCAACGCTTCATCGCGATAGCACCACACGACGACAAAGCGCGCGAAAGCTGCATAGAAGGTGTCTGGGTAGTGGGTCTCCACGGCATCGGCCAGCGAATCGATCCACCGAAGGAGATGGTCAGTCAGAAACGTGAGCGACTGCAGCAGACGATCCTGGCAGCGCTCGGCCTCCCCCTCCTGAAAAGCGGTCAGGGCATCGGCCGCCAGTTTGGCCATGAAGTCGCACTCCAAGCCGATGGAGTCATCGGCCACATGGCGGTACCGCTCGGGCAAAAAGCCCGCTTGGCGATAGGCGTCGCGCACCGAGAGCACATCGCGGTGGAACAGAACGCGCTTGCCCGTCGTGTGCATCGTCTCCCAAGGCGACGCGAGCAGCGTGTTCGGGCCCACGAATATGCGCGTGTAGTCTTCGCGGGCCCGCGCCAGCTCGTCGGCTTCCGCCTCCAGCGACTCGACAGTCTCCTTCGGCGACCCACCCAACCGCGCAACCGCGGCATTGAAAAGAGCAGCCATATCCGTCGACCACTCATCTTCCACAAGCGCAATCTCCTCAAAAGCATGCTCGCTGGCAATGATTTCAGCGAAAGCGCGATCAGGCTCTTCGGCGAACCCTCGGGCAATCAGCCCCCAAACGAACTGCCGGTTCGCCAGCACGAGCTCCACAGTCTCGGCATTCATGAAACTTCCTTTCACGCTGAAAAGGCCGCCCGATCCGCAAAGGAGTCAAATCGGGCAGCCAAGGAGGGAAGGCTACAGCAGCAGATCGCGGTAGTCGGGATCCTGCACGCACTCGCGACCCATGATGAGCGTGCTCGGGTCGGTCATGGAAGAATCCGGACGGCAGGCGATGTCGCGAACCGCCTCGGGATGCGCGGCCACCAGCTCGTCATAGTCGCCGAATTCCAGAGCGCGCATACCGCAGGCGGCCACGCAAGTGGGAACGCCGTCCTCGGGGCGCGTATCGATGCAAGCGTTGCACTTGCCCGTGACCTTCTTGTCCTCAAGCAGCACCGGCACCTGGTAGGGACAGGATTTCACACAGGTCTCGCAGCCGATGCAGATCTCGTCATCGTGCTGCACCGTGCCGTCTTCCTCGTCGCGGTACATGGCGCCCGTGGGGCAGTTCGCCACGCAGGCCGCATCCACACAATGGTTGCAGGTGTGCGAGATGTGGTACATCTTGGCCGTAGGGTAGTCCCCCACTTCGTAGCTGGCCACCGCGCGATAGTTGATGCCGATGGGCAGATCGTTTTTCTTCTTGCAAGCAACCTGGCAAGTCTTGCAAGCGACGCAGCGGCTGCTGTCGAAATAAAAGGCTTTTCTCGCCATAATGATATCCTCCTCGTTAATGCCACTATTCCGGGCAGACAGTCAGCTGGGTCTCGAAGTCGGGAGCAAGCTCGCCGCCATCCCATTTCTCCACCTGAACGCTCACGTTGTTGTAGCCAGAGACGCCCATGCCGCGCGGGGCCCCGCCGTACAGGGTATTGGGGCAGCCGCCGCGATCGATACCGTCCTCGTCGATTTCGGGCCACCCGCCGTTGGGCACATCGATGGCACCCGGAACAATGCAAGAACTTACCGAGGCTGTACGGAGAATTGTGCCGTAAGGGCTGCTCACAAGGATGGGGTCGCCAGCGCCGATACCGCGCTCGGCTGCATCGGCGGCATTAAGGGTGACGGGGGCCTCGCAGGCCTCGCGCAGGGTGACCACGTTGTTGAAGTCCGAGCATGCCGTGCGGGGATAATGGGTGTTGAACATGAGCAGAGGGTAACCCTCCTCAGCCGCGACCTCGTGGTAGGTAGGATAGGGCTTATAGGTTTCACCGGCCATGGCCGCTGTGTTGTACATGTCGGCTTTGGCCTGGCAGTAGATTTCGAAAAGCCCGGACGCGCTCGGGCGCGGGTCGGAAGCCGGATCCTCACGGAAAGCGGCCATGGCGATATGGTCGTACTCATCGCCGAAGGAGCGCTCAACTTGGTAGATGCCCTTGGAGCGAAGCTCTTCCAAACCGATGAGCCCCTCCTGCGGCGCTCCTTCCACGCCCCAGTTCGCGATATCCTCTTCGGTAATGGTCACCAGCGACGTGGGATTCTCGTTGCCGTCGTTTACCACAGTGTTCGCCAGCTGGTTGAAGAACAGCTGCTCTTCGGTGAAGGGGTACACGTCCTTGGGATTGTAGCCCAAGCGCTCCAGCAGTTGCTCGTTGATCCACTGATCGCTTTTCGCCTCGAAAGGCGTCTCGGACACCTTGGAATATACGAGCACCATCTCGCGGTCGCGGTCGCCATTGCCCACAATCTGATCTCGCTCTATGTTCGCCAAATCGGGCAGAATGATATCGGCATACGGCGTAGTGGCAGAAGGCGCGTACTGCTGAATGACCACGAAATCGAGCTTGCGCAGAGCCTCGGGCATCTTCGAGGAGTTCGGCACCGAACGCGCCGACCCATCGCGGCCACCGTACACTACGCGAATATCGCACTCGCGCTCAATCGGCTTGTTGAACACGCCAGACCAGCATCGGCCCGTCGACTGGTACTTTCCATCGATGATGGCGTCCCACACTTCCAAACCGTTCACGAAATCGTCCTCGATGACGCCCTTCACTTTCGCGGGGTCGTAGAGCGGCGGCAGTTCGGGCAACTCGACTTCATCGGTACCGTCGCCGCCCGTGGAGACAATCTGAACCCCGCCGGGCCCCTGGCGGTCGACGTAGTAATTGCCCGTGCCGTTTCCCGGCTTGCCGATGTGGCCGCCCATGCACGCGATGGCCATATAGGCCTGAGGCAAATCCTCCGCACCGTTGCAGCGGGCGGCAGCGTAACCATGGGAGAGCACCACGTCGTTGTCTTTGCCCATGGTCTCGGCGAACCAGGTGATATCCTCCGCCGGAACGCCGCAAATGGCGCTTGCCCATGCGGCATCTTTCGGCGTGCCGTCGTACTCGCCCTTCAAATACCCCGCGTAGCTTTCAGTCGTGGCGGCATCGGAGGGCATCGACTCGTCGTCGAAGCCGATGCAGCAACGATGGAGGAAATCGATATCGAGAATGCCGCCGCGTTCCTCTTCCAAACGCAGCATCTCGCCGGCAACGCCGATATAGAATGCGGTGTCAGTGCCGGGTCGCACCGGCATCCAGCGGGCATCCAGCATGGCCGCCGAAACATTGTAGGAAGGACCCACGTAGATGAACTGGGCGCCGTTGTCATAGGCGGCGCGGAAGAAGTGGGACGGATTGCCGTTGGAGCCCCATCCGGGGTTTTGCCCCGCCAGCACGATGACCTCGGCGTTCTTGATGAGATCCATGCGATCGTTCACCATGCACTCGCCGCCAAAGGAAAGCCCGAGATACTCGGTGTTAGCGGTATAAGTGCCGTAGGAAATGGAATCCGACACAGCAAGGTAGCCGCCGAGCGCATTCAAAAGCGGGGCCACTGCTGCACGGCCGCCGGAAAGGTTGCAGGGCATGAAAACTGCGCGCGGGCCATGTTCGGTGTAGACCTTTCGCAGCTGCTCGGCCACGATATCGAGCGCCTCATCCCAGCTAATGCGCTCGTAGCCTTCCTTGCCGCGCAGGTCGCCGTGGGGATCCTCCGGAGTCCAGCTTTTGCGCTTGAGCGGGTACTTGATGCGATCGGCGCCCATTTCGAACTCCACGAGCGCACGCCCGCGCAAGCAGCCGCGCTGCTGCGGGTACTCGATGGAGTCCTCGTGGGTGTCGTCGGTCTTCTGACGAATGACCACGCCGTCCTGCACAAGAGCCTGGTTCATGCAGCGCGTGCCGCAACCATGCAAGCAAGCCAGCGTCTTCCACTCCCCTGCCGGCTGCGCGGGCGCGTCGGTGCCGGCGGACGCATCGCCGCTCGTCTCGCTCAGACGGTTGTCGCAACCGTAGAGCGAACCCGCGGCGCCAAGCGTCGCCACAACGGCAGCCCCAGCGGCCACGAAATGGCGGCGGTCCATCTTGAGGCTGTTGAGCTTGATCTCTTCCACAGTCTCCCCCTTCTTCATTGGGAATTTTCCTCTACGACGCTGAGAATATCCAGCCCTCGAAGAAAGAGCCATAAATCAAATCTCATATCTTTCCGACCAAATATTGCGGAAATCTTACTCAAGCGAGTTTCGCCTGATCATTCTTCTGTAGACGCTCTGTCAATCGCAGAGCGCCCCATTTTCCCGCGCCCGTGAAATAAAGTAGACTATGCCTCGGGGAAATTCTCGTTCGCGAAAACTTCGAGAAGGGGCGGCCATGCGCATCAAGCTTCGCACCAAAATCGCCGTGCTCGTGCTCGGCGTGGTGACGGTGTTTCTGTGCGCCAACGTGCTGTGGGAGTCGGACCGCTCCGCCGCGCTGGAGGAATCCGAGCTGGTGCAGCAGGCCCGGGCGCTGTCGGCCAACATGGAGGCCGTCTGGGAGTTCATGAACCACAACCAGGACAAGATCAACTACGACAGCGCTGGCAACTTCGAGTTCAAGGGGCTGCAATGTTCCATCGCCGGCCGATCGGTAGGCGCCTACTTCTCGCGCGACACCGATTATACCGTCCGCTACGTGAGCGACACGCCCCGGAACAGGGCCGATGAGCCCGATGCCTTCGAGCAGGCGGCCATCGACGCCTTCCGCGCCGACCCGGGCCTCACCGAGTACTACGCCTTCGCCGACATAGACGGCCAGCGCGTGTTCCGCTACGCCGAGCCCATGACCCTGGTGGAAAGCTGCCTGTCGTGCCATGGCGAGCCGGCCGGTGAGATTGACCTGTCCGGATACCCGCGCGAGGGCCTTCCCGAGGGCTACATCTACGGCGTGCTTTCCATGCAGATTCCCACCGAGGCCTTCGTGGCCGCCTCTCGGGAAAACGCCATGCTGAACGTCGGATTCTCGCTGGCGCTCATCATCGCCTGCGTTGCCATTATTTCCGTCGCCATATCGCACCTTGTCACCCGGCCTCTGCGCCGCGTGCAAGGAGCCATGGAGGACGTGGGCGAGGGCGATTACTCGGCGCGCCTGCCCCTGGACAAGTCCTCCGACGAGATGACGATACTCTCCAGCGGCTTCAACGAAATGGTGGCCCAGTTGGAACAGACGGCAGGGCACCTGGAAGATTTGGTGACCGAGCGCACGACGGCTTTGGAGCACGCCAACGCCGAACTCGCCCGCCAAAGTGCCGCCCTGGAAGAGGCCAACGAGGCGCTCACCGAAGAGAACCAGTACCGTAGCGATTTCCTGGCCATGATGAGCCACGAGCTGAAGACACCCCTCGCCGCGTCCATGGCTTTCGCGGACATCCTGCGCGAGCGGCAGGGCGCCGATGCGGACATGCGACTTTCGAGCACCGGCGAAGAGACGACCCCCGCTGCCAACGCGAACGCCGACAGCGAGCGGCTCTGGCGCGAAATGGAGAGCAACCACAAGACGCTGCTCTCGCTCATCAACAACATCCTGGAAATGGCCCGCATCGATGCCGGCCGCGAGAGCTTCCAGCCGGAGCTTATGGACGTGGGCGATGTCGTGGGACTCGTGCAGGCCTCCATCGCGCCGCTGGCCGCCCAGAAATCCATCGCCCTGGAGTACCGTATCGGCGAGATCCCCCTTTTCGTCGCGGACGCCGAAAAGCTGCGGCGCATCGTGGAGAACCTCATGAGCAACGCCGTGAAGTTCACGCCTCCCGGCGGCCGCATCACTTTCGCCGTAACGCACCACGCAAAAGCGGGCACCCTCGAGTTCTCCGTGGCCGACACCGGTTGCGGCATCTCCGAGGCGAGCCAGGCCACCATTTTCGACCGCTTCGTGCAGGCCGACAGCTCGGCATCGCGCGCTTATGGAGGCAGCGGGCTGGGGCTGGCGCTCGTGCGCGAGCTCACGGAAATGCACGGAGGCACCGTGCAGCTGGAAAGCACCGAGGGGAAAGGCTCCACGTTCACCGTGAGCATTCCCGATGACATACCGCTGAAAGACGAGGAGCAGTAGGGCACCGCGCCCCGAACGGAGGGAACATCATGGACAAGATCATGCTCATCGACGACGACCCGAGCCTGCAGCTGGCCCTGCAGCATCTCGTCACCGAGGCGGGCTACGACTTCTGCTGCGCGGGCAACGGGCGCGAGGGGCTCGCGCTTATCGATGCGGAGCGCCCCGACCTTCTGCTGCTCGACGTCATGATGCCCGGCATGAACGGCTACGACGTGTGCACCGCCCTGCGCGAGCGCGGGCACCGCATCCCCATCATCTTCCTATCGGCCAAAGGCGACATCGTGGACAAGTCCATCGGGTTCAAGGCCGGCGGCGACGACTACTTGGTAAAGCCCTTCGACAACAGCGAGCTTCTACTGCGCATCGAGGCGCACCTGCGCCGCCACAAGGGGGATTTGGCCTTCGCCCGCGCCACCGCGCAGAACGGCTTCACCACCGTGGGCGACCTCTCCATCTCCTTCGGGAAGTACTCGGTGGAAAAGAACGGGCAGAAGCTCGATCTGACAAGCAAGGAGTTCGAGATTCTGGCGCTGCTCGCCGCCAATCCGGGCCAGGTGTACACGCGCCAGCAGATTTACGAGCACATCTGGGGCGAAGGAGCCGTGGTGGACGCGAACTCCATCACCGTGTTCATCCGCCGCATCCGCGAAAAGATCGAGGACAACGCCAGCCAGCCGCAGTACCTCCTCACCGTCTGGGGCGTCGGCTACAAGTTCGCGGAGTAGGAGACGGACGCGAACCTTCGCCCAGCTTGCCCTAATCTCCCAACTTGTACCCGAAGCGCCAGACGGTTTTCAGGTACTCGGGACGACTTGGATCCTTCTCGATCTTGAGGCGAATACGGCGGATGTAGACGGGGATGGAAATGTTGCTGTCTTCGTACTCCTGGCCCCACAGCGCCTCGATGAGGTCATCGCGAGTGAATACACGGCCGGGATTGTCGGCCATGAGCGCCAAGATCTGGAACTCCTTGGGCGTGAGCGTTACCGCGTTGCCATCTACTCGCACCTCGCAGCGCAAGGGGTCGATGGTCAGGCTCCCGATGGTGGTAGGGGTCATCTTGGATGCAGAAGTGACCGCAGCGCCCGCCTGATCCCTTCGACGCAGCAGCGCCTCAATGCGCAGGAGCAGCTCCTCGTCGTCGAAGGGCTTCACCACATAGTCGTCGGCTCCGGCGCGAAGCCCGGTGCGGCGGTCGTCCACCGCCCCTTTTGCCGAGAGCATCAGCAGGGGCACTTCGGGGCTTATGGCCCGCAGCGCCTCGCACACCTCGAAGCCGGACAGCCGCGGCATCATCACATCGAGCACCACCAGATCGGGCCGCTCCCGCATGAACAGCTCCACCGCCTGGGCCCCATCGGCGGCCATGCGCACCTCGTATCCGGCCTGGCGCAGAATAATGCCCAGAGCATCGCGCAGGCTCGCCTCGTCATCGGCAATGAGAATCTTGGGCATCCCTCACTCCTCCTCACGTTCTTCAATGTCCTCGCAGGTCGCCAGTGGAATGGTCACGGCAAAGGTAGAGCCGCACCCCACCTCGCTGGCCAGCGACACCGCGCCTCCCAGCTTCTCGGCCAAGCTGCGCACGAGGAATAGACCCAGGCCACTGCCCGTTTCCACGTTGCCGTCGCGTGCCGTCTGGGAGAACTTCCCGAAAATGCGCTCGAAATCGGTTTCGGGAATGCCGCATCCGGCGTCCTCGACGCTCAGCACCACAGTGCCGGCGGCTTTATTTCGCTCCGCCCGCACCCTCACAGTTCCTCCAGGCTCGGTGAACTTCAGCGCGTTGCCCACGAGGTTCAGCAGTATCTTGCGCAGAGCCTCGTCGTCGGTCAGCATGATGGGGATGGAATAGTCTATCTCCCGCTCGAGTTTAATGCCGCGCTTGAGTGCGATGGGGTCGGCTACGGCGAACACGGTGCCGAGCACATCGAGCAGATCGGTCTCCTCGCATTGGATCTCCATGCGCCCCGCCTCCAGGCGGGCCACGTCGATGGTGTTGTTCACCATTTCCAATAGATGGGTGCTGTTCTGTTTGATCTCGGCCACGAGCCGAGCCTGGTCGATAGCGCCGCCTTCCGGGGCCTTCTCCCAAATGTCGGTGAAGGCGATAATGGAGGTGAGCGGCGTGCGCAACTCGTGGCTCATGATGGCGAGGAAGTCCGATTTCTGCTTGCTCTCCGCCTCCAGCTGCGCATTGGCCCGAGCCAAGGGGGCCGCCACCCACCGGCGCACGGCGACGAAGACCACCGTGGCAATGGCCGCCGCCAGAACGCAGAAGAACAGAACCGAGCTGGCAAGCTCCCGACGGGCCTCCTTGATGTGGGCGTCCGCGGGAATGATGATGCTCACGGCGCCGGCCACATCCCCCAGCTCCATGCCCTCCCGCAGGAACCCCGTCTCGTCCGGGGTGCCAGCGGGCTCACCATGGCACGGGAGGCAGTTCGGCTTGATGGGCAGCACCGAGGCGTAACGGAAGACCGGACGCCCTTCGTAATCGGTCAGCTCGTAATGCTCGGTGGCACCGCCTACCGTGAAGTGGTTAAGGGCAACCTGTTCGAACGAATCGGGCTCATCGGTGCCCGACCGAGGGTTCTCCCGCACATAGCGGATCACGTAGTTGTCCGATTCCCGGGTGAACCGCTTCGCAATGCCCTTGCCAGCGACGGAGCAGTAAATACCCTTGAAGTCGTAGGTACCGTCGGCATTGATGTTGATGGAGGGCTGGGCGTCGTCGATGTAGTTCCACACCGCCCGCATCTCGGTGTTCAGCGTGCGGGCCTCGACGAGCACCTTGCTGCGAATGGCCTCCTCCTGATTCGACTGGGTCCAAGCAAGAAAGACCACAGCACACACGGCCACCACCACAGTGATGGCCAGCACCAGCTTCGCCGAGAGGCGCTTGGTTCCCGGCACGCCCCGGTTACGCCCCACCGTTCCCACCTCCCCCGTTCTCATCGGAAGATTCCCCGGCCGCCCGCGAGCGGCCGCCCCGCGCCGCGCTACCGCAGGAAAGGGCGATGCCCAGCAAAAGGAGACCGAAGCCGGCCCACAGGAAGGCAACCAGCGGATGGACGCTGACATCCAGCACGAGCACCGCCTCGTCCCCGGCCTTCTCCACGCCCTGATAGGTGACGAACAGATCCTCCAGGGGCGTTGAGACCACGGCGGCATGAAGCTGGTGCTGCTGCGTGGTGGCAATCAGCTGCACCGCCGGGGCAATGGTACCCCAGGGGCGCCCATCCCGCCACACCGCGAAGGATGCGGTACTGAAAAGATCGGTCCGGTTCTCCTCGATTACCGTGCGAACGTCCTCGAAGGCGAGCTCCCAGTCGCCTATCTCGACGGTTCCGCTCGCCGTGTTTGCCTCCTCGTCGTAGGGCAGCTGCGCGGAGACGGAGGACACGTACATGGTAGACCCCACGAGCCCCACCAGAATGAGCGCGAGCGCGCCATGGGCCAGCGGCGCGCCCAAAGCCGCAAGGCGATGTCCCTTCCGCAATCTGCGGACAAGGGAGAAGGCGGCCGTGGCGAACAGGAGGCTCGCCACGGCGAGGGCACCCACGGCCACACCATGGTAGTACCAGGCCGGCCCGCGAGACAGCAGTGCCTCGGCGGCGGCTCCTCCGGCAGCGAGTGTCTCCTCGTAGACCGGGAGCAGATTCACAAAGAAGTTAACCATGCGCAGGGAAAAGATGACGATCGCCATCACCAGGGGCCGGAAGACCCGCGCCCGGAGCACGGCCCGGTCGGTACGGCCCCATCCCATGAGGGGCGAGAGGGCGGCGAGAGCGAGGTACACCACGCCCAGAGGGCCCGCGATGGCGGCGTAGGCATCGGCGGAGAACGTGCGCCCCGCGAAGGGCAGCGGGGCAGGAAGCGCGGGGCAAAGCACCAGATAGGCGAGCAGGATGGCGAAACCGAGCACGACGAGGTCGTTCAAGTAGAGAAGCATCCCCTTCGATGCGAGATCACCGATGGAGGGCGCCTCGCCGAAGCAGTTCCGCCGCCGCCAGAGAAGGACAAGGCCGAACCCGAGCGGCACGACGGCGAGCAGGCCGAACAGCCACGCCGAGGCGGCATCGCCGTCGAAGGCGTGCACCGAGCCGATGATGCCCGAGCGGGTCACGAAAGCCGCGAACATAACGAAGGAGGCCGCAATGAGGGCCGAGGCCAGGATCCAGCGGGGGAACAGCCTCCGGCGGCGGTAAGCCACAAGGTTGTGCACGAGCACTACGCCGGCGAGCCAGGGCAGCAGACTCGCGTTCTCAACGGGATCCCATCCCCAGAAACCGCCCCATCCGAGCACCGTGTAGGCCCACACGGCCCCCATGCCGATGCCCGCGCTCAAAAACAACCAGCCCACGAGCGCCCAACGTCGGCACAGGCCCATCCACCGCCCCTGGAAGTCCCCCACCAGAAGCGCCGCTGTGCCGCAGGCGGCGGGAACCGTCATACCCGCATAGCCAACGAACAGCAGCGGCGGATGCACGACCATGGCCCAGTGCTCCAGAAGCGAGCTGAGGCCCCACAGCCGGGCCTGACCTGCCAGACCTCCCTGGCCATCGAGGTACTCGGACGGCAGCGGAGCGAACAGCTGGTTGCCCGGCACAAGGAGCACCACCGCGGTGAAAAGCGCTGCCAGCACCAGGAGCAGCGCTGCGGCCGTTCCGTTGAGCCGCGCGTCCTCCTTGGTGCGCACCGGCCTTGTCAGCAGGGCGGCACCGGCAAGCGCCTCGAGCCACGACCACAGCAAAAGCGACCCCTCGCGGCCGCCCCACAGGCCCGACAGCTTATACAACCAGGCAAGCTCGCTCGTGGAGTCGGATCGGTAGTACACCGCATAGCGCACCGAGAGGTCCCCCGAAAGCAGGCACCAGGCCATGAGCGCCAAGCAAGCCGCCAGCAGCACGCAGGCGCCCCACGCGCATCCACGGACTGCCCTTGCTCGCCGGGACCGGACCCCCGCCCCGCTCTCTGCAGCCGAGTACGGCGCCGCCAACACCGCTGCAGCAATGAGCGTGCCCAGGCCTATGGCCAGAAGAACCGTCCCCATTGTCGCCGCCATAAGCATCCCCTTCCCTCTTGCCTCGCCATGCGCCCCATAGCGCACAGCGCCGCCGAAGCCGAGAGCCCGAAGACGAAGAACGTCTTCGGGCTCTCGCCGCGCCTCTTGAAGGAGCTTAGGCCAGCGTGGCCTCAATCTCGTCCATCAGCGTATTCGCCTTGGCGACGTAGCTATCGAACTTCTCAGGATTGTGCACGGCACGCCCCTGGCTATCGCTGTTCAGAATGCGCAAGTTTGCCTCGGCATAGGTATAGGCGTCGCGAGCCTTATCGAGAGTGGCCTCGTCGGTCTTGCCACCCTGAACCGCCGCCTTGATAAGATCGTAGTCGCGCGCCAGGCGCTCCTTACCCTCGGCCAGCGTCTTGCGGGCAGCGGCCTGCTTCTCGCGCACCATCTTCACCATGGCATCCTTCGATTCGATGCCCTGACCTTTGTGGCAGGTCATGCACAGATCGAGCGACTCCTCCTTGGCCAGAGGCGAGCCGGAGGCGTTGTGGTTCGTATAGGTCTCGCCCGTTTCAGGGTCGGTGGTCTTCGGCATATGGCAGTCCACGCAGGTCAGGCCGAGCTCGGCATGCTGGCTCCCCTGGGTCATTTCCAATTCGGGCTCATCGAAGCAGCCGATCTTTATGCCAGTTTCCTCGTCTACATCGTAAATGCCGTCCTCGAGTTCCGCCTTCATGAGGGCATCAATATCGGTACCGTACTTGTACGGATCAAAGCCATCCATAGTCTCCTGATCGGTAATCCATCGGCGATGGTTAAACGTATTATGGCACTGACCGCAAACTCTTTCGTTCGGTTCGAACTCGTTGAAAGCGTCCCGCGAAAGCTGAGTAAACATCGTGTACGTAGCATCGGGAGTGCTACCCGGTTCGTCACCATGGCATGTCTTGCAATCCCATACCTGGCCCATGACCTTAGCGGCAAACTCCTCGTCCATTGGTTCAGCGTAGGCCGCTGCGCCTTTTTCGGCATACTCGTCGTCGAAGGCCGAGCTGCGACAGGCATAGCAGCCCTTGGTATAGCCAGCATCATTCATCATATCGACCCAACCGCTATTGTCGACGACCCACTCCTTGGCATCGGGATCCCACTCCATGGATTTCACTCCGAAGTTCTCGCCAGCGTAAAGCAAATCGCTATCGGCGTTGCGCACATTCGGCCCCGATTCCGTTAGAACAGCATGGTAATGGCCCTGGGGAACACCGAAGCTGCCATCTTCGTACAGCGTATCGATACCATCGTTGCCACTAAAATCGCATTGCTTGTAATCCACCGTCGTAAACGACTTGTACTGAAGTGGGAACTGTTCGGCCCAATCCTGCGTCACTTTCTCACTTGCCGGCTTCTCCGAAGCCTCAGCGCTCGGCGTTTCTGAGCCCGCTCCGGTTGCGGCGGTCGGCGTCGCGCAGCCAGCAAGGGCCATCGCACCTCCTAATGCACCACATAGCGCAACTGTCGCAACGGCCACGCCGAGTTTCTTCCTCTCCATCATGCTCCTCCTTCCGGACGAATCCTTCGTATTTCCGATGCTCGAAGGATACTGCGACCTGCTTAGACATCCCATGGAGGGAGATTTGCATTCAGATTGCGTAAACGCAATAAATCAAACAATCGCCCGATCAGCCAGCTAAATTGAGTATAGAAAGAAGAGGCCGCGATGCCCATAAACGAGTGCTTGCTAAATTATTGCCAGATTCTTACGCGGCGCCGTTGCCGTTGAGGCGGCATCAACGGCAGCGATCATCAGATGCGAGACCTAGGGCCGTCTGGCCAACGACCTCCAGCACCAAGCCTCCGCTTATGGCATCGCCGTGCTCGATTTCTGCCTCAGACCCCTGGCGGGAACGGCGCTACGATACTCAAACCAACACCACACAGACTCCTCGGCCCGTACGCGGCCCGACTTTATGCTATTTTGTTATTCAGCCTTATGTCAATTGCTTGCAACCAGCCGGTGCCAGCTCACGCCCATATTCATAAATCGCATCACTCGGAAGATCGATCACATCATTCCAGAACACGCAAGTCCGACTCTGATCAAGCTGGACATTGGAAAACAGCCCCACAAAATTCGCAAGCGGAGCGTAGGACGGAATATCTCGAACATCCTCTCCCACATCGTAAAGGACAACCCGACCGTCGTCGAATTCCACTTTCAGCATAAGATTCGGCAGCGCCTCAAGTCGCTTAATTCGGGGGATCACGGCATTCCTCCTATTCAAGAGGTGGGAGCTTTTCGATGACCTGCGAATCCCACATCGCCTGAAGCTGATCAGCGTAGAGACCCAGCCACTCCTGCACCATTTTCTGCGCCTTTACTGGCAGATCGCCCTCGATCATTTCGAAGGTCTGAATGTTGAACTCTCCAACATATTCGCCATACAAGGCGTGTATATGGCTCGGCTCATGCTCCTTGGGTTTGAAGAACATCTTGATAACGATGCCGTAGAAACGAGAGATTTCCGGCATGCCTGCTCCAATCGCTCAGCTGTTTTGGCCGCAAGTATAACATCTTCCTCACTCCCCGCCCAAGCGGTAGCCGAAGCCCCAGACGGTCTGCACGAAGACGGGGTTCGAGGGATCCGCCTCCACCTTCTCGCGAATGCGGCGGATGTACACCGGGATGCTAATGGCGCCCGCGTCGTAGTCGCGGCCCCACACCAGCTCGATGAGGTCTTCCCGCGTGAACACCTTGCCGGGGCTTTCGGCCATGGTCGCCACAATTTGGAACTCCTTGGGCGTGAGGGCCACCGCTTTGCCCGCCACGGCCACCTCGCAGCGGCGCGGATCGATGGTCATATCCCCCACCGTCACGACCTGCCCTATAGCCGAAGGCGCCGAACTTTCTCCCCGCCCGCGACGGCGCAGCAGCGCCTCCACGCGCAGCAGCAGCTCCTCATCGTTGAAGGGCTTCACCATATAGTCGTCGGCGCCGGCATGGAAGCCGATCTTCTTGTCCACGATGTCGCCTTTGGCCGTGAGCATGAGCACGGGCGCATCCGGCGAGATGACGCGGATGCGCTCGCAGGCCTGATAGCCGTCCATCCACGGCATCATAACGTCCAGAATGACCAGATCGGGCCTCTCTCGCACGAAGCGCTCCACCGCTTGGGTACCATCGGCGGCCACGACCACCTCGTAGCCAGCGCGCTGCAAAATGATGGTAACCGCTTCGCGAAGGTTGTCCTCGTCATCGGCCAGCAGAATCTTGCTCATCGCTTTCCTCCTGTTCCTCCTCGCTTTCGACGGGCACATACACCGTGAACGTCGAACCTTTGCCCACCTCGCTTTTCACGCGCACTTCGCCGCCCAGACGCTTGGCCAAGTTCTGCACGAGGTACAGCCCCAACCCGCTGCCCGGAACCTTTCTCCCTGGCGTCTCCTTGGCCGAAGCCTGGGAGAACTTATCGAAAATGCGCTCGCAATCTTCCGAAGCGATTCCAAAGCCGGTATCGGTCACAGAGAGCCGCACCCCCTTGCCGCAGCAGTCCAAATGGGCCTCCACCGCCACCGAACCTCCAGGCGGCGTGAACTTCAGCGCGTTGCCCACCAGGTTCAACATTATTTTGCGCAGCGCCTCTCCGTCGGTATGCATCACGGGAATGGCCGGGTCGATGAACTTGGAAAGCGTCACCGATTGTTGCAGGGCCAACGGTTCGGCCGTGGCGAATACGGCACCCATTACGTCCACGAGATCGGTCTCGTCAATCTGCAGCGCGAGACTTCCCGCCTCCAGGCGCGCCACATCAATGGTGTTGTTTACCATATTCAGAAGTGCCGAGGAGCTTTCCTTGATCTTGCCCACCAAGCGCTCCTCTTCCGCATCGCGAACGCGGTCGCTCTTCTCCCAAATGTCGGTGAAAGCGATGATGGACGACAGGGGCGTGCGCAATTCGTGGCTCATAAGGGCCAGGAAGTTCGATTGCTCTTCGTTCTCATTGGCGAGTTGGGCGTTGGCGCGTTCCAGGGGCACGGCCACCCAACGGCGCAGCACCAGTGAGAGCGACACAGCGATGAGCAGCGCCAAAGCCACGAAAAAAGCGGCCGAACGCGTCTTATCCGCCGCCGCCTCGCGCACGTAGGATCCCATGGGTATGACCATCGACACCGCCCCGGCCACATCCCCGATTTCCATGCCCTCTTTGACGAAGCCGGTGACATCCTTCTCGCCCGCCGGGCCGCCATGGCATTCCAAACAATTGTTGCGCACTTCGAGCACCGAGGAGTAGCGCAGCACCGGCTCGCCTTCGTACTCGGTTATCTCATAGTACTCCGTTGAGCCGCCCACGGCGAAATGGTTGAGCGCCCGGCGCTCGAACTCATCGGGGGCATCGGTGCCTGAGCGCGGGTTTTCGCGTACGTAGCGGATGACATAGCCGTCAGACGACTGGGTGAACCGCCGCGCGATACCCTTGCCCGCCACGGCACAATAAACGTTCTTGAAATCGTAGCTGCCATCTTTGTCGGTGTTGATGGCGGTTTGGGCATCGTCGATGTAATCCCAGGCAGCCAGCATCTGCTTGTTCAGCGTACGCGCTTCAGCGAGCACCTTGGCTTCCACTTCGGACTGCTGGGCGCTGTTGCAAAAGGCAAGGTAGGCCCCGCCAGCCACAGCCACGATGAGGGCGATCACCAGCGCCACCTTGAGAGAGAGCGCCCGCATGCTTAAGGGTTTTGGCGTTGCTTTCATAGCGGCTCCGAAAATATGGAGAGGGAACGGCGCACGCGAGGCACGCCGTTCCCGGAGGGGAAGGGCAATAATTGGTACTGTCTCGAGCTAGCTCAGCTCGGCGATCATCTCGTCGCAGAGCTTGTCGGCCTTGGCGGCCAGGTCGTAGAACTGCGGAACGTTGTGCACGACCTTGGTGCCGGAACCGTTGTTGCCGCCGCGAATGTGCTGCAGGTAGCCGTCGGCAGTCTGGTACTTCGCGCGCACGTCGGCGAGCTCGGCATCGGGGGTGCCAGCGGCAGTCCTGGCGGCCAGCAGCTCATGGGCCTGGTCGAGCTTGGCCTTCACGGCGTCATGAGTTGCCGTGGCATCGGCCTGCTTGTCGCGCACCATCTTCACCATCTCATCGGCGGTCTTGATGCCCTGGCTCTCATGGCACTCCAGGCACTTAGCAAGCGAATCCGGGTTTTCCAGCGGGGAGCCGGAGGCATGGTGATTCGTGTAAGTCTGTCCGTTTTCGGTGGACTCAGGCATATGGCACGTGACGCAATCCACACCCAGCTCGGCCATGGGGCTCGTGTGGGCAAATTCGATCTCGTCATGGTCGAAGCACACGAGCTTCACACCGATTTCCTCGTCCATCACCGTGATGTCGTCCTCATTCACGGCCTTGATGAGCAAGTCCACATCGGTGCCGTACTTGTAAGCGGAGAACTTCTGGAAGACCTCGTTGTCAGTAATGGCATGGCGATAATCAAGCGAGTTATGGCACTGGCCACAGGCCTTCTCGTTGTCGGAGAATTCATCCAGCCCGTCACGGCCAACCGTGTTGAAGTACGCGAATGTGGAGGTGGGCTTGGTGCCGGGCATGTCACCGTGGCAGATGTTGCAGGCCCAAATTTGGCCGTTCATGGTATCCATGAATTCCTGGTCAACCTCTTGGGTGAAGATCTCCGGCCCACGCTGCTCGAGCACCTGATCGAACGTGCCCGACTTGCAGGAGTAACAACCCATCTTGAAGGTCTGCGCTTTCACCTGGCCCAGCTCGCTCTCGTCGATAACCCACTTGCCAATGGACTCATCGTACTCGAAGCCGCTGATCTGGTAGGTGCCGTCGCCGTTGGTATCGGTCGTACCGTCGGCTTCAGTGGTGATAAGAGCCGAACCGTCGCGCACCACCGGCGCAAACAGCTTCGCCTTCAAATCATAGTGGCCGTGGTGCTTGCCGTCGGCCTTCACCGGGCTCTGATGGTAGCTGTTGTACTGCAGTGGGAACTGCTCGGCCCATTTGTCGAGGTTGCCACCGTCGTAGGAAGCGGCCTCGGTATCCACGCCCGTTTCCGTCGTCGCTGCCGGAGCATCGGAGCCTCCCGTGCTTGCCGTGGGAGTCGCCTGGGGCGCGCAGCCGATGAGGCCGACGACGCCGATAGCGGCGCACAGCGACACCACAGCCGCGGCAGTGCCGATCTTCTTGCGTGTGTCTATCATGATTCCTCTCCTTCCAAACTATTGCCCCGAAGATAAGAGGAATCCTACGCTCGCCGCCTTCCAAATCCCATATCTGAGATATTGCCAAGTTATTGCGATTTCTTAATATCTCGCCCCGCCAGATCTCGCTCACCTGCGACCGTATCCCAATCAATTTCATAACCGTCAGAGGGTCAATCAGATGGTGGCCGATAGACACCTTTCCATCCAGCAAAAAGCTCTGCAGCTTGTTATATTTCGAGACCGAGCAAAGCCCTTCCCCGCAGGTTGCCCTGGGACGGAGCTCTGCAACTCCCCTCTCAATTCTGCAGCCCAAATTCTGCAAGCAGCGCTTCGCGGTAGGCAGCGTCCTCGGATACGCGCTTTACGTCGTCGAGGCGGCCCGCGTCAATAAGACGACCGACGAGCTCCTAGGCGATCCATACCCTGCTCGATACCCTGCTCGATGCCCTGCTCCAGAGCCTCTTCCCTGGCCCGGCGACAGCGCATCTCGGTCTCCTGCTCATAGGTCAGCACGCGATTCACCCACTCTCGATCTTCGTTGAACGCATCGACCAGAGCGTCGATCTCTTCCGACAACGGCCCCTGGGCTTCCCCGGTCTGGACGTATCGTAACACATCCCGCAACCCGGGGTCGGCGGCCAGCTCCCACGCTGTGACTGGCTCCGTCGGACTCGTTCTCTATTCGCAAAAAGCGGCCCCGAGACCGTTCTCGGGGCCGCTGGTGCGGAGGGGAGGGATTCCGCGGGAATGGCTCGACGACCGAGCCGACGTTCCGGGCTGACTAGATGCCAGCCACGGCGTTCTTGGCGGCCAGACGTCCGTAGCACAGGGCTCCTGCGTGGTTCATGCCCATGGTCGTATTCGGGTAGATGTGCCAGAAGCGGCTGCCCATGATCGTGCCGCCAACGTACAGGCCGGGAATGGGCCGGTTGTCCATGTCCACCGCGTGCATGTTGTAGTCGCAGCACACGCTGCCGTAGAACGTCTGGTAGCCCAGCGTCGGCATCTTCGCCGCATAGAACGGCGGCTGCTTCACCGGAGCCATGCGGTCGGCGCGCTTGCCGAAGTCCTCATCGACACCCTTCTCGCACAGCTCGTTGTAGCGGTTGATCGTGGCTTTCAGCGTATCAGCGGGCACCTCCATAGCAGCTGCCAGTTCCTCAACGGTGTCGCAGATGCACGGCGTCATGGCCTCCACCTCGCTGCGGGTGATCATGCCAATGGGGTCGAGGAACAGGCCCATAGGGATATCGTCGAAGTTGTCCACCACCTGCCAGTAGCAGCGGTGGCCGACGGGCATGTGCGAAATCTGATCCGGGTAGTTGTCGTCGAAAATCTGCCAGATGCAACGACCGTTCACCCGCGTGACCTTCTCGCCGAGCACCTCACCAGTCACGTCCTCGTTCATGAAGCGCTCGCCGGAACCGTCCACGAACAGCATCGGATCGCAGCCAAGGGATCCGCCGTAGTGGTCGTTGGGGAACGCATGGCAGTAATCTGTGCGCGCCCCGACCCAGTGGGCCATCTGCAGGCCCTCGCCGATGTTGGTGACATCGCCCTTGGCGTCGGTGTCGGGCCAGCCGAGCCATTCGCCGTCTTCCAGCACGCGCGGCATATAGTACTGGATCATCTGCTGATTCCCACCATAGTCGCCTGTAGCCAGGATAACGCCCTTGGAAGCGTTCACCTTGTACAGGTTGTCGTCGATATCAGCGTAGATGACGCCGGTCACACGCCCCGTGTCGTCCTGCACGAGCCGCCTCGCCCAGCAGGCATAGTTGACCCGCGCGCCCTCTTCCACCATCTTCGCCACGGCGTCGCCCACCTTGGCGTGGGTGGGCTCCACCTGCACGACGCCGGCGGACATCGGGTAGCGCTCGTTAGCGAAATTCCAGTTGGGGTTCAGCGGCTTGTTGAAGGGCACCACATAAGGCTCCCCGGCACGCACGGCCTCCATGCGCTCTTCGCTCACGTCATCGAAGTAGCGGCCCACGATGGCGGCCAAACCGGCCGTGCAGTTGTTGATGAGCGCGTAAGCGTCCAGCGAGGTCTCGCCAACGGTTTCGTTGGGGTTCACGATGGTGTGGGGGCAAGCCGAAAGATACCAGTCGAAGTCTTCGCCGCAATGGTGCAGCAAGTAGGACCACATACGACGATCGACGCGCTCGCGATGGTCGCTCATCACGCGATCAACCAGCGCGTCAATCTCCTCGTCTGACACCTCATAGCCGGCGTCCTTCTGAGCCTGGGCATTAATAGCGTGGAACTGGTGCGAGTGCACGTGATGGGTGTCACCCTTTTCGATGACGAACACATCGGCGCCCTCTTCCATGGCCTCGCGAGCCGCAGATAGACCCGTCAGCCCGAAACCGACCACGACGATCTCCGCGTCAAACTCCTCGACAATGGCGTCATCGGGAATGGGCTCCGGGTCGGCCAAAAACGATGGGGTGAACTTCCCGCTCTCGTCAAAAGTACCCCACTCGCTCTCCCCGTCCGCTCCCGTAGCGGCAAGGTCATCGACGGCCGACTCGGCACCGCCCTGAGGTGCGCAGCCGGCCAGGGCCCCGGCGGCCAGGGCCGCAGCCCCACTTACAGCTGCGCCCTTGAGGAAGTCGCGACGATCGATGCCCGTGTCCCCGACAGCCCTTCTCGTTTGTTCTCGATTCTCCATGTTCCGTCCCTCCTTGATCGGCGGATACTCCGCTTTCTGCGGGCACCTCACACCATGGTTCTCGCGGTTCCAAAAAACAATCAACAAGGTGGGGAAATGGGAGCTTCTTCCCCTCAACAAATTGTTGAGGCCATTGCGAACAGGGAAAACACCTAATACTCTTCGCCAAGTTCCGCATGATCGATGAGCCCGAGTAACTCTTCTTGAGACGCGATTCCCAGTTTATGGTAGATGTTGCGAGCATGGGTGCGCACCGTGGTCTCAGAGATGTAGAGGCTCTCGGCAATGTAGGCGTACCCGTGGCCGCGCCCCAACGGCGCGAGCAGCTCGGTCTCTCGCGGAGTAAGGCCACAAGCGACAGCCAGCTTGTCGCAGCGGGACTGGATAAACGCCTCGAAGAAGTCGCGCGCCTGAGAGGTGGAAGCGCGATCTTCCGTACCGCCCCAAGCAAGAAAGAGAATAACCGCCCCCATGTAGAGGATGAACATCACCACGGTGACGACATTGCCGCCCTGGCCTAGCGCATCGAAGGTGAACGCCCCAAGGATGGAGAGTACCGCCACCAAGGCAAGGCTGGCGCCGAAGACCACCTCAATGGAAAACCCGTTGGTGCGTGAACCGAGAAGCAGCAGAGCCCAGGTACAGAACACCATGCAAATCGAACCACCGTTCTGGAGGTTCGAGACGAGAAGGTTCCAAAAAGGCAGCGCCACTTCTTGCAAAGAAGGCGTTATAAGGAAGATAGCAGCCGTGATAGGCATGACGACCCAAAACAGCTTGCGCGCCTGATCGTAGGAGGTGGTGCGAGAAGTTGCCAGGCTGATAAGCCCCATGGCAACGAGAGGACCTACGGAATCGAACCCTGCGATCCCGCCCTCCTGCACCGCGCTTCCTGCCAGAGGGAACGCTTGCATCCAGAGCGAGCCGAGCAGAAACGAGCAGATGCCCAAGCCACACAAAGGACCCCAGGCGGTTTTTGCGAGCAAAGCAAAGCAAGCACGCATGTCCTCCTCGCGAGACGAATCGACCGTCGGCTCATCGAGGCCCTGTATGCGCAAAAGTTCGTAAAGAGCAAGGGGCAGCGAGAGACACAGAGCCGCCACGTAGCACCCATCGACCGCTGCCGCGCGCGGAACGAAGCTCATGACCATATGGAAGAAGACACTGCAGAGCAGCGCAAGCGATCCGAGCCGCAGGGCATCGATGAAATGATACGCCGCATAGATCCTCGTCCACACGAGCGCCAAAAGCAGACAGCCCGCACCGAAGAGAATGCCGGCCAAAGAGGGTGCGGCCACATAACCAAGCGCCCCAAGAAAGCGCAGGATCGCCCCAACCAAAGCGATCCCAAAGCCCAACACTAAGACAAGCAGAGACATGAAGCGATCAGAAAGACGCGAGACCCTCCCGTGCCGCAAGACAAGCCCCGCCACAGCGGCAAGCACGCCAGCGCAAGCAATGCCAAGCGAGGAGCCGAAGAAAAACTCCCCCGCCGACTCGCCCGGGTGACCGATCATGCCAATATAGACGGCAAAGAGCAGCCCGAACCCCACTGCGCTGTAAAGGCGCCTTCCCTCCACGGTAGCCCCGGCCTACCCGATGCCGCCGTAGAAGATGCCGAGGACGATGACCAGCGCAGTGATGACGACGAAGACGTAGCGGGTCATGAAGTCGAACCAGCGGCCGAGGGGCTTCTTGCGGCCCAGCTCTGCCTGCTTCTTCGCGAAGCCGCGGGGACACACCCAGAAGAACATGACAGCCGCCAGAAACGCACCGACGGGAATGACGTAGATGGAGATGACGTCCATCCAGTCGCTCACCGAGCTGCCGCCTTCGATAAACAGGCCCACGGCCACGGCAGCCACGGCGATAATGCCCACCGACGCCAACCGCGACAGTCCCAGCTGTTTCTGGAGCGCCTCCACCGGTGCCTCGAACAAATTCATGAGGCTCGTGATGGCGGCGAACACCACGGCCACGAACAGGATGACCGCGAAAACGCCGCCGAAAGGCATCTCCTGAAACACCTGGGCCAGCGTGATGAACAGAAGCGGCGGCCCAGAGGACACGTCCAACCCGAAGGCGAACACCGCCGGCACCACCACGCACGCGGACACGAGCCCCGCGATGGTGTCGAAGATAGCGACGTTCTTCGCCGCGTCCACCACGTCCACGTCTCGCTTCAGGTAGCTGCCGTACACCAGCGTGCCGCAGCCGGCCAACGACAGGCTGAAGAATGCCTGGCCGAGCGCGTACACCCAGGTAGTGGGATTCAGCAGCGCCTCCCAGCGGGGCACGAGCAGGTACAGATAGCCCGCTTCCGCCCCCGGCAGCGTGGCCACGCGGATGGCGATGATGACGAACAACACGAAGAAGGTGGGCATGAGCACCTTGTTCGCCTTCTCGATGCCCCGGGACACGCCGAGGATCATGATGCCGAAGGTGATGGCCAGCCCCAGCAAGTGGAAACCCACGTTACCGAAGTCCGACGCCATGGCTCCGAAGAAGGCGCCCGTATCGGTTTGGGCCATAAGCTCGCCGGTCATCGCCGAGAACAGGTAATGGCAAGCCCAGCCCAGCACCACGGCATACCCGATGGCCAAGGCGAGCGACCCCAGCGTGGGAATTAGCCCGATGATCTTGCCGATGCGCTCGCCATGCCGCACGCCGCGCATCTCCATGGCGCGCCCGAAAGCGCCCATGGGGCCGGTGCCCATGGCGCGGCCGAAGGCCATCTCCCCGATCACGCCAGTGAAGCCGAGCAGGGCCACGAAGATGAGGTACGGAATGAGGAAGGCCGCGCCGCCCAGCTGGGCCACACGGTAGGGGAACAACCAGATATTGGCCATGCCCACCGCACTGCCCACGCAGGCGAGGATGAACCCGGTGTGGGTGGCCCAGGTGTCGCGCGCGCGGCCGC
>OLNT01000437.1_pt1 | contig 27584 bp, 22 predicted proteins | sample 1672641 | NCBI WGS metagenome assembly OLNT01 (sample SAMEA3136708, study PRJEB25190) | human gut metagenome
GGGCCGCCATGAGCTTGCCGTTGCCCACGAGCACGTTTCGTCCGTCCACGACCGCTTCCACGCCCTGGCCGCTCACCTCGCGGACGTCGCGCACCCGTTCGGCCGTCACTGCGGCGCCGCGATAGGCCCGCACCGATTGCGCGATGGGGTGGGTGGAAAAGGTTTCGGCCGCCGCGGCGATGTCAGCAAGCTCGGCCTTGCTTACGCCGGGGGCACAAACGAGCTCGGTCACGGAGAACGTGCCGTCGGTCAGCGTGCCGGTCTTGTCGAATACGACGGTCTCGGTGGAGCCTAGGGCCTCCAGGTAGTTCGACCCCTTCACCAGAATGCCGAGGCGCGAGGCGCCGCCGATGCCGCCGAAGAACGACAGCGGCACGGAGATGACCAGCGCGCAGGGGCACGACACCACGAGGAAGGTGAGTCCGCGCAGCACCCAGTCAGACCACTGGCCGCCGAACAGCAGCGGCGGCACGACGGCGAGCACGGCGGCCACGCCCACAACGATGGGGGTGTACACGCGGGCGAACCGCGTGATGAAGTTCTCGGTGCGGGCCTTCTTCTCGGCAGCGTTTTCCACCAACTCCAGGATGCGGCTCACGGTGGAGTCCCCGAAGGGCTTGGTGGCGCGCACGACGAGTTTGCCCGTCAGGTTCACGCAGCCGGAGATGACCTCGTCGCCCGGGCGCGCCGTGCGGGGCACCGACTCGCCGGTGAGCGCCGCCGTGTCGATTTGGCTTTCGCCGGTTAGCACCGTGCCGTCAAGCGGGATGCGCTCGCCGGGCATGACGATGAACTCGTCGTCGGGGGCCAGCTCGAAGGGGTCCACCTGCTTCAGCTTGCCCTCTTCCATGACGTTGGCGTACTCCGGCGCGATGTCCATCATGTCCGCGATGGACTGGCGCGACTTGTCCACCGCGTAGCTTTGGAACAGCTCGCCCACCTGGAAGAACAGCATCACGGCCGCGCCTTCGGCCATATGCGGTTCGGTGTCGGGGAACAGCACCAGCGCGAACGCGCCGAAGGTGGCCACGGTCATGAGGAAGTCCTCGTCCAGCGCGTGCCCGTGCGCAAGGCCTCGCAGCGCGTCGGCGATGACGTCGTAGCCGGCGATAAGATAGGGGATGAGGAACAGCGCGAACTCGGCGTACACATCACCGGGGGTGCCGAAGGCGGCGCGCAGGATGCCGGTTTGGGTCGCCACTTCGATGGCGACGAACAGCACGAGGGCGACGATGATGCGGGTGAGGAGTTTTTTCTGCTTCGGGTTCATGGGGAATCCTAACGGACGATGCGGCAGTCTTTCTCGTAGCTGGTGCAGACGGCCTGGGCGGCGTCGACGATGGCGGACAGGGCCTCGGCGTCGGCGGCGTCCGCGTCAATCATCAGCTTGCTCGTCATGAAGCTGATGGATGCCTTGTTCACGCCGGGCAGCTCGTTGATGCCGGCTTCCATTTTCGCGGCGCAGTTGGCGCAATCAAGGTTCTCCAGTTTGAATGACTTGCGCATGATGGTTCCTTTCAGTGTTGTTCCCACTCGCTAGGAGCGGCCGGTTCGGTGAATCGGGAGGCAGGGTTACTCGCACACGTGGGTCATGCCCTGGGCGAGCATGGTGTAGACGTGGTCGTCGGAGAGGGCGTAGATGACGTTCTTGCCGTCGCGGGTGGCCTTCACGAGACGCGCCTGCTTCAGCGTGCGCAGCTGGTGGCTCACGGCGCTTTGGGTGCAGCCGACGACGGCGGTGATATCGCCGACGGATAGGCCGCCGCCCATGAGCGCGAACAGGATCTTGATGCGGGTGGTGTCGGAGAAGGCCTTGAACAGGTCGGCCACGTCGAACAGCAGCTCCTCGTCGGGCATTTCCGCGAACAAGCCGGCCGTGGCCTCGCGGTTGCAGCCGCAGGGGCAGGCCTCCAGCGATGCGCAGGCGCCTTCCACGATTTTGCCGGCTTCTTTCTCTATGGCTGTCGGTTCGCTCATCTCAGCTCCTTGCAAACTATTAAACATATGAGCAACTATTCATAAGTATAGGCACCGCTACCGTTCTGTCAAGGGGCGGAATAAAAGATTTCGTTTGGAAGAGCAACGGAAGGGGAAGCGTAACGGCCCCGTCGCCATCGGAAGGCGTGTCAAAGCTACCATTGAAGGCAGAAAACGCGATAGGGCGCAGTGTCGCATGCCTTTGTCTCGTGCACGATCCGGCTATCTCCCAATCATTGATACGAGGCGGGGAAGAAGGCGCGGATGGCCGTCCCATCGCGCCCGATGCGAATCTGAAAGGTGTTGCAATGAAGGCTTACCAAATCGTCGATGCCGACTTCGTGAAGCGCGAGATAGGACGCATGCCCATCGTGGATGTGCGACCGCCGCTGCGCTATGACACGGCCCATATTCCCTCGGCCATCAACATCCGGCTCGATGTGGCTGCTGCCTCGGACGACCCGGCCGAGGAGCTGGCCGAGATGTTCCAGGACAACGGCATTTTCCCCGAGGATGCGGTCATCGTGTACTGCCAGATGGGCGTGCACGCCAAGATCGCCTGCGATTACCTGGCGTCGGCGGGGTACAGCAAGCTGTATCTGTACGCCGGCAGCATGAACGATTGGATGCGCGACCCGGCGCGTCCTGTGGAGGCCTCGTCGGTTGCCTTCGCGAAGGCGTCCTAGGGAGAGCGCGAAGGCCTGCGACCGAGCGTTCGGCGCTGCCGATGTCGGCGCGTTCGTCGCGACGAAACGATGACAAGGGTCGTCTGCTTGTAGCGGGCGGCCCTTTGCTGTCCTACTATAAGCGAGAGATATCGATGCGGGTGCATCCCGCGCTCGCCGAGACAGGAGGCCGCCATGACCACGGAAGAGAAGCGCGTCGACGAGGAAAAGTCCTCGCCGCTGGATATGCCCGAGCCCATTCCCGGGTTCCCCGAATTCGGGCACATCCCCTTCGAGGGGCTGCATAACACGCGCGATTTGGGCGGCATGCCGGCGGCCGATGGACGCCGCATCGCGCCGGCGAAACTCATCCGCAGCGGGTGCCTTCACAAGGCGAGCGAGCAGGATCTGGCGCGGCTTGTGGGCGACTACGACCTGGCCGGCGTCATCGATTTCCGCACCCAGCTCGAGCGCGACAAGGAGCCCGACCCCCGCGAGTTTATGGAAGGCGTGGTCTTCTACGACTTCCCGGCGCTGTCCGGCGAGACTATCGGCATTACCCACGGCGCGGGCGTGGCCCAGGACTTGAAGACCTTCGCCAGCTACAACGCCAGTCCTCACGAGCTGGTGCGGGGCATGTACCCCCAGATTTTGCTGGACGACGCGGGGCGGGTTGCCTACACGTCGTTTCTCGAGGTGCTTTTGGAAGGCGACGGTGGAGCGTATCTGTGGCACTGCTCCGAGGGCAAGGACCGGGCTGGCCTGGGCGCGGTTATCGTGGAGCGGGCGCTCGGCGTGCCCGAGGCCTACGTGCGCGCCGATTACCTGGCCACGAACTTGTTTGCGCGCAACCGCGCCGAGGGGATCGTCGACGCCATCAGCAAGAAGCTGGGTCTCATGAAGGGGCTCGATGCGGACATCGACTCGCTGTTCTACGCCTACAACGACTACTACGACTGCGCCATGGCGGCGGTGAACGCCAACTACGGCTCCTTCGATGCCTACCTCGCCGAGGCCCTGGATTTCGGCCCCGAGAAGCGTCAGGCCCTGCGCGCGAAGTACCTCCGGTAGGTCATCCGGCGCTGCATCCCGCCATCTCGCTTGTCCGCCCGTAGGGGCAGACCTTGGTCTACCCTAATCTCCCAACCGCCCATTCCGCACTTTCTCGATATTTCACCTCGTAGAAATACCTCTGCGTGCGGGGAGGTGTAAAATCGCCCTCGAACATTTCGCGACCCAAGGAGGCATTGTGGCCGAGTCCGCTACCCCGGAACAGAAAGTCATCGTCGTCGATTTCGGCGCCCAGTACGGGCAGCTCATCGCCCGTCGCGTGCGCGATTTGCACGTGTATTCCGAAATCGTGCCCTGCGACATCACGGCCGAGGAGGTGCGCGCTATCGCACCGGCAGCCATCATCCTGTCCGGCGGCCCGGCGTCGGTGTACGCGGAGGACGCGCCTTCCATCGACCCGGAGATTCTCGCCCTGGGAATTCCCGTGCTCGGCTTCTGCTACGGGCAGCAGGCCATGGCCGTGGCGCTCGGCGGGGAAGTGGGCCACACCGAGAAGGGAGAGTACGGCCCGGCGGTCATCACGCGGGCGGGCGAGTCGGCACTGTTCGACGGCACTCCCGGCGAGCAGACCGTGTGGATGAGCCACCGCGACGCCGTGAGCCGCGTGCCCGAGGGCTTCTCCATCACGTCGCGCACCGAGGTGTGCCCGGTGGCGTCCATGGAATACCCCGAGCGGCGCCTGTTCGCCACGCAGTTCCATCCGGAGGTGCGCCATACCGAGTTCGGTCAGACCATGCTGCGCAACTTCCTGTTCGGCGTGTGCGAGCTTGAGCCGGACTGGACTATGGATTCCATCATCGACGATTCCATCGAGGCCATTCGCGCCGAGGTGGGGGACGACCGCGTCATTTTAGGCCTTTCGGGCGGCGTGGACTCATCCGTGGTGGCGGCGCTGTGCGCTCGCGCCATCGGCAAGCAGCTAACCTGCGTGTTCGTGAACCACGGCTTTCTGCGCAAGGGCGAGCCCGAGGAAGTGGAAGAGGTGTTCACGAAGCAGTTCGACGTGGACTTCATCCACGTGCACGCCGAGGAGCGCTACCTGGAACTTCTGCGCGGCGTGACCGATCCGGAGGAGAAGCGCCGCATCATCGGCACGCAGTTCTGGAAGGAGTTCTTCGCCGTGGCGGAGGATCTGGCCCAGGATGGGCGCCCGGTGAAGTACCTGGCCCAGGGCACCATCTACCCAGACATCATCGAGAGCGGCGCGCGCAAGACCGGCGGGAAGGCGAGCACCATCAAGTCGCACCATAACTTGATTCCGTTCCCCGAGGGCGTGCATTTCGACCTGATCGAGCCTTTGGACCACTTCTTCAAAGACGAGGTGCGCGCGCTGGGCACGGCGCTCGGGCTGCCCGACTACATCGTGCACCGCCAGCCCTTCCCGGGGCCGGGTTTGGCCATCCGCATCATCGGCGATGTGGACGCCGAGAAGCTGAACACCCTGAAAAACGCCGACGCCATCGTGCGCGAGGAGCTGGACGCCTACAACGAGCGTCTGTTCGTCGAGACGGGCGAGCGCAACAGCGAGCACAGTGTGTGGCAGTACTTCGCCGTGCTGCCCGACATCAAGTCCGTGGGCGTCATGGGCGACGAGCGCACCTACGCCCGCCCGGTGATCCTGCGCGCCGTAGAAAGCTCGGATGCCATGACCGCCGACTGGGCCCGCCTGCCCTATGACGTCCTAGCCCGCATCTCCGGCCGCATCGTAGCCGAAGTCCCCGGCGTGAACCGAGTGGTGTATGATATCACCAGCAAACCGCCCGCAACGATCGAGTGGGAATAGCCCCAGGTCAGCATTGTAAAATCACTTGCAACGATTCACCGCGATGCACAAGATGCCAGTGAGTTGCACAACGTTGCAAGCCACTGAAAACAAAGCGGAATGACAAACCGACCAATACCCCGAAATGCAAGAAGTTTCGGGGTATTTTTTTGCCCATTAACCTGCGTCTTTGATTCGGAATCATTCCCAAAAGGTGACGCAACCTGAACGATTATTCGGAACATGCACGAACCTGCAACGACATGCAACATTGTGCAATTACGCAAAGCCACCCGTCACGACTCCTTTTGGCAGTTACGACGCAAAACAGGTTGATTCGAATCAAACATGAATCAAACGTCATTTTCATACTTGTTTTTTGCAAAAGGCCAGTTCAGCATAGGGGAATGACAAATCGTCTTTAGCGGTGTTACGGGATCTGATTTCATGCATCCAGGTTAAGAAAAACGACCCGAAGGCCGCTGATTTTTGATTCGCAATTATTCCTGAAGTGGCTTGATTTCAGTGCAATGAGAGCTTCCATTCAGACAGCTCCTCAGAGCTGATCTCGCCAGCTTTTTCCGAATCAATCATGTGCTTCCAAGTTTTAACCACCTGGGCGAGTTTCTGGGATTTTTCTGCCTTCTTGTCGATCTTCAGAACCAATTCACCGTCAATCTCATCGGGAACGAGCCCAAACTCCCCTTCTAGTCTGAACAAGAGCTCTAGAGCCTGCCGGCTTGACTCGAGGGGCACCTCGCGGAGAGATTCGGGGGAGATTCCCAAAGCAGAAGCGATGGACTCTATCTGCTCGACGCCAGGCGTCCTGTTGCAGAGCTCATAGTTCCTGATGGCGGAATCCGTCAACCCACAAGCATCTGCGAGCTCGGCCTGCGTCAGACCCTTCGCCTTGCGGTATTTCCTGATGAGCTCACCGGACCTCATGCAACTCTCCTGTCAGCGTCTAGATAGTCTCATATAGCATCGCATAGACAATATAGCACGAAATTGAACGGTATATATTGACCGTTCAATTTCGAACTATTACTATAGTCGATGATATACCGTTCGATTTCGAACTATTAGGAGGATACATGGATGGAAAAGAGAGACGCTTGCTAAGTGCTTCTGAGGTCTCGATGAAACTCGGAGTATGCAGGAGCAAGGCGTACGAGATCATCAGGGAGCTCAACCGCGAAATGGAGCAGCGCGGGTGCGCGACCATACCAGGTAGGGTCAGCAGCCAGATAATCGAAGAGAAGTACTTCGGAGACGAGCGCGGGGTGAGAGACGATGGTCGTTAAGCAATCCGACAACGGCACCTGGTTCACTCAGTTCAGATGCAAGGACAAGTTCGGCAACGAGGTGCATAAGTGCAAGAGGGGCTTTTCCACCCCTGAAGAAGCACAGGCATGGGAGGAAGACTTCATTGCCTCGGCGGGCTGCACTATGGCAATGACATTCGGCGAGTTCTTCCAGGTCTATGCCGCCGACGTCAGGCCAAGGCTAAGAGAGCACACCTGGCGGCAGAAGGAATACACTATCAAATCGAAGATCCTGCCCTTCTTCGAGAAGAAGCGGATGGCCGAGATATCGAGCCTCGATATCGTGCGGTGGCAGAACGAGCTCATGAGCCCCGATGCCAACGATGGCAAAGGATACAGCCCCACCTACCTAAGAACCGTCAACAATCAGCTAACCGCAATACTAAACCACGCGGCGCGCTTCTACGGACTTAATCCGAACCCCGCCGTACGCACCATGAAGATGGGCTCGAAGGACACCAAGGAAATGAACTTCTGGACGAAAGAGGAATACCTCAAGTTCGCCGATGTAATGATGGAAAGCCCGATGTTCTTCGTTATTTTCGAGATTCTCTACTGGACTGGGATTCGGGAAGGAGAGCTGCTGGCTCTCACACCAGACTCGTTTGACTGGAGTCGCAACACCATGCGTATAGACAAATCCTACCAGCGCCTGGGAGGACGCGACGTTATCACGGATCCCAAGACGCCCAAGTCGATACGAACCGTGAAGCTTCCCAACTTCCTCGCAGAAACAATCAGGGACTACCTCTCCAAACATCCTAAAATCGGGTCTGGCGACAGGATGTTCCCCGTGTCAAAGAGCCAGCTTTCACGCGTTATGAAACGCGGAAGTGAGAAAGCCGGCGTTAAGCGCATCCGCATCCACGACCTAAGGCACAGCCACGTAAGTCTGCTCATCGACATGGGGTTTTCCGCCGTGGCTATCGCGGACCGGATGGGCCACGAATCATCGGACATCACCTTCAGGTACGCACACCTGTTCCCCAACATCCAAGACGACATGGCAAACGGGCTTGACAACGAAAGAGGTGGTTTCTGATGCCCTGCCCCAACTACCGACGAAAACGCACCATATCGAAAGCGTTCCGCGTAAGCCCCGAGGAAAACGAGAGAATCGGGCTCCTTTCAAAAGCCGCAGGGGTGACCCAGCAGGAATACATCATGACCAAGCTTGAAAACAAGGAATTCACGATTGTCCCGGATATCCGCACCTACAAGATGCTCCGCGACGAGATGCGGGCGGTGTACCAGGAGCTCTGTCGCATACGCAACGGATCCGATGTCGATGAATGCTTAGAAGCGAAGATTGAGCTTCTTACCGAATTGTTTGCAGGTTTAGACGACACCAAGACAGACAGTCCTCTGCAACAAGCCGATGACCTCATATCTGGCATGGAGCGACGATAAAAAACACTATAGTCCCAGTTCGTCTATGAGTTCTTTCATTGCGATGGCCCACCGAAGCTGCGTCGCAATAAAACTCGACCATTTTTCCGGCTTGCCTTTAATGTCATAGCCGTCTTTGTAGAACCGAAGCCCCGATGCCTTCTTGGCATCGAAAGGGGCTGCCTTGAGCTGAAGAACCGCCTCAAATCTATCCCTCAAGGAAATTGCCCTGTGGCCAATTTCCTTGTTGTCTGGCACGTAGAATTCAATTCCTATGCGTTTATGCTGCGTGTCAATGAGAAGGGCCATATGATATTCAGAACTGCCACACCCAAGCGTGCTCCAATGATCTTTCGAAGGCTTGCGGGGCTTGAAGAGAGCCATAAACTCTGAATTCTCTTGCGCAATCTCATGATACTTAGTCCAGTACGACAGCTTCACTCGTTCCGTTTCCGTGAGCTCACCAGACATTTTCACCATCTTGGTCCACTCGTTGGGCTGCTCGACGACCTGGAAGCGAGGTGCAGGATCAGAATCTCCAATCTTCCAAAGTTGAATCTCGACAAGAAAAAACCCGAAATTGCTGTCGGTATGCTGATTGAGCCACTCGATAGCTTGCTTGTGCTCATCTCGCGCGTGGGCAACTATCCAGATAACGACCTCAGCATCCTTTCCAGCAGCGTATGTAATGATTTTTCCTAAATGATCGTGATTGGTTTCTTCGAGCTGGTTTTCGATAATTACCTTGCGACCCGTCCCCACTTCGTCGGCGAAAATATCAACATTGAAGGATCCCACGGAAGATTCGGTTTCGACGAGTTCGAGCTCTATCCCAACTGCCTCGCTCAGAATCTCAAGATTTTCATTCTCGGAAAGCCATTTTGTAAAATCGAGGGCTTCATGAGGCCAAACATCACGCAAGTCGACTGTCTCGATTTGTCCAAGTTTGTACTGTCTTGTCATATAACCGACCTTCTAAACTCTCTCAAATCATCCTGTTGCATTCGAGGCTCTTAAATCCCCAACGCCTTGCGAGCTGCGCCCACGATGTCGCCGTCCTGGTAGAAATCCGGGCTCACGCTGCTGGCGAGCTCCATGGGGATATCCTGCATGTCGCGGATCGCGCTGAACGGCAGAAGAATTCGCTTTGCACCGGCGTTCTTGGCCACCCTCAGGATATCCTCGAGCCCCTTCAGATCGTCCATGGATCCCGAGAGCCTAACGATGCCGGGAATCGCCAAAGCGGCCACGACGGGACGGTTGCATGCTGCAGAGCAAAGCCCGATGAACTCCGCTAGGCTGATCTCGTCGCTCGGTCCCTTCGCTTGCAGATCGTTCACAAAGAGGAGGTAGTCCTTCTTCCTCATGTGCATACCAGCCGCAACGCGATCGCCGTTGTTCTCGAAGCAGCTCCATGCAGCCTCGATGCACTCGCGAGCGGCACGGTTCGAACCTACGCCCTCGTTCTCGAAGCGGAACGACCCCGCAACCGCCTTGTTCTCCAGCTTGTATACGGCGTACTCGTCGTCGATGCTTCGCCCTATCGCGAATACATGCCCCGGTTGCAGCGGAGCCTCGGGTATCAGGGTCTCGTCCGCCTGCTCGGCTACGAACACGATGCGCGCGTCAGCGGGGTTCTCGGCATCGACGTAGCCCAGGTTCACATCCATGAACTCGACGCCGGCCATGATCTTGAGCTGCTCCTTCACACGCCGCCTTCCCTCGATGGCGTACTCGAGGATCATGCGCGCATCTTCCTTGTCGATGTTCTCGTCTGGAAAGACAAGCTTCATGAGTCCGCTGAAGGTTCTGCGAACGCCTATCTCGTCGCGTGTGTTGAAGTCGCTGTTCAACCTGAAAAAGCCATCGATATGATGGGTGTAGTCCCTCCTGCGCATCTCCTTGCAGAACTCGCTCAAGCAGTCGGTGATGAGACCGTAGTGGTTCGTGAGCAAATCGCTGCGCATCTTGGGTATCTCCCAGCCAGGCAGGTAGCAGTGGATGCGGTCGAAGAACGCGGAATCTTCGTTGAATTCCGGCGGGAATGGGTCAAACAGGTGCGTGGTCTTGAGCACGTTGTGCACGCTGTCGTTGATGTTTCCCTCGAAGACGAGGGACGCATCAGCACTGAAAGACTCCCTTCCCCTGGCGTACGTGCCGCCTGCCATGTAGCCCTTGAGGATCTGGATGGCGTTCGTGTCTTTGAAGTGCATGCCCGCCACCTCGTCGAAGGTGACGCAGTCCCAGTTGCCGACGAGCCCGGTGCGCTCCATGCTCGTCGCGTGCCTGGGACTCGCGTTGAGCCTGCCGAAGAGGTTCGCCGTGGTGGTCTGACCACCGGAGAGCAGGATGGCATACGGGCTCACTTCGTTGTATATATGGCTCTTGCCCGTTCCGCGCGGCCCGAGCTCGCAGAGATTGTAGTTACGCTCAATCAAGGGTACCATGCGCTCGATGAAATGAAGCTTCGTGCGCAGCTCCATGCCAGCGGGTTCATAGCCCGCGCTACGCAAGAGCAGGTCAATCCACTCCTCGGTGGTAAACCTCTCCCTCTGCCCGATAATCGAATCCAGGTCGAGCCTCGGCATCTGGATGGGGGTGAGGTTCGCGATCTTGAACGGGTTGTCCTCAGGGCCCGCGTTCCTCTTCGGCACCGAGCGGGGCTTGCGCGGCTCGTCGAAGATGTCGGCGAGCTCGTCTTCCAGCTCGTCCTCGAGACGGAAGTATTCCATCTGCATGATGCACCACATGCCGCCGGAGAGCATCTTGGGATATTCGCGGACGAACTCGTCGGGCATCACCACCGGGTCGATGGCGAGATTGGAGAACGTCGCCACGTGGATGTCGCGGTACTCGTCAACCTTCGCGGTCACCTTGTCGATAATGGTGTAGGTGCGCAAGTCGCGTATCTTAGACTTGATGCGTTCCGACTCGTCAGGTCGCACGTAGTTCTGGGTCAGGATTCTCCTGATGCGGTCGAGTCCCTGCTCGATCGACTCCTCGTCATCGGTCGAGCAGTACATGCCCAATAGGTACTCCAGTACGAACGTGGGCACGTTCACGCCGCGCTTCATGAGCGAGGTGAGATCTTTCCTCACGGTTTTACCGGGAAAGGCCTCCATGATCTTTCTGTCGAGCGGATCGAGCTCGAGCGTGGGGACTGCATCTGTCTGATGTTCTGACATTTCATCTCTCCTAGAAACCGAAATCGACCGAGGGCGCGAAGGCCATGTCGATGGTGAACTCTTCCTTCCAGGCGATCTCGCCAGTCTCCTTGTCCCTGCACACCAGGAAGTAGCGCTCGTCAGGCGGATAGTCGATGCCCGCCTTGAGGGTGAACATGGGCCTGGAGACCCTGGCGCGTTCGTCGGGTGTCGCCATGTCCGCATGCGCCTTCTGGGTGTCGGTGACCGGGTTGCCCGAGCCGTCGGTGAGGCACAGCTCGTACTCGCATGGGAGCACCTTGCCGGAGACGGGTTCGCGCTGGTACAGGTCCACGTGGAACATGGAGCTCGTGATGCGCCTGCTGGTGGATACTAGGGAAAGCATCGCCTTCTCCTGGTCGACCCGCGCCTTCGAATTGGACCTGTGGTTTCTGAACTCGATGACCGGGACGCACATCTCCTGAAGGCTCACACCTCCATGGGCGTAGTTCTTGTTGCCCGCGACGCTTTTCAACCTGATGCACTCGCGCAGCGCCAGTCCATAATATTCTCCGCCGTGGATGTCTTCCATGTTCATCTTCACGAGAATGTTGCTATCAATAGCCCCTCTGGAGAGGACATGCCTGCGGTGCAGCTGGACATCGCCCGACCCAATGTCGGCCTTGGCGATCTTGTCGTGCTCCTTGAGGGGCCTGCGTGTGTAGAGGAAGCCATGATCCGCCGTCACGAAGACGCGGTTGATGCCGAGGTCGTTCACGACGATCTTGCACAACGCGACGAGCTCGTCGACAGCGCTCTCGCAGGCCGCGAAGACGTCGTGCTCGAGTTTGGGCTTCTCGCCGGTCGAATCGATCTTGTCGTGGTAGATATACACGAGCGGCGCACTGCCCACAAGCTCCCTGCGTGCAGCGCGGTTGCCCGCACGCAGATCCTGCGCCGTCAGCGCACGTGCTCCGTGAACCGCTTTCTGGAGCACGGCCTCGCGCTCTTTCGTGGTCCTCGTGGGCATGCCATCGGCGAACACATCGCCGGAGTCCCATGAGTATGAGATCTCAGATTGCGGGAGCAGTGCCGCCATGCCGAACTCCGTGACCGAGGGAAACACGCTCTGGCACGCCTCCAGCGTGACGGAGCCTTTCGTCTCCTGCTCAAGCCTGCGGGCAAGCTCTGCCCCGACCTCGTAGCGCATGCCATCGGATACGATCACCACGGTTCGCTTGAAGTCCCTCGAGTTTCTCGAGGGGTAGCGGTTGTAGAACTCTCTCTGCAGCGGTATTCCCGCAACATGGCCTTTCTCGGCCCAATCGGGCTCGCAGCATCCGATCCAGCAGCCGTTTACTCCAGGAAGAAACCAGTTTACATACAGGTTCTCGACGCGCTCCGCTGTCTTCTCCGCAGCATCGCGCAACGCGTCGGGAACCTCCTCGGCACTCAACTGGCACTCGTCGAAGGAAGTGCAGAAGCTGCGGTAGATGGCATCCATGGAATTCCAGCCGCTCACGTAGCCCTTCCATGCATCAACGGGATTGGACGCGTGGAAGCCCTGCGGATGCTCGCGGTAGAAGCTCTCGGCCTGCGCTGCATTGGCAAGCAGGTCAAAGAAGCACGCAACGCGCTTGTACCATTTGAGGTTTTTGCGCCTCTGGCAGATGGTAAGGGCCTCTGCGCTGCGGTCGGATCCCTGCGCCAGGCTGCCCAGCAAGGAGGTCAGGATAACCTCGTTTACGCATGGGAAAATGTCAGTATCCGAAAGTCGAGAGACTTCCGCACCAGAAAGCACGTCGGAAAGGTTCGTCTCCTGTTCGACCCTGCGGCATATCTCGTAGAGGATGCTGCGGGTATCCTGCCTGTCAAGCCAATCGCGTACGATGTTGAGGCAGAAGCGCGCATGTGTCCTGGAGATCCTGTTGGAATAGCCGGACATCACGTCCTCTGGCAGCGTGCAGAACGCAGCCGAGAACAGCAGGTGCTCCGAAAGAGCGGTCTCGGACATGGGGTCTCCGGTATAGCCCAGGCGCTTCTCCAACAGGGCGGCAAGCGCCGAGAGGGCATCGTATTTCTCGAAATCGGAGAGGAGCTGCTCGCCGCTACCTTCGTGCAGAGCACACAGCAAACCTTCAACGATGTCCTCCATGCGGGACGTTTGCGCCTTCAGTATCGTGGAGACAACGCCAACCGCAACGTCGCCAGGGGTCGCGGTCTCGGGCATGCGCTTGAGGTATGCCGCACGCCGTTCCGCCGCCCCGAAGAACCTCGCAAACCTCGCCACCGCGTCGCGCGCGTCGGGACCGGCATTCACCTCTCCCAAGAGCATCGATGCCTTGTCGGCCTGGAAGTGCTCGGATATAAGCTCTATATCGGCAAGCCAGTTTCCCTCCAACCCGCCTTCCGAGAAGTCCCGGGAAGAGCGCGTGTAGACGAGGAAGTCGTCTTCGCGGTTCTCGCGCAGGATGCGGCGTTTCAGGTCGAAGAGCGACTCGCTGGAGGCATCGGCAAAGAGAACCTTTCTTCCGCCTGCCCCGCCGATTCCCTCTTGACGCAGCTGCTCGAACTCCTGGGCAAAGGAGCCCTCCACATCGTGCCAGAACACGATGCGCCTATCTTCCTCGTCAAGAAGAGGCGATGAGAATACCTGTCTTAGCTGATCTGCAGCGCTATCTGCCACCGCTTTCCTCCTCTCCGCTTTTTTGGGTGCGGGTCCTCTTGAACCGATAGCGCCCCTTGCCGTGCCCCTTTACCTGCTCGATGATTCCTGCCTCGAGCATCTTTTTCAGGAGCTTGCCGGCACGGCTGTCGGAACCTCCAATGGTCTCGATCACCTCGTGCCGACCGAACTGGTCCGCATCCGAGAGACTTCTGCGGAGCTCCTCGATGTTCTGGAGGGTCGTCGCATTGAAACCGCCGTTGTCGTTTCGTGACGTTTCGGACGAATCGGCACGTTCTGCGTCCGAATCGTCATGTTCTTCAATCGAATCGGTACGTTTCCTGCTCGAATCGGTACGTTCCATACCCGAAACGGCATCTTTCTCCCTAGACGATCCCGCACCCGCCAGACGGTCGTTCGGAGCCTCGAACTCCACGCTGAGGTTGTTGCCCACCATGCGGAAAACGGGAACCCCGATGCCGTCGAGCTTGCAGTCGCTGAAGATCTTCTGCACGCCTCTGCCCCAGCTCTCGATGTGCCCTGCGAGGAAGAAGACGCTGGCTATCTTGGGATTGTGCGGCTCGGAGGGGTGCGGTGCCAACAGGTCGTCCACGTTCCAGCCCTCTGGCAGGATGCACGAGTTCCCCACGACGAGGCGGTTGTCGTAGACGCGTATCTGGATCGGCGCGCCCGAGGGGTAGTTCTTGTGGACGATGGCGTTCACCACCGCCTCGCGCACCGCGGAAAGGGGGAAGGGATAGCGTTCCACGCGGCGGATGCCGTCGTAGCTGATCTGCGCCTTCAGGTACTTCGAGTACAGGAGGTCTATCGCCTTGTCCGCCTGCTCAACGATGGGGCCCGACACCTCGTCCTGGTAGAGGATCTCGGCTTCCTCGAAGAACCCGATCTTGACAGTGCAGCCGGGCACGAATCGGTCGGGCTCGGGATGGAACAGCAGGACGGCGGCGTTCGTCAGATAGCCATCGCGGTCGAGCCGCAGATGGCGGACGAGGGTGCCGGGCTCTTCTGCCAGCGCCTCGTCGGGCACGCGCCCCTTGCCTCGAGCCCTTTCGGCGAACCTCCTTATCGCTTCGCTGCTCAGGTCATCCGGCTTCACGTCGGGGACGGGCGCGGCATCCCAGCTCTGCCCCTGCTTGCGCAAGAGGAAGGTATCCAGTGCCGTGCCGCTCAAAAGCTGGTTCGTCGCGCCGACGCGAACGTAGTATTGGCCCTTGTAGCTCACCGGGAAGGCCTGCGCCTCCACCTCGATTTCGAGATAGGAGCCCTGGCGCGTCTCATGCAACATGACAGCCGCCACGATGCCCAACCCGGATATGATCTTGTTGGGGATGTCCTCGAGGAGGCGACGCGCGTCGGAAAGCCCCGTCACGCTGCCGTCGTCGCCTATGCCGACGTAGAGCGTCCCGCCCTTCGCGTTGGCGAAGCCGCAAACCCACTTGAGGTACTCGTCGCGCCACGAGCTCTTGTATTCGATGGATTGGCTCTCTGACATCGCGTCCTCCTATTTGATCTTCGCCAGGACGTCCTGGAACAGCGCGTAGTTGTGCTTCACGCCGTCGTCGAGGTCGATTTCTATCATCTGATCGGCAAGATGGTGCACCTTCTCCTCGTAAGCGACCGTCTCGGCGAGCTGGTCGGCGAGCTTCTTCCGGCGCTTGCGCAGGTCGGCGGCCTCTCGCCGGTCGGCCGTCGCCATCGCGTCGTCGATGACGTCGATCTGCGTGCGATAGCGGTCCTGCTGCGGAAGCACATACTCGGTGCGCAGGCGCGCTAAAAGGTCTGGCGTGTAGCGGTGCATGTAGAAGAGTGCACGGAAGCCGCCCTTCTTGCCGCTGTCGAAAAGCCAGTAGATGGGACGCTTGCCCGCGCTCTGCACGCTGTAGGTCTTGCAGTGGTCCGCGAAGAACCCGTCGCGGAAGTACGCGCGGATGACCTGGCGCGGCGTGCCGGTACCGCCAAGCGCGTCGGCGACGAACTGCAGGTTCTCCTCCAGGTGCTCCTCGCCGAATGCGGCCGCCATGAAGTCGACGAACAGGCCCGTCGCGTCATCATGAAAATATTCGATGTCGGTGAGAGGAATGATCCCATCTGCATCGGGTGTGAAGCTGGGCTCGGGCACCTGCTGCAGATACTCGGGAAGACCGTCGCCCTGGTTCGCCAGCACGAGTCCCGGCTTGTCAAGTGAGTAGCGTCCCATGATGCAGCCCACTGCATAGCTGATGAGGCTCTTCACCTCGTCCGCCTTCGTGCGGACGTATGAGCCGCCCTTCAGCTCTTCTGGTACATCATCGTCGCTGTCGAAGACGATGTGCACGCTCACCTTGTCGAGCGGCACCTCGATAGGCACCTCGTCTTCCATGTGGTAGATTTCGGCGAAGATACAGTTGAGTTCTTCCTCGTTTGCCTTCAGTTGATAGAAGCGCTCATTACACTCTGCTTTCCAGGATTCATAAGCTTGTTCTAGGGCTCCCGTTCGTACACGCTCACGGACGAGCGGGTGTTCTCTGAAATCCCAAGAAGCTTCAAAGGAGTCCCAGTCGGCACGGGATAACCTAATACAGTCATCAGAGAGCAAAGAAACGCGCGGTTCTTTCAATCCCTTTTCTGCTATCGGAATCGAAGCAACATCTCCAACATTAAAAACCATAGTCTGATTGAGGATAGATAAGAAGTAACCCGCAGCCTGGGAACACAACAGCGCTAATATATTCTTTATCACCTCTCCAGAAGCAAATAGCGAGGAACCTCGTCCGTCGAATAGTTTTCCAGACGGAGAGTAACGAATTCCAAAATTATTCGACGAGCTTATATCGGACCATGTGAGCGATTCCCGAAAGGCGTATTCTGCATTGTAATTATGCGAGCGAACTCGCCCCGTCCGCTCATCTTTAAAGCTTCGAATTTCAATACCATCGTTTTCCCAGTTCACGATATAGTCATTGTTTCCATACCATTTCCTGAAGGAGCCGCCTTTGTTATAAGGAAACCATTTCTTTGCCGAGGCTACAGCGTCCTCAGAATCTCTAGCATCAAATTTAATTCTATCTATGGCAACTTCTGGCCATGTCCTTAAAAATGAGTCGTTATTGGCTGTGCTCATTCCTAGACGCGCTACCGCATACGTTTTTAATGGCGGTAAACTCAATGCAGCAATAGCATTCGAACTCACCCAAAAGGCTAGTGTGCAACCAGGTATCTTAGTGAAAATATCAGCATTTCGAATATAGACTCGTTGACCAGCAACAGGAAACTGCGGCGGCATCCCCGATGAGTTCAATTGCTTATATTCAACCCTCGTAAAACGCCCGCAAACTTTACTCTCTGCATTAAAAAAGACTGTAGCACAAGTGTTAAATGCTATCCTCATAACCATATGATTCATATAGACAAGAGAAACTATACTCTTCGTCTTGAGAATCGCTTCTCTCAGTTTTTCATAGCTACCTAGAAACATCCACGATTCCATAGTAACCATGGAGTTATAGCCGAAATTATGCGCTAAGGAGAATCCCCGGATAAGAAAAGCCGCAAATAAATCCCCTTTCCCATTGGGGTATCTGCACTTTATCCATCTGCTCATCCAAGAATCCATATTTACAAAACCCAAATATGGCGGGTTTGCGATTACTACATCGTAGCATTGCACGAGCGGCTTCAGCTCTTCGAGCGCTCTCTGCGCCTTCTCGGCAGCGGCCAAGCCGAACATGCCCGCCTCGTCCATGACGGTTTCGGCGACCGCCCTCACCGATTCCAGATCTGCCTCCGTCGGCGCGAAGAGGCTACCCGCCTCGTCGAGGTGGGCCAAGACGTCGAGCAGGTCGGTCTGTTCGAGCAGGAACGGTGCGTCGAGTCGCTCCTGGTCTTTCATAGTGCGAGCTATGGCATCGCGCTCATTCTCGTCGAACTCGATGCGAGAGAGCACCGTGATTCTCGGGCGTACCCCTCGTCGCAGAAAGCGCGAGTCGTACTCGCATGCCTTCATGGTGAGCGCGAAGCTCGCCATCGCCGCCGCGCGCGGGTCGATCTCGAGACCAGTGAGGTTCTTCTCCAGGATAAGGCGCGGGATGTCCCTGCGGGAATAGCCCTCCTCCTCGTACATGGCGGCTATCAGGTCGAAGGCGTACACGAGTATGTGCCCGCTTCCGCAGGCGGGGTCCACCGCCGTGATGTCCTCCGGCGACTCTATGCGCTTGAAATCGGTCTCAGCATCCACATCCGGCGCGATGTAGTACTCCATGCGGGTGGCAAGTGTGCTGTCCGGATGGTTCAGCATCCACAGGCGGCCGAGCGAGTTCTCCGTCAGGTAGCGGACGATCCACTCCGGCGTGAACAGCTGGGTGGCGGGGGCCAGGTCCTCGCGCGTTGCCTTGCGCTTGGATGCGAAGTACTCGTCCTTGCGCTCGGAGACGTAGTACTGGTACATCCAGCCCACGATCTCCACGCCTTCGAGCCAGTCCTCTTCGGGGATGTCCTCGACCATGCGCTCGATGACGCCGCCCTGTCGCAACAATCCATCGGGCAGCAGCAGCTCCATGCTCGAACCGACCTGCGAAAACACCGTGGGCATGCAGCTGGCAAGCTCAGCGCATTGGGCAAGGAAAAGATAGCGGAACGTTTCCTCATCATCTCCCGATTGAACCAGTTGAGCCACGTGCGCGCGGTCGATGCCCTCTATGTCCACCTGCAGCGCCTCGGCAAGCGCCTGCGGCTTGAACGAGCCGTCGTTGCCGGAAAGGAGACGCGTGTGCGACGGGAGACGGTCGTTTATCTCCATGAAGCGGATGGCCATGATGCGGTTGAACCAGGTGTATGCGGCTTGTTCCACGAGAGCGTCGTAGCCTTCGTCGTGGGCTTTCCGCAAAAGGTCGGACCTTTGCTTGCGCTCCTGTGAGGAGAGAACCCTGCCGCCGATGGCCTGTGCGTCCTTCGGGCTTTCCGGATGTTCCGATATGTCGTACAGGGCGCATCTGCGCTTGACTTCAGACATGAGCTCGCGGCGCGCCCAAACACAGAAATTCTTGATGGCTGAATCGTGCATGCTAATCTCCCAGCCTTACCGCGCCGCTTTCGTGCAGCGCATCCATCAGGGCGTCTTTTACGCTATCCACGTACGCCAGCACTTCTTCTTCGCTTCGCAAGGTCCTCGTGGGGCACACGCGGCTGCGGTGCAGGACCTTTGGCTTGGGTGCCGCAGGCTTCGCTGGCGGCATGTCGCTGTCAGTCGGCATCTTGCCGCGCTTTGCCGCCTCTTCCTTTTCGCGGGCCCGGGCGATCGCGTCGTCGATCTTCTGGTACTGCTGCCCGCCCCATGTCTCGAGCTGCTTGAGCTGGGCATCGAGCTGGCTACAGCGCGTCTCGTTCATTGCGGCGTTCTTCTTCGCAGCGGCATCCTGACGAATAGAAGAAAGCACTCCCGCTACCGCGCTCTCGAATGCTCCCGCCTCGTCTTTCGCGTAACGCTCGAGCGCCGATACCGCATCCTCGATGCTCTCGAGGAGGTTGTCGCGCTTGACCCCTGCGGCCTTACTCAGCGCACCCGAAAGCTTCGAGTTCAGGGCCCCGAGGTCCTTGATAGCCGAGTAGGGCTTGCTCATCCCTAAGATGCGCTCGATGCGTCCGATGGCATCCTGCGCCTCCGAATCGCCTTCCAGGTAGACACCTTCAGTTTTGAGAGAGCCGATGAGTCTGGTGGAGTCGTCCCACAGGCGCACCTGGCTGTTGAAGAAGCCGCGGATCTCGAGCATGTCCTCGGCGAAGTCGCGCAGACCGTCTTGAACCTGCCTGTTGGCAAGTGCCATGCACAGAAGAAGCGGATCCGTCTCGTTGGATACTACGTTAGCGATAAGCTTCTGGCCGTCGACGACCACGTCCTTGCCTGGGTAGGTGCCTCCGGAATAGCGCTGGGCGAGGAGGTCCCTGCATTCCTCCTGGGCATCGTGCAGCTTCTCCTTGGCGAAGGCGACCAGGCCGTCCTCGTCGGCAGGAACCTGGTTCGTGTCGGCGAAGTCCTTCATGAGACGCTGAACCGTCGCGAGCGTCGCAGGATCGATCGCCTCTCGTTTCTTGATAGAGGCTTTGTCCGCATCACGCCTGAGGCACGCGACGACCGCGTGGGCATCGCCCGAGTCGAGCTGCTTGCCGCCGACCGACAAAGCGACCTTCTGGTCGTAGAGCATGCGCGCCACGACGGCCGCTATGTCCGCCTCGCGCCATCCATAGGGCACCTTCTGGTACTTGCGCTTGAGGTCCCCCATATTGGTCGCCTGCTTCGAATATGCCTGAGCGTCGAGAAACAGCATGATTTCGTCCATGGCGCGCTGGTTCGGCAGGTTTCCGTCCGTGTCGGGCTGGTTTAAGAGCTCGCCTCTGAATACCGAGATGATCTCGGAATCGGAGCTCACCGAGGCATCGATGTAGTCGGCCTTGGTGTAGGTGCTCTTCACGAGCTCGTCCAGCGCGGCCTCGATCACCTTCGGCGCGCTCTTCTCGCGGACGGCGACCATGCGCCCGTCCACTGCGACGCGGGCGTGTGCCACGGCATCCTCGAGGGACTTGCGCGCGGCCCTCTCGTTTTCCCGCGCCTCCTCGCGCTTACGGGTCACGATCTCACGCTTCGAAGCCGACCACTGCTCGCGTGAGCTCATGCGGATGTACTTCTCCACTCGGCAGCTCATGTCCAAAAGGTCGTAATAGTCTCCCTCTTCCAGTCCTATGAGCGCCTGGCTCGTCGACTTGAAGGCGAACTCGGAATCGGCCAGGCGCGACCACTCGTGCGCGTAGGTGATCACGTTGAGCTTCATTCCGCCCATGTCCTTGCCGTGAACCGAATCGTCCACGTAGCGGTCGAACGGGAAGTCGTTCACACCCACGCGGTGTTTTGACGAGGTGAATATGCCGTCGAAGAGCAGGCGCTTGATGCGGTCGATGACCTCGGAAGACTCTATCTGCACCTTGGATATCTCGTCGGCGACGTCCTGCTCCTCGCTGGTGAGGAAGTTGTACCTGTCGCCGTTTCTCGCGGCCTTGTTCTCGCGGACGAGCCGCTCGAGCGACGCCTGCACCTCGCGGCGCAGCTCGACCTTGTCGACGTCCATGGAATCGATCATGAGGTTGGCGATGTTGTTCACGTTGGGCGTGATGTCGCCGATGTAGCGGATGAGATAGAGCGTCTTGATGACGTGCACGTCCTGTTGGAACAGCCCGTGCCCCTCGTCGGCGGCGTCCTGACAGCGGTTGATGACCTGGCGGATGCCGTAGTCGAGCGCCGTCTCCATGGTGTCGTAGAAACGCCAGAACGGGATGAGTGCTCCGATATCGCCGTTTTCGACCGGCCAGACAGATTCTTGGAAAGCCGATATCATCGAGCGCTCGCCGCTGGACATGTGCTTTCCGGAGAAGCCGTGCTCGCGCGTCCTGGTGAACACGTCGGGCAGGATGCGGAACTGGTAGCCCACGAACGGGTAGCTTTCCACGAAGTCGCGCTCGCTGGCGTAGCCGAAAAGGTCGCTCGTGGAGTCGTCGAAGGTGAAGAGGTTCTTGAGCACCGTCGCCTTCTGCCCGTACTCGACCTCGAGGGCTGCTTTCGCCTCGTCTTTTTTGGCGAGGATGCGCTCCTTGATGACCTCGTCAACGTCGCTCGACGACAGCGAGAGCCTGGTGTCGAAGCGTCCCTGGATCTTGGAGAAGTCCATGCCGACGACGCTCGTCACCGAGTCGATCGCCTGTTGGCTGGTGACGACGATCCAGACCTTGTCTCCGCAGTAGGTGCCCAGGTCCTCGGTCAGCGTCTGCATGCTCAGCATGAGGCTGCTGTCCGATCCTATGAACTGGCCTATCTCGTCGGCCATGAACAGAAGCCTGAACTCGCCGCCGGTCTCCGACTCCCTCTTAGCGATGTACTCGGCGACCTCCTTGGCGAAGGTCTCCGACGAGATGACGTCGGTCTCGGTGCCGTCGAACCAGTGCTGGGCGGCGTCCCTGCTCATCCCGAGCACCTCTTGCAAGGTCTCGACCATCTCGTCTTCGTAGAACGACCAGCCGTCGCGGTTACCCAACCACTCCATGCCGCTTATGCGCTCGAAGGCCGCGCGGAACTCCTCTGTCTTGCCCTTCTCGTCGATGAAAGCCTCGAGCTTGGCGAGCTTGAGGTCCTCGCCGTAGAAACCCCGGTTCTCGTAGAACACCCTTTGAAACGAGCGCAAGAGCGCCGTCTTGGCGGTGTCTCCCTCTTTCCACTTGCCTCCCTTGGAGTCCACGTTGAACAGCAACGTCTCGGTCGGGATGGCGGAGACGCGCTTCATGGAAGCGAACACCATGGGGTCAGCGATCTTGCCCTCGAAGTAGTCGACCGCGCGCTTGCCGCCGACCACCGGGTTCGAGAGCACGTAGCTGAGCATCTTCAGGAAGTGGGACTTGCCCGATCCGAAGAAGCCGCTGATCCACGCGCCGATCTTGCCGGTCGGCATGTCGATGGAGCGCTCGTAGTTGCGGAAGAACGTCGCGAAGTGGCCCTGGAGCTCCTTTGCAACGACGTATTCCTCGAGCTCCTGGACAACGAGCTTTTCATCGACGTCGCCAACCTTCACGACGCCATTGATGTCGCGGTCGATATCGTGTTCGAATATGTCGCGGATATGCATATGCATGCCTTTCCCTAAATCAGGTCGAATGCCCGGTAATAGTTGCCGTCGGTGAGCTTGCCGAAGAGCGAGAGCGTCTGCCCGTCGAACCTTCCGGGGTACATCACGACCACCGGCGTGTTCTCGAACAGGTGCTGGATGTTGTCGAGTACGTTATGAACCCTCATGAACGGGTACACCTCGCCGACGCCCGTGATAACGAGCACATCGCCCGGCACGTTCTCCTCGGCAGAGATCCTCTTCGCGAACGCCTCCGCGCTCGCCACGCTCGACAGGCGCTTCTTGAGCTGCTCGCGCCCGCGCTTCTCCTCCATCTTCGGCACCGCATCCAGAATCCTCTTTTCGGCGCATATATCCAGCAGGATGTCGTAGAGGTTGGCCTCCCGTATCCTGCACGGAAGCGAGGGGTCGCCCTTTAGCCTGTCCAAAAAGCGCCGCGCCTCCGCCTTGAGCCGCGGATCATAGCAAAACGTGTATATCCCGACCTCGTTTCCAAGGCCGCGGTTGTGGAGGAAGTCCTCGCTTTGCAAACGCGTCTTGAACGCCTCGCAGCGCTCTTCGAACTCGGATAACGCCGATGCTGGCGCGGAGTCGCGATACGTGATCGTCATCTACATCTCCTCCCTTGCCCCGAATGCCCGAAGCGCCTCAACATCCTTCCGTTCACGAAGGACATTCTCCAGCTCCATGTCGAGGATCACCGGCATGAGGCTGTTTTCCTGATTGAGCAGCCCCGCTTCTTTCAAGCATTTGCGAAGGACCTGCTTGAGCTTCGAGACGGTGCTCTCGGACATGATCGCGAAGTTGTCGAACTCGGATGCGAGGCGCGTGAAGTAGGCGTTCATGTCCGTGGACCCGAATTCGTAGTCGAGCTCGGCGTAGCGACGGGCTATCTCGGTCGTCATGAAGTGACGCACAAGCGGGTAGAACTGCATCATCGCATAAAGGTTCGTCTGCGCCGCGGCATCGGGCATTCCGTAGGCCACGATGCGCACTAGACGCTCGTCTCCGAGGGCGTCGAGCCTGCGGTTGCACGCGAGTGTGATCCTGCCCAGGCTGCGCTCTGTTGGGTACCTGAAGAGGTTATCTTCCTTGACCTTGCGCGCCGCCTCGTCGGCGGACATCCCCTCGAGCCTGAGTTGGGCCATGATGCGCGCCTCGTTGAGCAGGAACTGTTCGCGGGCTATGGTGTTGCCGAGGAGCTTCCTATTCGGCGCTGCCATCGAAGAGCTCCTTGTTGGCGATAACCTCGTCGAGCGCAAGCGAGGTGAGCAGCGCAGAGACGCTCGTGCACTTCTCATGCGCGATTCTCTCGAGCGCGCTTTTCATCTCGGGCGTGGCGGCGAAGATGATCCGCTCCGTCTTCTTCGCACCGAGCACGTGCTTTCTCAGATCCTGCTCGTCCATCGAGACCACCTCTCGCCTTCTCGGGTTTTCATAAAAGTTATAAAAAAGTGTACCATGCCTGCCGCAATTTACCTCCGACATGCTGGCGACATGCCATTTTGACCGCATATCGGCAAGCTGCACGCCTTCTTCGGTAATTCCAGCAGACTGCACGCCCCAGTTCCTAGCCGAAAACCCATCATCTGCCTCAGCTTTTATGAGTTCGCAAGATGCCTCCTCGACCGCCAGTGCCCCTTCGCCACCTGCCTTGCACGCGCATTGCCGCACGGAACCCGCCGCCGACGCAAGGGCCAGCGATGTTTCCCGAAAACTTTTCCCTGAAAAAAACCGTTTGACGCAGGCAAAACTTTTCGAAAAACACCGGAGCGAATCTCTTTCCAAGCCCTCCTTCGCTTTCCTCCCTTGCGCCCGCGACAGAACCCATGCGCCCCTCGCTTCACAAGGCGGAAGGCCAAAGGGGCGAACCGCCGATACCCAAGGAGGTCAATCATGTTCGAACTCAAGGAAAAAGCCATCAAGGCAGCGGAGAAGTTTCTCGAGCAGCGCGGATACGAGGTCATCGAGAGCAACTGGAAATCCGAAGGCGGAAATTCGCTCGACCTGGTGGCAAGGGAAGACGACACCGTGGTCTTCGTAGACGTCTACGCACGGCACGGCTTCGACAAGGGAATGCCCGAAGAAGGCAACGAGGGTTCTCGCGAACGCAGGGAGATCGCCGCGGCAGCTTGGCTTTCGGAGCACGCAGACGACGAGGGATACGTCGACATGCCGGTACGTTTCGACAGCATCGCGATGATGCTCCTCTCGGAAAACCGGGCGCTACTGAAGCACCACATCAACTGCCTCGGGTGCGGGCTTACCGCCGGCCAGGCCGACTAGGACCTCCGGGCCTAGCCGGATTCGACATAAGCCGCCTCGGGCACCAGCTCGAGGCGGCGCACCAACCGATTCACATCTTCGCAGAAAGGAACGCATCATGGGAAACCGAGCCGTCATCACCACCCTCGAGCGCAAGATCGGGCTGTACCTTCATTGGAACGGAGGGCGCGACACCGTAGAGCCCTTGCTGAGGTACTGCGAGCTCAAGGGCTACCGCGCGCCGAGCTCCGACAGCTACGGATGGGCCAGGCTCTGCCAGGTCGTCGGCAACTTCTTCGGCGGAACGCTGAGCGTGGGCATAGCGCCCTACTCCGACGACAGGCGCATGAACCCCGGAGACAACGGGATCTACGTCGTCGACGGATGGAAGATAGTCGACCGCATCCTCCCGTACGAGGGTTTCGTAGAGGAAGACGAGCACGATTTCGACGGGATGCTCCGCGCGCTCGATGAGTCCATGCCCGAAGCCGAGAGACTCGGCGCGCTGCTGGACTCCACCGAGGTGGCGACTTCGGAACTTGAGCTCGGCGACGAGGTGTGGGCCCGAGGGATCGACGGCAAGTACTCCACCTACCCGGTGGTCGCCTTCGATGATGACGGGACGCCGCTCGTGGCGCGCTACGACCACAACGGCGACTGGTCATGGAACCCCAACAACCGCATCGAAGAGAAATCCGTCCTGATCGTTGGCCGCAAGTAGCCGCCTTTCCCGCCCTAAACCGTTCGTTATCGAACGGTTTAGGGTATACTAGGTATACGAAACGCGGACGCCGCCGAACCTTCCACATCATACGGCGGCATCTGAAGATGCAAAGGAGGCAGAAGACATGCGAACCATCGCGGTATCGAACTACAAGGGCGGGGTCGGCAAGACCACCACCGCGGTCAACCTCGCCACAATCTACGCAAAGAGGGGCCTGAGAACGCTCCTCATCGACCTGGACCCGCAGGCGTCCACTACCGACTACTTCGGTCTCTACGACAAGGCCGTGCAGGAGCGCCGAAGCGCGGTGGAGCTCCTCTACGCAAACGCGGCAGTGGAGGACATCGCCTTCGAAACCGGGACGGAAGGCCTTTCGGTCGTGCCCTCGACCATCGAGCTCGTCGACCAAAACGAGCTCCTCCTGCGCGAGCAGAGGCTGCGATTCGCGCTCGACGACTGCACGGGGCTCTACGACATCTGCATACTGGATTGCAGCCCCACCATGAAACGCCTCGCTTTCAGCGCCTATCTCGCCGCAGCGGGAGACGGAATGGTCGTCGTGCCGGTGAAGCTCGACTCCACCGTCATGCGCGGCACCGCGCTCACGGTCAACGCCATAGAGTCCATCGCCGACGCCCTGCGCGTGCCCACGCCAAAATGGAAGATCCTGCGCACCTGCGTTCCAGGGCTCATGACGAACGCCGAGGCCACCGGCGCGGAGGTGCTCGACTCCTACTTCCCCGACAACCAGTTCGAGACTCTCATCCACGCGAGCTCCAAGGTCTGCGAGGGAAGCTGGCAGTGGCAGCCCGTGGCGACGTTCAAGCCCGACAGCCGCCCCGCGAAGGACTACGAGAGGCTCGCAGAGGAGGTGCTCCATGGCTAGGGCAACGGCATCGGGATTCACCATCTCGGGCCTCCTGGACAAGAACGCGGCCACTCGAAGCGATTACCCTATCGAGAGAATCCCCGTCGACGAGATAGCCGACCATCCCGAGAACACGGCCTATTCGATGGACGATGCAGGGATAGCGCAGCTCGCGAAGAGCATCGAGAAAGAGGGTCTTACCGACCTTCCCCTCGTCCGCAAGCTCGACGACGGGAGCTGGCAGATGGTGAGCGGGCACCGCAGGAAGGCGGCATACGCCATGCTCGCCGAAGAGGACGAGAGGTACGCCCAGATCCCCTGCCGGATAATACGCGGCATCTCCGACGAGCAGTCGGTCATGCTGCTCCATGCCGCCAACTACTTCGTGCGCAACCTCACCGTGACCGAGCGCGCAGCGGCGAGCCGCGCTCTCGGGATGGAGGTCGAGCGCATGCGGGTGGAAAACCCCGAGCTTTCCGGCATGCGCACGGAAGACATCAAGGCGGCGATCATCTCGGAGCAGACAGGGCGAAAGGTGTCAGGAAAGACGATCCAGCGCCAGGAGTCGCTGGCGCGCAAGATCGAAGAGGATCTTGTCGCGGGGTGGCGCGAGGCGGCGCTTTCCGACTCGCTCTCGGCAGACGCCGTGAACGCCCTCGCGAAAATGGAACCCGACGAGCAGGAACGGCTCTTCTCCTCGTGGAAGGAGCATCCCCTCGACAAGAAGAAGACGACGGAGTTCCTGAGGAAAGCGACGAGCGAGTCGAGCGCGAAACCTCGTCAAGAAGAAGAGCAGAAGCCTTCGGCACCGCTCGGAAGCGCCCTGCGCGCGCTCAGGCGCTACGAATCGAAAGCACTGGGCGAACCGAGCGAGCTGGACAGGCAGGCGCTCGAGGATATCGCGGGAATGGCCGACAGGCTCCTCGGACGAATTTAGCCCCATGCAGGCGCCCCGAAGGGGCTCCTGCACCGTTTCCAGCAAGTAGCCTATCTCGTATACACGAGATAGATGGCGGCAGAGACGCCTTCCGGCGCCCCTCTGCCCCGCCCCGCCGCCGCAAGCGCAAGGG
>OLNT01000441.1_pt1 | contig 27438 bp, 25 predicted proteins | sample 1672641 | NCBI WGS metagenome assembly OLNT01 (sample SAMEA3136708, study PRJEB25190) | human gut metagenome
AATACTTACCACAATTTGCAGATAAGATTGCCGAGTTAAAAGCAGCAGGTGTTACAATCAAAGATGATGTTGCACGTGAATTAACTGAAAAAGGTTTATAGGATTTTATGTGAATAAAATAACTACCTCACACTTTGCCAGAGACATGAGGTAGTTATTTTTGCATTATTTTCTATAATATATAGAAGTAATTTAATAACGATATTTATTATTGACATGATTAATGTAAGTGTAGTTAACATATAGCTTCATAAGCTGTCATTTCCATCACCTCCGTTTTCATATTTTCCTAGGGATATCTATGTAAACGAAGAATACGTCCTTTGATCAAAGCGCTACCGTCTTTAATGAAGGATTATAGAAGAAAATGAAAATGATGTCATAATAGTTTGGGGTGAATTTATGAAAAAATTATTACTATTTGATGTGGAAGGCGAGAGAAAATGGACATCTTGCAGTTATTGTTACTGGGAGAAGTAGAAGCCATATAGAAGAGCCCATTTTAGATATTGGTTTTGATGGAATGATTGGTGGTAATGGTGCTTATATTGAATTAGATAATAAAGTGATTAAAGATGAGACAATTCAAGTAGAAGATGTTAAAAGAATTGTCGATTATTTAAATCAACATCATTTAGAATACTATATTGAAGCAAATGATGGGTTATATGGTTCTTTAAATTTTAAAGTACATGGTGTAGAAGCTTTAAGACAATATGGGATGAAAGGTCCTGATGTGATGGAAATTTATCCAGCAATGACTTTTCCAAAGTGTCTCTATGTAGAAAATGTAACAAAAATCAATTATATTTTAGAAAGTTATCAAGATTACTTAGATTTTAAAGAAGCTTTTCCTGAATTTAAAGATTTAACGTGGGGTGGAAAAGGAGAAAAAGCAATCTTTGGAGATTGTGCATTAAAACATATTGATAAACAAGAGGCAATTAAAGAACTTATTGATTATTTAAAAATAGATCAAGAAGATATCATTGCTTTTGGTGATGCTGAAGTAGATATTCCTATGTTTGATTTTGCAGGAATTTCTGTATGTGTAGGAAATGGGAGAGAAGAAGCTAAAAAACATGCAACCTATGTTACAAAACCAGTAAGTGAAGATGGCATAGAATATGCTTTAAAACATTTTGAAATTATTTAAGGAACTAAAAATGAAGTTAAATAAACAAAAAATCTTATTTATTGCTGTTATCTTTTTCTGGTTTGCGCAATATGTCTATATTCCTTATCAAACACCTTATCTTACGATGATTCAAACAAGTACGTCATTTATTGGAATTATTATAGGAAGCTATGGTATTTCACAAATGGTCTTACGTTTACCGGTAGGATTTATTAGCAGATTATAGAAATAAGCATAAAATGATTATGTTAATAGGAGCTTTATCATCAGGATGTGCTTCTTTGTTTAGAATTATTTTTAATAATGGAATTGGTTTTTTAATTGAAAATCTTTTTTCAGGACTTGCCAGTTCAATTATTGTCGCTTACAATTTAGGGATGTTATTAGGATTTATTATAAGTACACTTCTTTATGAAAAAATAGGAATGCAAATGATTTGTTTATTAAGTGTGATTTCAGGAATCATTTCTGATTTATTTATTTCATTACTTCCTAAAGAAAAAACATAACCAACAAAGAAAAAAATTTCAAGTTTATTAAAAGTATGTACACAAAAGAATTTAATTGTCTTTTCACTTCTTGCACTTGTTCAACAAGGGGTACAAATGACAACAACTATGTCTTTTACAACACGAATTATAAAAAATTTAGGAACAAATTCTATGTCTATAGGATTATCTTCTATTATTTATATGTTATCAGCAGTTTGTTTTGCTAAAATGGCATCAAGTGATGTATGTATGAAATTAGGCGTTAGAACATGTATTACTGTTACATTTTTAACAACTGCACTTTATTGTGTTTCAGTACCACAATGTTCATCAGTCTATATGATCTTTGTTTTACAAATTTTACCAGGTATGGCAACAGGAATCTTATTTTCATATCTAACAAGTGAAGCTATGAAATATGTACCACAAGAATCAAAGTCAACAGCTATGGGCTTCTTCCAAGCGGTGTATGCTTTAGGAATGACTTTATTTCCTATGATTTGTGGAAATATTGTAAGTCATTTTTCAATGCTATATGCTTATTTGTTTTTAGCAGTGATTTGTTTAATTGTAGCAAGTATTTCTTTTATATATTGTAAATCCCATTAACAAATAAAGCTCTTACAAAATTAATAATTTGTTAATGAAATTAAAATTGTATACAATACTCTTTTCGAAGAATCTAAAAAAGTATAAGCTACAGGTGTCTTAGGAAAGAGAGGAATAAATATTATGAGTATCAATGAAATCAATGCAGAAGCAAAAGAATCTTTAAGAAAGTATTTTAAAAATGGTCAAGATGTAAAACATGAAAATGAAGCAAGAAAAGAATTAACAAAAGAAGAAATCTTTGAATCCGTTGTAGGAGAAATCAAAGAATCAGAAATGAAATTAGAACAAAGAAATCAAATGAGAAACACATTACAACAAGATGCAAAAGAAGCATTTGAAAAAGTATGTGGAAAGAAATCTGAAGCAAAAGAAGTAGAACATATGACATTAGAAGGAATGCAAAAAGAATTAAAAGAAAATACAAAACATCAAATGGAATATGTCAATTCATTAAAACAAAATACAATGAATGCAAGAGCATAGAACTTCGAAAGAAGTTCTTTTTTTTTTACACTTACTTGATATTTTCTTAACATAAAAAGGAGTAGTATTCTGTTAAGAGGTGATCAAGATGGATGTTAAAAGAAATCAATTAATTGAAACAATTGTTTGGGTAGGAATACCAATGCTTTTTATGATTGTTGATGGGGTCTATAAACATGTATTTAATATAGAATATTTAGAGTTATCTATTCTTTTATTTGTAGTAGCAACAATCTATAAAACATATCAAAAATAAAAACAAATCGCTAATTACGATTTGTTTCAAACATTTCAAAACTAGATAATACAAATAAGAAGAATAAACCAGTGTGTATCCAAAAAATCGTATAATCTAAAATACCATGAATTAATAATACACTGATAAATCCCATAACAAGAGCAATATAAGAATAATGCTCTTTTACTTTATAAAGACGTTTACAGTTATCATAAATATAAGGAACAAGACATGCGAGTCCAATAATTCCAAATGAAAGTAAAGGATCTAAATAAACACTATGGGCATGTTGTGTTAAATGTCCATTATATTTATCTAAAATCATCATATAAGTAAATGGTCCTTGTCCTAGTAGTGGAGAAGCTTTGATACCTTGAATAGCACAACTCCAAATTTGAATTCTAACATCTAAATTTGAAATCAAATATTCTATTCTAGGGAATTTATCAGGATTTAAAACAAAGAAACCTGCAATTCCTAAACATCCAAGAGCTATCAAAACACATAATTTATAGTTTTTATTAAAAATAAGAAATAAACAAATAGCTCCGGCAATTGCTACATAACCAGCACGACATCCTGTCATATAAAGCATAAATAAGTTTAAAAAACCAACAATAACATAAAAAATACTTCTTTTTAGATTATTTTTAACAGTAAAGAATTTATATACAGTACATACGGCAATAAATTCAATCATCATCGCATAATAGTTGGCATTGTAGAAAACACTATTTAAGCGATTTTCACGTCTTGCATAAACTTTAAAGGTGAAATGATCAACACCTAAACGATGATAAATTTGAAATTGCTCATAAATTCCATATATTGCCCAAAGAATAGATAACACAATCAACATATCAATAATAAATTCAAAGGTCGATTGATTAATATGTTTTCGATAATAAACCATTAAAATAATAACAATAAATATTCCTAGTGTTGCAAGTGCTCCTAAAATATTTTTATGAATAATGGAGATGCTTAAAGAGATTAAAACAAACAAATAGAGAAATTTAATTTGTGGTGTTTGTTTTAAGGCAATGATTGCCTTTTTTGATACTAACAAATAAATAAATTCAATCAATAAAATAGGTCCTAATATATAAAAAGGAAAAGTAAAACTAAAACATGTAAATATTAATAACAGTTGATCAAAAGTAAACTGTTCTTTTAAGTCTTTTAAATAGTTCATAGTCGCCTCCTGAAGATAATATATCATATTTATGATTATTTCAGTAGCCAAAATGAAGATGTGTTGTTAAAATAGGGCACTAGAGGTAAGAAAAATATGAAACAATACTTTTATTTATTTAATTATCCACCAGAAGAATATGATTTATGTGCATTAGAATTTAAATATCTTTTTCATGAAGAATATCAACAATGTTTTATTACAAATAAAGATATTGATGTCAATATAAGTGTTTTTATGAAGGGAAAAATAGATATTTGGGCGATAAGTTCCAATTTTGATGACTTAAAAGAGGAAGTTAAACGCCAAAATCATAATTATCAAGATTTTAAAGTTATTTATTTAAAAAATCCTATTAGCCATCCAAATTATCAAGAAACACTTGATAAATGTAAAGATATTTCATGGTTTATAGCGGGCAGTGTGAATATGTCCAAACCAAAACATACAATTGCTCTTACAAAAGTGAATGACTTATGGATTATTGGGTATTATCATCATGGTGTTCCATCATGGAAAAAATATGATGATAAACCAAATACTTTTTCAAATTCTTTAGATATTAGACTTGCAAGAACATTGATTAATATTGCTGGAGAAAATGATCAAACAAAAACAATGATAGATCCGTGTTGTGGAATGGGTACAGTTGTTTTAGAAGGACTAGCTTTAGGGTATTCTATCAAAGGATTTGATATTTCAAGGGATATTTCATGGAAAGCAAGATGTAATCTTAATCATTTTGGTTTTGATGGTATGTTGATTACAAAAGATGATATTAATAAGCATCAAGGACATTATGATATTGCTATTATTGATATTCCTTATAATCTTTATACACCGATTACTTATAAAGAACAGTGTGACATTATTAATAGTGCTAGAAAATTATGTAATAAACTTGTTTTAGTAAGTTATGAACAAATGGATCAAGAAATCAAACAAGCAGGTTTTGAAATAAGAAATCGTATCTTAAGGAAGAAAACAGAATTTGTGAAATTTGGACGTTATATTTATGTGTGTTATTAAAAAATCATTGGATTATTTTCCAATGATTTTTTTGATTGTCTTTAAATCTTTGTTTTCTATAAGTGATTTAAATATATGATCATATTGTTGTAAAGTAAGATTTTCTAATAATTCGTTATCTTCTTGAGGAAATTTACTTTTAAAAAGCATTAATGTATCTTCTTTTTTACTTGCTAGTTTTCCTTCAGCTTTTCCTTCTTCATGCATTCTTTGTCCTTCATGATAATGTTGAATTTTAACAAGTTGTCTTTTTTCTGCCGCTAAAACAAGTTCTTCATCTTCATTGAATTGTTCCATCTTATCTTTCATGATTGTTACCACCTCATTATCTAAAGATATTATATCATGGGTAAGTCCATGATATAAGATGTAGATTAAGATTTCTAATCTTGAAAAGTTTTCTAGTCTTTTTTCTTTTTCAATAACTTTAATAAATGGAAGTTGGACAAAGTAGCTTGTTGCTAAGTTAAACTTTCTCACATTTCCATATTCATTTCTAGGCACATAACTGTCAATCAATACAAGATTATCTTTATCAATATCGTTAATAAAAGTAATCAAATTTACTTTATGAAGATGGTCACTATATCTTTCATCTCCACGATTGACTTGATGATCGATCATTCTAGCTTCATAAGCTTGAAGACGATGATAGAGTTCTTTAGAGAATATACTGTTTTGCATTTCAATATCGACCAGTTCACCATCTTCTGTTATTACCTGAATATCTAAGATCATATCTTTATCACTTATATGATGAGGATTAAGCTCTGAATTTAAGACATTAATTTTCTTACATTTAATATCCATAACATCTTCGATGATAAGTTTTAATAAACGCCTACATTGTTCATCTTTCATATTTGATAATAAATACTTAAATACAAGATCATTTTTAAAATCAGTAATTCTAGGTTTTATCTTTTCCATTATAAATTCTCCTTTCAGTATATATATAGACACTAAAAGTCAAAATTTCTTTTAAAAAATTAAAAAAACGAAATAATTTTCTTATTTCGTTAAATGATATAAATAGCAAGGGCAATTAAAATACTTGCAAGAATATCTGTTAAATAGTGAACACCTGTAAGCAGTCTTGTACAAGTAATTGTAATAGCAAGTGCTGAGAGTAATAATCCCATATTTGGTCCTCGAGCAATAACGGTCAAAGCAATAGAAATAGCTAAACTCGTATGAATACTTGGGAAAGAATGACCTATTCTTTTTTTATCATCAATAGGTTTAAGGTCATACTTTTGAATAGGACGAGGTCTATCAATTAATATTCTAAGTAGAACAGTAATTAATAAAACGACAAATGGTTTAATAAATAAAAGATAAAAACCAGTTTGTGATTCGATAACTATTTTTAGTAAAAAAAGTGAATAAAATATAGCGATCATCCATGGACAAAATTTTGATGCAAAATAAACACAAGATTTTATAAAAGGATGTTTATACATAAATTTATTGATACCTTCATAAAAAAACTTCATATTGACCCTCCAAAGTTTTGATATATCTATTATACTATAAAAGAGAAAAGATAGCATTAATAATCGAATTACGATATAATGGACATAATAAGAGGTGTAAAATATGAATAGAAAAATAATGCCCTTTATGTTACTTTTAATAGAAGTAATAATGTATTACTTTATATGTTTATACTTCCATATGGATTTAGATTTAATCATTGGATCAGGAATACTTTATTTCCTATTCTTATTTATATATGGACATTATTCATTAAATACATGTTTAATATGGGATGAAATTAAAGCGTTAGTTAAATCAAGTTTTTGTTTTTATATCGCATTGCTTGTGTTAGTACCAAAATCGACAGGTTATGAAAGAAGAATGCATTTAACAATCATGGTAGCTTCAATGTTTATTATTTGTTTACTAGCTGATAGATATATTAGAATTGCTTTTAGAGATCAATTTGCTAGAAGAACATTGGTTATTGGAACAGGTTACGAAGCAGCAAGACTTGGTAAAATATCTAATAATAATCGTTTTGCTTTAACACAAGTAGAAGGTTATGTGGATGCGAATTGGACAGATCAGTTATTTGATTTTAAACAGGAAAATGTGATTAAAAATAGTTTTATTTATAGTTATGAAGAATTGGATGAGGCTATTAAAACTTTAAAAATTGAACAAATTATTGTGGCTTTACCAGAAGCAAGTGAAGAAGTAATTGATAAGGTGATGTCGGATATTTATGGAAAAGTTGAAAGTGTTAAGTATTTACCAGATGTTAATGGAACAATGACTTTTTCTTCTGAAGTTCAGGATTTTGATGGACAATTACTGATTGCAACAGCAAATAATGAAATGTCGGCTCTTGCTAATACGATGAAAAGATTTATTGATATTTGTGCAGGAATTGTTGGTTGTTTAATACTAATTCCTTTGACAGTTTTTGTTAAGTATAAATATGTTAAAAGTGGAGATCATGATAGTATTATTTTTAGTCAAGATAGAATTGGTAAAAATGGGAAGATGATTAAAATTTATAAATTTAGATCAATGGTACCAAATGCTGAAAAAATCTTAGATGAACTGATGGAAAAAGATCCAAAGATCAAAGAAGAATATCTGACAAATAAAAAACTAGTCAATGATCCAAGAATTACACCAGTAGGAAATTTTTTAAGAAAAACGTCATTAGATGAATGGCCACAATTTATTAATGTTTTATTAGGTGAAATGTCATTAATTGGCCCTAGACCTTATTTACCAAGAGAAAAGAAAGATATGGGACAATATTACAATTCTATTATTAAATGTAAACCAGGTGTTACAGGAATGTGGCAAGCTAATGGTAGAAGTGATGTTGAATTTAATTATCGTTGTAAATTAGATGATTATTATTATCATAATTGGTCTATCTGGTTAGATTTTACAATTATATATAAAACAATTAAAGGCGTTGTTTATGGTAAAGGATCGTTATAGTTATTATATATTAAATTATAAGAAAAGGAGTTTTATACTATAAATTATACTTTTATATGAAGAATATTATAGTATATTAAAAAGTATATGAAGATAGCATTTTTAATTTTATGTCATAAAAATCCAAATCAAATAAATAAAATGATCAATACATTAGATGATGAGGATGTTTCTTTTTATTTACACATAGACAAAAAAAGTGGTATTTCAAATAAAATTATAAAGAAAGAAAACGTGTTTATTTTAGATGAAAGTAAATGCCTTGATATTAAATGGGGTCAGAATCAAATGATTCATGCTACAACTAATCTATTAAAAGAAGCATTTTATTCAAATATACAATATGATTACTTTTGGTTTATGAGTGGTCAAGATTTTCCAATAAAATCAATCGATTACATTAAAAAATACTTAGGAAAGCATAGGGGAGCTAATTATATTGATGTGATGGATAGGAATTATAAAATATATAAACGTTTTAAAAAAAGAAATGATTTAAAATATCCAACTTGTTTTGCAAATCAAACAATAACAATGACAATTTTGAAACATTTATACATTTTAATAACAGGGGGACCATACAAAACTTTATTTTTTAAAAGGAAAAATATAACAGGCTTGGAATATAACTTTGGAAGTTCATGGTGGACATTGACTCATTCAAGCGTGGAGTGGATGTTAGATTATTTAGAAAGGCATGAAGAAGTTTTAGACTTTTTTGATAATTCTATTTGCCCTGATGAGTCTTTGTTTCAAAGTTTGTTTATGAAAACACCTTATACGAATACTAGAGAGAATATAAAAGTTTATTTAGATTGGACTGGTGAAAACAGACATCCTAAGACTTTGACAATAAATGATTATGATACACTTATGAATAGTGATTTCCTAATAGCTAGAAAATTTGATGAAAAGATTGATGGAGAAATCATTAATAAATTAGAGAGTAAATTAAAAATGAAATAGTGTATTTCTTTAAGTTTTTTATAGAGATTGTGCTAATCTTAATGGATATGGAATACCAGCAATTTTTAGTGCATTGTAAATTAAATTGTTGATTGTTTGAAAATGTAGTATAGAGGTTTAAAATATTTTGAGTTTCGATAAAAATAAAAAACAGGCAAAAAGTATATTCACAACTTGCCTGTTTTTGCTTGTTTTATAAGGAAAATCAACCTCATAAATAGTATAATAAGTTTAGACCAATAAACAAAATACTGGAGGGATTTTCCATGAACAATTTTAACACAAATCTATATGAAACTAAAAGAGAAATTATAAACTATTCTAATAAAATAACTGAAGGATTAAAAAAGCCAACAGCTAAATTTATTATGGATATGTTATATGGTCTATCGAAGAATCAAAGTGTAATGCTTAGTGACATATCTAGAGCACTTGACGAAAATATAAAACTTAATTATACGATTGATCGTCTGTCTAAAAATCTTGAAAAAATAAATGATGAAGAATTAGAAATCATTAGAAATAATTACAATAGAGCTGTACTCAATGAGATTGATGAAGAACCACTCGTATTGCTTGATGATAGTGAAATCATAAAAAAATATGGAAAAAATTTGAGGACCTATGCAAGGTACGAGATGCAAGTTCTTTAAAAGATGATATCTATCCAGAATATCATGTTTGTGAAGCAACTGTAATTACAAAAAAGAGAAGCAACCTATATCTTTATACAGTCATATTTATTCAACGGAAAGTAAAGAATTCAAATCAATGAATGAAGAAACACTAAAGAGTATAGAATATATAAAATCAATCATAGAAAAGAAATGTACATTTGTATGTGACAGGGGATATGATGCCAATATATATTACGAATATTTTTTAAAAGAAGAATGCAATGATGATTTTATAATCAGATTAACAGAAAAAAGAAAGTTAATGTTTAAAGGAAAATCAAAAAAGGCATCAGAAATAGCTGTAAAAAGAAAAGGAAAAATAAAAATGAACATGTATTTTCCAAATTGGATGAGAAGCAAAAATTTTTTTGTAAGATGTTTAAAGATGGGATACATAAACATTGCACTACATTTAGGAAATCTACTTGATAGAAAAAATACACTTAACGTTGATTTCTATTATGGAAGTCAATGGTGGACATTGAGCTATGAATGTGCTAAAGAAATATATGATATATTATTAAAAGGTGAATATATAGACTATTATAAAGGCTCTTTGGTTCCAGATGAATCCATATTTCAAACGATTTATATGAATAGTAGATTTAAAGACAAATACTATGATAAATTAACATATGTTAATTGGAAAGGACAAATTAATCACCCTAAAACTTTTACAATAGAGGATTGTGATGAATTAGAAAAAGTTAATTATTTAATGGCAAGAAAATTTGATGAGGATTTTGATGATAAAATTATAAATAAATTATATGATGAACTATAAGCAGTAAAAGATAAAGCCTATTATGCGAAAAATAAGTAAAAATACGATTAAAGTCAATAATTAAACAGAATGTAGGTTCGAAAACATATAGAGAAATAAGTGATAATTTTACTTAAAAAAACGCATCCGCTAGATTTTGCACATTGATTTTTCAGCGGATATGTATTTTTTTGAGCAAGTGGTATTTAAATTTATACCAATTTCTTGCTCTTTTGAAAACACACCATTCAAACCCTGCAGTACAAATAATGTCTGTCATTTTTTGATAAGGCAAATATAGATTTTTTTGTTGTTGAGATGACATTTGAGTAATATAGTTTATGCTTTGCGACATTGCCAATGGCAAAATCAAAGTAAGAAACAAGATTGTTAATTGTATAAAGTCGTGATAAAGTTGTCGTAGAAGATGGCATCATGTTGAAAGGTAGTTGTGATAGATAAAAATATATGTAGAATAGGAGGTAATATTTTAAGAATTACTAGTTATAAAGATGAATATTATACTGAAGATTCGAAACTTGCAAATAATTTGTTATCTTATTGAAGATTAAAAATACTTTTTGGTATATATTTTTGTTATTTTAATATTGGCAATGACTTCTAGCTTAATAAATTCATTAAGTGACAAGGTACATTGCTAAAGAATGATAAAAAAATCACTATACCATAGTGTTTAATTTTGTTAATATTTATTTATAATATTTAATTGTTAAAGAAAGTGTGTTAATATTTATTGAATTAGAGGTAATAATGTCGTACTATTACCAATTAGATTTCCAAAGATTGTGAAGGAATATTCTTTTGCTTCTTTTGCATTAATAGCAATTTATTATTTAACAAAAAAAGATGTTATAAATGAAATAAAATCTATGTAAATTACAAATTTATTTGCACTATTTGTAATTTATTAAATTTTGTTGTATAAAGAAAGGATGAAAAAATATTATGAATAATAAACAAGTTGATATATTATTGTCGGTATATAATCCAAATGAAGAATATTTGATAAAACAATTAATTTCTTTAAATAATCAAACATATCCTAATTTAAAACTATATATATTTGATGATTGTATAAAAAAAAGGTGTAATTTAGATTTATTTGAAAAATATATCACAAATTTTTCCTATGAGGTTTTGCCATATTGTGAAGAAAATTTAAATTACATGGGGGCTTTTGAAAAATTGGTGCAAAGATCAGATGGTGAATATATTGCTTTTTGTGATCAAGATGATATATGGATGGATGATAAAGTTGAAAAGTGTGTCGCATATATGAATGAAAAGAATATCGACTTAGTTGTTACGGATAAACAAATAATTGATGAAAATGACAACGTCACTTGCAGTAGCGTTAGAAAACATAGCAATAAAAACTATGATAATTGGAATACTTACGATGATATAACTAAATATAATATCTTTGTTACTTATGCAGTAGGAATGAGTATTATAATGAAAGCTAGCTTTGCAAAAAAGTCTTTACCATTTTCAAAATACACAGGTCATGATAAATGGGTATTGGCGTGTACTTCTACAGAAGGAAAAGTAGGGTACTTAAATTTACCTTTAGTTCAATATAGAAGACATGGGAAAAATGTTAGTGGTGTATTAGTTGGAATAGAGACAAAGGAAGATTATATCAATCAGAGAATAATGCCTGATTTAAAAATGATTGAAGATTTTAAACAAAAATATCCTAATCACAAAGATTTAAATGAAATTGAGAAATTTGCTAATGCTAGAAGAACAGGTAATATAAAAACCTTATTTAAATTGAGATATCTTGCACCTGACATTGCAAAATTTGATATTGTGACAGCTCTTTTACCCAAAAAGTTATTTTCATTTATGGTAAAAATTGCCCAAAAAATAAGTTAAAAGGATGAAAGAAACAGATATTGGAAAATGAAGAAATATTTGCTAGTATTATTGTAATGTGTTTTAAGAATAAAGAGTTACTTGAAAATATTGTTTGTTTAGTTTTGAATCAACTGTTCAAATCTTATGAATTATTATAAGTGATGATTGTATATCAAATTTAAATAGATTATTTTTTGGGACTGTTTCAAATAATTAGAACAAAAATAAATAGATCTTACAATCTATTATAAAAAATAGAAGCTCATTGATTATAGAATTAATAAATTTAATAGTATTTTTTCAAATATTGAGTATTTTGATGTGATAATAATGTTAATATATAATAGTATAAGAAAAATGGATAAAGAGGTGGAAAAATGCAAGTAATAAAATATATGTTTCAACCACATGGTGATGATAGAGGACAACTTGTTGCTCTAGAAGAATTTAAAGATATACCTTTTAAAATTAAGCGAGTGTACTATATGTATGATACAGGAGAAGGAGTCCGTAGAGGATATCATGCACATAAAAACTTAGAACAAATTTTAATTTGTATACATGGAACTTGTAAAATATTATTAGATAATGGTAAGGAAAAAAAAGTTGTACCATTAGAAAAACCATATGAAGGATTGTATGTGGCTAATAATATGTGGAGAGAAATGTTTGATTTTTCTCCTGATGCAGTATTGCTAGTATTGGCTTCAGAAGCATATGATGAAAGTGATTATATTAGAAACTATGATGATTTTTTAGAATTTATTAAGGAGAGTGAATAGAATGAAAATACCTTTTGCAACATTTAAACCAATGCATGATGAAATAAGAAAAGATTTAGATCAAGCATATAATAAAGTAATTGATAGTAATTATTTTATTCAAGGAAAAGAATGCGAATTATTTGAAAAAGAGTTTGCAGATTATTGTAATGCTAAATATTGTGTAGGTGTAGCAACTGGATTAGATGCATTATATTTAATTTTAAGAGCGATGAATATAGGTAATGGAGATGAAGTGATCGTTCCATCAAATACATATATTGCAACAGCTTTAGCTGTTTCATATTGTGGAGCAACACCTATATTTGTAGAACCAGAATTAGAAACTTATAATATTAATCCAGCTTTAATAGAAGAAAAAATAACAGATCAAACAAAAGCAATTATAGCTGTTCACTTACAAGGAAGACCTGCAGATATGGATGCAGTTAATGAAATTGCTAAAAAACACAATTTATATGTTATTGAAGATGCAGCTCAAGCACATGGAACAGAATATAAAGGTCAAAAAGTAGGTACTTTATCAGATGCAGCTGGGTTTAGTTTTTATCCAGGTAAGAACCTAGGCGCTTTAGGTGATGGAGGAGCAGTTGTTACAAACAATAAAGAAATTGCTGATAAAGTTAGAGCTTTAGGTAATTATGGTTCAGATTACAAATATCATCATATTTATAAAGGAACTAATAGTCGTTTAGATGAAATTCAATCAGCATTTTTACGTTGTAAATTACCACATTTAGATAAATGGAATGAATATAGAAGAAATGTAGCAAATAAATATTTTGAAGGAATAAAAAATCCATTAATTAAATTACCATTAAAAGATAGTGAAGATTATAGACATATTTATCATGTATTTGTCATTAGATGTGCTAAAAGAGATGAATTAGAAAAATATTTAAATGAAAACGGGATTGGGACTGTAAAACACTATCCTATACCAATGCATTTACAAGAAGCATATAAAGATTTAAATATCAAAGAAGGAAGTTTACCAATTGCAGAAGAAATTAGTAAAACTGTTTTAAGTATTCCAATGTACTATGGAATGACAGATGAAGAAGTGAATTATGTTATTGATAAACTAAATGCGTTTAAATAATGAGAGGATAATTATGATTACATTAAGAAAACTTCAATTAAAAGATGTTCCATTAATGCTAGAATGGATGCATGATGAAGAAGCAAAACATATTTTTCAAAATAATTTTGCTGAAATAGATGATGTTGCAGCAAAAAAGTTCGTAGAAAATTCTTTTAGAGAAGATCAGCAACATTTTGCAATTGTTGATGATCAAGATGATGAATATTTAGGTACAATTTCTCTAAAAAATATTGATTTAAAAAATAAAAATGCTGAATATGCAATTAGCACAAGAAAAAAAGCAAGAGGAACAGGTGCCAATCAAAAAGCAACGGAATCATTATTAAAATATGGTTTTGATAAGTTACAATTGCATAGAATTTATTTAAATGTATTATCATCTAATAAAAGAGCAATTTCTTTTTATAAAAAATGCGGATTTATTTATGAAGGAAAATTTAAAGATCATTTATTTATTGATGATAGATATCAAGATTTAGAATGGTATGCTATATGTAAAAAATAAGAGTATGATATGTATGAAAAAGTTGATTCATAATGTCTACGCATATCTAAAAGAAGAAAATATATAATAAAGTATTGAAATTATTAAAAAATTAAGATTGTTCAAATATTATATTGTATGTTTATGATGATTGTGTAATTGAAAAATAAGTATAGATATCATAAAAATATATTACTCATATTGATTTGTGCAGGTATTGAAGGAGATTTTTTGTTAGCTTATTAAAGAAAATAGCATAAAAATACACAAGCAGTGAAATAAAAATAAGGGATTATTTGCTTTCACTGCTTTCTTTATATATAATTGCTTTGAAAAAAGGAGAGTTTAAATGGTTAAATCAATAATATCGAAATATAAAAATGTTCCTGTTGAAGTGAAAGCTTCTATTTATTATACAATTTGTAGTATTGTACAAAAGTGTATTGTTTTAATAACGTTACCCATTTTTACAAGATTAATGACAACTCAGCAATATGGGCAATATAGTATCTATCAATCATGGATGAATATCGTAGCTATTTTTGCTACTTTGAACTTACAATATGGGTCATTTGATACAGCTATGATTAAATTTGAAAATGATCGAGATAGATACATATCTTCTATCCAAGGGATTGTTTCAGTTTTAACATTAATAACTTTAATTATATACATCATAGCTCCAGTATTTTGGAATGATTTATTGGAATTACCATCAATACTTGTTCTTGCAATGATTGTTGAAATATTGATGAGTACAGTCTTAACTTTTTGGACAAATAAACAACGTTTTATGTATAAATATAAACCAATGATTATTGTAACTCTTATCATATCAGTCGCATCTCCTTTAATAGGGTTGGTTGGTGTACTTTTATTTGAAGAAAAGGGAATAGCACGTATTTTAGGAAATACTGCAGTATATCTATGTATTGGTTTAATTATATACATTTATCAATTATATAAAGGGAAGGCTTTATATGATAAAAAATATTGGACATATGCTTTAAAATTTAATATACCTCTTATACCATATTATTTATCACAAATGATATTTAATCAATCTGATCGAATAATGATTAGTAGAATGTCTGGCCAAACAAATGCAGCATTATATAGTGTTGCTTATCAATTCGCGGTTGTCTTAGTTTTTGTTATTAACTCTATCAATAGTTCATTTGTTCCTTGGACATACAGAAGTATTAAAGATAAAAAATATAATATGATAAAAAAAGTAACAAATATTATTATAATATTTATTGCTACAATGTTGATTGTACTTATTTTATTTGGTCCTGAAGCTATTGCTATCTTAGGGGGAAGTAAATATAAAGATGCTATTTGGGTCGTTCCTCCAGTAGCAGGAAGTTTATTATTCTTATTTTTATCACAATTATGTATAAATGTAATGTTCTATTTTGAAGAAAATAGTTATCTTGTTAAAGGATCTATATTAAGTGCTGTTTTAAATATTGTTTTGAATTTCTTACTTATTCCTATTTTTGGATACGTTGTAGCTGGGTATACAACTTTATTTTCCTATATTGTTTTTTGGTTGAGTAATCTATATTATATGAATAAATCATGTAAAGATAAAATAGAAGATTATAAATATGATACATTGTTTGATTGGAAAAAAATATTTATTATTGCTACTGCTTTCACGATTTTAATTATTTTATTGACATTTACATATTATACAATTTGGTTAAGAATTATATTTGTAGGTATAATAGGAATTATTGTTTTATTAAATAGAAATAAAATAATAGAATATTTTAAATTAATAAAAGGATAAGATGAATATGGATAAGACAAAGTTAACGTATAAAGTTGCTAGAAAAATATATGATTCATACCGCTTTTTAGTAGCCGATTTTAAAATAAAAAATTTAAAAAAAGTAACAAACACTAAAAAAAAGATAGTATTTATTTCACAAATGTCTAATTTGTGGATCAATGTAGATGATTTATATAATCAATTATCTAATGATGATCAGTTTGAAACATATGTTTTAATGATTCCAGAGTTTGATTATTCAAAAAAAGAATTTGATATCCAAACAATGAATACAAAGATTTATGATTTTCATAAAAATCATAATCATCAAAATACAATTAAAGCTTTTGATCAAGGAAAATGGTTTGATTTAAAAAATATTAATCCAGACTATGTTTTTTATGAAAGACCTTATAGTTCTTACTTACCAATGGAATATAAAATATCTACAGTTTCAAAATATACAAAAACATGTTATTTACCTTATGGATATGAAATGATGAACTATATTTTTGATACTTCACTTAATGTGGATTTCTTTAGATATTTGCATATCTTTTTTGCGGATAGTTATGTTACAGAATCTTTTAATAAAAAAAGAGCACCTTTATCTCATCGATTAGGATTAAGAAAAACGATATTAACAGGACATCCTATATTTAATGCTTTTAATAAAGCACAAAGTGAAGATAATCTATTTTGGGATAATGATGATCAACATTTTAAGATTATATGGGCTCCTAGATGGACAATAGATACGCAATTGGGAGGAAGTAATTTTTTAACTTATAAAGATAATATAGTTGATTATGTTGAAAAAGATAAGAAAAGAAGTCTTGTTTTTAGACCTCATCCACTTACATTTAAAAATTTTATATCTTTAGGTTTGATTACATCCGATGAAGTAGATGAATATTTAAGTAAGTTCCAAAATAATGAACAGTTATATTATGATCAAACATCAGAATATTTTACAACATTTTGGCATTCAGATGTTTTTGTAGGAGATATTTCATCAATTATACCTTGTTATTTTTTAACGGGTAAACCTATTATTTATTGTCATACTGATGCTGTGGATGATAATGATATTATGAAAAAAATATTTAGTGTATCTTATAATGCTTATAGTTTTGAAGATGTAGAAAAAATTCTTTTGGACTTACAAAATGGAATAGATCCATTAAAAGAAAAAAGATTAAAATTAAAAGATGAATTATTTGAAGATAAATATGTAAAATATGTAACTCAAAATATAATTAAAGTTTTAAAAGATAATTAAGAAAGGAAAAATACATGAATATAGAAGCAACAATCATTGTAATGGTCTATAAAAATTTAGATCAAGTAAGACAAACATTAGATTCTATAAAAAAGCAAACATATTCAAATTATGAAGTTATTGTAAGTGATGATGGTTCACCTAATTATACGCAAGAAGACTTTGATAAAATCACTGAACAGTATAAAAATGAATTTACGTACTTTAAACTTATAAATAACGGAATTAATAGAGGAACTGTCAAACATTTTAATAGTTTGATTAAACAGGCAAAAGGAACAATCATTTGTCCTTTATCAAGTGGAGATCAATTTTATAATGAAAATTCTCTACAAGAAATTATGAATGCTTTTGATCAAGAAGATAAACTTATATATACTTCGAAAAGAATGATCAAAAAAGAAAATAGTATAGAATATTATCCAAGTTTATATCAGGTTTCTTTATTAGATCAATCAAATCATTTTTTTGAATATATTATGAAATACGGTAATTTTGTATCGGGGGCTTCTACTTATTATAAAAAAGAAATTTTTGATAAATATGGATTGTTTGATGAAAAATATAAGTTATTAGAAGATTATCCATTCTATGTTAATCTTGCATTTAATAACGAAAAAATTGGATATATTGATTATCCAACAATTCAATATGAATTAGGAGGTATTTCTACAGCAAGTAATAGAAATCCTTTATTAGATCAAGATTATGTAACTTTATTTAAAGATGTTTTATCTCAAAAAGATATACATTTATCACATATGACAAAAAGAGCTTTAAACTATAGAATAGATAAAATTACAAAAAAAAATAATTCTTTTTTAGTTCAACTATTGTATATAGATGTTGTTATAATGCTTTGTTTAAATAAAGCAGGAATTATTAAGGGGTAAATGTGGGAAATTATGAGTAAATTAAAAAAACAATTTATATCTAATATACCATATTATGTATTATTCTTTATTTTATTATTTATACATATTCAATTGAATGTAAGTACAGGTGATGATGTAAATTTTGCAATTCGAGCAAAATCAATGACTTTTACAGATTTTAATATATATAAATACTATAATTGGTCTTCTAGGCAATTGATAGAAAGTGTACTTTATTTTATTTCAGTTCATAGTCATGTTTGGATGCTTTTAAACTCATTAGTTATTACAATTATAGCTAAATTAATAGAAGCAATATTTTGTAATCATACAATAAAAATGAAAATACTTTGTTGTATTGGAACACTTATCTATCCCTTGATTGATATGTCTTCTGCTGGTTGGATGGCCACAACAATTAATTATTATTGGCCATTAGGCGCTATTTTAATAAATTTATATTATTTAAAAAAAGCAAATAATCTTATTAAATTGAAATGGTATGAATATATTATTAGTTCTATAGCCTTATTATTTGCCGCAAATCAAGAACAAGGTTTTGCAATTTTGTTAGGAACTTATTTCTTCTATATAATTTACTGCTTTATCAATAAAAGGAAAATTAGTTTTTTTGTAATTTTAAATATTGTTTTAATCATTGCATCAGGAACATATATCTTTACGTGTCCTGGAAATTGGGTGAGAAAGAAACAAGAAGTTAAAAATTGGTTCCCAGATTTTGGAACATTATCCTTTTTTAGAAAAATTGAAATAGGAATTTCTTCAACTGTTTATCCTATTTTATTTAAAAATAATGTACCAATGTTATTTTTATCATCAACACTTTTAATAATTATTAATACTTTTAAAAATAGTTTAGTGAAAGCAAGTACAATGATTATTTTTGTAATGACATTAGTTTTTGGTGTTTTAGGAAAATATTTAGTAGACTTATATCCAAATATTTCTTTTCTATATTCTATATTAGGGAAATACGGTATTTTAAGTTTAAGTAATTTAAAATCATTTTTTCCATATATTATGTTTTTAATAGAATTTATTGCATTATTAATCATCATATTATTTTTAATTAAAGATAATAGAAAAAATATAGATATTTTTATTATCTTATTAATTGGCTTTGGATCAAGATTTATGCTTTGCTTTTCGCCAACTGTTTGGGTTTCAGGAAATAGAACCGCTCTTTTTTTCTATTTTTCGATGATTATAGCAAGCTGTTTATTAATTTCTAGATATCATCATAGAATAAAAAATTTAGATTATTTTATGGCTATATTTGGAGTTTTTGCTTTTTGTAATATTATTAATTGTTTAGTTTAATAAAGCTAGAAGTAATTTGAGAATATCAAATTATTTCTAGCTTTTATTTATTAGTTATATTGTTTAGAGTTTTTTTTGATGATAAAATGAATACAAGGGAGGTTTGAGCAATGAAAGGTTATTTGAAGAAAGGAATAGCATGTTTCATTTTTCTATTTTCAATTTCAATGAGTCTATCATTTGTTTCGGCATTAGAGAGAAATGATGAAGTAAAGATGAATGATGTTGTTGAAGTAAAAAATGGACTTTATAAAGAAAACGGGAAAGTTTATTTTTATGAAAATGATGTAGCAATTACAGGTATTGTTAATGATAATGGAACTTTTTACTATGTAAATGCAGATGGAAATGTTAAAACAGGATGGGTAAATGATCAAAATCACTGGTATTTTGTAAATAATGATGCTACCTGTAAACAAGGATGGTATAAATATTACGGTAAATGGTATTATCTAGATGCTAATGATGAAACATATCCATCATCAGCAATAACAAATCAAGTAAAAGAAATTGATGGAATCAAATATCATTTTGATGAAAATGGTGCTATTAAAACAGGTTGGATAAATGATGATAATCATTGGTATTTCTATGATGGAAATGCAAGTTTAGTAAGTGGATGGTATAAATACTATGGTAAATGGTATTATTTAGATGTTAATGATGAAACATATCCATCATCAGCAATAACAAATCAAGTAAAAGAAATTGATGGAATCAAATATCATTTTGATGAAAATGGTGCTATTAAAACAGGTTGGATAAATGATGATAATCATTGGTATTTCTATGATGGAAATGCAAGTTTAGTAAGTGGATGGTATAAATACTATGGTAAATGGTATTATTTAGATGCTAATGATGAAGCATATCCGTATGCTGCCATTACTAATCAAGTAAGAGAAATCAATGGTGTTAAATATACTTTTGATGAAAATGGTGCTATTAAAACAGGCTGGATGTTAGATGGTAATGATTGGCATTACTATGATCAAAATGGAAATAAATGCACAGGTTGGGTTTGTGTTAAAAATCAATGGTATTTATTAAACGATGCAGGTGTCATGCAAACTGGATGGCAAAGAGTTTCTGGTAAATGGTATTATTTAGATGAATCAGGTCAAGGGTATATGTACACGGGTTGGCTTGATTTGAATGGTCAATGGTATTACCTAAATGCGTATGGTAGTATGTTAACAGACTGGATAAACGTAAAAGGAACTTGGTATTATATGGATGCAAGTGGGGCAATGTGCACAGGTTGGAAGCAAATTGCTGGAACTTGGTATTATTTACATTCAGGTGGAAATATGGCTATTGGATGGTTGAAAGATAACAATCAATGGTATTATTTAAATTCATCTGGAGCAATGTTACATGATACGTATTTTGAAGCATTTTATTTTACTTCTAGTGGGGCTTTAAGAAGCGATAGTGTTTATGATTCAATGACAAGTAGAGCAAGCGGATACAGTAGTGCTACTAATTATTTGATTTTAGTTGATACAGCTAATTGTCGAGTAGCTATTTATCAAGGTTCTGTAAATAATTGGAACAATATTCATTATTATAGTTGTGCCCCAGGTAAAGCTTCAACACCTACAGTTAAAGGTGAATTTACAGTTGGAATAAGAGGATATTATTTTGACTCAGGATCATCTAGATGTTTCTGGTATACACAATTTAAAGGAAACTATTTATTCCATAGTACTCTTTATAATAAAAATGGTACAATTCAAGATAATAGAACAGGAATTCCATTATCACATGGTTGTGTAAGACTTGAAATACAATATGCTAAATGGATTTATGATAATATTCCTTCAGGAACAAAAGTAGTAGTATATTAATGTGAATTTGATGAGGATACTTAGAGTATCCTCGTTTTTTTTATATATTCTTGAAAAGAAACGGCTTACATGGTTAAATGAATATAAGGAGGGAAATCATGAAAAAGAAATTATTTATTGTATCACTTGTTCTTTCAATGTGTTTTTCTATGTTAAGTATAGTCAATGTACAAGCAAAAGAAACAATTAGAGAAGATCATTATGTAAATCCTATTTATAAAGATGTAAAAAGTAGTGTTGTTCATCATGATATTCAAACATATAGTTTAGAAGATGTTGAATATACAAGTGATCAAGAAAAACTTGTAAAGATATTTAGAGAAAAATTAATTAATAGAGAAAGTAATATTGTTCTTTATTATCATTGTGATGAAGAAATTACACAAGAATTTTTTTCTAATTTAGTACATCAGTTGTTTCAAAAGGCCATCAAACATACTGGTAATGGAAAAGAAGGAGACTATCTTAAATGGCACTGTCAAGGGTGGACAGTAAAAGCATCCATATCTGTAAATTCTAATAAGGGATATGATTTAAATATTTTTTATGATGTATCTTATTTATCTAGTTTAGAACAGGAAGAAAAAGTAGATGAAGAAGTCTCTAATTTATTGAAGTCATTAGATTTATCAAATAAGACAGACTATCAAAAAGTAAAAGCAATCTATGATTATATATGTTCAAATGTTACATATGATCATGATAACTTAAATGATGAATCCTATTCATTAAAATATACAGCTTATGCAGCTTTGATCAATAAAACAGCAGTATGCCAAGGATATGCATCGTTATTTTATCGCTTAGCATTAGATGCAGGTGTAGATACAAGAGTTATTTCAGGTGAAGCAGGGGGACCACATGCTTGGAATATCGTTAAATTAAATGGTAAATATTATAATCTTGATAGTACATGGGATGCAGGAAGAAGTACATATGCTTATTTCTTAAAAAATACAAATGATTTTGATGATCATGTAAGAGATAATGACTATCAATCAAATGAGTTTATTGAAGAATATCCAATGTGGGATGAATCTTATACAGAAATTGATTGTAATAAGTATGGTCATAATTATAGTGAACCTATATATAAGTGGTCTGTAGATAATATGACAGTAACCGCAAAAAGAATTTGTTTAAATAATGATTCACATGTTGAAGAAGAAACCGTTACAGCTCAAAAAAATGTTAAAGATCCAACATGTACAGAAAATGGAATAATTACTTATATAGCTAATTTCAAAAATAATGCATTTAAGCCACAAATAAAAATAGTAGATGACAAAAAAGCAACAGGGCATAAAGTAGTTGTTGATCAAGCTAAGGAAGCAACATGTACAGAAGATGGATTAACAGAAGGAAAACATTGTTCTGTATGTAACGAAGTCATCAAAAAACAAGAAGTGATTCCATCAACAGGGCATAAAGTAGTTGTTGATCAAGGTAAAAAAGCAACATGTACAGAAGATGGATTAACAGAAGGAAAACATTGTTCTGTATGTAAAGAAGTCATCAAAAAACAAGAAGTGATTCCAGCAACAGGGCATAAAGTAGTTGTTGATCAAGCTAAGGAAGCAACATGTGCAGAAAATGGACTTACAGAAGGAAGTCATTGTTCAGTATGTAATGAAGTTATCAAAAAACAAGAAGTAATACCAGCAACAGGACATAAAGAAGTTCTTGATTCGGCAAAAGAAGCAACATGTACAAATACAGGTTTAACAGAAGGAATACATTGTTCAATATGTAATAAGATTATTAAAAAACAAGAAATCATCCCAGCTTTAGGACATGATTTTAAAGATGGAGTATGTACAAGATGTCATAATCAACTAAAAGGACAATGGAAACAATCAGGAAACAAATGGTGGTATCAATATGAAGATGGAACATATCCAAAAAATGAATTCATTACAATAGATAATAAACTCTATAGATTTGATCAATATGGATATATGCAAACAGGATGGTTCAAGTTCAATAATGAAGATTACTATGCAACATCTAGTGGAGAAATCAAAGCCCAATGGGTAGGATCAGGAAATAACTGGTACTATGTAGATGCAGATGGAAAAATGGTCACAGGATTCCAAACAATTGCAGGAGCAAAATACTACTTTGCAGAAAGCGGATTAATGCAAAAAGGATGGTTCAAGCTCAATGGAGCAGATTACTATGCAACATCTAGTGGAGAAATCAAAGCCCAATGGGTAGGATCAGGAAATACTTGGTACTATGTAGACGCTGATGGAAAAATGGTAACAGGATATCAAACAATTGCAGGAGCAAAATACTACTTTGCAGAAAGCGGATTAATGCAAACAGGATGGTTCAAAATCAATGGTGAAGATTACTATGCAGCTTCAAGTGGTGTAATTAGTGCCCAATGGGTAAAATCAGGAAATAACTGGTATTATGTAGACGCTAATGGAAAGATGGTCACAGGAGATTATGAAATTAATGAAGTAGTTTATCGCTTTGATGCTAATGGTGTTTGGCTAGGATAATTTAATTCATTACAATTTAGTAGAAAGCAGCTCAGAAATATTTATTATATTATTTTTGAGCTGTTATATTTATAATTCAAGATATGAATGATTTATTGTTGTAAAGGTTAATTTAATATATACTTATTATGTATATATTTAATAGAAAGGAAATTTTTATACAAAAAGATTTGTGTAAAAAAGTAGTAGAAATTTAAATGGTAGAAACAAGTGTTATTATGGCAACTTATAAAGAAAGCATAGAATGTTTAAAACAGTCCATAGAATCAATTATTAATCAAACATATAATGATTTTGAATTTATTATTATTTTAGATAATCCAGATAATAAAGAACATATAGCATTTATAAATGATTATGTATGTAAGGATGAACGTATTAAATTCTATATAAATGATAAAAATATGGGGCTAACAAATACTTTAAATAGAGGACTTGAACTTGCTGAAGGAAAATATATTTGTAGAATGGATGCAGATGATATTTCTGAATTATATAGAATGGAACATCAAAAGAAGTATTTGGAAGAAAATGATTTTGATTTAATAGGTGGAATTTCACAAATGATCGATGAGGATGGAAATACTATTTATTCAATAAAAAAAGTTCCAACTGATTTTAAAAAGATAAAAAAATGTATTAAATATAATCAAGTTATTTCTCATCCAACATGGTTTGGTAAAAAAGAAGTATTTGATAAGTTAAATGGCTATAGAAATATGCCACTTTGTGAAGACTATGACTTTACATTAAGAGCAATACTTCAAGGATTTAAAATTTCTAATGTGAATGAATGTGTTTTAAAATATAGAATGACAAAGGATAGTATATCAAGATCAAATTTATTTGAACAATATTTATTTGCTAGATACATTACTAAACAATATAGTGAAGGAAAAGTAAGTGAAGTAGAAGAAGCTAAGGCGTATGTAAAGAAGAATTTAAGTGATAAAAATGCAAAGCATTATTTAAAAGGAAATGAGAGATTTAATAATGCATTAAATAACTTAGAAGAGAAACAATATATTCAATTTATAGCAAATGGTATTGCATTACTTTTTACTTCTAAATATTATCTTGATAAAATATTTAGATTTGTAATGGTTTATTTAAACTCATAATATATTAGTAGAATATTGATTAAAAAATTGGGTAGTAATACAAAAAAGTATTACTACTTTTTTTGTATTTGAGTAGATAAAAGGGTTGTTTGGTTTGAAAATATATAAACGAATATTTATGTGTAATATACTGTAGATAGGGAGGAAAGAACATAAGAAAAGTATTTTTAAAAGTAATGTGTATTACTATGTTATCTCTAGTTATGTCAATAACTATGTTATCATCAGTAAGCGCAAAAGAAGCGAGTATTGAATATCAGGGAGTATGGACTGATTATGCAGCTAAGGAATATGCTGCTGGTGATGGAACAAAGGAATCTCCATATTTAATTAAAGATGCTTCTGAATTAGCTTTATTAGCAAAAAATGTTAATGAAAAGGAAGAAAAAGATAAATATTATGAATTAATTTCTGATATTGATTTATCTGGACATTTTTGAAATCCAATTGGGGATGTAAAAAGAAAGCTAAATGTTTTTTATGGTGGAAATTATTTCTATGGCGTATTTGAAGGAAATAATCATACCATTAAAAATCTAAACATTATACAGAATAATCCTAATGATGATAATTACTATTATGGATTATTTGTGTGGAATTCTGGAACAATTCAGAATTTAAATATAATAAACGCTAATATTGATTGTGATAGAGTTTCATATATTGGTGGAATTGCTAGTGTAAATGAAGGAAATATTAATCATGTTCGTTTGATGGCTCTGTTAGTGTAAGTAATGATGTAGGAGATATTGCTGGAATAGTAGGAAGACAAGTGAATGGCGGAACAGTAAATCATTGCAAAAATAAAGCACAGATAAAGGCAACAACTCAAGATTGTGATTATCTTGGAGGTATTTTAGGATTTAATGAAGACGGATATATTAAAGACTGTGTAAATGAAGGAGAGATTATTGGAAATAATCAAATTGGAGGAATTGCCGGAGAAAATGATGGATTTGATGGACATGGCTATATAGAACGATGTATAAATTTAGGTAACATTAAGGGAAACGAGATTGTTGGAGGAATTACTGGAGAAAATCATAGAACAGCATCTATAATAAATTGTGAAAATATAGGACATATAACAGGAAATGAGTATGCTGGAGGAATTTCAGGTGCTGCTGGCGTATTAGAAAAAGACAAAAAAGAAATAAGATATTGTATTAATATAGGAAAAATAGAATGTGATTCATATGGAAATGCAATTGTAGGAGCACTATATGCAGCATCTAGTGGTGTAATTACAGCTCAATGGGTAAAATCAGGAAATAACTGGTATTATGTAGACGTTGAAGGTAAGATGGTCACAGGAGATTATGAAATTAATGGAGTAGTTAATCATTTTGATGCTAATGGTGTTTGGATCAATTAAAAATTTAACCAGAAGACAGAGAATATCTGCTTCTGGTTTTCTATTTTTTATGGATTATAACTAGTTTATTTTTTTGTATTTGTTATAATGTCAATTGTAAGACAAGAGGGGGATTGTATGAAAAAAGGTAAATTATTAAATATTGCTTTATCAATAGCGTTTATTAATATTTTATTTGTATGTTTTTCGATTATAAATGTTAATGCGGAAGAAGATACAGATACATTAAATACAAATGATGGGTCGACTGTAATGGAATCTGGTTGGACGAATAAAGAGAATCAATGGTATTATTATGATCATGGTGAAAAGAAAACAGGATGGTTACATACGGGTTATTGGTACTATTTAGATCAAGATGGAAAAATGGTGACAGGGTTAGCTTCTGTAGGAAATCAACAATATTACTTTAATCAATCAGGAGCTATGCAAACAGGATGGATCCAAGCAGATGGAACATATTACTATGCAAATAATAGTGGCTATATTCAAA
>OLNT01000459.1_pt1 | contig 26620 bp, 24 predicted proteins | sample 1672641 | NCBI WGS metagenome assembly OLNT01 (sample SAMEA3136708, study PRJEB25190) | human gut metagenome
CGTGGACGAGGTCATCGCCTTCAAGCCCCTGACCGAGGAGACCCTGCAGGGCATCGCCGCCCTGATGCTGGACGAGTACAAGCCCGGCATGGACGCCAAGGGCATCGCCTACCGCTATACTCCGGCGGCCCTCAAGGCACTGGTGAAGAAGAGCGAGGGCGGCAAGTTTGGTGCCCGCGACCTGCGCCGCACCATCCGCAAGGCTGTGGAGGACCCCGCCGCTGAAAAGATCATCGACGGTACCCTTGTTTCCGGCTCCACCCTGACCGTGGATGCTGAGAACGATGAGATCGTGCTGAAATAAAGAGCAAACAGAAAGCCGCTGCACAGCGTAACAACTGTGCAGCGGCTTTTGTAGTGTAGGAATGCTCCGTTACCTGCGGTGAGGCGGATGGGGGAGATCAGTCCACACTGACCGGCTCCTCCGGCTTGTTGGTGGTACGGGCGCTCGTGCGGCCCTCGGGAATGATCTCGCCTGCGGCGGTCAGGCTGAGCTTGGCCAGGGTCGGACCGACCAGCTCGTACACCAGCACCGAGAAGAGCACCACGTTGCGCACCATGTGGCCATCGGAAAGCTCGGCAGCCTCGGCGGCCATGCCCAGTGCCACACCGGCCTGCGGCAGCAGAGTGATGCCCAGATACTTCTGGATCTTCTCGCTGCAGCGGGTGGCCTTGCAGCTGACATAGGAGCCGGAGATCTTGCCCAGAGAGCGGGAAGCGATATAGACGGCACCAATGAGCAGGACCATGGGGTTTGCGAGGATGTTCAGGTCCAGCTCCGCGCCGGACAGCACGAAGAACAGGATGTTCACCGGGCTTACCCAGCGGTCCAGGCGGTCCATCAGCTCATCGGAAGTGGGGCAGATGTTGCAGAACACGGTGCCGGTCATCATGCAGACCAGCAGCAGCGAGAAGTTGCAGTGGATGGGGCCGACCTCAAAGCTGACCATGGACAGACCCACCGTCAGCAGCACAAAGGCCACCGAAAGGCTCATGCGCTTGGAGCGGGAGTGGAAGTAGATCTCCAGCTGGTTGAGCAGCAGACCGGCCAGCGCGCCCAGACCCAGGCTGAGTACGATCTCCACCAGAGGCTCCAGAAGGATGCTGATGGGGTCGATGCGGCCTTGTTCCAGCGCGTTTGCGATGCCGAAAGAGGCTGAGAAGAGCACCAGACCCACGGCATCATCAATGGCGACCACCATCAGCAGCAGGCGGGTCAGGGGGCCGCTTGCCTTGTACTGCTTGACCACCATCAGGGTAGCGGCAGGGGCGGTAGCGGCGGCGATGGAGCCCAGCGTGACCAGCACGATGTCGGCATCTTCGCAGTCCACAGCCTCGATCAGCCCCGGGTAGCTTCTGCCGAACATTTCGGCGAAGCGCGCTTCCGCACGCTCTACGGCGCCGGCGGCGGCCAGCATGCCCTCGTGAGCCGAGTGCTTGAAGTAGCGGTTGAACTCCGGGCCCGCCGAGTAGCCGATGTTGACGGGGTTTGCGAAGTCGAATCGGTTGCCCGCGCCGTCGTAGGGTGGCAGGAACGCATCGGCCTGCTCCTGAGCGGGGATGTCCACGCTCTCGTAGGTGTGCGTGAGCGCAAAACCGTCCAAGTTCACCATGAACGGCGTGCGAACCTCGGGGTCCTCGGCCACCGCGTAGGCCATAAGCGCCAGGTCAAGCGCCTCCTGGTTGTCTTGCGCGTACGCCTGCACCCAGCCGTGGTCCAAAAGCGCCAGGCTGTCGCGCTGGTCGCCGTAGATGTTCCACGGCAGCGCGGTGGCGCGGTTCGCGTTCATCATGACGATGGGGAAGCGGCCGCCCGCGGCGTAGGTCAGGCACTCGGCCATGTACAGCAGGCCCTGGCTCGACGTCGCCGTGAAAGTGCGCGCGCCCGTTGCTGACGCGCCGATGGCGCACGATAGGGCCGAATGCTCGCTTTCGACGTGCACGTACTCGGCCGCCAGCTGGCCTTCCTCGACCATCTCGGAAAGGCGCTCGACCACGACGGTCTGCGGCGTGATGGGGTAGGCCGAGATCACCTGCGGCCGCGCCAGGCGCACGCCCTCGGCGAACGCCTCGTCACCGGATAGAAAACGCTTCATGTGCATCACGCCTCCTTCGCGTTCGCTTCGGGCGCCATGGAAAGCGCGTCGAACTTACAGGCGGCGGCGCAAACCCCGCAGCCTTTGCAGAAATCAAGGTCGATATCCACCGAAACACCCGCCTTGTTCTGCCCGGAAACCTTGAAGATGGCGCCGTCCGGGCAGTACAGGTAGCACTGCAGGCAGCCCGTGCACGCGCTCGCGTTTAGCACCGGGCGTACGTTGCGCCAGCCCGCGTTGACCTGCGTCAGGTACCCCGCGGCATAGCAGGTGGTGTCGGCGTAGGCGGAAGGCTCGGGAACGGTGGCGAACAGCTGCGGCATATGCGCAGCCGAAGAATGCGCCGACCGGTGCAAGCCGGTTACCGTCTCCGCTGCAGCCACAGGCTGACCTGCGGATTCGCCATCAGCGGCTTCCTCATGCCCGGTAACCTCGGCCTGCTTAACCAGCGCGATGGCGCGCTCGACCACCTTGATGTTGCCCTCGTGCAGCTTCGCGGGCATGTACTGGCGGATGGCCTCCTCCACGCTCTCGCGGTCAACGCAATCGGCAAGCTGCGCCAGCGCGCCCAGAAACACCGTGTTGGGAATGGGTCGGCCTAGAAGCTCGGTGGCCAGGCCGTTCGCATCGATGGCCAGCAAGCGCGGGTCATCCAAAGCGTCGGCGGTGTTCACCAGGCAGATGCCGCCCGGCTTCAGCTCGCGCTCCCAGCCGGGCGCCAGCAGCGTTCCGTCCAAGTAAATCACGAAATCCGCTTTTGAAACGGCGCTTCGGTCACCGATTTGCACCGTATCGATCTTGGTGAACGCGCGCATGGGCGCGCCACGTCGCTCGGGGCCGAACGAGGGGAACGCAAGCGCGTATCGCTTGTCGTCAAGCGACGCCGCCGCGCCCAGAAGCCGAGCGGCGGTGAAGGCCCCCTGTCCGCCGCGGCCATGCCAAAGCACTTCTATCATGTGAAACCTTTTCCCGTCTTGGATACGCCGTTCCATCATACGCCAGGCTTTTGCCCGGAAGGAGGCGGGCCCGGCGTCGGCCCGCAAAACGCCGAAAAGGGGACGAGCGTGCTCGTCCCCTCCAAAGTCGCAAAAACCGCGTTTCCTAGAACTTGGCGTAGCGCTCCAGGTTCTTCTCGAGCGTTGCCACGAAGCGCGCCGCGGTGCCGTCGAGCTGTGCGCCCTTCTTCTTCAGGTAGCCCAGGCGCAGCGTGACGTCCGCGTCGAGCGCCACCGTGCGCAGCTGCGCGCCGTCGGAGATGCCCACCAAAATGCCAGAGGTCACCGTGTAGCCGTTGAGCGCCACGATCAGCTCGGAGAGGCTGGCGCGGTCGGTGGTGGCGATGGACTTGGCGCGCGGCTGGTCGCCCAGCGCCTCCTCGAAGAAGGCGGCCGGAGCGTCTTTGCCCTGGTCGAAGTAGATGTAGGGGTAATCGGCCAGCTGCTCGAGCGTCAGGCTGGACGCGTTGACCAGCGGGTGGCTTGCCGGCAGCGCCACGCGCGGGGCCGATTCAACCAGCTGCACGAACTCAAGGCCGGCGGCGTCGAAGGCGGCGTCAAGCTCCGCGGCGGTCGCGGAGGTCTCGAACACCACGCCCAGCTCGCTTTCGCCCGATGCCACGTCGTCGATGACGCCCTGCGTGGTGCGGTCGCGGAACGCGTAGTTGTAGGAATCGCCGCCCAGCGCCAGCACCGTGTGCGCAAACGTCTGGACATTGAACAGGTAATGCTGCCCGGAAACGGAGAAATCGTATGCCATGGGAAGATCCTTTCGCTCGGTGCCGCGCCCTGCAAAAGCCTGTTGCGGGGCGCGGCCGATGTAAACCAGGTGGTTTTGCGCCGTCGCCTACTTCGCGCTGTCGCGCTCGTCGACGAAGCGCTTGGCCTTGTGCTCGCTGGAGGTGCCCAGCTTGTCGGCGTCGAACACGATGACCTTGGCCGGACGCACGCCCGTGTGGGCCTTCAGCGCAGCCTCGACGCGCTTGGACACCTGGTCGTAGGGCTCGTCGCTACCTAAGGCGCGCTCGACGGACACCTCGTAGCGGGTGGTGAAGTTCTCATCGTACACGCGGATGGAGTACTCGCCGGTCAGGCCCGGCTCCTTGCGCACGACGTACTCGACGTCGGAGGGGAACACGTTCACGGCGCCCACGATGAACATCTCGTCCTTGCGGCCGGTCACGTGGATACGGGCGTGGGTGCGGCCGCAGCTGCACTTCTCGGTGGAAACGTAGCCGATGTCGCCGGTGCGGAAGCGGATCATCGGGCGGGCCTTCTTCATGAGCGTGGTGTAGGTCAGCTCGCCCACGCTGCCGGGCTCGAGCACCTCGCCGGTGACCGGGTCGACGGTCTCAACGAGTATCTGGTCCTCCACGATATGCAGGCCGTCCTTCGCCTCGCACATGGCCGCGCAGGCGCCGTAGATGTCAGACAGGCCGAAGAAGTCGACCACGTTCGCGCCCCACAGCTCCTCGATGCTCTCGCGCGTGGATTCGATGGAACCGCCCGGCTCACCTGCGACGATGATGGTGCGGATGCTGAAGTCGTTGCGCGGGTCGAGGCCCTTTTCCTTGATCTTCTGACCCAGCGTCCAGGCGTAGGAGGGGCTGGTCCAGATGATGGTGGGCTGGTACTGCTTCAGCACGAAGATCAGACGGTCGGAGGGGATGGCGCCGGCCCAGATGGCAAGCGCGCCCAGACGCTGCGCGCCGATGACGTCGGGGCCGCCGACGTACAGGGCGAAGTTCAGGCCGTGGACGTAACGGTCGTTGGGGCGCATGCCGGCCTGCCAGAACAGACGGGCCTCGGTGTCCTGCCACAGGTCGAAGTCCTCCTGCGTGAAGGGGCTGACCGTGGGCACGCCGGTGGAGCCGGAGGAGGTGGCCATGAACACGACGTCCTCCTCGGGCACGCTGCACAGCTCGCCGAAGAAGCTGCCCACGTGCTGGGTTTCGCGCTCGGTCTGCTTGTTGATGAAGGGGAACTTCGCCAGGTTGTCAAGCGTTTTGATGTCGGAGGGCTTCACGCCGGCGGCGTCGAAGCTGCGCTTGTAGTAGACAGTGTTGTCGTAGGCGTACTGCACCATGGTCTGCAGGCGCTCGAGTTGCAGCTGCTCAAGCTCGGGGCGCGGCATGCACTCGATTTCGGGATCGTAGTACTTCTGGTCGTACGGGATGTTCTTCTTTGCCATGATGCGGTGCTCCTTGCTATCGCGTAGTGCCGGCGGGCGCCTTGCCTGCCGTGGTTTTGCTGTTCGTATTGAAACACCGAATTGCCCGGTATTCAACGCAGGTTACTAGGATATTTATCGATGGATTGTTATCGGGCAAAACGATAACCTAGCTGACCTGGGAATATATTGCGAAGAAAGGGGCGGGGAAGGGGAAGCTGGCGAAAAGAATCGCGATGTTTGTGGTGGCTATCTGCTGATTTGCCCCTTCGGCGGCGGGCGTGCCTACTCCCTTTCCGCCAGCTCGCGCAAAAGCTTGATCTCGGCTGCGTAGCCGGGCAGCTCGTTGGGGGTTTCCAGGATGAAGGGCAGGTCGCGAAGCGCGGGGTGCGTGACGATGCGCTGGAACGCGTCGACGCCGATGAAGCCTTGGCCGATGCACTCGTGGCGGTCCTTGTGCGCCCCGCAGGGGTTCTTCGAGTCGTTGATGTGCACGGCGCGCAGGCGGTCAAGGCCGATCACGCGGTCGAACTCGTCGAGCACGCCGTCCAGGTCGTTCACGATGTCGTAGCCGCCATCGTGGATGTGACACGTGTCCAGGCACACGCCCATGTGGTCGGAAAGCTCCACGCGGTCAATGATGGCGGCCAGCTCCTCGAACGTGCGGCCGACTTCCGTGCCCTTGCCTGCCATGGCCTCCAGTAGCACCGTGGTGGTCTGCTCGGGGCGCAGCACCTGGTTGAGCAGGCCTGATATCAGCTCAATGCCCGCTTCCGCGCCTTGCTTCACGTGGCTTCCCGGGTGGAAGTTGTAATAGTTGCCGGGCACGGATTCCATGCGCACCAGGTCGTCGGCCATGCATTCGAGCGCGAACTCGCGGGCGTGCGGCTTGTCCGAGCAGGGGTTGAGCGTGTAGGGTGCGTGCGCCACCAGGGGGCCGAAGTTGTGCTCGGCCATCAGCGCGCGCAGCGCCGCCGCGTCGGCGGGGTCGATGGCCTTCGCCTTGCCGCCGCGCGGGTTTCGCGTGAAGAATGCGAACGTGTTCGCGCCGATGGAAAGCGCGGTTTCGCCCATGGCCAGAAAGCCCTTCGACGTTGACAGATGGCATCCGATGGTCAGCATATCGACCCTTTCTTCGCTATAAAGCTTGCTATTCCGCTACCAGAGTCCCAACGCGTGTTGCGCCGCCAGGCTCGTGCACGCGATGGCAACCCAGCATGCCGCGCCCAGCACGATGGGTTTTGCGCCCGACTTCACCAGGCCCACGACGTCGGTGTTCAGGCCGATAGCGGCCATGGCCACCACGATGAAGAACTTGCTGAGCGTTTTGAGCGGCGCGAACACGGCCGGGTCGATGCCCGCGGCGCTGGCGCCCGTGGCCACCAGGGAGGCGCACACGAACAGCACGATGAACGTGGGCAGCGCGCGCTTCAAGCTGAAACCGCTGGTGGAAGCCGTATCTGCGCCGTTTTGCGCTGCCTGCTTGCGTTCGCGTGCGGAAACCCACAGCGCCAGCGCGAACGTGATGGGGATGATGGCCAGCGTGCGCGTGAGCTTGACGATGGTGGCGTAATCGAGTGCGTTCGCGCCGGGGTGCATGCCGTCCCACACGGCAGCGGCGGCGGTCACTGACGACGTGTCGTTGACCGCGGTGCCCGCGAACAGCCCGAAGCCGTTATTGCTCAAACCTATAACGTCGCCCAAGGTGGGGAAGATGAGCGCCGCCAGCACGTTGAACAGGAACACCACCGATATGGCGTGCGCCACTTCCTGATCGTCGGCCTTGATGACCGGTGCGGTGGCCGCGATGGCCGAGCCGCCGCAGATCGAGGACCCCACGCCGATGAGCGTGGCGGTGCGCCCGGGCACATGCATCACGCGGCACAGCACCGCCGCGGTGATCAGCGACGCGGAGATGGTGGACAGGATGACGGGCAGCGACATAACTCCCACCTGGGCCAACTGCGTCAGCGGCAATCCGAAGCCCAGCAGCACCACGGCGGTTTGCAGGATCTTCTTCGACGCGAATTTGATGCCCGGCCCTGCCGCGCCCTTCTGCTTCCAGAACGTGCCGATGACCATGCCCAGCAAAATGGCGAACACGGCGCCGCCCACCAGCGGCACCGCCTGGCCGAGAAACCAGCAAACGACGGCGATAAGGGCGCTTACGGCAATGCCGGGCGCAAGGGTTTTGATGTGGGACATGAGGTGCTTTCTACGCGTAAGTTGTATGACGCGGTCAACTATAGCGCAACGTTTGAGCGGCATGGGCACATGGGGCCGAATCGCGCGAAACGAGCAAGCGTTATGCGAAGACGCGCTCTCAGGGTTCCGGTTCTTTCGATCTTTCTGAAGGTCCCATCACGATTTCGCAAAAAAGCCGCAGGGTTATTGACCTGCGGCCTTGCAAAAAGCTAGGTATTGCAGCGCTTATTCGCCAGCGCGCGCGTCCGCCTGAAGAACATCGATGGCGATGTCCACGGCGTCTTGGATGCAGCCGGGGCAGGAGCGAAGCGGCCCCGCAGGGTTGCCGATGCCCTTGAGCTCGGAGCAGATGGTGGTGCCGTTTTGCGCCTTGAATCGCGCGCACATCTGGTCGGCCAGCTGGTACGTTTCCATCTTGCTGATGGGGTTTTCGCTACCGGCGCTTTTGACCCATCCGGTCGCCATGACGGCGCCCGATACCGCGCCGCAGGTCTCGGTATAGCCGCCCATGCCGCCGCCGAAACCCTCCATCAGACGAAACGTCTGGTCGACGTCAAGCCCGATTGCCGGCGCCAGCGTGCAAGCGACCGCCTGCGCGCAATTGAAGCCTTGCTCGAGATACGCCATCGCCTGCGTTTTGCACGCATCGTGGTCAAGTTCCAAAATCGCCTGTTTCGACATGGCAGTTCCTTTCCCCCTAGGTTCGCTCTATTGTACCCGCTAAGGTTCTGCAGCTTGTCGGCAGAAATGCGTTCAGGTTTGCGCATCGCGGTAAGCTGAGCGTGAACATAACGAAAGGGGAGCCCGCTATGAGTTACGGATCTTGCAACCTTACGGCAGATGAGGCGCTCGAGCGCCTGCGCGAGGGAAATGCCCGCTATCTGAACGCGAACCAAGCGCAGGGCGACGTGTCGCCGGAGCTGCGCCAGTCGATGTTTCGCGAAGGCCAGCACCCGTACGCCATCGTGCTGGCGTGCTCGGACTCGCGCGTGATCCCCGAGGCCATCTTCTCGGCGGGCATCGGCGAACTGTTCGTCATCCGCGTGGCCGGCAACGTGGTGGACAGGCACCAGCTCGGCAGCATCGAGTACGCCGAAGGCCACTTGGGCTGCAACCTGGTGGTGGTTTTGGGCCACGCAGGCTGCGGCGCCGTCGACGCTGCCATGCACCACGAGCCCTATGGAACGGTGAAGTTCATCACCGACGAGATAGCCGATGCTATCGGCAACGAAACCGACGAAGCCGCAGCCTGCCTGGCCAACGTGGCGCACAGCGTCCGCCGCATCGAGGAAAGCCGCAAAGTTCGAACCGACGAAGCTGAACACGGCCTGCGGGTGATAGGCGCCCTCTACCGAACCGACACCGGCGAAGTCCAGTTTTTGGAGTGATAGCCGAAACGAACGGCTGGCAGCTGTTCGTTCGTTTGACCCTCCCGTGGGGCGCTCCTATTCCCTATGTGTCGCCCAGATTTAGTAGCAAACGGAGCAAACCCCGCCGGAACGCAGATGCGCCCACGACATTCCGCGAGCGCGGACTCCAAAAACCCCTCGTCACGCATGCCGTCGATGCCGCCGAACTTGGCTACCACGGCGGAATGTATCGCCAGAGCCTCGTCTTTGGTGATGGGTCGGAAGCTCATTTCGCAAGCTCCTCGAACACGTCGGCGTACTCGTCCATGAAGTCGACCGCTACGTCTACAGCCGATGCTTCCGCCTTGGCCAGCCAACGCTTCAATTCGGGATTCCAATTCTTTTCGCTAACCGACGAATGGATTGCGGGGTCGAGCAGCGATTTGGCCAAAACCACTGCACTATCGAGCTTTGCTGCTTCTTCTGCAACGTGCGTCTGCTTTTCCATCTTTGCGTAAGCGGTGGAATATGAATCCCACCACATGCCGGGAACGTTGAAAGCGGTCGGTCGCGGAAGCCTGCGAGCTCCGAGCTCAGTGGCGATCCTTTTCTGCAATTTCTCTCCGTCTACCGTCATAGAAGTGGCGACAACGGCGATGTCTACGAGATCCTTTACGCGAGAGGACGGCCTGCCGCCATGGCTCTCGATGATTCCGCAGAGCTTATCTGCCAGTGCATATTCAACTGGGTACACGACATAGTCGCAGACTTTGATGCCCCGCACGTCAAGTCTATCGACAGGTGCCATGACGTCGACATCCTCAAGGGAGACTTCGTCGATTACCAGGTCGATGGAGACATCTTGGACGGGTTTCGCTCCAACCAGGCACTTGAAGCGGACGTCGAGCCCGCTGCGATACTCGTCTTCGGCTTTGATCGGAGTTGCGCCTACGAACTCGAAAGCAGCGAAGTCCCCGAGATCGGCAGCCGCGAGCCTCTTCAGTTCTTCGAGCGCTGCGTCGAGTGAGCCGTCCGTTGATAGCAAGTCGATGTTACGGGTGGCGCGAGCGTCGACCGTACGGGCAAGCATCGCATGGCCTCCTTTGAGCACGAAGGAGCGATTATCCCCTGCGAACACACGACATAGCAACCTGTGGTGCCAAAAGCCGGCGATGGCGCGATTCGTGTCCTGCGGCGAGTCTTTGGCCGCTTGTTTGACGGCCATCTCAAGAGATGCGGATGTCTTGTACGTCATCATATCGCTCCTTCCGGAATTCCTGAATCTACGAGGAGGGCTTTTAGAAGGGACGCTCCCTTGGCTTTGCCGAATTTGCTGCTAAGCATTTCTTCCAGCCTTGCGAAGTCGAAGCCGCCGCTTGAGGATACGGCATCGCGCAGCGCATCGGCAACGAGCGACGGATCCTCTCGGTCGAGCATCAGATCGAACACCGTGCGTTCGGGCCTGGTGACGGGGATGCCCCGCTCGAACGAGACGTCCCTTCGGTTCACATGGCGAACGCCGAACCTGGCGAATGGGCTTCGAGAGTTGATGCGCTTTCCCGAGTAGATTCGGTATGGCGAAAGATACAGGTCGCCCATGCCATTGAGATAAGCCGCGCTTGATCCGCCGATGCATATGCCATCCCATTTTGCCAGTCGTTCATGTGCGAACAGCTTCGGGTTGGTGAGTTTCCAGAGGGCGACAAGCCCATCGGTCTCGCGTGACCCCGAGCCCATAAGGCGGTATGCCCCGTGGGCAACGCGTTCGAGAAGCCCGGACGCGCAGGCGTCATGCAGAGCATCGCGGGGAATGCCGAGCCTGGCAGCTTGAGCGGTGGTGAATACACCCTCGGATTCCGCAAGCTCAAGGATCGCTGATATGTGGTTCCTTTTAGTCATGTTGCAGTTGTAGGCTAATTCCCTACAACTGCAACATCTCGCATCATTTTATTCGTATCGCTCAAAGCACATCCGGCCGTAGCGCCGGCGCTGACGTCGTTCTCGCCGGCTTTTCGCGCACGCTCCCTTCTTGCTGGCGATTTTGTGTGGTCGGGCGGTAGGCTGCCGCGCCGCGTTACCATAAACACCCTCTTGTGGCTAGGTATGCCGTACAATCTGAAGACACATCACGCTCCATCCGGGGAAACGGCCCGGTTGGGGCTTTGTCGTCTCCGGTGCCCGGCGGGCGCGTTGCAAGGGGTTTGAAACCGACCATCCCGACGCGAAACGAAGGCCATGCAGCGAGACAAGATTAAGCCCATACTATTCAGCATCATCAAGCACTCCAGCAAAGAGGAGCTGCGCCGTCAGATTCCGAAGGACATTGTCTCGGGCGTGGTGGTGGCCGTGGTAGCGCTGCCGCTTTCCATCGCGCTGGCCATCGCGTCGGGCGTAGGCCCTGAGCAGGGCCTTTACACCGCCATCGTCGCGGGCTTCCTGATCGCGTTTTTAGGCGGCAGCCGCGTGCAGATCTCCGGCCCCACGGCCGCCTTCGCCACCATCGTCGCGGGCATCGTTGCCACCGACGGCATGGAGGGCCTGGTGGCGGCCACCATCATTGCCGGCGTGATGCTCGTGCTCATGGGCCTGCTGAAGCTCGGCACGCTCATCCGCTTCGTTCCTTATACCATCACTACTGGCTTCACTGCCGGTATTGCGGTGACCATCGTGATCGGGCAGATCAAGGACCTGCTGGGGCTGACGTACCCCGCCGGCACCACCACCGTCGACACCACCGATAAGCTGGGCGCTCTGGCGGCTAACATCTCCACGGTGAACTGGCAGGCTGTGCTGGTGGGCGTGGTGTGCCTTGCCATTCTGATGGTGTGGCCGAAGGTGTCCAAGCGCATCCCCGGTTCGCTGGTGGCTGTTATCGTGGGCGCCGCCATGGTGCCCACGTTTGGCCTGCAGGTCAACACCATCGGCGACCTGTACACCATCGAGGCGGGCCTGCCCACGCTGCAATTTCCCCAGCTCAGCCTGGACCTGTTCCGCGACGAGCTTGCCAACGGCATCACCATCGCCATCCTTGCGGCCATCGAGTCGCTGCTGTCGTGCGTGGTTGCCGACTCCATGATCTCGGGCCATCACCGCTGCAACATGGAGCTGGTGGCGCAGGGTGTGGGCAACATGGGCTCGGTGCTGTTCGGCGGCATCCCCGCCACGGGCGCCATTGCGCGTACCGCCGCCAACGTGAAAAGCGGCGGCCGCACGCCTATCGCCGGCATGGTGCATGCCGCGGTGCTGCTGCTGGTGCTGGTGTTCCTGATGCCCTACGCCGCGCTCATCCCCATGCCAACCATCGCCGCTATTCTGCTGCAAGTCGCCTACAACATGTCGGGTTGGCGCAATTTCGCCCACCTCTGCGCCACCGCCTCGCGCGGCGCCGTGGCCACGCTGCTGCTGACGTTCACGCTGACCATCGTGTTCGACCTGGTCACCGCCATCGCCGTGGGCATGCTCATCACCGTGGTGCTGTTCATGAAGATGGTCGCCGAGGAAACCGAGGTGAAGGGCTGGACGTACTTCTGCGACAAGGACTCCGAGGTCACGCACCTGCGCGAGCTGCCCAAGAGCGTGCGCGTGTACGAGATCAACGGCCCGATGTTCTTCGGCATGACCGACCGAATCTCCGACATCTCGGTGAAGGACTTCACGAAGTACCTGATCATCCGCATGCGCGGCGTGCCCTCGCTGGACGCCACGGGCATGAACGCGCTTGAGAACTTGTACGAGTACTGCGCGGAAAACGGCGTACAGCTAATCTTCAGCCACGCCAATGAGCAGCCCATGAGGACCATGCGCCGCGCCGGCTTCGTCGACCTGGTGGGTGAGGACCGCTTCCGCCCGAACATCGACGACGCCATCGCCTATGCTCGCACCCAGCTTGAGCAGGAGGAGAAGGCGGCGTAAGGAAAAACGGGCGGCCGCCCCTAGCCGGCAGCCGTCCCTGAGTGGGGGGACTGAGGCATGATAGTTGCTAGCAATCGTTCCTAAGATGATCCCAAGAGCTGATTGGTCAAATCCAAGAACAACGTTATGTCGGAAAAGTAATTCGGATATGCCGCCTTCAACGATTCGATCGAGTCAGCTTTGACGAGGAGGACATCAGTCTCGGGTGACTTCGCGCGCTCTTTTCGCGAATACTCTTCTTGCGCGATTTCGCCATTTCCAACGGGATATAGCGTCACATGAACAAATTGCTCTACGTAATCAAATTCGAGCAGGTAATAACCTGCATTGTATGTGAGAGCCTTGTCCTCAACTGCGTCGACGCATTTGCAAAAGCCCCGCAACGTCGGAACGATTCTCAGTTTCTTCTCAAGCTTAAGGAACTCTGCTTTTGTTTCTGCGAGGGATGCCGGCGTATTCGGAACGCCAGGACATCCCTCGTGAATCGCTATCATGTTGGAAAGCAATGCGAAGGCCTTAGCCGGGTCTTCATCGCCTGAACCAAATTTTAACCCAGTCCCGCTTAACGTATCGTACGTTTCGACCGCGGTTGCCCACGCATGCTGGCACTGGGTTCTCACCTGTACTTCGACTCTTAGGCTGGTATAGCCGTAATTGGGGGAGTTGCACTTGTGGAATAGGTGAACGCTGCGATACCCGGTTGTCTTCGGAGCGTTGATATAATCCTTGACCTTCTCAAAGCCGTCCTTGAGCCTTAAACGTTCGACAACGGTCTTGACATCGTCCATCGAGGGCACGATGCAGCGACACCCTGCAATATCATCAAGGTTTCTCAAGGAGTAATGGGTATTGGGACGACGCAGCTTGCCCAGAATGGTCTCACGCCGTTTTAATCTGCTTGCGCATAGACTGCCGCTTAAATCGTTAGAAGCAGACCGAACCTGGGATTCGATCTGCTCCATTGGGTATTGATGGGCACCGCGCCAAAGCTCGAGAGCTTCAATAGCGTTCAGTTGCTCGTCTTCTGAGCATTCTCCCTTTGCTAGAAGCTCTCCGCAGCGTGCGATCTCTCTTTTTGAAATCATTTAGGCAGCCCGAAACACCTTGTTATGGCAGTCGATGGAAGAATAATACGATTGTATCGCCTCATCTGTAATCTGGCGGTTTGAGCGTTCACCGGGATTCAGATCTTTCCTTGCGTCGAGCCATGGCTTCTCCGAATGGCTCAACTGGCTGAGCTCCGAACCAGATAAGGAGCCGATCGCGTTGACGACATGATCAACAACGGCCTTTTCGTTTGGGTCCAAATCGCAAGGCTTTCTGCAGAAGTCCATGGACTCGATATTGACGACATACTTTCGCCTATGCGCCTTAAAAAGATCAGGGATTACCGGGCCATTTGCCCAAGCCTCGATGCTGTTGCCAAACAAAGCCTCATGTTTATCGACGAGGCAATAGGCTTGGCTGTAATAAGCGAGCTTCTGGAGCTTCATGGTCGAAACATCGCCAACTTTTTCAAGAATATACGCTGCAACGTCAATGATGTCCCTCATTTTCGGCTCCTTTCAAACTCGAAATACTGCATTTATTGAATCATATATTTTACTCCCTAATGACAGAAGAAGCAATTGCATAGACGCGAATCAAATCGGTAGCGCAAATACGGCGCATCATTGTACTGTCGGGAATTATCAAGGTACATCGCGAGGGTCAACTCCGTTTGCTGCCAGAAACCCCTAATCTTCAACCCGTATAGACTCGTCGATGGAGTACACCTGCAGGTCCTGCGGGCTGACAAGCTCAAGGTAACTGCCCACGATTTCACCGCTGACCTGCATGTATCGTTTCATGCGAGGGACAGCGGTCAAGTACTCGATACCCGGCGGGATGTCGCGTACGCGGCAACGGTTGCGCACGCCGGCGGCCTTCATGGCCGGCGTGATGGCAAGGCAGATGGTGTTTGCGGAACGGTCGGGGTCGGCTACCACCAGGTTGGTGGTGAATGGGTCAAGGCCGCGATCGGCGCATTCCACGCTGGCGTAGAACGACTTCAAATCGATGCATATAACGCAACCAGAGGTTTTGCGCAAATCCGTCACCCGTCAATCCTTTCCGTTTCTCCATCGTTTGTTCGCTAGCAATTTTCGAACGCGCGTTCGATAATACCATAGCGATGGATTTTATGACGAAAGACGGCGAAAGACGAGGTGTGCACAAAATGTACGTCAACGTCGTGCTGCACGTGAACGATGAGGGGCGTATCGACCCGCTGGCGGTCATATGGCCTGATGGGCGCACGTTTCGCATCGACGAGGTGCTCTACCGCGGAGAGCCGGGGCAAATGCAGAAGGGGGCGAAAACGTCGCGCTTCCGCATCCGTTTCGGGCGGAAGGAAACCAATCTGTACCTGGAGCGCCGCCAAGGTTCGCCAGCGCTTGGCACCCCCGACGTCGACCGCTGGTGGGTCAACGCCATCGACAACATCCCGACTAAGCCTAGCTGTTAGGGGACGAGGTGTGCTTGCGACAGGGTGGCCGGCAGCCCGCGGCGCACAGCGCAGGAGGTGAAACGAGATGCTTTTAGCAGCAGGGCAACCGGTATCCTATAGTGTGTGGTCGCCGCGGGGCGGCGGCTTCGGCGGGAGGTCGGGCTCTACTCAAGCAGCCAGTCGATCACGTTGCGCTTCTTCACGCCGTCGTAATCGGCGGTTCCGAAGATCGTGTCAAGAGTGAGCAGGATTTTGGGGTAGTTGTCGCGCACCGCCGCGAACGGCGCAAGCTCCCGCTTCAGCGTGGACTCCTCAAGCGTCGTCGCCGAAACCTGGAAGTACTGCGTATCATCAGGTTTGATGGCGACGAAGTCGATCTCGCCGTTTTCGATATCGCCGACGTACACGTCATATCCTCGACGGAGCAGCTCCAAATACACGACGTTTTCCAGGATGTGCCCGATATCGCTGTTGCTTGTTCTCACCAACGCATTGCGTAACCCCAGGTCAACAGCATAGTATTTGCAATTCGTGGAAAGAAGCTGCCTTCCTTTGACGTTGTAACGAGGTGCCGCGTACAGCGTCAGGCTGTCGGTGAGCCCCTTGATGTACTTCGACACGGTTTTCTGATCGACCTTGTTGCCCGAAGACGTCAACGTATCGGCGATCTTCTTGTGCGACACCTTGCTGCCTATGTTATGCAGCAAAAACTTCGTGATATTGAGAAGCGTCGACACGTCGGAAACGCGCAGCCTGTCCACCACGTCGCGCACGATGATGGTGTCGTAAAGGCTGCGCACATATTCCTTCGCCTTTTGCTCATCGATCTGCGTTTCGGCGATAAACGGAAACGAGCCTGAGGTGATGTACTCGTTGAACAGCATATCGCGGCTCTTTTCGGCATTGCCCTCCGCCGAGCAAAACTCCTTGAACGACAGCGGCAACATCTTGAGCTCGATATAACGGCCGGAAAGAAGCGTGGCAAGCTCGCCCGACATGAAATAGGCGTTTGACCCCGTGATATAGACGTCGACGTTGTCCTTTATGAACAGCCCGTCGACCGCTTTCTCGTAGTGATCGACATGCTGGATTTCGTCAAGGAACACGTAGGTTGTTTTGCCGGGCGCCAGCCTTGCGTTTACGTAATCGTAGAGTTCCCGATAAGACGTCAGGTCCTCGTATTCAAGCTCTTCGAAGTTGATGGCGATGATTTGGTCCGCCGTAACGCCGTGCTGCATAAGGTGATTGCGGTAGATCTCGAAGAGCTTCGACTTGCCGCAGCGGCGCACGCCCGACACGACCTTGATGACATGCTTGTCTTTCCAGGAAAGCAACCACTCAAGATATCGATCCCTAGCAATAAGCTGCATGCCTCACGCCCCCTTGTTGCCGATTCGCGTCATATTCCGCATTTGGCGATAGCTGATATATGGATTATAGTCCGCAAAATGTGACATTTCCCGTGAAAATGGATTTCAATCCATTTTCATCGGAGATTCCGGCATTTTATGGAATGTATTCCATTTCTATAGCTTCACTACGGCATTGCAAGCGCCGCGATAGGGGACGGAGCGCAAAAGCGCGAAAACGAAAGCGGGCCGAAGGGAGAGCGCCCCTCAACCCGCGAGCATTTAGACGAGCTTGTGACTATGCGCGTTCATCCTTGGTTTCCGCGTGAGTGGTGGCGAAAGCGGCTGCTCCAACTGCCGCTGCAGCGGCAACGGCTGCGGAGGCCGCCTTCAAGGCGCCGTCATCGCCGGTTGGAGCAAGGGGTTTGGGGTCGCTGACGTCGTTCGCCGGCGGCTGCGGTTCGGGCTGCTCGGGCTCGGGCTTTGGCTTGGGATCGGGGTCAGGTCCCACCTGCGTCGCGATGCGCCCCTGACCTGCGGCGCCTGCATATTCCTGCCCGATAACACCTTGCAGGTTCAGCTGCACGTATTCCATAAGGGCATCGTTGTCCAAACCCAGCAACGTGACCGGGTTCTTGCACAGCATGCTGTACGAACCGCCGCCTTCCACCAGGTAGTACGAGTGGCATACCAGCGTGTATGCCACTTGCGGGTCGATGGCCTTGCCGTGCAGCTTCGCTCTGCGCACGCGGCGTTCCTTCGCGTCGTCTATGCCGACGAACGTGCTGCCCGAGCGCAAAACAGGCGAGTCGATATCGGTGCGGATAACGAACTCAAGCCCCTCCGAAATCTGGAGGAAGTCGCCGCTGGACTCGGGCAAGCTGCTCACCGAGAGCTCAAGCGCATCGAGCAGGTCCTGCCCCGAAACGCTGGTGTAGCAAAGCTGGTTGTTGAAGGGGTTCACGTTGATGAGGTCGCCCTTCGTCACGTTACCGCTGTTTAGGTTCGCGCGAACGCCGCCGCCGTTGACGAACGCGATGTCGGCCATGACGCCCGCGTTCGTCGCATAATAAAGGTACGCGTCGGTCACAAAGTCGCCAAGGTTCGTTTCGTGCGCCCGCACGGCCCAGGTGTAGTCGTCGTCCTCAAACGCGTACAGGTCAACCTCGGATTTGCCGATCACGGTTCCCGTTTGAGCCTCGACATCCGCAACCTTCTTGTTGATGGCATCCTGCACGCTGGCGTCGCGCCCGAACGTCACCTCCTGCACATATGCGGGATCGCCGCTTTTGCGGGCCTCGCGCAAAAGCGTGGCCTCGAAGGCGGGCGTGCTGGCGGAGATGGTGCCGCCGTCCGGGTTGATAACGACCTGACCCACGCTGGAGAACTGCGTGCCCGTTTGCGTGATGATGACGTTTTTGCCCTCGGCGTCTTGCTTGACCTGCACATATTCCTGGTGCGAATGGCCGTCGATGATCACGTCGATACCGCGGCAGCGCTTCGCCAACGCGTCGGAGCGCCAGATGTCGGGCGACCCGTCCTGGCCAAGGTGCGCCAGCAGCACAACGTAATCGGCGCCCGTCGCGCGCGCTTGATCCACGGCGTTTTGCACTGCCGCGGCAAGCGCCGCGCCGGTGTCGTCCTCGCAAAAGCCGTACACACATGTATGGTCGTCATCGCTTCGCCAGAACGATTTCGGCGACGACGCCGTCAGCGTCGCCGGCGTGGTAACCCCCACGAACACTACGCGCGCAGTGCCGCCGCCGGCAAGCGGATAGTCCTGGATGGCGTACGGAGCGAACATAAGCGTGGGCACTTCGGGGCGCTTGTCGGTGAAGTTGCAGCTCAGGTACGTGGCGTTCGCGCTTCCCACCAGATGGTTGAACTGCAGCATCCCGTAGTCGAACTCGTGGTTTCCGGGAATCACGTAGTCGTAGCCCGTTGCGTTCATGATGTCGACGAGCGCCTGGCCCTGCGTCAGCGTGCCCATGACGTTGCCTTGCACGGCGTCGCCGGCATCCACAAGCGTGACATTCCCGCTGCCGAAAACGCCTTTACGGTCAGCAACGTAACTTGCCAGAGCCGAATACCCCAGCGGCGTCGCTCCCTTTTCATCGGCTTCGCCAACGGCGCAGTGGACGTCGTTGGTGTGCAGGATGACGATGGCGCTGCCCGCCTGCGCATCGTCGGCGAACGCGCGACGCGGCAACCCGAACACAGCGCCGCCAAGAGCGAAGGCGGTTGCACCGGCAAGGAACTGGCGACGGGAAAGCTCATTGCTCATAAGGGTGCTCCAATCTGCAAAAGGAGTCGGGCGGGGCGCCGCAATAGGGAATGCAGCGCAAACCACTCAAAAGAAAACGAGCCGAAGGGGAGTGTCCTTCGGCTCGTAAGCGCCTAGATGAACTTGCCCTTGCCGTGGTCGGCCATGTGCTGGATCAGCTGCGCGACCCAGCCGCGGAAGTCGCCCTTGCGAGGGACCAGCTTGCCGTCCACCAGCTCCTCGTAGGAGACCTTGATGCGGTCGTAGCGGGTGACCGTGACGGGCTCTTCGTGGGTGAAGCAGCCTTCGACCTGCTTGCTTGCAGCCAGGCCCAGCTTGATGACGGGGTTGAACATGACGTGCTGCTTGTCCTTCTCGTCAACATAGGCGAACAGGTTGTGCGTCACGCCGATCTGGTTGGCGTGCAGGCAGGCGGCCTCGTCGAGCGACGCCATGGTGTCCAGCAAATCCTGCGCCACCTGGGCATCCTCGGCCGTTGCCTTCTCGCAGGGAGTGGACAGCACTGCTTCGTCGTGGACCAGTTCCTTGATAGCCATAAGACTTCCTTCGCTTTGACGCCGGCGCAAACGCGTGCGCATGCATGTGCACCTGCGGATACGCACGCATGCACGGGTACGCATGCATGCTCGCATGCACCTGCCGACGTATTGCTCTACAATCGCTTTCGATATTCTATCGTATACGCCGCCACACATCGGGGAAGGTTTAATTTACATGGCGAAAACGAAAGCGAAGCAGTCCAACAAGCAAACAGCAGATGCCAGCCAGCCAACGGGTAGGCAGCCGCTTGCTGAGCAGCCAGTAGGCGCACGGCGCCGCGTCTTCTGGATCGGCATCGCCTGCGCGCTTGCTGGCGCCGGGCTGTGGGGCGTGTCGGGCGCGTGCGCCCAGCATTTGTTCTCGCATTACGGCATCACGCCCATGTTCGCCACAGCCGTGCGCTCGTTCGTGGCCACGCTGTTCTTCTTCGGCGTGCTGGTGCTGCGCCGCCGTTATATGCTCGAGCTGATATGGAAGAGCGAGCCACGCGTGAAGCTGTTCTTCCTGGTGTTCGGCGGCGCGCTGTTCGTCGACCAGTTCGCGTACGCCATGACCATCGCGTTCACTAACGCCGGCACCGCCACCGTGCTGCAGATGCTCAGCACGGTGTTCGTCATGCTGTTCACGTGCGTGATGGGGCGTCATTTACCGAAAGGGAACGAATTTGCGGGCCTGATCTGCGCCTTCGCGGCGACGGTGCTTATTGCCACGCAGGGCGACCTGGGCACGCTGGTGCTGCCGGCAGCCGGTCTGTTCTGGGGCCTTTTGAACGCCGTATGCGTTGCGATCTACGTGCTGACCCCGCGCGCCGCAGGCTTGTTCGACCGTTTCGGCAGCTTTGCGGCCACGAGCGTCGGAATGCTGGTGACGTGCGTCTGCTCGGGCATCGCGTACGCCATTCAGCTTGCCATGGGCACGGGCGCTCCCGAGGCGGTTGCGAGCATGGACGCGTTCGGCTGGCTGGTGCTTATCGGAGGTCTGGCGTTTTTGGGGACGTTCGTGTCGTTCGGTCTGTATCTGCGCGGCGTGGCGTTCGTGGGCTCGGTCACCGGCAGCTTGTTGGGCGCCGTCGAGCCGATCAGCGCCAGCGTGTGCGCCTGCGTGTTCCTGGGCACGGCGTTTTCCGGCTTCGATTGGGCGGGATTGGTGCTCATGCTGATCATGCTGGCGCTGGTGACGTTGGGCGGGAAGCCAAGATAACATAAGATATATTATCGATATTACTTGGGCCTCGCTGTCACAGCGCTTGCAACAGCGCCAACGTTGTTCCATGCGCTTGTCGCTCATTGCGCCGGAAAGTTCTTCGCCGACCTCGACGGGTTTGCTCGTATGGCCCTGCGCAAAACCTCGAGCCTTCCTGATCCGCTTGCGCAACACTTAATGCAAGCTCTGGGTCGACTCGAACCCATGTCGCCGGCGAAACCCGACAACTCGATGACGTAAAACGTACTACTGAGGTTCCTTAGCCGTCGATTTCCTTCGGCGACCGAAAACGATGGCAACTTTGGGATGTTTTCGTAGAGTTTCGGGTACAATGCGCGATTGTGCCTTAGGGCGCCTCAATTGCAGCAACATGCGCACGCACCTGCTGCACAGGAAGGGTTTTTGAGTTAGAGAGGGTTCACATGTCCAAGATCAACGACCTCGAGCAAGAGGTCAAAGCAGACGTTAAGGAGGCTACGGAAGCGGTTTCCGCCGAAAACGCCGACAAGCCGTGGTTCAAACGTCTTTCCCTTACCACGTGGATTTTCATTGCGTTGGCCTTGGGCGTCGTGGCCGGCCTTGCCCTGCAGGGCACCCCTGATATCGCCACCACCTACATCAAGCCCCTGGGCACCATCTTCCTGAACCTTATCAAGATGATCGTGGTGCCGCTGGTCATCTTCTCCATGATCGCCGGCGTCATCAGCCTGTCCGATATCAAGAAGGTCGGCGCCATCGGCGGCAAGACCATCGCATACTACCTGTGCACCACCGCATGCGCCATCGTCATCGGCCTGATCATCGCGAACGTGTTCAACGTTGGCGGCGGCTACACCCTTACCGCCGACGAGCTTTCGTATGAGGCCAAGGCCGCGCCTTCCTTCATCGAGACCATCGTCAACATCTTTCCCAGCAACTTCGTGCAGCCCATGTCCGATGCCAGCATGCTGCAGATCATCGTGATTGCGCTGTTCTTCGGTTTCGGCATCCTGGCCGCCGGCAAGAAGGCGCAGCCCGTTGCCGACTTCGTCAACGGCATGTCCGAGGTATGCATCAAGATCATGCACATGATCATCACCATCGCGCCGTTCGGTGTGTTCGGCCTGATCACCCCCGTGGTTGCCACCAACGGTCCCGACATCTTGCTGCCGCTGCTCAAGCTCATCCTGGTGGCCTACCTGGCCATGATCCTGCACATGGTGGTGGTCTACTCCGGCATGGTGAAGGCCATCGCGAAGATGGGCCCGCTGACGTTTTTCAAGGGCCAGGTCCGTGCCATGACGTTCGCCTTCGCATCCGCATCCTCCGTGGGCACGCTGCCCATCAACATGGAGTGCTCCGAGAAGCTTGGCGTGCGTCGTGAGGTCTCCAGCTTCGTGCTGCCGCTGGGTGCCACCATCAACATGGACGGTACCGCAATCTACCAGGGCGTTTGCGCCATCTTCATCGCCCAGGTGTTCGGCATCGACCTGACCATCGGCCAGCAGTGCGTCATCGTCATGACCGCCGTGCTGTCCTCCATCGGCACCGCCGGCGTCCCCGGCTCCGGCATGATCATGCTGGCCATGGTGCTGCAGTCCGTCGGCCTGCCCGTCGAGGGCATTGCGCTGGTTGCGGGCGTTGACCGCGTGCTCGACATGATGCGCACCGTCGTCAACATCACCGGCGACCAGTCCGCCGCCGTGTGCGTGGACTCCCTGGAGAAGCGCAAGGAGGCTCGCCAGGCCGCCAAGGCCGCGTAAACTGCGCGCCGCAACATACGAGCGAACCTTTCGGGGTGGTTGCAAATATTCTTGCAACCACCCCGTTTCTTTTATGGTATCATCGAACAAGCGTTCGTTATGAAATTGTAATTTGGTTGTCGCTACTTCCCCATCATGCTGAGCAGAGCTTCCAGCTCGCGCTGCACGGCGTGCTCGGTGTTGGGCCCGATCACCTTGGTGGAGATCTCCTTGATGGCGGAGCGGCCGTTGCCCATGGCAATGCTCGTGCCCACCATGCGCAAGATCTCGTAATCGTTCATGGAGTCGCCGAATGCCACCACTTCCTCGGCGCGGGCATGGTGTGCTTCCATCACCTGCTTGATGCCCGTGGCCTTGCTCACGCCGCGCTGCATGACGTCGATCCATTTGCGGCCGGACGGCGCGAACACGAAGTCCTCGCCCATCTCGCGCTCCAGGATGTAGGCCATATCCATGACGGCGTCGTCAACGTAGATGGAGGCCTTGATGATGCTGGTGTCGGGGCGCGGCAGGTCGCGCACACGCAGCGGGTTCGGCAGGTTCTTGTCAAGCTCGCGCTCGAAGCGTTCCTCGTCGTCGAGCAAATAGGAGATCTTGCGGTCGAACACCACCAAGTGCAGGCCGTCGAACAGGTCGGTCACATTCTTGAGCCTGCGCAGCGCGGCATGGCTGAATACCTCGCGATCGACAAGCTGACCCGCAACCACCACCTGCGCGCCGTTGGAGGCGACGAAATCCATTTGGCCGCTCACGGGGGCGAACAGCTCCTGCAGCGTGTCGAAGCGCCTGCCCGAAGATGCCACGAAACCGATGCCCGCGGTTTTCAGTCGCTTGATAAGGTCGAACGTCTCCGGCGGCACGTTTCCTTCGCCGTCCAGAAGCGTGCCGTCCATATCCGATGCGATGAGCTTGATCATGTTGCCTCCTTTGCCGTGGCGCCCCATGCGCCGCGCGTTTGTCCGTATCCTTCGCTTCGCCGCCATTGTACGGTGCCTTTCGCAAGCGGAAATGCCGACCACGAAACCTGCGCAGGATGCTTACCCGCCGTTAACGGTACGTTGAGGGGCTGTTGACGGAGGCTCGATCGATATCTGCGGCGCTAGGGCTGATAGCCGCGGTTATCGCGCGAGGTTCGCCGAGGTTTACCACAACTCACCAGCCTCAAAACCATCGTGGCTGTGGGCGGCAAACCCATAAGGGCGGCCAAGAGCACCGCAGCCATCGGGGACCGCCGAGGAAGCCATCACCCCCTTACTCGCACTCTGGGAACACGCATGCCAGACGACGCACCGTTTCCGACAGCCGTTCCGGCTCGATGCCGGCGTAGTTCAGCACCAGCGCGGTTTCGCCGTTCGAGTACTGCTCAAAACGCTTCGTTGTGCGCTCGCTTAACCCGTCGCCATCGCGCAGCAGGTAGTCGTTGAACAGCGAGATATTGAGCCCCTGCTCCGCGCCGCGCTGTCTGACCTGGTCGTGCGTAAGGCTTGTGCGCACGTACAGCAAGAAGTGCGTGCCCGCGTTGCGCTCCTCAACATGCGAGATCTCCGCCAGCGGCGATTGCGCGATCTCGCGCAAAACCGCCTCACGTTGGCGGCGATAGAAGTTGCGCGTGCGGTTGATGTGCCGCTCAAGATGGCCCTCGTCGATGAAGCGCGCCAGCGCGTACTGCTCGAAGCTGGAAACCGTGCACGAGTAGAAGCTCATGGTGTCCACGTAGCGCGCCAGCAGCTTCGGCGGCAGCACCATGTAGCTGATGCGCAGGCTGGGCACCATGGTTTTCGAGAAGGCGTTCAGGTATATCACCTTGTCAGACGCGTCATCGGCGAACAGCGGCATGATCAGGCGGCCGCTGTAGCGGAACTCGCTGTCGTAATCGTCCTCGATGATGTAGCGTTTGCGCGCGCGGTTCGCCCACTCGAACAGCTCCAGGCGCCGCTTGATGGGCATGACGATGCCCGTGGGGAAATGGTTTGCCGGCGAAACGTGCACCACGTCGGCGCCCGATTCTTCGAGCTCGTCCACCAGCAGGCCCGATTCGTCGATGGGAACCGGCCGCCAGGGGTTGCCGAACGCCTTGGAGATGGCGGCGAACTTGCGATAGCCGGGGTTTTCCATGGCGAACGTGGTGGTGGGCCCGAGCATCTGCAGCAGGCGGCCGTACAGGTACTCGCTTCCAGCGCCGATGATGATGCAGTCGGGCGAAACGTCCATACCGCGCGTGCGCCGCAGGTACGACGCGATGGCGCGGCGCAGCTCGGGCAGGCCGTTGAACGGGATCGAGCGCAGCAGGTTATCGCTGGGAAGCGAAAGTGCCTCGCGCATGTAGCGCCCCCACACCGTGGCCGGGAATAATGACACGCTGGTGCGATTAGCCTTCAAGTCCACGAAGTATTCCGGGTCGCGGGCGCGCTCGATAGCGTGCGGGGTTTCGGCGGCGGGGGTGGCGCTAGCGGTGTCGGCGGAGCTCTTGGCAGTTCTGCGATGTCTGCTGCTGCGTCCTGCCGAAGCGTCATCGAATCTCGCATCCTGAGCGCCGCATTCGGCGCCGACGCTCTTTCCATCTTTGCTATTCAAATGTTTGACCTGGGAATTAACCGGCTTACACCGGAACTCGGACACGTCTTCCACGAAATAGCCGCGGCGTTGCTCGGTGCGCACGAACCCTTCCGTGATCAGCTGGTCGTAAGCCGCTGTGACCGTTGCAACGCCGATATCGAGATGCTGGGCAAGGTTGCGTTTGGACGGCAGCTTCGTCCCGCAGGGGATTCGGCCGCGCGCGATGTCCTCGCGAATGGACTGGTATAGGAATTCGTAAAGCGAACTGGTGCCGCGCGAGCGCAAATCGTACGTAAGCATACCTGCTTGCTGAGATGCCGACATGGGCTGATCCTTTCGCGTACGGCCGCAAAAGCGCGTTTTTCGGTGCGCTTGCAGCGGGAACGGCCGGTTTGAGCGGTTGAACGAACTGGTATAACTGGTCTATCTGGTACGTAAAACTATCACTGTTTTGGTTCTTTTGACCAAACCAAATACCGATTACACTTTTGTTGCTCATTGAATCCGGCCGCAACGATTCCTTGGCTGTTGCGGCCATTTGCATGTATGCCAAGGGCACACGAAGACGGGAGACGAACATGGGTTACTTCACCGGAAAAACCATCATCATCACCGGAGCTGGCTTTGCGGGGTTGAAGGACGGTTCCGCGGGCTCCATCGGGTTCGGCATCGCCACCGCCTTCGCCAAAGAGGGCGCAAACCTTGCCATCACCGGCCGAAATGTGAAGAAGCTCGAAACCGCCAAGGAGCGTCTTGAGGGCGAGTTCGGCATCCGCGTACTGCCCATTCAGGCTGACGTTAACGCCCAGGCCGACAACCAGGCTGTCGTTCAGTCCGCCGTCGACCAGGTTATGGCCGAGTTCGGGCGTATCGACGCGCTGGTGAACAACGCCCAGGCCTCCGCTTCCGGCGTCACCATCGCCGACCACACCACCGCCCAGTTCGATCTGGCGCTGTATTCCGGCCTGTACGCGGCCTTCTACTACATGCAGGCGTGCTATCCGTACCTGAAGGAGGCGAAGGGCTCCGTGGTGAACTTCGCCAGCGGCGCCGGTCTGTTCGGCAACTACGGCCAGTGCGCTTACGCTGCAGCTAAGGAAGGCATCCGCGGCTTGACGCGCGTCGCCGCCACCGAGTGGGGCCCCGACGGCATCAACGCCAACGTGGTTTGCCCGCTCGCCTGGACCGCTGCGCTCGAGAACTTCAAGGAGCAGTACCCCGAGGCCTATGAGGCCAACGTGCACATGCCTCCGATGGGCCACTACGGCAACGTCGAGACCGAGATCGGTCGCGCCGTCGTGCAGCTGTGCGGTCCCGACTTCAAGTTCATGAGCGGCGAGACCATCACGCTCGAAGGCGGCATGGGCCTGCGCCCGTAACCTATTTCCGATTCTACCCGGATCCCTCCGGTGGAATACCAAAAGCGCCTCGGGCATCTGCGGTCCGAGGCGCTTTTGCGTGCCCTACTCCCCTAGCGCCTCCGCGGCCTCGAGCCACTGCTCATCAAGCTCGTCGATTTGGGCTTGGAAGTCGTCGATCTGCTGCTGGAACTTGCCAAGCGCCTCGAAGTCGGACGGGTCGGCGGCCGACATGGCGGCCTGCGCCTGCTCGATCTTGCCGCGCAGCGTGTTCGTCTTGTTCTCGCAGCTGCGCATGCGCTTCTTCAGCTCGCGGATCTCGCCGCCGGACAGCTGCGGGCCATCGCCGGCAGCTGCGTCCTTCGCGCCCTCA
>OLNT01000467.1_pt1 | contig 26324 bp, 17 predicted proteins | sample 1672641 | NCBI WGS metagenome assembly OLNT01 (sample SAMEA3136708, study PRJEB25190) | human gut metagenome
CGCATGAACAACGCGTGAACCGTTGGAAATCCAACGTTCCATCGGCGTGTCGAAAACGAGCCAAACGCGACCCGAAACCGTCGATGACACCATCATAGGACGCTAAAACCACGGCCAGGTGAACGCGAAAACAACAACACACGGCGTGTCGGAATCGCAAAACCAAATGCGGATGAAGCGAAGACGCGAACAATGCAGCCATCTGCGCTATGAACGCGATATGGGATCCATAGCCTGACAACCGCACCAATGCAATATCAGGAAATACAGCGCCAAGAAAAAGCAGCACACGGATCCGAACGAAGGCAATGAGATACAAAAGCCGGGAGGCTCCATGTTCCACGGAGACTCCCGGCTTGGTATTCAATTATTGGTTTTCAGTTATCAGCCAATCACTCGGCCTGAGCGGGCTCTGCAGCCGGCTCAATCGTGGCGACGGCCTTCTTGCGGCTCAGGTAGCGCTTGATGGTCAGGAACTCCAGACCGATCACGAGCACCGCAACCACGCCCCAAGCCACGTACATGGCGGTCTTCCAGATCGGGATGGCGACCTTCGGCTCGCCATTCGCGTACTGCCAGCTGTTGGCGGCCGTGTACAGGATGTTGTGCGCGGCCTGACGCATGGCCTTCACGGAAGTGGCGGACTTATCGGTGATGTGGTTGGTGATCTTGGTGGTGGCAAGCATCGAATCGTTGCCCGCACGCACTTCCTGATCGGCGTTCTGGTAGCCGTAGCCGCCGAAGTAGTCGGTCAGGACGAAGCCCTTGAAGCCCCACTCGCCGCGCAGCACGGTCTGCAGCAGCGCGCTGTCGGCGCCGGCATAGGTGTTGCCGATGTAGTTGAAGGAGCTCATCACGGCCTGGGCGCCGCCTTCCTTCACGCTCATCTCGAACGGCTTCAGATAGATCTCACGCATGGCCTGCTCGTTCGTCCACGTGCACAGCATTTCCGTACGCTTGGTCTCCTGGTCATTCAGAGCGAAGTGCTTCATGAAGGAGTACACGCCCTTGGACTTGGCACCGGAGATCTCGCTGGATGCCATCACGCCGGAGAGCAGCGAATCCTCGGAGAAGTACTCGAAGGTACGGCCGGAGAACGCGTTGCGGTGGATGTTCATGGCCGGTGCGTACCAGCCAGCCACGTGCATGTCGTGGGCCATGTCGCCGATCATCTCACCGAACTGCTTGGCGAGATCCTTGTTCCAAGTGCAGGCGAATGCCGTGGAGGCCGGGAAGCCGATGGATCCAACGCCGGTGAAGTTGTTATTCAGCGATGCCGGGCCGTCCGCATCGGTCAGCTGGATCTTGCCGACGGACTTCACAGCCTGGGTGCCATAGCCACCATTGGCGATGAGGTTGTCCATATCGTCGAAGGTGAGCTGGTCGAGCAGCTTGTCCCAATCGGCGTCGTCATAGTCCTTGCCGTACATATCGGACAGCTTCAGACCGTTCTTGGCACCGGTGGTCGGCATCTTGTCGGAATCCTTGTCGAACTTCTTCGGATCGTAGTTCGAGTTGTTGTAGAAGGTTTCCTTGACCTTGTCGGACATCTTGAAGTTGGTCGGGGCGGCGGTGGCCTCCTTGTAGTTCGCGAAGTGGTCGGCGCGGGACAGGTACGTCACATCGCCCGCCACATCATCGAACTGGTTCGTGGCCACGGTCTTGTCGCCATTGTGGGTATTCGAATCGGAATCGTAGGTGACGGTGTCCTTCACGGTGATCGCCTTGTGGTCGATCACGTGGTGCGAATCGGACTGGATGGAGATGTCGTAATCGCCCTTCTCCAGCATGTACGCCTTCGCGCCCTTGTAGTCGTAGGACGCCATGTCGTCGTCATCGAACTTGACGGTGACCTTCTGGGACTCGCCCGGCTGCAGTTCCTTGGTCTTCTCGAAGCCGGCCAGGTTCTTGGACGCCTTCTCGATGCCGCCGTCGGTGTACGGCGGGTTGTAGTAGACCTCGACCACGTCCTTGCCGGCCTTATCGCCGGTGTTGGTCACGGTGGCGGTGACGGTCACCTTGCCACCCTTGTACTTCACGCTGTCGAGCTTCTGATCGAACGAGGTGTAGGACAGGCCGTAGCCGAACGGGAACGCGACAGTGTCGTCGTAATTGATCAGGCCTTCGTCCGAAGCGGTCTCATAGAACTTGTAGCCCACATAGATGCCTTCGGAGTAGTTGACAAAGCCCGGAATGGCAGTGACGTCGTCACCCGTGAAGCCCTTGTACTTGGCTGCCTTGTCTGCCATATTGGTGTATTCGAACTTGCCGAAGTTGTTATAGGACACCGACTTGGTCAGATTCTTGAGGAAGGTGTCGGAGGTCTTGCCGGACGGGTTGGTCTCACCGGCAAGCACCTCACCAAGGGCGGAGAAACCGGTCTGGCCAGCCGGCGGGCACCACACGACGGACTGGATCTGCGGATAGTCGTTGAGGAAATCGAACTGGAACGTGTTCGCGCCGTTGTAGACGAGCGTCACCTTCTTGAAGTTGCTGGTGACCAGGTCGATCATGTCACGCTCGGTCTTCGACAACTGAAGGAAGCTCTCACCCTTCTGGAAGTCGTCATAATCCTTGGAGTTGTTCTTGTAGGTGATACCCTTCGCCTTCATGTCCGTCGGCAGGTCCGCGCCCTCGCCGCCGACACGGGTCAGCACGACCACGGCCTCGTCCGAGAAATCCTTCGCGTCGGAGACCAGCTTGTCGGAGTACTGCTTGGCCGGCACCTCGGGCAGGGTCCAATCCTGAGCGAACATGCCGACCTCAGGACGATCCTTGCGGTAGTCCGTGTACAGCTTGCTCAGCTCCGTATTGGTCTTCAGGCCAGCCTGCTTCATGCCGTCAAGCAGGGAGACGGTCTTGTACTGCTTCGACATGGAGCCGGAGCCGGTGCCGCCGTAGACGGGGTTGGTGGAGCCCCAGCCGAACACGTTGACCTTCTTGCCGGACAGCGGCAGGTTGGAATCGTCATTCTTCAGCAGGGTGACGGCCTCCGACTGCACATCCTTGGCCAGCTCGTTGGCCTTGGAAACCGTGGCGTCGGACAGCGTGTACTTGGTGATGGTCGCATTGTTGAGCAACGTGGAAAGCGGGCCGGTCAGCATCATGGACACGGCCACGACGATGCCTACCAGCGCCACCAGCCAGGATTCGGAATGGACGATCTTACGGGTCGCCACGTCCTTGACCGTCTTCTTGTTGACGGCGAAGGTGATGATCAGCGCGAGCACGAATAGCACGCCGATCGCAATCAGATATGGTGTCAATGAACCGATGACGTTCATGACATCAGCCATGTTGATTTGCAGCATGGTCTGCCTCCTCCTTGATTCTCATAACCAAACGACACATTGGCTCCAATGCCTTTATCGGAACCACGAAACCATTCAACACTGCCCCGCATCTCATGGTTTCGGTGAAGTGGCTGCAGATGCGTGCGGCAAGTGAAGACACTTCTTCATGTCGATGATTCGATTTCATCAGACTTCAACGTGCGGCACATGGCGTTTTCCCCAGCCTGTCAATTCGCGTGCATAATCTGCACGCCAAGTACGATGGAAGTATGAGCGACTTAAGCGCATTGAATCTGGAAGCAGGCAGCCTGGTTGGCGGCTACACGTTGATTTCCCGGCTTGGTTCGGGTGCCATGGGCTCGGTATGGCGTGTGCGGGACGATGGCGGCCATCAATATGCGATGAAGATTTTGCGTGATTCCCTCTCCGACGACGATTCCCCGCAGCAGCAGCGCGACGAGTTGACCGCACGCGAGCGCCTGCGCAGGGAGGCGATGGCGTTGCAGAAGGTGCGGCATCCGGGCGTGTGCGGCATTGTGGATATGGAACTTGACGACGCGTTGGCTTTTATTGTGACCGAGTTGATCGAAGGCAAGAATCTGCGTGAGGATGTGCGCGTCAATGGCCGATATGTGGGCGACGATCTGGAACGGCTGGCACGCAAGCTGATTGAGGCGGTGCGGGCGGTTCATGCGGCTGGCATTGTGCATCGCGATATCAAGCCGACCAATGTGATGGTGTCGAACACCGGCCCGGTGCTGGTGGATTTCGGCATTGCCATGGGCGAGGGCGAAAGCCATGTGACGCGTACCGGTCTGGTGATGGGCACTCCGGGCTTCATCGCGCCGGAGATCATCGACGGCGCCGAATCGGATGAGAAAACCGATTGGTGGTCGGTGGCAAGCGTGCTTGCGTTCGCTGCGACGGGCAAACCGGTGTTCGGCACGAAGCCGATGATGACCGTGTTGGAGCGTGCCGCGGCCGGCAGCGCCGATCTTGCGGGACTGCCCGCGGGCACGATGACCGCGTTCCGTGCGGCGCTCAACCCTGATCGTACGAAACGTTGCTCACCGGAGGATTTGTTGCAGGCGATTGCCGTGGATGCGTTGAATCCGCAGGCGTGGGTTGCGGCCGACAATGGTGGCGCAGCGGATGGCGATACGGAGGCGATGCCCCCTTTTGTTGAATCGCCCGACAATCCGCGCACGTTGTGGCGATTGCAGGACGATATAACCGGCGAAAACGCCATCGGCACGCGCACGATGCCAAGGCTCAGCGAAGCAACGCAGGCGATCGAGCAGCCCGATGTGAGCGCAACTCAAGTAATCGGGAAACAAGTGACCAGCCAATCCGACGCGAGCGCAACGCAGGTGATCGCACCTGTTGACGATGCCGAGACCAGCGTGCTTTCCGACGCACTTCCCAACGTGGACAGCACGCGCACGATGCCGCAATCGCAAGGCACGCGGGCGATGCCGACAGGCACGCAGGTAATGCCGCAATCCATGCCGTCAACACAAATGCTGCCGGCCCAGAACGCATGGAATCCAGCGGAAGCGCCGACGCAAGTCGACCCGACCATCAAACCCGCGTTGCAACGCATCGCCATGCGGCAGCCACCGTCCGTCATACCGCAGGCCACGGTGGCCGCGGCGCAGCAATCGCCCGCAATGTCATTCCCGCCGGTACCCGGTATGGATGGGCCGAACGTTGCGGAAGCACCCAATCCCGCCGATGTGAAGCGTGGCGCGATGTTGGGCCGGGGCATGCTCCCCTGCGCGCTGATGGCGATTCCCGTGGCCGTCTGCGGACTGTTCTCACTGTGGACGGCGATGGCAGCCGCGTTGCTGTTCGCCTGTGCGCTGGCCACCATCGGATTCAACACGGAGGCGCAGCTCGAGCGCGAAGGCAAACGTGGCGGCGAGAAGAAAAGTTCCGACTGGCTGCTGCGATTGGCGGGACTGCCCTGGCACATCGTGAAGGGCTTCGGCGTCGCCATCGTGCGGACGCTGATCATGTTGGCCGTGGCCGCGCTGGGTTTGTCGCTCACCACGGTCGTGCTGCAGCTTCCGTATGCCGTGATGGATACGTGGATATTTGGATTGACGATTCCGATGCCGACGCTGCTTGGCGGTCCGCTTTCCGAAAGCGGGCTGGCGCAGGCTGCGTTCTGCGCGATCGGCTGGCTTGTGGCCGTGGCCGCTCCGGGCGCGATCGTACTGCGATTGGGCGGCGGCGCACTGCGTAAACAGCCGTATCTGCGCCACTTGAGCGAGCTGCCGACGCAATCGCAAGGCAATACGGAATTCCCGGCGAATCGATAGCAAGGCATCGCTAGTATGGTGCCCAGCATAACAACGTGAGGTCGAAAGGAATATCGATGGCCCAGAACAGCAAGGATGCGCAGAAGCGTACCAGCCGCGCCGAGCGTAGGGCCGCCGAGGCCGCGGCGATGAAGGCGCGCGCCGAGCAGATGGAAAAGGAACGCAAGCAGCAGACGATCATCGGCGGCATCGTGGTGGCGGTGCTGGTGATTCTGGTGGCGATCGGCGCGTTCACCGTGTACCACAACATGCATAAGAAGGCCGAAACGAAGGCTTCCACCGAAACCGTGCAGGAAGCGTACACGGCGTTGCAGAAAGTGAAGAACACTCCGAAGCTCGTCGATAAGAAGGGCGGCCTGCTGATTTCCAAGAACGGCTACGGCAAGGCTGTGGAGGGCGCGCCGACCGTCGAGCTCTACATGGATTTCCTATGCCCGGGCTGCGGCAACCTGCACCGCCAGTTGGACGCCGACCTGCAGAAGATGGTCGATGCCGGCCAGATCAATCTGGACCTGCATTTCATGGCGTTCATGGACCGTTGGTCCACCGACGAGTATTCCAGTCGCGCGGCGAACGCGGCCATCTACCTGGCCGAGCATGACAGCGACCCGAACCATCTGATCTCCTTCCTGGAGAAGGTCTACGCCGAGGATTTCCAGCCGGAGGAAGGCTCCGCATACAAGTCGGTGAGCGACGCCAAGATCAAGGAGCAGATGATCGCCGCGGGTGTTTCCAAGGATGTTGCGGACAAGGCGTTTGGCCGCGATTATCAGGAATGGCTTGATGCAATCGACACTTACACGCCGAAGCGTTCCGAACTGTGGCATCAGTCCGGCAGCTACAAGGGCAGCATGACCACGCCGACCGTGATCATCAACGGCAAGTATTGGGATATGGACCAGCTGACCACCGCCCAGACGACGGTTAAGGACGGTCTGTTGGAATCGATCGGCCTGAAGGACAGCGAAGTCGGCGTTGCCGGCAAGATGCCGTCCATCGGAGCCAAGAAGGGGCCGATTTCCGTCACCACGGGCGAATAACCCCTTACGGGCAGCCGGCGCGTCTCAACCCGCAATACTAAGTTGACGGCGGTGGAAGCGCTGGTTATGCTATTCATCGTTCCTCTGTTGTTTTCATAGCAAAAGAGGACATGCCTCCTTAGCTCAGATGGCCAGAGCGGCCGCCTTGTAAGCGGCAGGTCGTCGGTTCGATCCCGACAGGAGGCTCGAACCCGTATGACGGGCTTGGACCTCTTACCATGGGTAAGTGCTCCAGAAGTCTTCCCCCAACTTGAGACTTCTGACAAAGCGGACGAGACGTCCCCCAACCTGTCTCGTCCGACCGGGGGCAGGACATCCCCTTCTCTCCTGCCCCCTTTTTATTTTTCGCTTTTCGCACCTGCTTTCAAAAATGTGGCGGTATGGATAAAACCATCGGAAAGCACGGCGACCGTTCCAGCTGAGCCGTTACAATAACGGCGTTGTAGGCAGCGCTGAAAAGAGGATAAATGACGAGAAGGTGGACCCCTCGGAGATTCGTGACGCTTCGTCGTGTCCGCGTCATGGCATGCGTGGCCTCATTGACTTTGACTTCGGCGTTGGCGTTTGGTGTGGGCGCGCGCAAATCCGTGGCATTGACCGTCAATGGGGAGACCACCACGGTGACCACATATGCGATGAGCGTGGACCGTCTGCTGCAGGAGCAGGGCGTGAAAGTCAAAACGCACGACCTGGTGGAGTCGACCAGCCCGACCAGCATGCTGAAGAACCATGATGTGGTGAACGTGCAGAGCGCATACCAGACCACCATCACCATCGACGGCCAGGAAGTGCCGTTCTGGACGGTCGCGTCCAGCGCCGAGCAGTTGCTGGACTTCTTCAACCAAAACGAAACCGAAGCGGCGAAAATCACCGTCAATATCAGCAACGTCTACAACAAGCTCACCGGCGGTCTCATCATCAACCAGAAGGGGCCCGTCACCGTCATCGCGGACGGGAAAAGCTCGGTGGCGCCGAACGGCAAGCTGCCCGCCGCCTCCATTCTTGACGCCAAAGGCATCACGTTGGGCAAGGAGGATCGCGTCAGTGTCGAAAAGGACGGCAAGACGACCATTCTGCGCGTCCGCCGCGTGACGCATGGTGAGGAGACCCGCACGAAGGAAGTGCCGTTCGGCACGCAGACCATCATCGACCCGAACCTGCAGCCGGGCGAAGTCACGGTACGGCAGGAAGGCGAAAACGGCGAAATCCAGCAGACGTACGCCGTCACCTACGTGGATGGCGTGAAGGAAAGCGAGACGCTGACCGGAGAGAAGACCACGAAAATCGCCATCGACAAAGTCATTGCGGTCGGACCGGAAAAAACTACGGACGATACCGACAAGTCCGACAAATCCGACAACAGCGGCAACAGCAACGGCGATTCCGGCAAGACGGACGACGGCAAGAACGATTCGGGTAAGAACGACTCGAATAAAAACGACAATAAGTCCGATTCGAACAAGTCCGATTCCGACAAAACCGATTCGAACAAGTCGGATTCCTCGGATAAGAACAATTCGAACAACAACTCGAATAACAATTCCAACAACACCAAGAAGGACGATCCGGCACCGACCCCCACACCAACCCCTGCACCGCAGCCGACTCCCGCACCCCAGCCCAAACCGCAGCCCACGCCGCAGCCGAGCAATCCTTCCGCAGGCTGCCGCTTGTACCATCCTTCCGCGGCACAGGCACAGGCCTACGCTTCCGGCGCGGCGGCGCAGCGCGGCTGGACCGGCCAGAACTGGACGGATCTGGTCAAACTCTGGAATCGCGAATCCGGATGGAGCTGGAGCGCGGAAAACGTGTATTCGGGCGCATACGGTATTCCACAAGCGTTGCCGGGCAGCAAAATGGCCACGTTCGGCGCGAATTGGAAGGACGATGCCGCCGTGCAGATCGACTGGGGTCTGAGCTACATCGCACAGCGGTACGGCAGCCCGTCCGCGGCGTGGCAGCACTCCGAACAGACCGGATGGTACTGATCCGGCTAATCGCCAACGATTTTCGTACTGGCATGAACGGATAATGAGGGAATGACAGAAGAGGGAATGACGGAAAACGTGAACGAGCATACGCAGGGCCATTTGCTGGGGGCGGCCGACATCCGACGCATCGCCGCCGACGCGGGTATCAGCCCGACGAAGAAATTCGGGCAGAATTTCGTGATTGATCCGGGAACCGTGCGTCGCATCGTGCGCGAGGCCAGCGTGACCGCCGACGACCATGTGCTGGAAGTCGGTCCCGGACTGGGTTCGCTGACGCTGGCGATTCTGGAAACCGGCGCCACGATGACGGCTGTGGAAATCGACCCGCCGGTCGCCGAACGCCTGCCGAAAACCATCGCCGAATTCATGCCGGACGCCGTGGACCGCTTCCGTGTGGTCAACCGCGACGCACTTACCGTCAATCCGGAGAATCTGCCCGATTTCAAGGATGACGATTCCTTCACGCTGGTGGCCAATCTGCCGTACAACGTGGCCACGCCGATTCTGCTCACCCTGTTGGAACGTTTCGACAATCTGGGCACCTTCCTGGTGATGGTGCAAAAGGAAGTGGCGGACCGTTTGAGCGAGAAGCCCGGTTCGAAGATCTACGGCACGCCGAGCGTGAAGCTCGCATGGTACGGCACCGCGGAACGCGTGGGCGTCATCGGTCGCAACGTGTTCTGGCCGGCCCCGAACGTCGATTCCGCGCTGGTGCTGTTCAAGCGCTACCCGGGCGGTCACACCCCCGCCGCGGACAATGCGGACGGTTCCGTGGTGGATCGCGAAACCGTGTTCCGTTTGATCGACGCGGCTTTCGGGCAGCGCCGCAAGACCCTGCACGCCGCATTGAAGAAAATCGTGCCGTCCGAAGCGTTCGAGAAGGCCGGCATCGACCCGACCCGTCGTGGCGAGACGCTCACCATCGACGAATTCGTGGCGTTGGCACGCGCGTTGGATGAGGTGTTCGCGTCATGAGCACCATTGATTCGCCCGCCATCGGAACGGCCACCATCAACGCCGTGAGCGTGGACTGCCCGGCGAAAACGAACCTGACCCTGCATGTGGGCCCGTCGCATGCCGAATGGGGCGGCCGTCATGAACTCGACACCATCTATTGCGCGGTCGGCGTATACGACACCGTCACCGCCACGCGCAAAGCGCCGGGAAGCGGCTTCTCGCTGAATCTCGAGGGCGCGTATCTGGGCGACCTGGCCTCTTCCGGCAGCGATATGCGCCGCAACCACGCCGTGCTGGCATTGTTCGCCATGGCCGAAGCGAGCGGCCATGAGCCGGACGTGGCGTTGAACATCGACAAGCGCATCCCCGTCGGCGCGGGCATGGCCGGCGGTTCCGCCGATGCGGCGGCGACGATTCTGGCATTGAACACGTTGTGGGATCTCGATTGGCCGATCGAACGCCTGCAGGAAGTCGCGGCCACGCTGGGCGCGGACATGCCGTTCTGTCTGACCGGCGGTTACGCGCGCGGCACCGGTTTCGGCGAACGCATCGAACAGCTTGATGACGATGGCGATATCGTACGCGATCTTACGGAACGTGGGTTTACCGGCCATCTGCTGGTCGGCGCATACCGTGCGGAACTGCGCACGCCGGAAGTGTATGCCACATTCGATCAGATCGGTGCCGGCGATGGCGATGAGAACCACCTGCAGAAGGCGGCGGTCTCCCTGCATCCGCGTAGCGGACAGGCGATCGAGGAAGCCTTGCGTGCGGGAGCCAGCCAGGCGTTCGTCTCCGGTTCCGGCCCGTCCGTCATCGCGTTCGTGCCGACGGAGGATGCGGCGGACGCCGTGCAGCGGGCATGGCAGGACAGCCGTTGCGTCAATCGCATCATCGCCACGAACGCCCCAGCCCGACCGATTGTGCATATCACCGCATGACACATATCACCGCATGACAGTAAAGTTGATGGCAATTGGTTTGTTCAAAAGGAATTCGTAAATGACCCAGGCTAACGACGAGCGCGCCGCGCGCAAAGAGTACATTCGCCGCCGTCAGAAGACGGTGTTCAGCATCGTCGGAGCCGTCATGGTGGTCGCCATGGTGGTGTCCCTGCTGTTCTTTTTCCATGTCGGAGGCCTGGGCAACGTCAAGTCGGCCGCCGTACAGCCGAACTACGGCCAGCAGGCACCGTGCCCCATCAAGGAAGCCGACGGCAACAAGGCCAAGTATGTGGAGAATCGCAACATCACGCTGCGTGTGCTCAACGGCACGAAGTTCTCCGGCTTCGCCAAGGCGGTGAGCGACGCGTTGCAGAACCGCGAGTTCAACCCCCAGACGCCGGGCAACTACACCAAGAAGGTGGATCGCACGATGATCGTCTTCGGCAAGAACGGCGTGAATCAGGCGTACACCGTGGCAAGCAATTTCACCGATGCCATGCTGGTTATGGACGACCGTCAGGACCAGCTGATCGACGTCATCGTGGGCGCCACGTTCGACAATCTGCAGGATACGAAGAAGGTTCCCGCCGCAGGCAAGGCGATCACCGGCATCCAGGGCTGCGTCGCGGTGGACAAGATGACCGACCTGCCCAAGGCGCCCGAGCATGATGCGGTGAATCCGCAAAGCTGACCGCCAATCGAAATCGATATAGGCAATATGAAAAACCCGCGCTCCCCCAATCGGGAACGCGGGTTTTCGTATTCGAGCTGTTCCAAGCACACTGTTCCATGCATGCGGCGAAACCACCGCATGTCAATCGCTATTCGCCCTGCTCCTTGTACCAGCGTTCCAGCTCGGCAACGGCCACGTCACGCTCCACCGGACCGTTATCGAGGCGGTATTCCAGCATGTGCTTGTACGCCTTGCCGACCATCGGGCCTGGTTCGATGCTTAGCAGCTGCATGATCTCGTCGCCGTTGAGGTCAGGACGGATCGCGTCGAAGTCTTCCTTTTCTTTCAGGTCGCGTACACGCTGTTCCATCTCGTCCATGGCCGCCGAGAACATCATGGCCTTGCGCTTGTTCTGTGTGGTCGTGTCGGCGCGCGTAAGGCGGTTCAGACGCTCGTACAGCGGGCCAGCGTCCTTGACGTAGCGGCGGACCGCGGAATCCGTCCACGGCTCCTCCACGTAGCCGTGGAAGCGCAGATGCAGGTTGACCAGCTCGCTGACGTCCTCGACCATGTGGTGGTCGAAATGCAGTGCCTTCAAACGCTTGCGCGTCATCTTCGCGCCGACGGCGTCATGACGGTGGAAGCTCACCTTGCCGCCCGCTTCGAAACGACGGGTCTTCGGCTTGCCGATGTCGTGCAGCAGAGCCGCCAGACGCAGCGTCAGGTCCGGGGCCGGCACCGGACCGTCGGAACCGGTTTCGAGGGCGACGGCGCGTTCGATGACGATCATGGTGTGTTCGAACACGTCCTTATGGCGATGGTGCTCGTCGATTTCCAGCTGCAGCGCGGGAATTTCCGGCAGCACGATGTCGGCAAGACCGGAATCGACCAACGCTTCGATGCCGGCGCGCGGGCGATCGGACAGCAGCAGCTTGACCAGTTCGTCGCGCACACGTTCGGCGGAGACGATTTCGATGCGATCGACCATGTCGGACAGCGCTTCGGCGGTTTCCGGCTCGATGCGGAAGCCGAGCTGCGCCACGAAACGCACGGCGCGCATCATGCGCAACGGATCGTCGTCGAACGACTGCCGCGGATCGACGGGGGTACGCAGCACGCCTTTGGCCAAATCGTTCGCACCGCCGAACGGATCGACGAATTCGAGTTCCGGAACACGCAACGCCATCGCGTTGACGGTGAAATCGCGGCGGGAAAGATCGCCTTCCAGCGTGTCGCCGTAATTGACTTCCGGCTTGCGCGAGTCGGGGTCGTACGTGTCGGAACGGTAGGTGGTCACCTCCACTTTCACCTCGGTGCCGTCCTCACGCCTGCGCATCGCGCCGAGCGTGCCGAATTTGCGGCCCATATCCCAGAAGCCATCATGCCCAAAACGGCGCAGAATATGCTCAAACTGCTCGGGACGCGCCGATGTGCAGAAATCCAAATCATGCGATTTGCGATGCAGCAGCAGGTCGCGGACAGGACCCCCGACCAGTGCCAGTTCGTAGCCTTCCGCAGCAAACATACGTCCTAATTCAATGGCCTCTGGCCACACTTCGAAGTTCACGCCATACCTTTCAGCACCACAAGTTTTCCGTTTACCAGCATACCGTTACCCCACCTGCACACAGAATTGAGTATGGTTGGAATCATGATTACGCCCGCAGACCTTGCACGCATGCTTGCCCATGCTGCGGACGACCATGCCCAAAATCCGCTGGAACCGGACGAACTGCTGTACACATCGCAGTCGGTTTCGCTGCAGCAGCTGCAACAACTACAGCAATTGCAGCAGCGCACGATCATCACGTCGAGCGCGCCTACGCCGGCGATGATGCCGCGCCGGCGCACCGCGGATGGTCCGACCACGTTCGCATCGCTTGACGCGCAGGAGCTGCCGGTGGTGCGCGAGTATTCGGCGGGCGGGCTGGTGTTCGACGACAAGGGTCGCGTGGCGATCATCGCACGTCATTCACGCAGCGGGCATTTGGAATGGTGCCTGCCGAAGGGACATATCGAAAAAGGCGAAACGCCGCAGCAGACGGCCGTGCGCGAAGTGCATGAGGAAACCGGCATTCTGGGCGAGGTGGTCGATTCCATCGCCACCATCGACTATTGGTTCACCGGTACCAGCCAACGCGTGCACAAGCTGGTGCACCACTTCGCGTTGCGGCAGATCGGCGGCGAGCTGACCGTCGAAGGCGATCCCGACCATGAGGCCGAAGACGCCATTTGGGTGGATTTTGCTGATTTGGACGATGTGCTGAGCTATCCGAACGAACGGAAGATAGCATGGTTGTACGCAAGGAAACTCAACAGACAGGCGTAATAGTGAATCAATCCGCACAACGGCACGTTTCGCGTGGCCTTCGCGCGTTATCATCCATCCTCGCCATGGTATTGACCATGGCGTTGATGTTGTTATACGCACCCACGCCATCGGCAAGGGCCATGGAATCGACCACATCGGCGGAGTCGACGGACGGTATGTTGTCCATCAACTCTTCCACGGCCGTATTGACGGACACCTCCGGATACCATCTGAACGCCACGGTGACCAACACGACCGGACAGGAGATTCCCGCGGGAACGCTGACGCTGGCCATGAACGCCTTCTACACGTTCGTTTCGCGCAACGACATCCAGGATTGGTCTGAAGGCAACGGGCGAATCCCCACCCCGCAATCCGTGGGACAGGCCGATGTGCCCGCGTTGCAGCCGGGAGCCAGCGCCAACGTGAGCATCGACGCGGACGCCCATCAGGAATCGCTCGCGGCCATCAACTCTTGGGGGTCGAAGCCGGTGCTGCTGAGCTATTCCGCCAACGGAACCCCTCTTGCTCAATCGCATACGTTCGTGACGCGCACCGGCGCGGGACTCCACACGCCCAGCACGCCGGCGCTGCACATCACCGTCGCCCAGCCGCTGGCCGCCAACGGGTGGACCACCGACAGCAAGCTGCTTGGACAGCTGGTCGATGAAGGGGGTATTTCCTCCTCGAAACTGGCGAAAATCGCCATGCCCAGCAAGGATGACGACGCACGGCTCAAATCGTTGCAGCAGACCTTCGCCAAGCACAACATGCTGCAGGTCGTAGGAGATCCGACCTACCTGCAGGCGATGGCGATGCCAACGCGGGTCGACGGCATCACCCAGCCCGCATTGTTCGACATAACCGCCTACAGCGCCATGAACAACGCTCCGGCCTACAGCGCAGCCGGTATCAACGACCGTCAATGGTCCGCAGCCAAAGCCCGGAAAACCTATCAATCGGCATTGGGTGACAGCAACGCGGACATCACCGCATACGCGTGGCAGGGCAACGGCAATTGGACCCTACAAGCGTTGACGAAGGCCCGCCAGCAGGGGTACGGCACCGTCATCGCCACGCATGACTTCGAAGAGGACGATGCGGCTACCGTACGTACCGGCAAGACGGTGGTCTCCACCGACGCCGGGGACGTCACCGTGCTTTCCGCGCAGAATGTGCTTTCCGGCCTGGCCCAAGGCAAGGCGACCAGTGACGATGCCAACGCCGACAGCGAGGGAACCACGGCCGGCAGATTGGCGCGATTCGTCGCGCAAAGCGCGTTCTACCAGATGGAACAGCCTTATGCGGAACGCAACCTGCTGGTCTGTCTGAACGAGGATTCCGACCCCAGTGTTGTGGACGCGCTGATGAGCGACATCGAGCAGTCGCCGTGGCTGAACCTCACCGATCTCGCCACGTTGAAGGATGCCGACATCTCCGAAGATGCGGCCAGCATGTCAACCGACCTTCCCCAAACGGACAGCCTTACCGATAGCATGCGCAGCGACGTCCAGCAGACTCTGAGCGCGCTGGCGAACTCATCGAGCAACATCAAACGTTTCAATACGTCGATCCTCGTCAAGCCGAACGGAAAAGACGAATCCGACGTCAACACCTGGAGCAGGCAGCTGACGAACGCCCACACCATCATGGCCCTGCACGCGTTGGGCGGCGAAAGCCCTTCCAGAAGCACGATGGCGGAAGGCGCGAACCAGCTCGCGGCCCTGCTGATCAACGGTGTGGCGATCACGCCGACGGAAAGCGTGAACGTGGTCAGCGAAACCGCGAAAATGCCGGTGACCATCAGCAACAGCCACCCGTACCCGGTAAAGGTGAAGGTCTCGTCGCTGACCGATTCCATGCAGATCGTCACGTCCCGATTCGACACCGTGCAGGTGCCGCCCCACGGCGAGGCACAGGTGGCGTTCACCATCCGTGTGTCCACGTCCGGCACCGCCAACGCCACCATCAGCCTGTTCGACAGGAATGGTGCAGCGTTTGGAGCCACGCAGGTCACCCACATCACCAGCGCGCTGCAGATCAGCGACAAGAGCGGTTTCGTCATCATCGGCTTCGCCGTGCTCTTGGGCGCTGTGGGACTGTGGCGTCAATTCAACCGTAAGAAGGATCCCGACGAATGAGTTCTTCCGTTGGCCGTAACTCACTGATCATGGCCTCCGGTACCGCCGCTTCGCGCGTGACCGGCCAAATCCGCACCATCCTGCTTGCCTGGGCCTTGGGCACCACCGGCTATGCCGCCAACGCCTACCAGGCCGGTTCGATGATTCCGCAGGTCATCTACACACTGGTTTCCGGCGGCATCTTCAACGCGGTGCTTGTGCCGCAGATCGTGCGCACGCTGAAATCGAAGGACGCCGAAACCAAGCTCAACAAGCTCATCACCCTTGCCATCACCTTGTTGTTGGGTGTGACGCTGCTCATGGCCGTTGCCACGCCGTTGTTGACCAAACTGTATGTCAACGGCAGCGCCGAAACCATGGCCCTCGCCACCTCCTTCACCTTGTGGTGCATGCCCCAGATCTTCTTCTACGGCCTGTATACGGTGATCGGGCAGATTCTCGCGGCGAAGGACCATTTCGTCACGTATGCGTGGAGCTCGGTCGGCGCGAACATCATCAGCTGCATCGGTTTCGGCGCGTTCATCGCGATGTTCGGCAGGGCCACGGAACGTCCGCTGGACTTCTGGACGCCGACGAAAATCGCGCTGACCGCCGGCACTTGGACGCTTGGCGTGGCGTTCCAGGCGCTGGTGCTGTTCATTCCTTTGACGAGAATCGGCCTGAAATACCGTCCGAAATTCGGCGTTCACGGCATCGGACTGCGTTCGATGGGACCGGTCGCCGCGTGGAGCCTCGGCATCGTCGGCGTCGATCAGATCGTCAACATCATCGTCACCCGCGTGGCCACCAGCGCGCCGTTCAAGGCTTCGGAACAGCTGCATATGAGCCAGTTGGACGTGGCCGGCAACGCCTCGTATCAGAATGCGTACACCATCTACATGCTGCCGTATTCGCTGATCGCCGTGTCCATCGCCACTGCGATCTTCCCGAAAATATCGAAAGCCATCGCGGACCGCAATATCGACGAGGCGCGCAAGGATCTGAGCTCGGCCCTGCGTAATCTCAATCTCATCATGTGCTTCTTCGCAGCGGCGTTCATCGTGCTTCCGTTGCCGATCATCCTCGCACTGCTGCCGTCCATCAGCGTGCGTGAGGCGCTGCTCATCAGCGCGCCGCTCGCCGCTTTGGGCATCGGCCTGCCACTTTCCAGCTCGTATTTGGTCATCCAACGCACGTTCTACGCGTTCGAAGACGGCAAGCATCCGTTTATTTTCATGGCGATCACCATGGCCATCCAGGGTGGCGCCATCATCGCGTCGACGTTCATTCTGCCGCCCACGCAGTGGATCACCGTCATCGGATTGGCGATTTCGGTGAGCTTCATCCTGCCGTATCCGCTGCTTACGCACATGCTCCGCTCCCGTTTCGACGGCGATGTGGACGACAAGCGCATCATCACCGCCTATGCGAAGGCGCTGGTGGCCACGATAGCCGCCTGCGTGATTGTCCTGCTGTGCCGCAACGGCGTCTACCGGCTGGTCGGAGCGCATATCGGCCCCGACGACGGCACTATGAACTGGGGTCAGGCGGTTCTGTCCGCGATACTGCTCACCATCGTCATCGCCATCGTCTATCTGGCGTGTCTGTGGGCGCTGCGTGCCGAGGAGCTCACTTCGGTCGTGGGCATGCTCGCCGCCCGCATACCAGGGCTTGGCAACAAGCCTAAGTCTGGCGGAACGGCCAGCCCCAACGGTAAACTTGAGCAAAGTACCGCCGAAAACGGCGACCAAGAATAACAGCGTAGGTAGAACAATCGTTACAGAGTTGAAGGAAACCATGAAACCTCAACTGGGAGATACCATCAGCAACCGCTATGTGCTGGTTTCGCCATTGCGCGAGGAAACCGGCTTGCAGGTTTGGAAGGCAAGCGATCACGTGCTTGCCCGGGATTGCCAGCTTTTTATCGTCAACAACCGCAAGGCTTTGCAGGACGTCAATGCGACGGCCTCCATGCTGGCGATTTCCCACGACGCCCATTTCACGCAGGTGCTGCAGCTTCAGCACGTGGGCGAGGTGGCGTTGGTGATCACGCAGCTCGATGCCGGCATGTCGTTGAGCGAGTATCTCACGCAGTCCAGCAAGCCGCTGAGCTTCACCGCGATCCGTTCCATTCTTGGTGAGGTCGTCGAAGCCCTGCACGTGTTGCAGAAAGACAATCTCACGCATTTCTCGATCAGCACGGACACCGTGCGATTGACCCGCAACGGCATTGAAATCGCCGACGCGCCGGTAAGCATCATGCTGGCCGATACTTCGCGCGTGCAATCCGTGGAAAACCAGGAGCAGCTTGCGATTCGCCAGGTCGCTTCCCTGCTGTATTCCCTGCTGACGCGCACGCCGTCGACGCTGTCCACGAACTACCATCTTGACGCGATTTCACCGAACGTGCCGATGGAGTTCCGCGTGATTTGCAAGCGTGGTCTGGATCTCAAGGAGAAGGACGGTTTCCCGACCGTTCCGATGGCCACCATCGCCGAATTGGAGGCGTTGCTGGGCGACTACGAGCCGCTGGCGAAGCTTAACGGCCCCGATATTGCGTTACCGTCCGCGGATTCGGAATGCTCGATTGTGAACGTGCCCCTGCTGCAGATTCTCGAGCAGGATGCCATCGCCTTGCCCGATACGCTGGCTGAAACCGGAAGCATTCCGGAAATGACGTTCGAAGCGCCTGAACCACACACTGATTTCTCCGACAGCAAGGAAGCCTTGGCCAAGGGTATGGCCGCGACCGGCGGTGCCGTGAAATCGCTGTGGAACAACAGCCGCGAACTACTCAGCGAAGAGGACCTCGACGGATCCTCCGAAGATGTGGATTCGCCGTTCTCCTTCCCCATCCGTGTTTCCACGCCGTCGCCGCAGGGCGATTATCATACGGACGATTCGCAATTGGAGAAGACCGGTCGCATTCCGGTGATCGGACCTGACGGACGGGTCATCGAGCCGGGCGAGGAATCCGCACGCGCGTTGAAGGCGGAGCAGGAAGCGATCGACGCGGCATATCAGAACGAAAACGGAGCCCCCGTTGCGGTGCCGCCGAGCTTTGCCCCTAAAGCCTCTTCCTCCAGTCCGGCCGAGGTCGCCAATGCCAAATTGTTCGGCAAGCTCACCACCAAGGTCGTGGCCATTGTGGTCGCGTTCATTGTGGTGGCCGTCGCATTGGGATTCGCCATTCATGGTTTGACCAAGAAGCCGGATGACGGCATCACCAATACGAATTCCAACAATCCGTGGCCGGAAATGAACCTTGACGACGTGCCTTTCGGCAATAATGGCGATTCCGGCAATGGCAGCAGCTCCGCCAGCAATGCAAACAACGATTCCAACGATGCCAACAGCTCCGACAACGGCAGCTCCGATTCCAGCAAGCCGAAGAAAACCACGAAGAAGAGCCATTCCGCCAAGAAGGACGTCGACAAGGTGGTGACTTCGGATAAGAAGGTGCGGAAGGTTCCGGAACCGAAGATGCCAGAGAACACGACTCCGTATGAGATCGACAACCGCCAGTTCCTGTCCAATCCGGACGGACAACAGGGTTACGGTTATTACCTCCACCTCAGCCAGCCCCAGAAAGCGTATCGCATGGTCATCAAGATCCGTTCTTCCGGCGGCCAGGGCTACATTCGCGTGAACGCCAAGTCCAGCCCGAACCAGGGTGAACAGGTCGCCCAGTTCGAGTTCGACGCCAGCGGCACCACCGAAATCAAGTTCAACAAGGCCGTGGAGACCCAGGACATCCTCTTGTGGGTGCCGTTCGACAGCCTTCCCGGCAACCAGCTGTACATCGATTCGGTGCAGATTTTCTGACGCATCGGCAGACAAGGAGGGTGTGCGGATTGTTCCGCACACCCTCTTTTTGTTTCACGTGAAACAACGTGACGGATAGCTGACTTTTTTGAACGCTTTTTTGAACGCCATCTGCAAAACCGCCCGCAACCGTCGTGGAAACTGCATTACAGTAGCAACCATGAGTGATATGCGTGATGTGGTGATTATCGGTTCCGGCCCGGCTGGCTATACTGCCGCGATCTATCTTGGCCGCGCCGGCTTCGAGCCGCTGGTCGTCGCCGGCGCGCTGACGCCCGGCGGCCAGTTGGTCAACACCACCGAAGTGGAGAATTTCCCAGGCTTTCCCGATGGCATCATGGGTCCGGATCTGATGGACAATATGCGCAAGCAGGCGGAACGGTTCGGCACGCATATCGTTTGGGACGATGTTGTTTCGGTTGCTTCGAATGCCGATTCCGGCATCAAAACCGTCACCCTTGACGGCGGCGACGTGTACGACGCACGCGCGCTGGTCATCGCAACAGGCTCAAACTATCGTAAGCTGGGCGTGCCAGGCGAGACGGAATACGCAGGCAAAGGTGTATCCTACTGCGCCACCTGCGATGGTTTCTTCTTCCGCAACAAGCCGATTGTGGTGGTCGGCGGCGGCGACAGCGCTTTCGAAGAAGCTGATTTCCTGTCCCGTTTCGGCTCGTCCGTCACCCTTATTCATAGGCGTTCCACGTTCCGTGCTTCCCGCATCATGGTGGAGCGTGCGCAACGCAATCCGAAAATCGATTTCATGCTTGACGCTGTGGTGCAGGAGATTCGCGGCGACGAGAACGGCGTACAGGAGGTGGAGGTGCGCAACACCGCCACCGAAAAGACCTCTGTAATCCCCGCTAACGGCGTTTTCATGGCGATTGGGCACACTCCTGCCACTGCTTTTCTTAACGGGCTTGTAGACGTCGATTCAGCCGGTTATATCACGGTCGATGGCGCCAACACGCGTACCAGCGAACCCGGCGTTTTCGCCGCGGGAGACTGCGTGGATAGCGTCTATCGGCAGGCCATCAGCGCGGCGGGCATGGGGTGCCGCGCCGCGCTGGATGCGCAGGCTTATCTCGATTCGCTCAAGTAAGGCTCAAATCGTTCAAATCATTATCGCTCGCCGAGCTCGATTGGCTCGGTTCGTTCAGCTCTGCTGCTGCATAAGCAGGTCGACGATGCGTTTCATATCGTCTTCCGATTTGAACACGATTTCGATTCGCCCGTGCTTCTTCGATCCCTTGATGGAGACCTTGGTGCCGAAACGCTGCTCCAGACCAACCTGAACGGGGGTACCAGCCCACGGATTGAGCTTGCTGGCCTTCGGCTTCTTGGGCTGGTCGCTTTCGGCGGCCTTCATCGACACGATTTCCTCGGTGCTGCGTACGGACAGTCCCTCGGCGATGATGCGCGTGGCCAGCTGTTCCATATCCGCTTCCGTCGGCAGTCCCAGCAGCGCACGCGCGTGGCCCGCGGACAGCAGTCCGGATGCGACCTTCTTTTGCACGGCGGCCGGCAGGTTGAGCAATCGCAAGGTGTTGGCGATTTGCGGACGGGATTTCGACACCGACTTGGACAGTTGGGCCTGCGTCAGGCCGAAATCGTCGATCATCTGCTGGTAGGCAGCCGCCTCTTCCAGTGGATTCAGCGCGACGCGATGCAGGTTTTCCAGCAGTGCGTCACGTAGCATGTCGTCATCGGCGGTGGTTTTGACGATGGCCGGAATCGTTTTCAGGCCGGCGATCTGCGATGCGCGCCAACGACGTTCGCCCATGATGAGCTCGTACATGCTATCCATGCGCCCGTCGAACATGTTGTGCGGTTCGGCCGGTTTGGCTGCGGCTTCCCTGCGGGCGGCTTCGATTTGCGATTGCGGACGCTTGCGTACGACGATTGGCTGCAGTACGCCGACTTCCTTGATGGATTCGGCTAGCTCGCGCAGGTCGTCTTCATCGAAAATGGTACGTGGCTGATGCAGATTGGGACCGACGTCGCTCAAACGCAGTTCAACCAGATATCCACCCTGCACGGGAAGCAGTTCCGGTTCGTCCTTCTTATGTTCGGTCGGCGTGGTTTCACGTGAAACACTCCCCTGCTGCTCGCCCTGTTCGGAAGCTGGCTGAGCGGTGGAGCCGAAGAACATGTCCGCGGGATGCGCGCTTTCGTTCAACGAAATCGCCGGCATGCTGGCACGACGATGCTGGTTTTTCTTGGTTGTTTCACGTGAAACAGCATGCTTCATCCCCTGCACGGCGTTCACCGATGCCTGTGCGGTAGCGGACGCGCTCTTGGATTCCACATGCCCATCAGTCTTGGAAGCCTTGACTTCTTTGGCGGCAGCGGCAGGCGCCGCATGCTCCTGATGCTGCGGCTCCCCCGGAAGAGAAGGAAACAGTGCGCCAAGACCTTTACCCAAACGCGACTTAGTTGCCATGATCAGTTCTCATTCCTTCTTGCATCGATTGCCTGCAGCACCGTATCGGAACGACGCGAAAGTTCCAGCGCGGCTTCGCAGTACGCGATCGCACCCATGCCCTTGGGGTCGTATGCGATCACGCTTTGGTTGAAGCTTGGCGCTTCGGAAATCTTCACCGTGCGCGGAATGGTGGTGTCGAGCACGATTGTCGGATAGTGCTTCTTCACTTCCCCATGCACTTCGCGGCTCAGCAGCGTGCGCTTGTCGTACATGGTGATGAGCATCGTGGAGACCAGCAGTGACGGATTGTAATGTTCCTGCACCAGTCCGATGGTGTTGATGAGCTGGCCCAAACCTTCCAAGGCGTAATACTCGGCCTGAATCGGAATCAGCATTTCGTGCACGGCGCACATGGCGTTGATCACCAGCAGACCCAGGCTCGGCGGGCAGTCGATGATCACATAATCGTAATGCTCTTCGCTGGTGGCGAGGAACTCGTCCACCGCGTTCTTCAGCAGCGAGTTGCGGTCCGCCATGTCGGCGACCTCAAGTTCGGCGCCACTCAAATCGATGGATGCGGGGACCACGTCGAGGTTGTCGAAATCAGGGCACGTGCACTTGACTTCCGCGATGCGCTTGCGTCCTTCGATGACGTCATACACCGAAGGCTGACCGGAGGCGTGCGGGGCACCCAATGCCGTGGAGGCGTTGCCCTGCGGATCCATATCAATAAGCAGGACCTTGCATCCGAAACGGGCCAAGGCCGCGGACAGGTTCACCGCGGATGTGGTTTTGCCGACGCCACCTTTCTGGTTGGCGACTGCGATCAGGCGCGTTTGGGCCGGCTTCGGGCAGACCGCATGCTCCAATGCCTTGTATCGCGTCGATTCATCAGCGATTTGCGCGCCTACGGGGGATGTCGAGCCTTCGAAGATTCGCTTGATGGTTTCCGTGGCGGATTCCATCGACGTCAAATTGTCTGGTTCTTCAGGTCCAGTCATGAACTAGCCTTCCTATACATATTCAACAATCAAGTTTCATCATTTGGGTGGACAGATTTTCACCTGTTCACGGCCATGTGCACCATTGTGAACAACGGTGGATAGTTGGTGGATAACTCATCCGACCACCCAAAAGTTATCCACAGAACAATCGTTGCAATTCCAAGCTTCTTCAAGATGCTTCGTAACACATTTCCGCGATTGTAGATACTGTGGATAACTCACGCGATTTTGTGGATAACTTATCGCTTGTCCACCATCAGCACATGCGTCGGTTCCAGACCCGGACCGACCTCGGCCTCCACCACGCGGGGATGGATACCGCCGTTTTTGGAGATCTCTTTGGTGGCCTTGACGATTTCCTCCTGCGCGGATCGTCCTTTCAGGGCAACCAGCCGTCCGCCTTTGTCCAGCAACGGCAGCGTCCATCCGGATAGTTTGGCCATCGGCGCGACCGCACGGCAGGTCACCACGGCAAACGGATGCTTGACCGGGATGGGATTCCCGTCAAGATCGACGGCATCCTCTCCCCTGCCCTTCCGGCCACCGTTCGAACCACGGACGGCTTCGATTACGGCGTTGGCTCGGGAGCGCACTATCGAGACATTGTCCAATCCCATTTCGTCAACGCACTCATGAAGCCATTCGATACGGCGTTCCATCGGTTCCACCAAGGTGAACTGGTGGTCCGGCAGGCAGGCGGCCGCCACGATACCGGGGAATCCTCCACCACTGCCGATATCCGCCACCGTCTTGAATCGCCTCTTGGCCGTTGCTTCACGGATGAACGGTACGATGGCCGCGGAGTTCAGAATATGCCGTTCCCAAATAATACCGACATCGCGTGGCCCTATCAGCCCGCGCGGCTCTCCTTCCGCAGCAAGTTTCACGTGAAACACCTTCAACTTGCCCAATGCATCGCCAAGCACTTCCTCAAGAATCGGCGACCCATCCAATTCGTCATTCACATCACTCATGCACACCATCCTAATCTACAGGCATCAAAAAGCGCCGCGAGAAACTCGCGACGCTTCATGTTTCACGTGAAACTATTTCAGGCTTCGTCGATCTCGTCGGCGTCATCGGCTGCGGAAGCCTTGACGTACACCGTGACGTAACGATGCGGTTCTTCGCCATGGGACCGAGACTTCATGCCTTCCTCGCGCACCACATCATGGATGATCTTGCGTTCGAAGGAGTTCATCGGCTTCAGGTCCACCGGCTCGCCAGTCTCGCGCGCCTCGTCGATGGCATCCAGCGCAAGGTCGTGCAGGCGCTGGCGCTTGCGCTTCAGATAGCCGTCCACGTCCACGATGAGGTGGGACCGCTCGCCGGTCTTCTGTTGTACGGCGAGTCGGGTGAGCTGCTGCAGGGCGTCCACGACTTCGCCGTTGCGTCCGATCAGATGTTTGATGTCGGTGTCGTCGTCGGCAACGATCTGCACGGTCGGACGGTTGTTGCGCACGCCCATTTCGATATCGCCCTCGTAGTCGACGATGTCAAGCAATCCTTCAAGGTAATCGGCAGCGATGTCAGCTTCGTCATTGAGCTGATCGATGGTTTTCTCAGCATCCTGCGCCATGGTGTTTTACTCCTTTGAGCGGGGTTCGTATTATTTCAAGTCTACTGAAAGTCTACTGAAAGTCTACTGATTGGGTTGTATCATATGGGCGATTCGCCCGATACAAAAGCGGTGTGTCCTGCGTTTCACGTGAAACACAGGACACACACTTGATGTTATTTCTTCTTCTTCTTTTTGCGGCTTGGCTGCTGACGCTGGAAGCCGTTCTTTTCCTTCGCCTCCGCGGCCTTCTTGGCTTTCTGCAGCTCCTCCTCTTCGAGGGACGGCAGACCGGCCTTGGCGCGGCGGGCGTTCTCGTGGGCGTGGTCGCGCTTTTCCTTCGCTTCGGCGGCCGGGGATCCCGGAGTCGGGAAGACGTGGATCTGCCAGACGGAACGCAGCAGGTTGCAGATGTTGTTGGTCAGCCAGTACACCAGCACTGCGAACGGCATGGCGACGCCGGAGAAGATGTACATGATCGGGAACATCCACAGCATCATCTTCTGCATCATTTCAGTCTGCTTGTTCGCAGCGCTCTGGACCATGTTGCGCTTCATGCTGTTGTACTGCATGAGCCACAGGCAGAAGCACATCAACGCCACGAAGATGCCGATGATGATCTTGCCGTGGATGTCGGCGGTGGTGAAGTTCTCGGCCACGTTCACGCCGAACACGTTGGTGGAGGTGAACTGCTTGGCGGTGGCGATGTCGAAGGCGCCGAGGCCGGAACCGTTCCTGAACTTGCCACGGGCGATGTATGGAATGGCCGACAGGGTGTAGAACATGCACATGAACACAGGACCCTGCACGAACATAGGCAGCATCGACGTGCAGCCGCCCATCGGGTTCGCGTCGTTGTCCTGGTAGAGCTTCATCATCTCGCGTTGCAAAGCCTCTTTGCTGGCGGGATCGTTCTTGCCCTTGTACTTGTTTTGGATGCGCTGCATCTTGGGCTGCAAAACGGCCATCTGGGCCTGCATCTTGCGCATGCCCTTCATGGACTTGTAGAACAGCGGGAACACGCACGCCTGGACCACAATCACCAGGAACACGATGGACATGACCCACGAGAAACCGATCTCGTTCATGCCCAGCATCACCATGAATCGGTGGAATCCGGCCATAATCTGCGTCATGAGCCACTCGACGGGGTACAGGAGCTTGTACAGCCAGCCCCAGAAACCACTATCGAGGAGGAATTGATCTTGATTCATTACAGGCCATTCTCCTTATCGCCTATAGGTTCATCTACATCCAGAGGCGTGAGACGAGGCTCCTCGTGTGCCTTCGACCACGAACATCTGTAAAACAAGGAATAGAGCTGTGGAACGTCGTCGATTCCTCCACGGTTCCACTGGTTGCAACGAAGAAGGCGTAATAACGCAAGAAGACCACCTTTAAGGCAGCCAAATCGTTCAATCGCCTGAATCGCATAATTGGAGCAGCTGGGATAATACCGGCACCGAGGTGCGGTATGGGCGGAAATATGTTTCTGATACCAGCGGATGAGCCGCACCATCCAATTGCGATGATGCCCCTTGCTCATTGCCGGGAAGCGGTTTTACGTTTCACCGCTTCGAAACACGATGCCATCTGCTGCTCAAGCGACAGGAAATCGGCACGTGCGGCACTTGGCTTGGCACGCAACACGATATCGCAGGATTCAGGTAATAGTGATTCGTACTTTCGTGCAAGCACACGGAAACGCCTTTTCACGGCGTTGCGCGTGACCGCGTTGCCAACAGCTTTGGAAACGGCCAAGCCGACACGGCGACCTTGCACCGTCGCTGTATCGCCCGTTACGACATCGTCGTGCATCAGATAATGCACGACGATGTCTTCTCGCGATACCCTACGAC
>OLNT01000472.1_pt1 | contig 26189 bp, 20 predicted proteins | sample 1672641 | NCBI WGS metagenome assembly OLNT01 (sample SAMEA3136708, study PRJEB25190) | human gut metagenome
TTGAATACTCGCTTACACACGCTCGTATCCAAACCTTGCTCCGAGGCCACAAATAAGGATTATTTCATTTCCAGAGGGCTGTACTTTGGCTGGAAAAATAAAATCAGAATTTTAATGTTGGAGAGATTTGAGGGAGGCTTCAGACGGTTATGGTCTTATGGGGAGTTGACGTTCTGAAGGATTGACACTGGAACCATTTGTGAAAAATGTTTTTAAAATGAATTTGGAATTTTATTTATTCTTTTATAGAGTAATATAGTTTTCGTTCGCATTTTTAATGGAAACACTTTATTTTCAGATACGCTCTAAAGCCATAAATCAGTCCAAATTTCCAGTTCACAAAAAAGTAATAACCTAACCACAAATCATTGTGCTACTATGACAATAGCTTATATGTCAATCCTATAGAATTTAATTTTCTGGATATTTCTATGTCTTTGGCCTTCTTCCCCAAATCCCTCCAAAATAAATTCGGATTTTGCTTAGGCAGCCAAAGACAGCTCCCAAAGAGAGACAATACCCTATATTTGTGGCCTCGGAGCAAAGGTTGGATGCGAGCGGTTAAGCGAACATTCAACCTGCAGCGACTAAAGTCACCAATATAGGGTATTGTCTCTCTTTGGGGGCGTCTTCTTGCCTGCGGCAAATCAGGATTTCCTCAATTGACTGTAGTTGTATTATTTGTTAAAATTATAATATATAATACTATTTTGTGGATTGGAGAGAGAGATGGCTAAAAAAATCAGTACAAGGAAAACAACAGCTAAAAGTAGTTCAACAGCAAAAAAGACTTCTGTTAAAAATGCAGAAGCTGAAGTAAAGGCTTCAGTTAAGGAGGCAACAGTTGAGCCGAAGACTGTAGCGAAGGAAGAAGCAGTTAAGCCAAAGGCTGCGGTAAAGAAGACAGCTAAGGCAAAAACTCCAGAGAAGAAAGAAACGGTTGAAGCAAAGCTTGAGGCAAAGAAGGAAGAAGCGGTTAAGCCAAAGCCAACAGCAAAGAAGAAGACAGCTAAGGCAAAAACTCCAGAGAAGAAAGAAACGGTTGAAGCAAAGCTTGAGGCAAAGAAGGAAGAAGCGGTTAAGCCAAAGCCAACAGCAAAGAAGAAGACAGCTAAGGCAAAAACTTCAGAGAAAAAAGCGGCAGTTAAAGCAAAGCCTGTGGTTAAGAAAGAGGAAGCAGCAGAGCCGAAGACTGAGGTAAAGGAGAAGACAGTTAAGGCAAAGCCAGCAGCAAAGAAAGCAGAAGTTGAAGTAAAGGAGCCAGTTAAGAAAGTAGAAATCGAGACAAAGGTGCCAGCTAAAAAAGTGGCAGTTAAGGCAGAGGCTCCGTCTAAGAAAGAAGTAGCTGAACCACAGACCGCTGTTAAGCAGGATATCCCGATGGAGCAGCCAGATTTGGGCCCGAGAAGAAGTGTTGCGTTTATTGGTTCAGAGTGTTATCCATTTGTTAAGACTGGTGGACTTGGTGATGTAATGTATGCTCTTCCTAAGGCTTTGGCAAAGTTAAATCTGGATGTTAAGGTAATTTTGCCAAGATATAAATGTATTCCTCAGAAGTATCAGGAAAAGATGGAATACAGGGGCTCTTTCTATATGGATCTTTGTGCTGATGGAAAACAGTATTATGTGGGAATTATGGAATATCAGGAAGATGGTGTTGTCTATGATTTTATAGATAATGATGAGTTTTTCTCCTGGGGAGACCCATATACGAACCTTATAGATGATATTCCAAAGTTCTGTTATTTTGGTAAGGCTGCTCTTGCTGCACTTAATTATTTAGATTGGACTCCAGACATAGTACATTGTCATGACTGGCAGGCAGCGTTAGTGCCGCTTTACTTAAGAACCTGTTTTAGTGATACAAATGTGGGACGTGCAATTGCAGTACTCACAATACATAATTTAAGATTCCAGGGTGTTTATGACAGAAAAACGATTCAGTATTGGTCAGGGCTTCCTGATTATGTATTTAATAAAGACTGTATGATTCAGAACTGGCTGGATGCGAATATGCTAAAGGGTGGTATTGCTTATTCTAATAAAGTGACAACGGTAAGTAACACTTACGCCTGGGAGATTCAGACAGAAGAATATGGTGAGGGACTTGAAGAACATTTAAGATATCACAATAATAAGGTTTTAGGAATTGTAAATGGTATTGATACAGATATCTGGAATCCGGCAACAGATAAGCTGTTAGCCTCTAAGTATGATGCAGAATCAGCGATAAAGAATAAAAAGGCAAATAAAAAAGCTCTTCAGGAATCTTTAGGATTAGATGTGGACGACAATAAAATGGTAATTGGTCTTATTTCCCGTCTTACAAATCAAAAAGGACTTGACCTTGTAAATGACGTAATTCCAGGTATCATGGATGGAAATACGCAGGTAGTTGTTCTTGGTACAGGTGATGCCCAGTATGAGGACACCTTCCGTTATTATGAAGATAAATATAAGGGCAGCTTCTGTGCCTATATTGCCTACAATGAAAATGTGGCTCATAATATTTATGCAGGGTGTGATGCGCTTTTAGTTCCATCAAGATTTGAACCATGTGGACTTACACAGCTCATATCCATGAGATACGGTGCTGTTCCAATTGTCAGAGAAACAGGAGGCTTGAAAGATACTGTTCAGCCTTATAATGCATTTGAAAACACAGGCAATGGTTTTACATTTGACAGATATGAAAGTGGACTCCTTTACGATGCAATCAATAGAGCAAAAACACTCTATTTTGAAAACAGAGTGTACTGGGATGACATGGTAGTTCGTGATATGAACAAAGACGTTTCCTGGGAACAGAGTGCAAAACAGTATAAAGATATGTATGTAGAATTAACACCAAGATATTAAGCTCTGATTTGCCCAATAAAGCAGAAACTTCGCAGAAACGAATGCGAAGTTTCTATGGTCAAAATTCCGCAACACAAAGTCACAAAATTCAATAAATTTTTTAGGGATTCTTTTCCACATTTTTTGAGCAATCCGACAGAATATCTACAGCGGCTGTCTAGTTTTAATCCGGTAAATCAATTAAAAGATTTGAGGAAGAAGACAGAGAGTATAGAACTGTCAGAAAATTAAATTCTTGTAGCATGAAAGTGAAATAGAAGTGAAAAACACTTTAGCTGCATTATATTGAGATTGGAATTACAAATTTTGCTTAGGAGCGAGATTGCTTCGTTCATGTATTAGATGTTTGAAACTTAGTTTATTGTTGCAACATTGTGACAATAATTTGAATGTCAGTACTTTCAAATTTAATTTCTCATCAAGTCGCAAACTTCTGAAGAATCCTCAAATCTTCACAAACTTGAATTCTGAATTTACTCCAGTAGCCAACGAACAGCACGCAAGGAGAGCCAATACCCTATATTTGTGGCCTTAGATTGAATGTGAGCCTGTAAGCGAACATTCAATCTAAGGCCACAAATATAGGGTATTGGCTCTCTTTGCGTGCGTCTCTCTTGCCTGCGGCAACCCCAAATTTGACTTTCCGCGAATCAGATGGTAATATAAACTCTAGTAAACAGATAGGAAAATAGTATTTATTTAGAGCACATATGCGAAGTTAAGAAAAACAGGAGGTATCACAAATGAACGCAGGTATCACAAGAGAGCAGGCTTTTGACTTATTAAAGAAGTATAATCAGGAAGAATTCCATATCCGTCATGCATTGACTGTCGAAGGAGTTATGCGCTGGTATGCGAAAAAACTCGGTTATGGCGAGGAGGAAGAATTTTGGGGAATTGTCGGTCTTTTGCATGATATTGATTTTGAACAGTATCCAGAACAGCATTGTATAAAAGCACTGGAACTGCTAAAAGACGGTGGAGCATCAGAAGAATTGATTCACGCAGTATGTAGTCATGGATACGCAATCACAGTAGATGTAAAACCAGAACATCTCATGGAAAAAGTATTATATGCCGCAGACGAATTGACCGGATTAATCTGGGCAGCCGCCTTAATGCGTCCATCAAAAAGTGTGCAGGATATGGAAGTAAAATCCGTAAAGAAAAAATATAAAAATGCAAAATTTGCAGCAGGCTGCTCCAGAGAAGTAATAGAAAGAGGAGCAGATATGCTAGGCTGGGAATTATCTGACTTAATCGGAAAAACCATACTGGCGATGCGTTCTTGTGAGGAAAAAGTTTCTGATTTACTCCAGTGATGAACGAATGTTCTCAAAAAGAGAAATCCATATATGTAACTTTAGTTGCTATGGTTTTGAACGCTTACATTTAATGTTTGCTTAAAAATTATAAATATATAGATAATTTGGGTTTTTGATATTTATTTCTGAATAAAGCAAGTTAAAATCAAAATGTTTATTCCTATATAATTATAATCTAGTAGTTTAGAAGCATATTTATTAGAGAAAAAGAAAAGTAAATGAAAGGGAGGGATATTAGATATAAGTATGCGTTTTTAATATTATGATATTAGAGGATTTCTGTAGCTATAGAATAAATATATTGAGAGTAGAGAAAAAATAAAAAAGGTAATCTTGACTTAAGTGTTTGGGAATTGAAAGGATTGTGTGGTAGAGTTTAAAGCAAAAAGTTACAATTATATTTTTACAATAAATAAAGAGCCACTTATTTTGATGAAAAATTATCAAATAAGTGGCTCTTTATAAAATACAAAGTATTTTATATTACCATCTATAATTTTCTATAGTAAAATTCCATTTGCGTGTTCCTTTACTCATAGGAATTGTTAAAGTTGCGCCCATACTTCCGAATTCGTTAGTAATAGCATATTTAAATCCTGTATTTTTTGAAAAGCCACTTTTTACAGAAATATTACCCTTATATTGCTTTTTCCAAAAATTTTTTTCGCCGATACCATAGCATACATATGATAATTTACCTGAGGATGAAATTTTGATCTTATCTTTTGAATTTAAATCTTTCCAAGAGCCAGTAACTTTAGTTAGTTTAAAAAGAACTGGTGATTGTCCTTTTGTGCGTGTGTATTTTATAGTTAGTGTTCCTTTTGCAGATTTTGTCTTATCTTTATCAGTTATACTATCGCTAGCATTTTGTGTGTCTGATGATAATAAAGAAATATTTTCTGTATTTGCTACTGTAGGTATTTCAACTTGATACATTTCCTCAATTGATTCAATTGGTTTTTTTGAATCCAAAGAATCCGTTCTAACTTCTGTTCGTATTCTTTTTGCTATTCTTTCACAATTAAGATATATTTTTTGATTATGCTCATCTTTGATATATGCATTGATTTTAGATTTTGCATTTAGTGTAGTTTTCATATTATTACTGTAGGCATTGGTGCTGATTGAGAAGTAATTAAATGTAAAACTTAAGGTTAATAATAAAAATATAAGTTTTTTCATACGAATATCCTCCATACTATTTACTGAATATATGGTTGTTAGATGTAAAAAATAAGTTTTGTAATATTGTTCACCCTCTTGTTTGAATTTTTATGATTATTATTTATTTGTTTATACAGATATCTGATACTTATATATTATAATATAATATATAATGTGTCAATAATTTATTGAGATTAAAAGATATAATATAAAAATAAAATAACTTTAGTATAATAATTTTATAAAATAATTATTTGAAATATTTTGATATATAAAAGATGGGTTAAATGAATTGATTGCTATTATAGAAAAAGTGCCATATCATATTGTTTAACAAATTGTAAGTATTTTATTTAAAGCTTATAAATGATAGAGAGAAAAAGCGGTGATTGGGAGATAGTTATATGGTAAAATATATTTATGGGATTTTTGTTTTTTATTCTTAGCGCTTGACAAATGAAAGAATTTTGGCTATAATACTTTAACGTAGTGCATTGATAAAACTACGCAGAGGTTATAAGGGAAAGAAAAAGGAGAAATACTATGAAAAAGATAATTGCAATGCTCTTAGTTCTTGTAATGAGCGTGACAGGATTAGTCGGTTGTGGTTCATCAAAAGGTAATGAAGCAGGTTCAACAAGTGCAGGTTCCGATTCTGACTGGGCTTACATTCAGGATAAGGGAAAACTCACTGTTGGTATCACATTATTTGCACCAATGAACTATTACAATGAGAAAAACAAACTTGTTGGTTTTGATACAGAGATGGCCGAGGCAGTTACAAAGAAGCTTGGCATTGATGTAGAGTTTACTGAGATTAACTGGGACTCTAAAGAAGTAGAGTTAAGTTCTAAGAATATTGACTGTATCTGGAATGGTATGTGTATCACAGAAGAGAGAAAGCAGAATATGAGTATTTCTGACCCATATCTTTATAATACACAGGCTATGGTAATGAAAAAATCCAGAGAAAAAGAAATCATGAAGAGTGTAAAAGGTCTCACTGTTACAGCAGAACAGGGTTCTACAGGTGAGGGAAAGATTGATGGTTCTATCGCAGATGATGATACTGTAAAGGTTTCTGCACAGGATTATTTCAAAGATGCGAACTATGTTGCTTCTGATTCTATGGCAAAGGCTCTTATGGAAGTAAAATCCGGTACAGCAGATGTTGCTTTAGTTGATAGTGTTTGTGCACTAGGAATGGTTGGTGAAGGAACAGATTATTCTGATTTAGTAATCAATATGGATAACAATTTTGGTCAGCAGGAATATGGTATTGCATTCCGTAAGGGAAGCGATGTAACAGAAAAAGTAAATGAAGCAATCAAAGAACTTTACGAAGATGGAACAGTAGATACGATTGCAAAGAAATATGGTTTACAGGAGATGTTGATTAAATAGTTATTTCTATGGTATGATAGAGAAACTATATAGGCTTCGTGAGAATACATAGAAAGGAATCCGGGATTTCGGTGTCTTTTACAAGAAGAAAGAGACGGAAAGACCGGATTCTTGTTGTGGTTTCAGGCGAAGATATATCAAATATTTTTACAAAGAAAGAAGGATAAGATTATGATGGCTACCAGCCCAGTAGAATCCTTAAGTTCAGGATTCATTCTTAACATCGAGCTGTTCTTTATCACTTTGCTTCTGGCACTGCCACTTGGATTAGTGATAACATTTTGTTCTATGTCAAAGTTTAAGCCGTTAAAATGGCTGAGCAGAACTTTTGTCTGGATTATCAGAGGAACACCTCTGATGCTTCAGCTTTTTGTTGTATTGTATGTGCCGGGACTTTTATTTGCGATGCCGATAAGTTCTCGTTTTACAGCGGCGGTTATCGCGTTTGTTATTAACTATGCAGCATATTTTTCAGAGATTTACCGTGGTGGAATTGAGAGTGTATCAAGGGGACAGTATGAGGCAGGTCAGGTACTTGGTATGACAAAGACACAGATTTTCTTTAAGATTATTCTGTTACAGGTTATAAAGAGAATTATTCCGCCAATGAGTAATGAAGTTATTACGCTTACAAAAGATACTTCTCTTGCACGAGTTATCGCTCTTGCAGAGATTATCATGTGTGCGGAGCGTTATACAAAACAGGGTCTTATCTGGCCACTGTTTGCTACAGCATTATATTTCCTTGTTTTCAATGGTATCCTTACAATTTTATTTGGATGGATTGAAAAGAAAATGGATTACTTTAGAGTATAAGGAGGGGTTTTGATGTCTATTCTTGAAGTGAAGAATTTAAAAAAGAATTTTGGAAGTCTTGAAGTGTTAAAGGGCATTGATTTTTCTCTGGAAAAGGGAGAAGCCCTCGCGATGATCGGAGCATCAGGAAGTGGAAAGACAACACTTTTGCGCTGCCTGAACTTTTTAGAGCGCCCGACACATGGACAGATTATTGTAAATGATAAAGTGATCTTTGATGCCGATGATAACAAATCTCTGGGAGATGCACAGATAAGAAAGAACCGTTTACATTTTGGAATGGTATTTCAGTCCTTTAATCTTTTCCCACAATATACAGCGTTACGCAACTGTACATTAGCCAGAGAATTAATGGCAAAGGAACGCCCGGATTTTAAAGAGAATAAGAAGAAAATCATGGATGAAATCACAGCAGAGGGAGAAGCACTCCTTGAGAGTGTTGGCTTAAAAGAAAAAATGAATTACTATCCACATCAGCTTTCTGGCGGGCAGCAGCAGAGAGTTGCAATTGCAAGAGCATTAATGCTTCAGCCTGACATTTTATGTTTTGATGAGCCGACTTCTGCACTTGACCCGGAACTTACCGGAGAGGTATTAAAAGTTATCCGCGGACTTGCCGATCGCCATACAACAATGGTTATCGTTACGCATGAGATGAAATTTGCCCGTGATGTATCTGATAAAGTTCTTTTCTTAGATCAGGGTACGATTGCAGAGTATGGTACTCCAGAGCAGGTATTTGAACATCCGAAGGAAGAAAGAACAAGACAGTTCTTAGAAAGATATTTTGAGGATTAATTTGTAATTGCTCACAGATGGCAAAGTTGTGTAATATGTATCAAAAGAAAATAAGGATAGTTATTGAATCATAAAATGATACGGTAATAATTGACAAAAAGTCAAAATGTAGAAAAGAACACTGAAAAATGTAATTTTTCAAGGGGGGGGTAAAAATAGAAGCTCTCCCCTCTTTTTTTATAAATTTCGTTGCTTTTTGTCATATTAATGATATACTTAACGTATGTTGCTATGTCCAGTTATAGCATAGCGTGAGAAGCGGGGTGAGAGAAAATGATAGATGTCAGAGAGAGCACAGATAAACTGAAAATATTGATTGTAGATGATTCTGAGCTGAACCGTGAACTTCTCGCAGGTATGCTGGAGGATGAATATGAGATTTATCAAGTTGAAAATGGTAAGAAAGCAATAGATATTTTAGAGGAGAACAGAGAACAGTTTAAACTTGTTTTACTCGACATAAATATGCCGGTTATGGATGGCTATGAAGTACTTTCCATTATGAAGCGAAGAAAGTGGCTTGATAAACTTCCAGTAATTGTTATTTCAGCAGAAATCAGCGGGGAAAGTGTAAAGAAGGCATACGAGCTTGGAGCGAGTGATTATTTTGTGCGTCCGTTTAATGTAGCTATCGTACTTAGAAGAGTTAGAAATACGATTACTCTTTATGATAATATTTCAAGTAATTTAAAAGATGCAGTTACTATGCTGTCTACGATTTTCTATCGTATATTAAAGATTGATTTAGAGGCAGATTCTTATGAGATTATAGAGCAGGGGAATAATGATCCTTTAAGAGAACTGTATCAAAAGGAAAGTATATCCGCATGTCTGAAAGATGTTGCAGAAAAGGGGTATATTCATGAAGAAGACTACAAAGAATATACAGAGTTTTGTTCATTAGAACATTTGAAAAAAATCTTTTTAGATGGAAGTCAATATGCCAGCCTGCAGTATCGGAGAGTTCTTGAGGGACAGTATCGATGGGTTTCCATGGAGATTGTGCGAAGCACCGAATATCGAGAAGATAATCAGCAGGTTGTAATGTATATTCGTGATATTAATGATGACTACTTGAAACTTTTACAGATAGCAATGTGTCACACATTGGATTCTGTGGGAATTGTGTCAGCTAATATTTCTCAGGGTATTTGTCTTTCCTTTGCTGGCAGGAGAGATGAATTAGAATGTCAGAGTGAGGAAAGTATCGATACATATATACAAAGAGTCAGTGAAATGATTCCAATGCCTGAATCAAGGGAACATTTTTGCCAGGTGTTCTCTCAGCAAAATATGTTGAAGCGGTTTACAGAGGGTACGGCGGCTTTATCTATGGAAGCAGCATTTTTTTATTCGGAAGAACAACAGCCATGTGTTCTTCGTATTAATGTAGATATGGCATGCAATTCTTTTTCAAGAGAGATTGAAGGCGTGTTACATTTTACAGATATTACAGTAGCGTATCTTATTGAGAATGTGCCGCAGAAGATTTATCAGAAGGATTATGAGAATATTATAATTATTGATGCGAAGAGAGAGAAGATGATAAAGACAGATGTCTTGTCTTCTGTTATATCTGATTATCTGAAGAAAGAAGAGGCATATGAAGGCTACCGTTCTTATAGTTCACACAGAGCCGTTGTAGAAAGTGAACGTGAGAGGTTTAAAAAATGTGTGGAACTTTCCACAATAAAAGAGGGGCTTCGTAAAGACAAGCAATATTTTTTTACAATTCATGAAACAGATAAAACAGGGGAAGTAAGATTAAAAAGATACTCTTATATTTATATTGATGAGAGAGTTGATATAATTGTTGGAGCGAGAGAAGATATTACAGAATTTTCAGAAAAAGATGTTCTGACAGGCGGATATAATCGTCGGGGATTTATTCGAATTACAGAACGTCTTTTGAATGAGGTTCCAGATAGAACTAAATATGCCGTTCTATTTTTTAATGTGAAGAATTTTAAGGCGGTAAATGAATTGTTTGGCGTGGAGAGTGGCGATGTGGTTCTTCAGAATATATTTAGAACGCTGACACATTCAAAGTTATCGCCAGTTATTACTGCAAGAGTAGAGTCAGATCATTTTGTATGTCTGGTAGAGAATAAGAATCTTGATTTTGAAGAACTTACCTCAGTTTGTGATAATAAGTTCGTAAAAGACGGCAAGTGTATGAATTTGATTATTCGCTGTGGTATTTTTTATGTGGAAGAGAAGCCGATGAAGATTTCGGGAATGATTGACAGAGCAAAACTTGCGAAGCGCTATATTACTGATGAGTATGTGCAGCCATACATGGTATATGATCATTCCATGCAGGTTGCATATATAGATAAGGCTAAGCTCGCCGGAGAATTACAGGAAGGCATTGCGAAGGAACAGTTTAAAGTATATTACCAGCCGGTAATTGATACAAAGACAGGAAAGATTGCATCGGCAGAAGCATTAATCCGTTGGATTCATCCGGATAAAGGATTTATTTCCCCAGCTTTGTTTATACCTGCATTAGAGGAGAATGGCCATATTTCAGAACTTGATTTCTATGTTCTTAAAAAGGTATGGCAGTTTATCAATGATCGATGTGAGAATAATAAATTTGTTGTTCCAATCTCCGTAAACTTATCCTGGATGGATTTCTACGATGAAATTATGATGGAAAAGATTCTAAAAGAAATGGATCGCTTCAGGGAAAATGGCAGAGAACATATGGCACGTTTTGAAATTACGGAAACATCCTACGCTGCTATCAGAGAAAATAGAAGCGGTATTCTTGAAAGTCTTAGAATTAAGAATGCAAAGATTCTCCTAGATGACTTTGGAAGTGGCTTTTCATCCTTTGGAATGCTGCAGGACTATGACTTTGATATCTTAAAGATTGATATGAGCTTTATCCGTAAAATTGGCGAGAATCCAAAGACAAAAAGTATTGTCCATAGTATTATCGGAATGGCACATGAGATAGGTATAAAGACTGTTGCAGAAGGAGTAGAAACGGAAGAACAGGTAAGCTTCTTAAGACAGAGCGGCTGTGATTACATTCAGGGATATTACTATTCCAAACCATTACCAGAAGAAGAATTTGTGGAGTTTCTGGAAAAAGCAGATGCAAAATAGCAGGTCTGAAAAAGTGTACAGTAGGCGAAGGAGACGCCCTCTTTTGATAAATAAAGCATATTTGTGACTTTAGTCGCGGCAGGTTGAATGCTCGCTTACAGCGCTCGCATCCAACCTTTGCTCCGAGGCCACAAATATGCTTTATTTATCAAAAGAGGGCTGTCTTTGGCTATTGGATGCGAGCGCGCCTGAGCGAGCATTCAGCACGCTGCGACTAAAGTCACAGATAGGAGTATATAAGGCGGTGGGGTCTGTTTTATAGTAGATTATAAATATTCCTCCGCTAGTTCCTTAAATATCGGAAGTGCCTTCTCCACCCTCTCCGTTGGTACACAGTACGCGATACGGAAGTGTCCCGGGCAGCCGAAAATGTCCCCCGGAACGAGCATTAAATCTTTTTCCATTGCTTTCTTACAAAATGCCTGTGAATCCGATTCTAAAGAACGTGGGAACATATAGAAAGTTCCGCCTGGCTCTACACAATGATAGCCATACTCTTTGAGCGCTTCAAAGAGTATTTTTTTATTTGTTTCATAAACGCTTAAATCCGAAGTATAATTGCAGACATCCGCTACGGTTCTCTGCATGAGGGAAGCGGCACCGTTTTGTCCGATGGTACGGGAAATCTGCGGACAGATTTCGATGATCTTGTCAGCTTCTATGCAATCTGGATGCACGGCGAGATAGCCGATACGTTCCCCCGGAAGGGAGATAGATTTACTAAAGGAATAGCAGGTGAGGGTATTTTTATAGTAGTTTGCCACATAAGGGGCATCCACTCCCTCAAAAATAATGTCTCGGTATGGCTCATCGGAGATAAGATAGATTGGATGGCCAAATTCTTTTGATTTTTCTGTTAAAATGTCTGCTAATTTTTTGATGGTTTCTGTGGAATAAACAATTCCTGATGGGTTGTTTGGGGAATTGATTAAGACAGCAGTAGTATTTTCATTTAATTGTGCTTCAAATGCTGCGAAGTTAATCTGGAAGGTGTCGATATCCGCCGGGATAATGGTGAGTTTTAAGCCTGCTCCAGCAGTATATGGTTTATATTCAGAAAAACAAGGGGCAAATGTGATGATTTCATCTCCAGGGTTTGTTACCGCACGAAAAGCATGAGCTAACGCTCCGGCAGCACCGATTGCCATAAAAATATTAGAAGCTTTGTAAGAAGAACCGTATTTTTTATTTAAGAAAGCGGCGATTTTCTCGCGGGTTTCCATGATTCCAAAGCTAGGGCTGTATCCGTGAAGTGCTAATGGGTCTAAGGTGTTCACTTTTTGGACAATAGTTTCATTTACAATAGAAGGTGCAGGTACGGAAGGATTTCCAAGACTGAAATCATAAATGTTCTCTGCTCCGACAACTTTTGCTCGTTCGGTGGCATATTGGAATATTTCAAAAATAACGTCTTTTTCCTGTAACATGGATGTATATTGTTTGTTTAGCATAGGTAGAAACACTCCTTTTTATTTTATGTATTCTTAAAATCCCTATCTATCTGACTTGGTGGCAATTTATCACACAAAATCAGGTATAAAAGTTTTTAGATGTACATAACTGTGTATGAATAGATTAATAGTCTCTATGAGTGTATCATACAAGGTGAGAAAGAACAAGAATGCCAATCGCATATTGACGGCTAAGTATTACTTTACTATAATAAAACGGACAGAAAGGAGCACGTTATGGAGAATTATTCAGTGCAGGTTCCACCGTATACGGTAGGACCGGAAGCATATAGACAGATTGAAAAACAGTGCCATATTTATGGAAAGAAGGCAGTTGTTGTTGGCGGTAAAAAAGCGATGGCAGCCGCAAAGGATAAACTGCTTGCCGCAGTGAAAGATACAGGGATAGAGATTCTTGATTTTGTATGGTTCGGAGGCGAATGTACCTTTAACAATGCGAAAAAGTTAGAACAGTTAGAAGCAGTACGGCAGGCGGATATGATATTTGCTGTTGGTGGAGGAAAGGCAATTGATACTTGTAAGCTTGTAAGTATTGATTTTGAAAAGCCATATTTTTCATTTCCTACGATAGCATCGAACTGTGCACCGACTTCCGCTGTTTCTATTGTATATAATGAAGACGGGACATTTTGCAAGTTTGTGCATTTCTTAGAGCCGGCAAAGCATGTATTTATCAATACAGAAATTATTGCCAATGCACCAAAAGAGTATCTTTGGGCAGGAATTGGAGATACTTATGCCAAGTATTATGAAGTCAGTATTTCTGCAAGAGGCGAGAAGTTAGAACATTTTAAAGCGATGGGTGTCCAGCTTAGCCGTATGTGTATGGAAGCGATGGTTGAGCATGGGGCACAGGCGTTAAAAGATAATGAACAGGGAGTGGCATCTTATGCGTTAGAGCAGGTTGCTCTTGATATTATCATTACTGCAGGCTGGGTTTCCTTGCTTGTGGCAAGAGAACATACGATGGATTATAACGGTGGAGTTGCACACGCTTTCTTCTACGGCCTTTGTAATCTGCCAGGATTCGATGAAGACCATTTGCATGGCGTTGTTGTCGGTTTTGGTGTATTGCTATTACTTACGATTGATGGAAAAGAGGAAGAATGCCAGAAGCTTATCGCATTTAATAAGACAGTGGGCCTTCCAGCAAAGCTTTCTGAAGTGGGTGTGACAGTAGAAGAAGTAGCAAAATGTGCGCCATTTATGGTGAAAGATGAAGATTTAGAGCATTATCCATATGTTGTAACAGAAGAAATGATTGTAGAAGCAGCAAAGAAACTGGATTACTAAAATAAGTTAGTGGAACGGTAATCTTAAGAAGATAATGAAAAGAAGCATATTTTATTATTTTTGTTAAAAAGATGCTATATTATACTGGAATGTATTTTTAGGAGGATATTATAATGAAGTTCGAAAAAATTGATGTAACAAAAGCAAATGTAAATCCTTTTCAGAGAATTGGTCAGGACTGGATGCTCATTTCTGCAAAGAAAGAAGGCAAAGTAAATACAATGACAGCTTCCTGGGGAATGATGGGCGTTTTCTGGGGAAAAAATGTAGTGACAGTTGGTATTCGTCCACAGCGTTTTACAAAGGAATTTGTGGATGCAGGAGATACCTTTACACTGACATTTTTTGATGGTGAGCGCAAACAGGAGATGGGTTATCTTGGAAAGGTATCTGGAAGAGATGAAGATAAGATCAGCAAGGTAAATTTTCATGTAGTAGAGACAGAAGAGGGAGAGCCTACTTTTGAGGAAGGAACCATGGTATTTGTCTGCAAGAAGCTTATGGAAACACAGTTAAATCCAGAAGAATTCATTGATCCAGAAGTAGATGGAAGATGGTATCCGGAAAAGGATTATCATCATATGTATACAGCAGAAGTAGTTGCTGCATACCGTATTGAAAAATAAGCAAATTGGAGGTGTAGTCTATGTATTATGGCGGATATTATGGGATGTACTGGGACCCGACATATATTTTAGTTATAATCGGTATGGTGATTTGCCTGCTTGCGTCAGCAAGGGTAAAGTCCACTTATGCAAAGTTTAACAGAGTGAGGAGTCATTCGGGAATTACTGCGGCAGAAGCGGCAGAGAAAATCCTTCATGGAGCAGGAATTTATGATGTGGAGATTCGCCATATTTCCGGTGATTTAACAGATAATTATGACCCGTCAAACAGGGTGCTGAATTTATCTGATGCAACATTTCGTTCCAGTTCTGTAGCCGCAATTGGTGTAGCGGCACATGAATGCGGACATGCGATTCAGGATGCAGAAAGTTATGCACCACTTAAAATCCGTGGTGCGATTGTGCCAGTTGTAAACTTTGGTGCGACAATCTCCTGGCCGCTTATTTTAATCGGAATCGTGCTTGGAGGAAGCCGTACATTGATTATGCTTGGTGTGCTGTTATTTTCTCTTACAGTAATATTTCAGCTTGTCACATTACCAGTAGAGTTTAATGCTTCTTCAAGAGCATTAAAGATTCTTGGTAATTCGCATATTCTTTATGATGATGAGATTTCCGGAGCAAGAAAGGTTCTTACGGCAGCGGCACTTACTTATGTTGCAGCAGCGGCTTCTTCTATTTTACAGCTTCTGCGTCTCCTTTTATTATTTGGCGGCCGCAGGGATGATTAAGAGGTATGACAGGAATTAAAATAGTCTGTGTTGGCAGAGTAAAAGAAGATTTCTTTAGAGATGGTATTGCTGCTTATGTAAAAGAAATCCGAAAAAAATATTCGATGGATATCATGGAGTGTCCCGATGAACCGACGCCTGATCAGTGTCCTGCTTCAGTGGAAAGGCAGATTCGGGAGATGGAAGGCGAGCGTATTTTAAGCAAGATAAAAGACGATGATTACGTTATTGCACTTTGTATTGACGGAAAGCACTACAGTACGTCAGCGTGGAAAAAACGGATGGAGAGAGTATTTTCTACTGTATCTTCAGATGTTGTTTTTGTAATTGGCGGTTCATTAGGCCTTGCAGATAAAGTAGTACGACGGGCAAATGAAAAGCTGAGTTTTTCAGCATTGACCTTTCCTCATCAGATGATGCGTCTTATTTTATGCGAGCAGATTGCCCGAATTGTGTAAACACGCTCCCACAAATTGCAGCGAACATCTTGCAGAAAGTATTTTTTAAACACTCTCTCGAAAAATCTGACACAAAGTAAAAAAAAGAAAATAAAGAAAGCCACTTATTACTAAAATATAAAAAGAAGAAAGTGGCAGTGCGGCGGAGGCAATTCCCCAGAATTTTTTGGAGAGAATGCCTCCGCCGATTGCTGTTATAACGGGGAAAAGCAAAGTCTTTTCTGCAGAAAAATAAAAAGGTACAATCTGATAAATGCAGAATAAGTTCAAAAGAAGCTGAAGACTATAGCCTGCAAGAAGTCCGATGAGATAACCGGGGATTCCTTTAGATGGAATAAGAAGCAGGATGAAGAAAATTCGGATGCCTACCCCTAAAAGGTTATGGTAAAGAGTCTGCTTCGTCTTTCCAAATCCATTTAAAATACTCGAAGTTGTCTGTGCGGCATACATAAATGGACATAGAACGGAAAATAAATAGACATACTGTCCAGCTTCTTTACTGTGGAAAATAGTCTCCCCAAGCACCGTTCCGTAAATAAGAAAGGCAAAGGTGCTGAAAATGCCGATAAGAAGGCAAAAATGAAGGCTGGCAGAGATTGTGTTTTCCATCTGCCGGTGTTGTTTTTGGTCGTAGGCCGAAGAAATTGCAGGCATGAGCATCACAGAGAGGGAATTTACAATGGTAGCAGGAAAGAAAAGAAATGGCAATGCCATACCGGTTAACGTGCCATAAGTTTCTAACGCCTGCGAGTGACTGTGAAAAAATATTTCAAGCATAAAAGGAATGAGCATGGTTTCTAAACTACTGATAATCGTGAGACAGAAATGATTCACGGAAATAGGAATACTAAAAGAAAAAAAGTGCTCTAAAAGTTCCCTTGTGGAAAGGGTGAAAGAATCTGCCTGCCGGGAGAATGTTCTTTTATCAGCATATTTTTTGTTATAATTTTTTGAAATTTTATCAGAATTATTTTTATTTAAAATCCTTTTATTTTGATTTTTTTTATTTGAAATTTTCTTGTTTTGCTTATTTTTATTTGAATTGTTTTTCTGCAAATTTTTTTGGAAAAAGATACTATTTTCGAAAAACAGTCTACGAAAGTAGGCAAGGATAGTGTATATCGTGGAAACTGCTTCACCAAGAACCATTCCCCAGGCAGCAATTCTTGCATCAGCGCCCATAATAAAAACAGAGATTGACAGAAGATAAATCCCACCCACACGGGTAATTTGTTCTACAATCTGGCTGACTGCTGGAACACTGGAATGATTTAAGCCAATATAGTAACCATGAAGACAGGCTTTTATGGAAACAAAAGGCAGAGAAAGAGCTGCAATTTTCAGGGAAGGAGCGGCGGAGGCTTCTTTTAAAATGAATGTGCTTAAATAATCAGCACCTTCAAAAAGGGCAAACATCAGTAGAATAGAGAGGCAAAAAGAAAGAAGGCAGCCAAGTCGGACGAGATGGTGTGCGTTCTTTTTTTGTCCCTTTGCAAAAAAACGCGAGGTGAGATTAGAAATGCCAGTCTCAAATCCATGGCAGCACAAAGAAAAGCAGAGCATGTAGATTGGAAAAATAAGCTGATAAATTCCTAATTCTTTTGCACCAATTAAGTTCGAGAGGAATATTCTGTTATAGAATCCGAGTATTCTTGCCAGAAAACCAGAGAGAGTTAAGATTAATGTTCCAGTAAAAATCATTTTTTTGTATGACATAGTGACACCGCAGGCAAAGGGTTATTTGATTGTATGCGAAAATGGAGGCAACTATTCAGAAGTTGCTCATAAAAATAGTTATCAATAAATCATGGAAAAGAGGAAAGTCTATGAAGCAGGTTTATCTCGACAATGCAGCTACGACACCGGTACGTCTGGAAGCAGAAGCGGCAATGCGACCGTATTTTTGTGAAAAATATGGGAATCCTTCTGGAGTCTATCAGATATCCTCAGAGAATCGCAGCATGATAGAAAATGTCCGTGAACAGATCGCCAAAACTTTGAATGCGTCAGTAGAAGAAATTTATTTTACATCAGGCGGAACAGAGTCTGACAACTGGGCGATAAAAGCAGCAGCACAAATGTTAAAAGAAAAAGGACAGCATATCATCACAAGTAAAATCGAACATCATGCAATACTAAATAGCTGTGCCTATCTGGAAAAACAGGGATTTGAAGTGACTTATCTTGATGTAGACGAATGGGGAAGTATCCGACTTGATGTTCTTGAAAAAGCAATACGAAAGGACACCATACTTATTTCGGTTATGTACGCTAATAATGAAGTGGGAACGATACAAAAGATTGCACAAATCGGAAAAATCGCCGAAAAGAACGATATTTTATTTCATACAGATGCCGTACAGGCATATGGACAGCTTCTGATAGATGTAAAAAAAGAAAATATCGACCTGTTAAGTGCCAGTGCTCATAAATTTAATGGCCCTAAAGGTGTGGGATTCCTTTATATCCGTAAAAAAATCCCTCTTCCTGAATACATCCATGGTGGCAAACAAGAAAGAAATCATCGGGCAGGCACAGAAAATGTTCCGGGAATCGCTGGAATGGGAAAAGCAGCAGAAATTGCATTTACCACAAGGGAGTATCGGGAGAAAGAAATACAGCAATTAAGAGATTATTTAATACAGAGATTACAGAGAGAAATACCATACTGCCGTTTAAATGGAAGTCTTGCAAACAGACTGCCAGGTAACTGTAACATCAGTTTCCAATTCATCGAAGGCAACGAACTATTACTTTTATTAGACGAAAAAAATATCTGCGCCTCCGCCGCATCTGCCTGTAGTACAGGAGACACTTCTCCATCCCACGTTCTCACTGCAATGGGAATTCCTGAGAAGCTCGCACGCGGCACTTTGCGCCTTACAATCGGTTATCAAAACACGCAGGAAGAAATAGATTACACCGTACAATGCATCAAAGAAGCAGTAGAAAAACTGCGGGAAAATGCCGAAGATTATCGAAGATACAAAGAAACTTTCCCTTGCAATATAATGTAAAATATAGTATTATAAACAACGGAAGTTTTTAAGAAAACTTCCTGTGGACCAGTAGCTCAGTTGGATAGAGCAACGGTTTCCGGAACCGTGTGTCGGGGGTTCGAGTCCCTTCTGGTTCGCTTTTTTATGCTTTTACCGGACGAAAACACCATATACTCTTATCTGTGATGTTGGTCGCGGTGTGTTGAGTGTTTGTGGAAACACTCACATCCAACACTTGCTCTGAGGTCACAGATAAGAGTATATGGTGTTTTCGTTTTCTGACTGTGATAAAAAAGTGAAGGGTGTGTAATTTGAGATGAATGCATAATAGAACCTACACAAAAATAGAAATACAGGAAAATCATGAAATACGAAATATATATACAAGAACGCAAAAAATCACAGAAATTCTGCAAAAAAGCTATCGCAGAATACGAAAAACGCCTCAGCCGTTACTGCAAAATAAGCTGTAAATTTGTAAAAAAAGAAAAAGAGTGGAACTCTCTGCTTACGAAAGATACCGGCATGAAAAAACTACTCGTACAGCCCGGCAAAGCAGAACTTACCTCAGAAAAACTCAGCGACCAGCTAAAAAAATGGGAAGGTTCAGGTATGAAAGGAGTTATGTTCTTTGTACCAGAATGGAATGAGGAAGCAACGGATAAATTTGCAGAACTGGGTACTGGTTCTATAGAACCCCTGGTCCTCTCAGACTTCACGATGTCCTCTAATATGACCGGAATGGTTCTCTACGAACAAATCTACCGGGGATATCGAATACTCCATAATCATCCTTATCATAAGTGAAAAATAATGATATAAAATCTATTCAATGACAAAAAAGATAATCAATCATTATCAAACAGTAAAAAAATGTATTATGATGTATTTTGTGAATTTGTGTTTTTTACAACGAAATCAAAATCCATCATATAATACATTTTTTAGCTAATATCTTAGAGTGCATCTGATAATTATGCTTTTTTGATTTCCTCCGCTGTATCTGTTTCATCTGTTTCAATCCCCACCCCTCTTGGAGGAACCGCCGTCGAAAACACAATCTGTGTTTGTGTATTCCCAAACTGCTGAAGATGCCCGATAAAGGTATCTAACTCCATTGTGCTGGGAAAAGCAACCTTCAGCATAATAGAATATGTACCAGTAACACAGTTACATTCCAAAACATTAGGGCAGTCCGTGACATAAGGATAAAATTCATTTTTCTGCTTTGGGTCTAAAGTAAGATTAATGAATGCTGTAATATGATATCCCAATGCAACAGGGTCAATTGTTGCGTGATAGCCGGTGATAATGCCGGCTTTTTCCATACGTTCTATTCTCGTAGAAACGGCAGGAGAAGATAAGAATACCTTTTGTGCAAGGTATTTTAAAGGGTAACGGGCATTCTCCTGAAGAAGAGAAAGAATCTTTCTATCTATTTTATCCATAGTAATATCACCTCCAAAAGTAAATTAATAAGTAAATCGAAATAATAAATAATATAAGAAACGCATCCTGTTCCTGCATGGCTTTATAGTTGGCAAAAGAAAAGCCAGCAGGAGAATGACTACTATACGAAGCGGGCAGCCATTGACTACAGAAGGTGGAATAGAGTGGAGATTTCTCCTTCTGCACTGTATAATACACAGGAGAATGTTTTTCAAATCCGAAAATAGAGAAATTTGGAAAACAAAAAACGGAGTATTCCTAAATGGAACACTCCGTTGCGTTTCTTTGATTATATATCATTTAAAAAATGATTTCAAGAGAAAATTTATTTCTGTAACAATAGTCAAGGAAGAAAATTAGCAAACGCCCTGTGCAAGCATAGCGTTTAATACTTTTTCGAAACCTGCGATGTTAGCGCCTGTTACATAGTCGCCTTCTTTGTTGTAACGTTTTGCAGCGTCATCAATGTTGTGGTAAATGTTAACCATGATGTTTTTAAGTTTGCTGTCAACTTCTTCAAATGTCCAGCTTAATCTTTCGCTGTTCTGGGACATTTCAAGAGCAGATGTAGCAACACCACCAGCGTTAGAAGCTTTACCAGGAGCAAACATCACGCCGTTTTCCTGTAAGTACTTAGTAGCATCTAATGTAGTAGGCATGTTAGCACCTTCACAAACTGCGATACATCCATTAGCAACTAACTGTTTTGCGTCTTCAAGGAAGAGCTCATTCTGAGTAGCACAAGGAAGAGCAACATCACATTTAACAGACCATACTCCGCGTCCTTCATGATATTCGCTGTTTGGACGGTAGTTCTTGTACTCTGTTAAACGAGCACGTTTTACTTCTTTGATTTCTTTTAAAGCATCTAAGTCGATTCCTTCTGGATCGTATACCCATCCTGTAGAATCAGAACATGTAACAACTTTTGCACCAAGCTGATGACATTTCTCGATAGCGTAGATTGCAACATTACCAGCACCGGAAACAACAATTGTCTTACCAGCGATGTCATCGTCATGGCATTTTAACATTTCTTCTGTGAAGTATACAAGACCATATCCTGTAGCTTCTGTTCTTGCAAGGGAACCACCGTATGTTAAACCTTTTCCTGTAAGAACGCCTTCGTAAAGACCTTTGATTCTCTTATACTGTCCGAAGAGGTAACCGATTTCTCTTCCGCCAACACCGATATCACCAGCAGGTACGTCAGTGTCAGCACCGATGTGTTTGCAAAGCTCTGTCATAAAGCTCTGGCAGAATGCCATAACTTCACGGTCTGATTTGCCCTTAGGGTCGAAGTCAGAACCACCTTTACCACCACCGATTGGAAGTCCTGTAAGAGAGTTTTTGAAAATCTGCTCAAATCCTAAGAATTTGATAATACCCTGGTTTACGGATGGATGAAAACGTAATCCTCCCTTGTAAGGTCCGATTGCACTGTTGAACTGAACACGGATACCCATGTTAACCTGAACCTGTCCGTTATCATCTACCCATGGTACACGGAACTTAATCATTCTTTCTGGTTCTGTGATTCTCTCTAAAACAGCCTGTTTTTTATATTCTTCTTCATTAGCCTCGATTAATGGGCGGATAGTTTCAAAAACTTCTGTAACTGCCTGATGGAATTCTGGTTCACTTGGGTTTTTTGCAATAACTTTTGCGAGTACGTCATCAACGTAAGACATAGTCTGTTCCTCCTTGATATTGTGTATTATACATATTTTATATCCTCGATGATTGACAAAAAAGTATCAGAATCATATCTCTCACCGAGTTCTTTTGCCGAAACCTATTATACTATATTGTGTGAAGTAATTCAATAAAAAGAATAAGTAAAAGTACAACTTTTTTTAAAAAAATTTCATAACAGGACATTTAACTTAAGATTTTTAAGTGAAAAACGGATAAAAATGATAGATATAGCTGCAAGAATTTCATTTTTTGAGTTCGGTGAAGGATGAACATGTATAAATTGCAGAACAAAAAAGTAATGAAAAGGGGAAAAGATGGAAAAGCAAAAGTTAAGAAAATATCAATAAAAGACATTTTGCAAAATTTGTTTAAAATGTGAACTTAATGTGAAAAGAAGAATATGTTCACAAAATCATCGTAAATTAAGAATAATATACTATACATTGAGTGTGTACTCCCGGAATCTTTCCGGTATTTTCTTTTGCAATGAATTTTCTAAAGACAGAAAGATTCCGGGAGTACATAAAAATTATACAGGAGGCTTATTTTATGATAGAAGTAAAAAACTTAGTCAAGGATTACGGAAAACATCATGCGGTAAAAGATATCAGTTTTTCGGTGCCTGACGGACAAATCGTGGGACTTCTTGGACCAAATGGCGCAGGTAAATCCACAACAATGAATATAATGACGGGATATATTTCAGCAACTTCCGGTGAAGTGAAGATTGGAGGATATGACATTTTAGAGCAGCCGATACAGGCAAAGAAGTTAATCGGTTATCTTCCAGAAATCCCACCACTGTATGAGGATATGACCGTAGCGGAATATTTGAATTTTATCTGTGATTTAAAAGGAATCCGTAAAAAGACAGAGAAAGAATCTTCTATTAATGAAGTAACAGAGGCAGTAAAGATTTCTGACATGAAGGGAAGATTAATAAAGAATCTTTCGAAAGGATATAAGCAAAGAGTTGGACTGGCACAGGCTTTAATTGGAAATCCACCGCTGTTAATTCTGGATGAGCCGACGGTAGGTCTTGATCCAAATCAGATTATTGAGATTCGTGCTCTTATTAAAAGTTTAGGCCAGAAGCATACGATTATTTTAAGTTCTCACATTTTATCAGAAGTGAATGCGATATGTGACTATGTACTTATTATAGATAAGGGAACGTTAGTTGCAGAGGATACACCAGAACATCTATCAGAAGATTTCTCCGATACCGATAATATTAATATGTCTGCAAAGGGAAGCCGTGAGCAGGTAGAAAAGGTATTAAAAGTATCAGAATATATCAGAGATTATAAGATTATCGATGAAAAAGATGGAATCGTTGATGTACAGGCAAAAACAGCGACAAAAGAAGATATCCGCGATAATCTGTTCTTTGAGTTTGCGGAAGAGAAATTACCTATTATTAAGATGGAACGTGAAAGCTTGTCTCTTGAAGATGTATTCCTGAAACTTACCGGACAGGATGTAGAAGAGGTAGAATCTGAAGCAAAGAAAGCATCCGAACAGATTGAGAAACAGGGACATCATGGATTTTCTTTTAAAAGGAAGAAAAAAGCAGACAGCAAGGGAACTGAACAGGCAGAAACAGCAGAGGAGGATAAGTAGAATGAAAGCCATTTATTTAAAAGAAATGAGAAGCTATTTCCACTCACTGGCAGCTTATATTTATTTTGCTCTTTTTATCGCTGCAACAGGAGTGTATTTTTCTGTAATCTGTATGTCTTATGGTTATACCGATTACGCACAGTATGTATTTTCTAACAGTACGATTTTATATATCGTGATTGTACCAATTCTTACGATGCGTTTATTTGCGGAAGAAAAGAAGCAGAGAACAGATCAGCTCTTATATACTTCCCCAATTCGCTCTGGCAGTATTGTATTTGGAAAGTATCTTGCATCCGTAACATTACTTGCTATTTCTATGTTAGTAAGCATCATAGAGGCAGGTGTGTTAAGTATGTTTGGAAACGTAAACTGGAAGACCGTTCTTACAGGCTGTCTTGGATATTTCTTATTAGGAGCCTGCCTGATGGCGGTCGGAATGTTTGTCTCCTCTCTTACTGATAACCAGATGATCGCAGCGGCATTATCTTTTGCAGTAGTGCTCTTTTGTATGTTGCTTCCTAATATTTCAAATGTTGTACCGGGAAGAGCAAGATATACTTACATTGTATGCGTACTTGCTGTTATTCTTATTGCATGGTTTTTCTATGATGAAACAAAGAATGTAAAAATTACAGCCGGAGTTGGTGTTGCAGGAATCGTAATCATTGCCATTTTAAGTAAAGTAAAACCTGCATTGTTTGATAATGGTCTTTCTAAGATTATCGACTGGTTTTCTGTATTAGACCGTTTTAACGATTTTTGCAGTGGAATTTTAAATGCATCTTCTATCGTATATTATGTATCATTTATCGCGGTATTTTTATTCCTTACGATGCAGGGAATTGAAAAGCGCAGATGGAATTAGGAGGGCATACAATGTTTAAGAATAAAATGAATACAAAATTAAAAAAAGGTATTTTTTCCGCAGTGGCAGTTGTCGTTCTGATTGCAGCGGTTATCGCAGTGAATATATTTGTGACAAGTAAAAACTACACAGTCGATGTGACAGCCAACAAAATCTATTCTCTTTCCAAACAGACGAAAAAAATCTTAAAAGGCTTAGATAAAGAAGTCACGATTTACGTTATTGATAAGGAATCCAGCGTAAATTCTTCCTACGCACAGGTTTGGAAAGAATATAAGAAAAATTCTACTAAAGTAAAATTTGTTTATAAAGACCCGGATTTGTATCCCAACTTTACAAAGAAATATACAGACAGCAGTGAAGAAGTAGCCAATGATAGTATGATTATAAAATGTGGTAAGAAATATCGTTATGTTTCTGCTAATGACTATGTATCATACAGCTATGGAAGTGACTATTCCTATTCTGCAGATTCTCTTCAGCTAGAGAGCCTTACGACAGAAGCAATCAACTACGTTGTCTCTGACTCCACACCGGTAATCTATACCTTAAGTGGACATTCTGAACAGAGCTTTGACTCAAGCGTGACAAGTAGCTTTGAAGGAGATAACTATTCTGTAAAAACGTTGAACCTTCTTACTGAGCAGAGAGTACCGGATGACTGTTCTATCTTACTCATCAATGGCGCACAAAAAGACATTACAAAAGATGAGCTTAAGATGATTAAAAAATACATGAAAAACGGCGGAAAGATGTATGTATTTTTAGATGCAAAAGTAGAGAATCTTACAAACTTATACAGCCTGCTTAAGTCTTATAATGTAGAGCCACAAAAAGGAGTTGTTGTAGAAACAGATGCAAGTAAATATACACAGTATCCAATTTATCTGCTTCCAACTATCGAAAGTTCTGATGCAACCTCAGCACAATACAACAGCAATATTTATATTTTAGCTCCAAGTGCAAAGGGACTGAAGGATATTACAGAAAAGAATGCAAAGAAGAATTCTTCTGCATCTGATTATACAGTAACTTCATTGCTTTCCACAAGCGATGGTGCATACTCCAAAGTCAATACAGATAGTGCCACACTGAATAAAGAAAAGAATGATATCAGCGGCCCATTTAATATTTCCGTAGCTGTATCAGATTCTACTGGTGGAAGAATGATTGTAACTGGATGTACCAATATGTTACTGCAGGATATCGACCAGGCAGTAAGTGGTGCAAACACAGACTTTGTATTGAATGGTGTGAACTATCTTGCAGAACAAAAGAGCAAGATTTCTATCAGAGCAAAGAGCCTTAAGACAGAGAATGCGGTGGTACCAGCATTTAATCAGAAAGCAACATTGATTATGACAGTATTTGTAATACCACTGGTAATACTTGCAATCGGAATCGGTATTGTGATAAAAAGAAGAAAACTTTAAATTCTGATTTGTGAGGCTGCGGAGCAGACGAACTCCTGAAGATAAATAAAGCA
>OLNT01000489.1_pt1 | contig 25666 bp, 24 predicted proteins | sample 1672641 | NCBI WGS metagenome assembly OLNT01 (sample SAMEA3136708, study PRJEB25190) | human gut metagenome
TTTTTAGAATATGAGTGTAATTTTGTCTTGACAAAGGTCACTTCATAACAGGTGAATAATTCCTTAAAATCATGACTCACGGTAATTTTAGAAAAGAAAGTAAAACAGTCGTTGTCTAAGAGTGAGAATGAAATTTTAGATTTCATGAAAGAGTCACTTTTTAGTGGCTTTTTTTAAAAAATCCTTGCATGAAATTCTATCTTTTGATATAATATTCAAGCAATGCCCGGGTGGTGAAATTGGTAGACGCAGTGGACTCAAAATCCACCGGTAGCGATACCGTGCCGGTTCGAGTCCGGCCCTGGGCACCATTTTTAAAATTAAATATTTGTTTTTTGCCCGGGTGGTGAAATTGGTAGACGCAGTGGACTCAAAATCCACCGGTAGCGATACCGTGCCGGTTCGAGTCCGGCCCTGGGCACCATTTTGAATTGTTGGATCAAGTTTTTCGGGCTTGGTCCTTTTTTATGATATAATTTTTGATAGTTGGAGGATTACATATGAAAGTATTAGTTGGATTAAGTGGTGGTGTAGATTCTGCTGTTGCAGCTTATTTATTAAAGAAACAAGGGTATGATGTGACTTGTTGTTTTATGCGTAACTGGGATAGTTTTGCGAATAATGATATTGCAGGAAATCCTACAATCAAAGATGATACTTGTCCTCAGGAACAGGATTATTTAGATGCGTTAGCGGTTGCCAATCATTTGGATTTACCTTTACAACGTGTTGATTTTATTGAAGAGTATTGGGATAACGTATTTAAAACGTTTTTAAGTGAATATGAAAAGGGCCGTACGCCAAATCCAGATATTTTATGTAATAAATATATTAAGTTTGATTCATTTTTTGAATATGCTATGAAACAAGGTTTTGATAAGGTGGCTACAGGGCATTATGCTTCAAACAAAGAGGATGAGACTGGCTTTACGTATTTAACACGTGCCAAAGACCAGAATAAAGACCAGACATATTTCTTGTGTCAGGTTGAAAAGAGTAAGGTGGCTAAAACGATTTTTCCTTTGGCAAATTTAGAAAAGCCAGAAATTCGTCAGATTGCTTCTGAATTAAACTTAGAATCGGTTGCAACAAAGAAAGATAGTACGGGTATTTGTTTTATTGGAGAAAGAAACTTCAGACAATTCTTATCGAACTATCTTCCTAGTAAAGATGGTGACATTGTAGATGTGAATACAGGTAAAGTCATTGCACGTCATGTGGGCGTTTTATATTACACGATTGGACAAAGAAAAGGTTTAAATATAGATCATGAAAAGGGTCCTTGGTTTGTGGTTGGAAAAGATGTTGTGAAGAACATTCTTTATGTATGTCGTACAGATCAAAGAGATTTATTGTATTCAGATTCGTGTGTTGTAAAAGGAATCAACTGGATCTTGTCATGTTTGGATGAGATTCCAACAAAGTGTACTTGTAAATTTAGGTATCGTCAAAAGGATCAGGATATTGAAATCGAAAGATTGGATGATACAAGTGTGTTAGTAAAATATCCACAAACGATTGCGTCTGTTACAGAAGGACAGGAAGCTGTATTCTACGATGGTGACAAGTGCATTGGTGGGGGTGTCATTGAAGAAGTCTTCAAGGAAGGCAAGAATTTAAATCAATTGATTATGGAGACAGCCAATGGACATCGAGGCTAGGCTTGAATATATCATATTTGAAAATAAAGCCAATCATTATGTCGTTGCTGGATTTTCAGAATTAAAGACGTATCATAATTTTACAGCGGCTGGAAGAATTGAAGATCCAATCGAAGATCAAGAATATGTTTTGCATGGGGAATATGTAAAACACCCTAAGTATGGGGAGCAGTTTCGTGTTGATATGGCCAAAAAGAAATTGCCAGACAATTTGGATGCGATCATTCAATTTCTTTGTGGTGAGAATTTTCCTACGATTGGAAAAAAAACAGCCGAAAGTATTTACGAGACTCTTGGCGAGAATTGTTTAGAGAAGATTCATAATAAACCAGAACTTTTACATGAAGTACCTAATTTGACCGCAAAAAAGATATTGATTATTCAAAAGGGCATTCAAGAATTTACAGGATTTAATGAGACATATGCAAAGCTATTAAAGTATGGCTTGAGTCCAAGACAGATTCAGATGTTGTTGGACACATATGATAATGTGTTGGATGTGATTGAGGAGGATTGTTTCAAACCCTATTATGAAGTGTATGGTTTTGGATATAAAACTGCTTGTAAGATGGCAAGTGCCATAGGTTTATCCAATGAGGATCCAAGAAGATTAGATGCCTATATCTATGAGTTGGCTAGACAACTATCCATGGCAACTGGAAATACATATATTACATTTGCGACAATCTTTCAAAATGTACGTGGTGTAAATGAATCCTTGATTCAGGAAAGTATTGATCGTTTGGTTTCGCTTCAATATTTGTATGTTGAAAATACTAGAATCTATCCTTTTTCTTTACATGAAGATGAGATCAGGATTGCCAAAGAGTTGAAGACTCGTTTATTTGAAGTGGAAAGTGTGGATGTTGAATCAAAAATCAAACAAGTTGAGTTTAGTTTAGCCATAACATATGATCAGGAACAAAAGGATGCGATTCAATTGTTCTTCGATCGTTCGTTCATGATTTTAACAGGTGGTCCAGGTACTGGTAAGACAACAACTGTAAAAGGAATCTTGGAAATTTGTAAGGATGTATATCCAGATAGTAAGATTCAGCTTTGTGCACCAACAGGAAGAGCTTCAAAGCGACTTGCACAACTTTCAAATTGTGATTCAAGAACCATTCATTCCTTGCTGCAGTGGAACTTAGAGGATAATTCCTTTGGAAAAGATGAGGAGGATCCATTAGATGTCGACTTCATTATTGTGGATGAGTTTAGTATGGTGGATACCCATTTATTTGCCCAATTATTAAAGGCACTTCCACAGCGTTGTCGCATTCTTTTAATTGGTGATGAAGATCAGTTAGAGAGTGTGGGTCCTGGAAAGGTATTAGAAGATCTAATTAAATCGGATGTGATTGATACGGTCCATTTAAAGAAGATTTTTAGACAGTCAAGTGGTTCTGGAATCGTGACTTTGGCAAAACAAATTCGTGAAGAAACTACGTGTCATTATGAGGATGGTGTTGAGTTTATTGAAAGAACAACGCCAAAAATTATGGATGCCCTGATCGATTATGTCAAAGATATGGATCTAGATTCCATGCAGATCTTGGCACCAATGTATAAGGGGGTTGCAGGCATTGATGAGATCAATCGTCAGATGCAGGTGTTGTTCAATCCAAAAAGTCCGCAAAAGAATCAGATAAAGGTAGGAACAACAATCTTTCGTGAAAACGATAAGGTCATGTTGTTGAAGAATTTACCGGATGAAGATGTTTACAATGGTGATATTGGTACGATCGTTGAAATTGATTCAAAACAGAATGTGATTTCAGTAGATTTCACAAATGTGATTGTTGATTTTTCAACGGACTTTCTATATTACTTAAAACACGCATGGTGTATCAGTGTTCATAAATCTCAAGGTAATGAATATCAGACGGTATTCTGTATTGTGGATGTGAATGCAAAAAAAATGTTAGAAAAGCGTCTTTTATATACGGCGATCTCACGTGCTAAAAAACAGCTTTTTATTATTGGCAATAGGAGTTTATTTGAAACGCAGGTACGCTTAAAGTTAAAGTGTATTCGTCAAACAACGTTGCAAGAAAGGATTTATGAAAGTATTAGAAAACAGAATATATCGACATTTTAAAGGAAACAACTATAAAGTGTTGTGTGTTGCGATGCATACGGAAGTGCAGGAGAAGATGGTGGTTTATCAAGCATTATATGGGGATTATAAGTATTTTGTTCGTCCATATGAAATGTTTGTGTCAAAAGTAGATCATGACAAGTATCCGGATGTGAAGCAGGAATATCGATTTGAACTTGTTGAAGAATAGGCTTAGGTCTATTCTTTTTTCTCATCTGTGTGATTTGTTAACGTGTCGCAAGAAGGAGTGTGTTACAATGAATCATATTGACAAAGGGTGATTTAAATTATGGGTCGTGAATTATTTTTAGACTTTTTTACAGAGCACGAAGTGCCTGTTATGCGAAAAAGAAGACATACATTTTTAAAGATGGATGATGAGAATGTATATGTTTTAAAAGAAGGTGTTGTGAAGGTCAGTGTTTTAATGCGTGATGGACGTGAATTTAATATTGCGTATTTAAAAGGCTTTGATATTTTATCTATGTTTAAAGATGCAGTTGTTGATTGTAAATTTTCTTCATTGATGATTCGTGTTGAGAGTGATGAAGCTAGTTTTTATAGTGTTTCTAAAGAATTAATTAATCAATTATTAAATGAACATTCTGAATTGGTGGAATACGTGAATACGTATTATCGTAAGAAATTATCGGAAACAATTTCAAGACAAGGATTAATGACGATGAATGGCAAGAATGGTGCTGTATGTGCTTTTATATACTATTTGGTTACAATGTTTGGAAAAGAAGCGCGTGATGGAATTTTGATCGACCTAAAGATCACAAACGATGATATTGCGGGTTTCTGTGGAATTTCTACAAGACATAGCGTGAATCGTATTTTGCGTGGCTTAAGAGAAGAACATGTTATTCGCACATTGTATAATAAAATCATGGTCTTGGATGTCGAGTATTTAAAACAATTTGTAGATGTTAAGATGGATGCATAATCCGCCTTTTTCATACAAAATAAAAAGAGCCGACTTAAAATGTGGGATGCCGACTCTTAAAACTGGTCATTATAAGAAAGACTATCATGAGTTGGTTACAACCAGTTTTATTTACTATATCATGGATTTTGAAATGAAAAAAGAGCTGAACTAGATGATGTGGCAAATAATTCAGCTCTATTCATAGGAAACTGGATATGCAAATTACTTTATGGACACGCTATCCAGCAAAAATAAGTATATCATCTTGTTGTGTATTATACAAAAACAATTGTCCATAATTGTATATGTAAGGAACACGTAATATAATAAATATCAATTGCTAACAAGATTCAACTGAAGTATGGTACAATGGAAATAATGATAGAGGTGACGAAGATGAATTGTGACTATGTGCTTAAATATCTGGAAAAGATGGAAGTCCCAATTGTTTCAAAAAAGAACCATGATATTATAATGTGCGATTTAGAAAAGATGATTTTTTTAAAGGAAGGTGTCGTAAAGGTGAGTTCCATTTTAGAGGATGGACGTGAATATAATATAACTTACGACAAAGGCCCCAATCTTCTTTCGTTAATGTGCGACACACTTCGTGAAGATGTTGCGTATCGTGTAAGAATTCGTGTTGAAAGTGAAGAGGCATCTTTTTGTTTGGTAAGTCGAGAAGATTTCTCAAGGGCCGTAAAGCGAGATGAAAAACTAAAAGAGTATGTTGAGGCATACTATCGTGAGAATCTACAAAGAGCTCTATATCGCCAAAAATGTATGACAATGAATGGAAAGAGTGGCGCTATCTATGCATTTCTTTATAATTTGATTTCTTTGTCTGGAAAAGAAATCAAGGAAGGTATATTGATTGATATGCAAATCACAAATGATGATATCGCAGGATTCTGTGGTATTTCTACCAGAAACAGTGTCAACCGTATTTTGCGTGGATTAAGAGAAGAAAACGTAATTCGTATAGTCGATAATAAGATTTTAATTTTGAATGCAGATTATTTAAAGCCATATGCAGACTAAAAGGGTAAGTATCTCACCCTTTTCATTTCGCTAATTTTTCTTCTAATAATTCCATAGTGATTGCTTTTACGATATGTCCATTCATATTGCTTTAATGCATTCTTGAATATCACTTTCAAATGCATTGGCACTTATCGCAAGAATATGTACGCTTTTCGCATCGTTTCTTGGTAAGGTACGTATTTCTTTTGTTGCCTCTAATCCATCTTTAATTGGCATCATAATATCCATAAAAATATAATCAAAAGTATAAAGCTTAGATTTTTTGAATTGATCAATGGCTTCCTGTCCATTTCGAGCAGTCGATAAATCAAACCCAAGATCTTGCAACAAAATGGTTGCAATTTCTAGGTTGATATCATTGTCTTCAACAAGGAGTGCTTTCTTATTTGTAAGATTTAATGGATTAGTTTGAATGGGCTTTGCAGTTTGTAGGTTAAAATCTATCTGTAAAGGAAGAATTATCCAAAAGGTTGTACCCGCATTTTCTTTACTTTCCATTTGTATCGTACCATGTATCATTTTACTAAAGGAGTGAAGTGTATACAAATCCAAAGTTTGTATGGCCATATCGATAGGGGTTCCTTTGTCGAAGCGGGCGATATCGATAGTATCTTGGATTAGCTCACATTGATAAATGGCCGCAAAATCTTTGCACAAAGCTTCGAGTAATTGTGTATTCATAACACACCTCCTTAAAAAAGCGTCTATGGAAAGACGCAGGTAAGATAGTGCAATTTAAAAAATACCATTATGCCCTTTCTAAGGGCTTTATACTCGATTGTTAAAACGAAGAAAAGAGCTGATCGGGTAAATCAGCTCAAGAAATAGGAAACGCTGGATAAGCGGTAAAAAGGCAATTTGATTATCCAGTATTGCCTAGTATATCACTATGGATTGAAAATGCAAGAAGAGTGAAGATATTTTCTGTATCACTAGTTTTTATGTTGAATTGTATTATGCTTGAGATAGATTCCGTATAGGAATTTATTTTTTTTGGAGAAAAATATGAAAATTGTTGTAGTTGGTGATGGGAAAGTTGGCTTTGCGATTGCGAAACAATTGAATCAAGAGGGTCATGATATTACAGTGGTTGAAAATAAAGTGAATGTATTATCGAGTACAATGAATCAACTAGATATTGTTGGTGTGCAAGGGAATGGAGCTAGTTTAGACACATTGTTGGAAGCACGCGTACCTTCGAGTGATTTGTTGATTGCGGCTACATCAACGGATGAAGTGAATATTATTTGTTGTTTATTGGCAAAAAAATTGGGAGCTAGACATACCATTGCTCGTATTCGTAATCCAGAATACAATAACACAGTTCGTTTGATTAAAGATGAATTGGGATTGAGTATGAGTATCAATCCAGAGCAGGCGGCGGCTCGTGAAATTTTGCGTGCGATTCGTTTCTCAAATTCCATTAAAGTATCGTCTTTTGCGAAGGGAAGAATTGAGCTTGCTGAAGTTAAGGTAACAGAGAATTCCCCACTTTTAAATATGCGTGTGGTTGATATCAATCGTCGTTTTAAGACGGAAGTCTTGTTTGTGGCGATTTTGCGTGATGGTGAAGTCATCATTCCAAATGGAAATACGGTGATTTATGAAAATGACCGTCTTACATTAACGGGTTCAGCAACGCAATTAGAGCGTTTCTTTATTAAGATTGGTATTTTAAGTGATCGTACAGTCAATGAGGTTATGATTGTTGGTGGTGGTCGTATCACATATTATTTGACGAGAATGTTACTTGAATTGGGGATGGCCGTTAAAATTATTGAGTTGAATAAAGATAAGTGTATCAACTTGGTTGAAAAATTCCCACAGGCAACGGTTATTCATGGAGATGGAACGGATCATGAATTATTATTGAGTGAATCCTTAGAGGAAATGGATGCCTTTATCGCTCTTACAGATAATGATGAGGAGAATGTCATTATTTCGATGTTTGCGCAAAGTCATGGTGTTACGCATGTGCTTCCTAAGGTAAATCGTGTTTCTCTAGGTTTCTTGTTGGATAAGTTGGGGCTTGAAAATTCAATTACGCCTAAGTTTATTACCGCAAACCAAATCGTGCAGTATGTTCGTGCTATGCAGAATACGGTTGGATCAAACGTTGAATCTTTGATCAAGCTAGTGGATGACAAGGTAGAGGCTTTAGAATTTAGAGTGCGTGACAATTGTCGTTTTATTGATGTGCCAATTAAGGATCTAAATATTCGTAAGGGTATTATCATTGCGTATATAACACATAAAGGTGTTTCTAAGGTGGCAACTGGTGATACGCGTATTCAACTATCGGATACGGTTATTATTATTAGTAAGGTTGCAGGATTGAGGGATATCAATGATTTACTATCTTAAGCATAATATACATAAACTCAACTGGACTATAATTGGTAATGTATTGGGTATGGTGCTTATTGCGCAAGCCTGTTTAATGGTGTTACCGGTCATGGTGGATTTGATTTATCAAGAAGGATTATTTGATTCTTACTTGATTGTAATTGGGATTTGTTTGGTTTTAGGATATGGTTTAACGCGTAAAAAGGCGAGAACGAATTCTTATTTTGCCAAAGATGGAATGCTTGCGGTGGGTATTGCCTGGATTGTTGTTTCTTTCTTTGGTGGATTACCATTCTACTTGTCGGGTGAAATTCCTTCTTTTGTGGATTGCTTCTTTGAAGCGGTGTCTGGATTTACAACGACAGGTTCAAGTGTTTTAACGGAAGTTGAGAATTTGAAGCATGCCACACTATTCTGGCGTAGCTTTACACACTGGATTGGTGGTATGGGTATCTTGGTTTTCATTTTGGCCTTACTTCCAAAGTCAAATGATCGTGATATGCATATTATGCGTGCGGAAGCGCCGGGTCCTACCATTGGTAAATTAGTACCTCGTATGCGTCAGTCGGCTATGATTTTATATACCATGTATATGGGATTGACTGTCATTCAGGTCATTTTACTTTTGATTGGGAAGATGCCATTGTTTGATGCGTTGTGTAATACATTTGGTACAGCGGGTACTGGTGGTTTTGCAATTAAAAACACGAGTATTGGTGCCTACAACAATGCGTATTATGAAGTGATCATTACGATTTTCATGATTTTATTTGGTGTGAACTTTAATATGTATTACTTTTTATTAATCAAAGATTTCAAACAGGTCTTTAAAAATGAAGAGTTGCGTACATATTTAGGTATTATTCTATTTTCAATTATTTGTATCACATTGAATATTTTATCCATGTATAATTTTGATGTATTCAAATCCATTCGTTTGGCAAGTTTTCAAGTGGGTTCAATTATAACGACAACGGGATATTCGAGTTGTGATTATAGTGTCTGGCCACAATTTAGTAAGATGATCCTCTTCTTATTAACAATCTGTGGTGCGAGTGCTGGTTCGACTGGTGGTGGTGTTAAGGTAAGTCGTCTTTTGATTATTGTAAAGAAAATTAAATTGGATATTCAAAAGTTACTACATCCACAAAAAGTAGAAGCCATTACAATGGATGGAAAAGTTGTAGATACAGAGGTGGTCACTCAGATCATGGCGTATTTCTGTAGTTTCATTATTATTGTCGGTGTCTTGTTGTTCTTGGTTTCATTTAATAACTTTGATTTTGAAACAACGGTTACATCCGTTATGACTTGTATTGGTAATGTAGGTCCAGGATATGGTCTTTGTGGTCCAATGGGAAATTTCTCCATGTTCTCGGATTTTTCGAAGATCGTCTTATCTTTTGCGATGTTGATTGGTCGTTTGGAAATCTATCCTATTATCATTTTCTTGGCTCCAATTTTAAATATTCGTAGTGTATCTAAGAATATTCATAGTCGTAAAAAGCGTAGAAGCAACTAAGGTACTTTTTAGTATCATTTGCACCTTTTAGTTTAATGAAAACGGATACAACTAACTTAAGTGTATTTTGAGTTAATATATAGCCTGAATTATTCATGAAAAGATAATAAAAGAAGATTAGCCTTGTTGATGGATCCAAATCGGCTAATCTTTTTCATTTTGTTTTCGAATGGTTTGAAATGAGTATATAAAAGGATATCAGACATTACTGAGTTTTAAAATATAGGTTCAAAACGTTAAATCTGCAACACTTTATTCCAGTACTGAGTAAACTGAGTTTTATTTTTGTAGGCACTTACCTGTCTTGCGTGTTGTATCACTTTGACTGCTATTTTCTGATATTTCAATCGATATGTATTCATTCGTATTGTCTGATCTTTTTCTTCTAATATTGTTTGCTGGAATACATGATAAAGATTGTAGGCTAGACTTGAAATTAGAAAATCCATTTCATTTTTTACGAATTCTTTATGTGAAAGAATTCCACCGTTGAAATCATCTTTTAATTCTTTTGTAAAGTTTTCGCTGTTTCCTCTTGCTTCATAAAAGTCCATTGCTTCTTTGGGACTTTTCTCAAAATCATTTGTGATTATGCAATAAACCATAGGTACTAACTGAAGCATTCCGCCTTTTTCTAAGTGAAAGGCTTTGTATACAATTCTTCGCTTTTTTGTCTTGTTTATCTGAATCGTATATTCTCCATAATAAGGTTCTGTATAGTCAAAATCATTCCAGTCTGCCTGATTTATGACCATATCCATTACGGATTCTCTAATGTTTTTCTTAAAATTCTTAACTCGGATATAATACGTAACCTGATTGTTTTCCAGATATTTAAACAAATCCCTTCTGTAAAAGGCGCTGTCACCTCTGAATCTTATATTTCCGGTATTGTTCAATTGTGTAAATAGCTGTTCAAGTTCTTCAATGATTCCATTAGAAGAATAAGCAGAGCCAGTTCTCAACAAAGATGAAAGTAAGAGCTTTGAATGATATTCATTGATTATGAGTGGATGATATCCATTTTCCTGATAATGATGAATATAGGCACTGGCTTCCTGGTTGCCACAAGTTGTAACCATGGTGGAATCCGCATCAAGAATTGGACCATCTATATTTGTATTCACAAAATCATATGCAAGCTGAGTAATGATTTTTTTGAATTCATTGGTTGTATTTAAAGATACACGGTCATAGTAACGACTTACCGTAGCTTGAGAACATATCAAGGATTTGAGTGACAGTAAAGGATCATTAATTAATATTTTCTGATCAGACTGGTCATTATATCCCAGTAAACATTTGATAATTTGTTGAAACAAGATATTCGTGTTTGAATATACAGGAAGATGTCTTAAATCCACAAATGAAATAGAATCTAATAGTTTTTTCAAATTTATCTTTTCAAGAAATTGAGAAAGAAGAATGGATCCACCATCACTGGAAAGATTCCCACCGTTAAAATTAATCTTGCCAAAAAGTGAATTAGTTTGTACCATAGGTATGGCTCCTTTTTTTGGTTTTGACGCCTATATTATAGAGGAGCTTTTCTTATATGAAAAGTTCACCCAATGGGTGATAAGAAAAATTCGTAGATTTCCTTTAAATTAGGAACATTCTACGAATTTTTATATTTTCATGAATAATTCAGGTAAATGTAGATTTAACCATGAAGATATCTTTAAATGTGCTAATTCAAGATTAGGATGGTATAGAAGAAGTGGACTAGATGTAGTGAACTTCATATTATCACCAACTGTTCTAGGCAATAAAATAGGAGATAGACCTGGATTAGTCCATCCCCTAGATTACTATCTTAAGAGTTTGTGATTACGATATAAATGTAGAGCCGTATACAAGACCCGTACGTATGGTTCAACGGGAGGGACGACAATTTTATTTTATCCCTCTACCCTATTTAATTTATCTTGTACGATTTTCTTTACCATTGGATATACAATAAGTGCAATCACAATACCTGCAGCTCCTTGGACTACGTTGGCTGGAATTTCACTTGCGGCTACGATCCAGCTTCCTTTTAATATGTATTTGGCAATAAAGTATCCAAATACCATAATGACAGATCCTAATACGTAGCTTGAGATTTGTTTCGGTTTAGAGTAGTTTTTCATAGGTAGGGATACTACGATTCCTTCTAGTCCTTTGATGATTATGGTAAAGAAGAAGTAGTGTCCGTATCCTCCGGCTACATCGGCTAGTGCGCTTCCTAAGCCTCCAATCAAGAAGCTTTCAAATGGATTTAAAAAGCTTGCGAATAATAGGATGAATCCGTCTCCTAGATTGAAGTATCCGTCTAATGTGTTTGGTATTTTGATGAACATGGTTGCGACAAATACGAGTGCCATACCTAGTCCGGTTAGTACGATTTCATATGTTTGTTTGTTTTTCATAATCTTTCCTTCTTTCTGTAACTTAGTGACTATTATACTTGTTTCTGTATATAAAAAAATATACAATTATAAAAAATAAATAGGGGACAGTTGTATGAAGAAATATCAGGTGATTTATGATTTGTATAAGGAATCCATTCTTTCTGGAATCTTAAAATATGGGGATCGTGTGGATTCGATTCGTGAATGTGTAAAGAAGATGAATGTGTCTAAAACTACGGTGGAAAATGCATATAATAAGTTGGTGTTGGATGGGTTTATTTCGAGTAAGGAAAAAGTGGGTTATGTGGTGAGTATGAATTCGGAGCGTATCTTACTGCATCAGGAGATATTGGATTATAGTTCGAGTCACAAAGAAAAATCGTATGATTATGATTTTCGGATTCAGTCGGTTTCTTTTGATTCGTTTGAAACGACGATTTGGAAAAGATATATGAAGGGTGTTTTGAATGATAAACGTTTGATGTCAAGTTATGGTCTAGCACAGGGTGAGTATGGATTAAGACAGGCTCTATGTAAGTATGTGTATCAGAATCGGAATATTTTGTGTTTTCCAGAGCAGATGGTGATTGGTTCAAACTATCAGTCTTTGTTGTATATATTTTGTGGGATGTTAGATAAGAATAAGGTGGTTGGTTTATCGACTTTGGTGGATGATCAGGCTAAGCAGGTGTTTTTGTCGTATGGTTTTCATGTTGAATATTTAAATCCAAATTCTATTGTGAGGGATATTAAAAGGTTGAATGTGGATGTTGTCTATGTGAATACGACTTGTTTTACGCCTGATAGGCAGTCTATGAGTGAAAGGGTTCGTGAAGAATTCGTTTCTTTAGAGAATGTTTTGATTCTTGAGGATGATTATAATGGGGAGCTTGTGTATGCTTCTAAAATCAAGACTTCGTTGTGTTCGAAAAGTAAGAATGTGATTTATTTTTCTTCGTTTTCAAGACTATTATTACCGAGTCTTCGTATTGGGTATATGATTTTAAATGAGGAGTATATGCATAAGTATAGTGCTTCTTATTTTGGTCCAACGACGAGTAAAATTGAGCAGGTGGCTTTTACGCAATATATTGTGGATGGGTATTTGCAGAAACATTTAAGAAAGCTTGTTCGTGAGTATAAGGAGAAGCATTTGTATTTAAAAAAATTGATTGATGCACATATGGGTTGTTCGTATATTTTGGATGAGACATATATGGCGTATTGGTTAAATTTAGATGTGGATATATCACGCTTTAGGGATTTGTGTGAATCGAATAGTGTCGCAATTAGTATTTCGAATGGGCGTGTAGGATTGTCTTTTGCGTGTATGAGTAAAGAATTGATGTTAGATGGTGTGATTCGTCTTGCAGAAATATGGAAAGAGTGTTAAAATTTTATCGATTCGACAGTGAAGAAGATAAGTAGGATTAAAAGTTCTTGTGCATAGAGAGAGGGCGTTTGGTGAAAGCTCTTCGAGTCTTTTAATTTGAAGCTACTTTGGAGTTGAAACGTAGTCGGCGTTAACGAGTGAATTGAGGGCATTTTTCAATTTTGAAAAATGAACTAGGATGGTACCGCGTAATTATACGTTCCTAGAAATAGGAGCGTTTTTTTATTGGAGGAGAAAAGATGAAACAATTAACTGGTAATCAGATTCGTCAGATGTTCTTGGATTATTTTAAATCTAAAGGGCATATGATTGAGCCGGGCGCAAGTTTGATTCCGCACAATGACCCAACGTTATTATGGATCAATGCGGGTGTTGCGGCTTTGAAAAAATATTTTGATGGTAGTGAAAAACCGGCTTCAAATCGTATTGCGAATGCGCAGAAATCAATTCGTACGAATGATATTGAAAATGTGGGGCGTACAGCTCGTCACCACACATTCTTTGAAATGTTAGGAAACTTCTCAATTGGAGATTATTTCAAAGATGAGGCAATTCAGTTTGCATGGGAATTTTTAACAAGCGAAGAATGGATGGGGATTGATAAGGACAGATTGTATGTGTCTGTATATACAGATGATGCGCGTGCTTATGAAGTATGGACTACAATTTGTGGTGTAGACCCTAGTCATATTTTAAAGACAGATGATAACTTCTGGGAAATTGGTAAGGGACCTGGTGGACCTGACAGTGAAATTTTCTTTGATCGTGGAGAAAAATATGATCCTGAGGGATTGGGAGAAAAATTATTCTTTGATGAAATGGAAAATGATCGTTATGTAGAAGTATGGAATGTCGTATTCTCTCAATATGATTGTGATCCAAGTATAGATCGTAAAGATTATAAGGAACTTCCTCAGAAGAACATTGATACAGGTATGGGTCTTGAGCGTTTGGTTGCCTTAGTTCAGGATGGAGAAACAAACTTTGATACAGATTTATTCTTACCTATTATTCGTGCAACAGAAGCTATGGCGAAACATCCTTATGAAGGTGAATATAAGATGGCTTACCGTGTTATTGCGGACCACGTTCGTACAGTTACTTTTGCGTTGAGTGATGGTGCTAACTTCTCAAATAGTGGTCGTGGTTATGTGCTTCGTCGTGTACTTCGTCGTGCTGTTCGTTATGGTTTAAAATTAGGTTTGGATGAACCATTCTTATATAAATTAGTTCCTGTTGTTGCAGATTTAATGAAGGATTTTTATCCATACTTACAAGAGCATGTAGTGTTCAATCAAAAATTGATTAAGGTTGAAGAAGAAACTTTCAAGAAGACTTTAAAGGTTGGTCAGGCTTTATTGGATGAAGAGATCAGTAAGGCTAAGGATGGAAAGCTTAGTGGTGAAGTTGTCTTCAAATTATATGATACATATGGATTCCCATTTGAATTGACGCAAGAAATTGCCGAGGAAAGTGGAATCAGTGTAAGTCGTGATGAGTTTGATGCAGAGATGAATAAACAAAAAGAGCGTGCTCGTAATGCGCGTAATGTAAAGGATTCTTTTGCGTCTCAAAATGAAGAATTGATGAACTTCAATGAGCCTAGTGAATTTATTGGTTATGATCACTTATCTTGTGATGGTAAGATCATTGCGTTATTTAATGCAGAGGGTAAGATGGTTGATTCTTTAGAAGATGAAGGTATGATCATTTTAGATGAAACTTGTTTCTATGCAGAAAGTGGTGGACAGGTTGCCGATAAGGGAGTGTTTACGGCTGATGGTGTAGAAGTAGAAGTATTGGATGTTCAAAAGACTCGTAATAAACAGCATATTCACACAGTTAAAATCAATAGTGGTGTATTAGAAAAAGGTATGTCTTTATATGGTGAAGTGAATGTCAAAGATCGTTTGGCAACTACAGCGAACCACTCTTGTACGCACTTGTTGCAGTCGGCTTTAGTTAAGGTATTGGGTGATCATATTCACCAGGCTGGCTCTTATAATTGTCCTGAATATTTACGTTTTGACTTCAATCATTATGAAAAGGTTACGGCTGAACAATTGGCTGAAGTAGAACGTATTGTGAATGAATATATTAGTGCGGCATATCCAGTAACGAAAGAAGTAATGCCTATTGAAGAGGCTAAGAGATCTGGTGCCACTGCATTATTTGATGAAAAGTATGGAGATACAGTTCGTGTTGTAACAATGGGTGATGTATCTAAGGAATTCTGTGCTGGATGTCATGTAGAAAACACAGCTCAGATTGGTCTATGTAAGATCATTAGTGAGGAAAGTATTGGTTCGGATTCTCGTCGTATTACGGCTAAGACTAAGTTTGCGGCTTACCAAGATTTTGCACAAGAACACAATATGTTAGAGAATATTGCGGATAGTGCTAAACAAAAGGGTATTAAGAATATTGATACAAAGGTTGAAGCTGCATATAAGACTATGCGTGATATGCAGAAGGAAATCGATAACTTGAAAAACCAAATCTTTACTTTGAAGTCTAAAGAGTGGGCTACTGAAGCTAAAGATTTTGGAAAAGTCAATGTATTGATCAAGTCTGTTTCTGGAATGGATGCAGGTGCATTGAAGGATATTGTTTCTAACTTAAAGGCTAGTGATGACAAGATGGTTGTATTCTTTGTGAATACAAATGGTGAAAAGGCTGTCTTTGTGTCTGGTGCAGGTAAAGAGGCTGTTAAGGCTGGTGTACATGCCGGTCAATTGGTTAAGAAAGCGGCTCAAATCTGTTCTGGTAATGGTGGTGGAAAGCCAGATATGGCTCAAGCCGGTGGTAAGGATGCTTCTAAGGTTGATGAAGCAATCAATGCGATCACAGAAGAATTAAAAAGTTTATAAAAGATATTAGGGTATGCCATGTGCATATCCTTATTTTTTGTTTATGAAAAAGAAGAGTAAAGGTAAATATAGAATTCGTAAGAATGAATTAAGAAAATTTTTAAAGGAAAATAAACTCACAAAGAAAGAGAAGGAGAGACTTCATTGGTGGGTAGATAGAGGGAATAGTGCGTATGATTTACAGTGGTTGTTTGGGTTGCGTGAGGAAGAAGCGATTGATGAACTACTAAGTGGTTTAACAGACAAACAAAAGGATTATGTATATAGTTATTGTATGAATTGGAATCCGTTCATCGATGAACCTTATTTTGATTATGAAAGATTTGAAGAATTAGATTTAGAGAACTTACCGACTTTTGAAGAAGAACCAGAAATTGATTTACCGTTTTAATCGATTTGACATAGCTAACTAACCACTTTATACTTTTAGTATATGAAATGAAAGGGTTTTATGTATGAATTTGGATGAACATTGGTATGTATTATTGACCATACGTTCTAAGGAAGAGGAAGTATGTAAATACTTGAATGAAAACGAGGGTATTTTTGCGTTTAGTCCTAAGATGGAGTTTTATCATAGGGTTTCTAAACAGATCCAATTGCGAACTTTATTCGGTGGCTATGTATTTGTGGTGAGTAAATTGTCACAGGTAGAAGTGGATCGCATTTTTAGAAAGTTTCCTTTGCAGAGTGTTTTTATTCATGAATTGAAATATGAAGAGGAAGTTTCAGCTTTAACAGATGAGGAGATTCGTATTTTGAATATGTTGTTGGATGATGAAAAGGTTCTAAGAATGTCGTATGGTAAATTAGTGAATAAAAAGATTCATGTGACTCAAGGTCCACTAAAGAATATGGATGATTATATTGTGAAGTATGATAAGCATAATCGTTTGGCAACGTTGAATTTGCACTTTTTGAATCAGATATGGAAAGTTGGAGTTACGATTATTGTATGATTATTTTCTACATTAAATTTTAAAAAATTGGGTCGTTCTCGCCACTTTTGGCATGAAACGGCCTTTTTTTTAGGTCAAAATTTGCATTTTTTTTAGAATTGTGTATAGTATTAATTGTTGTTTTCAATTATTTGACAACATTTGCCTCGTATTTTATGAGGTTTAAGGGGAAGATTGGAGGGTGTTTTGAACTTTATAAAAGAAGAAAATTTAGAGAGTAGTTTATTAAGAAAAGGGTTAGTTTCAGGTTTATTGATGTCGACACTTACATTAACATTACTAACAACATCATCAGTTATTGGGGAAGAAAGTAAGGTCTATGCCAAGTCAAATGGCACAGATGAAAATATCTTAATGCGTGTTGATACAAAAAATGGAACTGAAGAATTAAAAGAGAAATTCGAAGAACAGATTCAAAATATCGAGGAAGAATCTAGCAAGAAACAAGAAGAGTCGAAGAGCGTTGAAGAAATGAGTATGGAACAGCCAGATTTATTGAATGATATGCAGTTCATTCAAAATAACTACAATGCTGTTACACAAATCGTTTACTCGCAACCATCACTTTCACAATACATTAGTAATGTGAATGCACTTACTGCCTCTGGTGGTATTTATTATGGACCTAGTGGTAAAGAAACATACTATAATTTAAATATGTCAGGAGTAGTCGACATTATGCGTGGTATGGGAAATAATGATGCATATTGGGTTCGTGAAGATGGTGCGAAAATGTTGGGGGATTATATTATTGTTGCGGCCGATTTAAATAAATATCCTAGAGGTACAATTGTAGAAACTTCATTAGGAAAAGGAATCGTCTGTGATACTGGAAGTTTTACGCAAAATTCAGATACTCAATTAGATATTGCGACAGACTGGTAATATATATGAGTGTGAAGTAGAAGTCATGTGCTTCTACTTTTTTTGTTTTCCATTAAAAAATGGCATCCGAAGATGCCAAATTCATTATTCTTTTGGATTTAATAATTGTTTTTGTACTTTAGAAACAGGATTGAATGTTGTTAGTCATTTTGTGTTGATTGTCATGCCACTGATGGTTTGGATAAACCATAAGAAGAATAGAATTACAAGGATGGGTATAACACAAGATGTTACGATCATGATGGCTGTAGCTTCCATGAAATTGTTTAATGACTTGTTAAACGTCTTCGTATATTTTTGTGCTGTTGAAGAAAATGCTTCAGCTGCTTTTCCGAAGAAGTTTTTATTTTCTTTATCCTGGTATATTTTTCTGGATGTTGTTCGCGTTATTAATCGTTTCTTGAATACTTGTTTCATAGGTGGCTTTAATTGTTTTAGATAATTTTACACTACAAGGCATGATTAGGCACGTCGCTACTGCCATAATGCCAATCTTAATACATACAATTCTTAACTAATCCCATTTTATGACGTTGTTGACTAGCCATGGACGTTGTTGACTAGCCATGCCAAACAAAGTATTGGAATGATGTATTTAAAGATGACCATGCATGTGAGTGTCAAAGCGTATTTTTCTAAATAGATGGCTCCTAGAACTAATAAGAATTTTGAACTTAAATCCGCTAAGTCATTCGCAATGGGAGTTCCTGTATCTCCTGGTAAAATGGTAATGGATGTAGAGATGGCAGCACTCGATACGGCTAGTGTCATGACCGTATTTCTTTTTTCGTCTAAATATTGAATGGATTGCTCATGAAATTCGGGTGTTGATGTTTTTTGTGCAACCATATAAAAACTTGATAAACAAATAAGAATGGGTTAGATCCATTTTAAAATAGTTTTGTACATAATGACGATTCCTTTCTATATTTCTCATTTTATCAAAAATAGAGTATAATCAATCTAGGAGGATTTAATTATGATTCTAGTTATTGTTATTGTTGTTTTAGTTTTATTAGTACTATTCTTAATGTCTAGCTACAATAAACTTGTTCGTTTATCAAATAAGGTAGATGAAGGGTTTTCTACAATGGACGTGTATTTGAAGAAGCGTTTTGATTTGATTCCTAACTTAGTAGAAACAGTGAAGGGATATGCGAAACATGAGGCGGATACATTGAGTTCAGTGATTGCACAAAGAAATATGGCAAAAACATCAAAGGATGTTATGGATAGTGAAAATAAGATCACAAATGCGATTCAGGGTATTTTTGCGGTGGCAGAACAATATCCGGATTTAAAGGCCAACACAAATTTTATGGATCTTCAAAACCAATTGAAGAAGGTCGAGGAGGATATCGCAAATTCTCGTAAATACTATAATGCTTTAGTTCGTGAATATAATGATGTGATCATGAGTGTTCCGACAAATATTGTGGCATCTTTATTCCATTTCGAAAAGAAAACAATGTTTGAAGTGGCCAATGCTTCAGAAAGAGAAAATGTTCAAGTTAAATTTTAAGAAGGTCTTTGCCTTCTTATTCGCATTTGTACTTTGTTTTGGATGTATCGACATATATGCTGATGATGGAGGATATACAATTGATAATTATACGGTGAATGCCACATACAATTCGGATAATACAATTGATGTTAAAGAAGTGATTGATGTGAACTTTTCAAGTTATCGTCATGGTATTTATCGTAATATTCCAGAAACGATGTATATCAATCGTGATGAAAAGTATAAGTTAAAAATTAAAGATATCAACGTATTAAATGATGAGTATGATGTAGATAGTGATTCTGGGAATCGTGTGATTCAAATTGGAAGTGCAGACTATACAATCATTGGCCCCCACACCTATACGTTGACATACAAGATTGTGATTCCAGAAGATTATCATTCAGATTTAGATTTTATTTATTATTCTGTACTTGGAAACAATTGGGATACAACCATTTCTCATTTTAATTTTGATATTCAATTTGAGAAGGCTTTGACAGAAGATGAGATGTCTAATATTAAAGTCTTTAGTGGAAGTCTAGGAAATCAATCGAATGATTTAAATGTAATTCCAATCATTACTTCGAATTCTATTAGTGGAGATGCCTATGATATTGGTGTAAAACAAGCCATTACCATCTTTGGTAAGTTAAGAAAGAACTATTTTGTAGGTGCCAAACAAACAACTTCAAAGACTCCATTTGTCTTTTTAGGGTTAGCTATTCTATTTGGCTTATATAGTTTGATTCGTGCATTCTTATTAAAGAAAACGCATATTACACCAATTGTGAATTTCTATCCACTAAAAGATATGGATCCAGCTATGGTTGGAACGATTGTAGATGAGTCCGTGGATCAAGAAGATTTAGTGGCATTGATTCCATATTGGGCTAGTAAGGGATATTTAACCATTTCTGAAAAAGAGGATGATTTAGTACTTACAAAGGTAGAGAATCATGAACCACCGATTTTAAAGCATCAAAAGAAGATTTATAACGGATTGTTTAAAACTAAAAATAGTGTGAAATTATCAAAATTATCAAGTAAGTTTGGTAAGGCTATGGATGATGCCAAAGAAGCTTTGAATGATGAATTTAGTGGAGATAAGAATTTATCAACAATTGATCATGGCTTTGCGACGATTATTCTAGCCACGATTTGTATGATTGTATGTATCTTATTCAATACTCGATATAGTATTGTAGATAATTTGATTGAAACCATTTTTGCGACATTTAGCTTTGTGCTTATGATGGTTTTAAATTATTCTGCAGCAGCAACAAATGTATTTAACAAGAATAAACTAGTTGTATTAAAGAAAGTATTAAGTATTGCGTTTATTTTGATTCTAGCATACTTTATTTATAGACAATGCGATTCGATTCTAAGTATTGTACCATTTGAATTTATGATGATAGGCATTGTGGTTGTTTCACTACCAATACTTTTGATTTCTAAATTTAATGTGGTGAGTGAATACTTTAAAAGTGTAGCTCCTGAACTATTAGGTTTTAAAGACTTTGTTGAAAAGGCAGAAGTACCACAATTGGAAAGATTATCTTTAGAAAATCCATCTTATTATTATGATGTCATTCCATATGCGATGGTATTTGGATTATCTGAAATGTGGACAAAGAAATTTAGTACGATTCCTTTGGCACAACCAGATTGGTATGATTCTTATTATTCAGATCCATACTCTTCTTATTTCTATTACAGAATGTTGACAAGAAATATGTATGAACCGATTCATGAGAATTTAATGGATTATCAAACAGAACAAATGAAAAGTACAGCCGATAGCATGGGCTCTAGCTTTGGTGGCTTCTCTGGTGGAGGCGCCGGTGGCGGAGGCGGCGGAAGCTGGTAATAGATAAGTATTAGGGTGATGAGCCCACGTAACTTGGTAGGTGTTGTGTACCTACCTTTTTCGTATTCCATATAAAAAGAAATGGGTAGGCGTAGAGGCCTACCTATAGTACACGTGCCATTCACCCTAATACATATTTCGTACATGTTTATTATCATAAAATAAGCAATAGAGTGGGCTGAATAAAAAGACTTGGAATTATCCAAGCCTTATTGAGCATTCATCTTTTGACGATACAAGTTACGACGATCTAGAGCCGTTAAACCTTTTTTACGGATACGAATCGCATCTGGTGTAACTTCTACTAATTCATCATCGTTGATCCATTCTAATGCTTCTTCTAGTGAGAAGATTTTTGGTGGTGTTAATAGCATAGCTTCATCACGACCACTTGAACGGATGGCTGTTAACTTCTTGTTCTTTAATGGGTTAACATCCAAATCGATGTTTTTAGAACTTTGACCAATGATCATACCTTCATAAACAGGTGTTTGTGGAGAAATGAATAATTGACCACGTTCTTGAAGGTTCCATAGGGCGTAAGTCATAGCTTCACCAGTTTCAGTTGAAATCATAGCACCTTCCATACGTTGTGCGATTTCTCCTTTATATGGTTCATAACCACTAATACGACGTACTAATGTACCTTCACCGTGTGTATCATTGATAAATTCTGAACGGAAACCTAATAAACCACGAGTAGGTGCTGTATACACGATCTTAACATATCCATTTTCTTCAGACATATCTTGCATAACACCCTTACGAAGATTTAATTTGTTGATGATTGTTCCTGAATATTCTTCTGGAGCTAAACATACAACTTCTTCGATTGGTTCTACTTTGTGTCCATTTTCGTCTTTGTGTAGGATAACCTCTGGCTTAGAAACAGCTAGTTCATAACCTTCTCGACGCATATTTTCAATCAATACAGAAATATGCAATTCACCACGACCACTTACTTTGAAGCAATCGGCTGAATCGGTTGGTTCAACCTTTAATCCAACGTTTACTTCTAGTTCTTTTTCAAGTCTTTCTTTTAAGTTACGACTTGTCACATACTTACCACTTTGTCCGGCAAATGGACTTGAGTTAACATGGAAGTTCATTGATAGAGTTGGTTCTTCAATTTCAATGTGTTCCATTGGTTCAACATGATCAGCTGTACAGATTGTATCACCAATACTAATATCTGGCATACCCGCAATAACAACGATATCTCCTGAATGTGCTTCTGGAACGCTTGTTCTAGATAATCCTTTGTATACGAATAATTTAGATAAGCTTTCTTTGGCATTCAATCCAGATTGGTTACAACGAATATATTGTTGACCTTGTTTTAAAACACCTGAATATAAACGTCCAATTCCTAAACGACCAATGTATTCATCGTATGCCAAGGCAGATACTTGCATTTGAAGAGGTTCTTCATCCATATCTGGATATACATCACAATGTTTTAAGATTGTATCGAATAATGGGTCGATGTTGTCGCTAGGTGTTTTAAGGTCATATTGAACACGTCCTTCTCTAGCTACACCATAAAGGATAGGGAAGTCTAATTGTTCGTCGTTGGCATTTAAGTCTAAGAACAATTCGTAAACTTCATCGACAACTTCTTCAGCTCTTTGGTCTTTCTTATCGATCTTGTTGATCAATAGAATAGGTTTTAAACCAATTTCCAAAGCTTTTGATAATACGAAACGAGTCTGAGGCATTGGACCTTCACTCGCATCAACTAATAAGATAACTGTATCTACGGTACGGATAATACGTTCAACTTCACTTGAGAAGTCGGCGTGACCTGGCGTATCTACAATATTAATTTTTACACCGTTATGAATAACGGAACAGTTTTTAGAATAAATAGTAATTCCACGTTCACGTTCTAGATCGTTTGAGTCCATGATACAGTTAACAACTTCTTCGTTGTCACGGAAAACATCACTCTGTCTTAAAAACGCATCTACTAACGTACTTTTACCGGCATCAACGTGGGCGATAACGGCAATGTTAAGAATTTTTTCTTTATTGGACATACTGTCACTCACTTTCCTGTCAAAAACAGTACAATTATAAAGCAAGAAACCTTAAAACTCAATAAAATGTGCTATAATAAAACAAAATTTTTCTGAAAGGGGTAACACCATGCAAGTGCAATATATAAAAGAGTATTCAAATTGTTTGGATCGTGAAATGGAATATAAAATCTATGGCCAAGGCGGTAAGTTGTGTCTAGCTATTCCAAGCCAAAATGGACGTTTTTTTGAATGGGAAGATCGTGGTATGATTCATGAAGTTTCTAAATGGATTGAAGCCAATCAATTAACGATCGTAACGTGTGATACTTTGGATACAGAAACTTGGTCTTATCCTTATAATACAAAGGTGCGTATGTTGAAACATGAACTTTGGTTTGAATATATTCTTTCAGAATTAATTCCTAGTGTACAAGAAAAGATGAACAATCATGATAAGTGGATGGTTGCAGGGGCAAGTCTAGGTGCAACGCATGCCGCTAATTTAATTTTCCGTTTCCCAAATCAATTCGATGCCTTATTAGCCTTATCTGGCATTTATGATACAGAAATATTCTATGGAGATTATCATGATGAAAATACGTACCATAATAATCCATGTGCCTACATGAAAAATATGGCTTTAGATCATCCCTATATGGAATTGTATAGACAATCCAAATTGATCTTTTGTGTAGGACAAGGCAATTGGGAACAAGAATGCGTTGAATCATTAAGACAAATCAGCACCATTCTATATGATCAACAAATCAAGGCTTGGTGTGATTTCTGGGGTTATGATGTCTATCATGATTGGCCTTGGTGGAAGATACAGCTACAGTATTTTATGGGACAAATATTTAAGAAAGTATGACTAATATTAAAAACGAGTTGATTTCACATTCGAATTTGTATGTGTGGACACAAATCAACTTTGCGTATCATCCTAATAAAATTGAAGGCTCTAAATTGTCAAAGGATCAAACAATAAGAATATTTGAAACGAACGATTTAACAATGGATTCAGATGATGCACTCGAAACACAAAATCATTTTCGGTTGTTTGATTATATGTTAAAAACAGTGAATGAACCATTATCAAAAGAAATGATGATTCAGATGAATATGATTTTGAAAGAAATTATTTGATTGACACTCTTTTAACGCAACAAGATATTTATGCTTCTGTTTGTGAACAATTAGATTTTTAAAGGAGTAGCGTGAACTACTCTTTTTGTGATAGTTGACCTTATGTTCTAGCCACTTATTTGATTTAAAACGAGCTAAGAAAATAAATGAGCGTACTGTTCAATCAGATCCCATACCAATCCATACAGCTAATGGGCCCATATGGAATTGATGGACTAAAAAGATTGTGACTACAACTCTGCAGATCCACATAGATAGAGTGGATGTGATCATACTAAATTTGACATCACCAGCAGCTCTTAGGCCATAGCCTGGTAAGAATGAGGGTGTCCAGAATATCATTTTGTATGTGAAGACAATGCGTGTTAACCAAATGGCTAGTTTGGCACTTTCTGGCTCCATTCTAGCAAGACTAGTGATTTGTTGAATTGGAAACATGATTATTGCACAACATATAATGCAGGCTATCCATGCATATTTTGTGAGTAAGATTGTATAGTGTTTCGCTTGTTTGTATTCTTTAGCACCTACACATTTTCCTACGACAGTCATCATACCAAGTCCAATACCGATGCTTGCTTGACATGCAAAACTTTCTAGCATGGCCACCATGGCTTGGGCGGCAATGGCGGTTGATCCCATTGTGGATACAGTGGATTGAATGACGAGTTTTCCAAATTGAAACATACCATTTTCAATGCCGGTTGGAATACCTGTTTTTAATATTTTTGTGATTGTTTCAATTTCTGGTCGGATACTTAAATAGGAATCAATATATAAATCTTGTTTGGGCTGTTTTAAAAGGATCAGGATAATAAGGGCACTGATGATTCTTGATAGTAATGTAGATAGGGCAGCTCCGGCTACGCCTAAGCTTAGGGTAAAGATGGAGAATACATTTCCTATAATGTTTAATGTGAGTACCCATCTAACGACCCATGCACTAAATAGACATCGATATTGTCAATATAACAGGTACTATATCCTTGTACAAAGGATGGTGCTCGTTATGTATTA
>OLNT01000490.1_pt1 | contig 25661 bp, 15 predicted proteins | sample 1672641 | NCBI WGS metagenome assembly OLNT01 (sample SAMEA3136708, study PRJEB25190) | human gut metagenome
AAATGTGCGTTATTATCTCAATTTATTGTATCTCAATTTTTTATTATCCGACTAAAGATACTATACTATAATCAGGATGCTCTATCAAGCAGGTAGCAGACACAATTCATCCCCCACCTTAGAGGTCGGAGTCTTCTTGCTGTAAGAGGATAAAATATATCTGACTTTATTTTATACATATAGATATACCATTATTTTACTATATAGTCAATATTTTTTCGAACATATTTTTGTTTTCAAAAAAAGCATTCAGCTATATACAAAAACAAACACTTTTATCTCGGTAATTGAACTACCGAGAATTCTCGCTTAGTTTTCTAAAGGATTATAAACATCTTTAATAATTTATTCTTTACTATTATGTTCTATCTTTTACATTCCATAATGTATCTATTAATTCTAAAATCAAGCATACGTCCCTTTGTGACCTGCTTTCCATTTACATTCCATAATGTATCTATTAATTCTGCGGACACCATCGCTTATATTTTAGGGGAAGAACATTTACATTCCATAATGTATCTATTAATTCTATAAAAGTATCGCAGAATTTGCGAAAGCAGAATGATTTACATTCCATAATGTATCTATTAATTCCTTTTTCCCTCCTGTCTCATATATTCCTCTTTCGTATTTACATTCCATAATGTATCTATTAATTCATATTTCAAACAGTGCCGTCAAGGTGCATCAGATTTATTTACATTCCATAATGTATCTATTAATTCTGTTTGTTCTCAATGTTCCACATTTCTGCAATCTCATTTACATTCCATAATGTATCTATTAATTCTAGATGGTGGCACTATGATGTTGATAAATCTGGCAATATTTACATTCCATAATGTATCTATTAATTCTTAGTAACTTCCAGAACAGAAGCGTTCACAGGAAAATTTACATTCCATAATGTATCTATTAATTCGAAACAGCGCAGAAGAAGTGCAAGAAGCTGTTGATTATCATTTACATTCCATAATGTATCTATTAATTCTAAAATAAAATTTCGTAGAAACACATAATCGTATATTTACATTCCATAATGTATCTATTAATTCCGAGTCCGAGTTAGACCGATATCTTAAAGCTATAGGGATTTACATTCCATAATGTATCTATTAATTCATAACAGAAATGTCGGGCATTGCTTCGGTGACCGCATTTACATTCCATAATGTATCTATTAATTCATAAAAGTGTCATTTATTTGGAATGATGATTTTTGTATTTACATTCCATAATGTATCTATTAATTCCCGTTGTTCCTTTCAGTGTTTCTCCTTTTTCATTCATTTACATTCCATAATGTATCTATTAATTCTGTGGATGCTCTGTCTAAGTTCTCCGGTGTCTTCAATTTACATTCCATAATGTATCTATTAATTCAGGATGAAAGCCCTGCAATGGCTGTCAGATCATAATTTACATTCCATAATGTATCTATTAATTCAAGTCCTCAATATCAAAGGGGACTACCGAATACAACATATTTACATTCCATAATGTATCTATTAATTCCACCGCCCGGCTGTGCAAAAAACTGTAATCTCATATTTACATTCCATAATGTATCTATTAATTCCTGATTGTTAGCGCTACCTCAAATTAGCAAGCACTAATTTACATTCCATAATGTATCTATTAATTCCCGTTCAAGTTGTGATCGATACCGCTCCCGTTAATAATTTACATTCCATAATGTATCTATTAATTCTGGAGTTACATACAAATCCGGACGGAACAACATGGAATTTACATTCCATAATGTATCTATTAATTCTAAATAACCAGTTAGCGAGGGTTTCCGCCTCGCTAACGTATTTACATTCCATAATGTATCTATTAATTCATGATAACAAACTGTTAAAGATGGCGCAAAGCATTTTATTTACATTCCATAATGTATCTATTAATTCCCATGTGTGCGGATGAATGCTGATTTAAAATTGTACATTTACATTCCATAATGTATCTATTAATTCTCTTCCTGACTGTCCCATTCCATTCATGGACTTTCATTTACATTCCATAATGTATCTATTAATTCCGTTTACTTTTAACCCATCCGCAATCAAATAATCCTCATTTACATTCCATAATGTATCTATTAATTCTCAACTTCAAGAGCTTCAATCTTCTCCAGAATATTAACATTTACATTCCATAATGTATCTATTAATTCCACTCTGTATTTCTCATCAAGGCTTGTGACTTGCATATTTACATTCCATAATGTATCTATTAATTCCCATTTGCTCGGTAAGATTTCGCTTTCCATTTTCTAATTTACATTCCATAATGTATCTATTAATTCTCAGCCTGTTTACGTCAATGCCGCCTGTCATAAATATTTACATTCCATAATGTATCTATTAATTCCCGTCCTCCAACTACCATTATATCATCTATAGTCTTTCTTCTTTTTCTGTCGACCTCTTTCTATTCTCCTCATCTTATATCCATATTTTTATTATAGTTTTGCTCTCAGCCCATATTTATCGCATTGTCGACCTCCCTATATTTTTGCATTATTATCGGTCGACAATTTATATCTCCTTTATTTGTGTCAAAATCTCATCTATAACTATACTTTACCATTCACTAAGATTGTACTTGCATTATATCACCTTTCTTTGAATTCTAAAACACTAGAGCGTGTTTGAAAAAGGCTCTAATCTAATAGGATAAATATTTTTCTTTTCACATCAATATTAATTATAATCTTAAGTATATTGTCAACACAATTATTTTTCTTTATAATATGTATTTATAGTAATAACATATTGGAATGTAAAGATTAGTTTAGTTTTGAAACTTTCTTTTAACCGCTACATTTTGGATGTTCCTAATCTATACATTCCACTTGTTATTACAGAATGCTATCTACTTCAACAATTCCGATATATTAATCTCCAGTCCTTCATAAATCCCACTTTGAATCGTCTGAGTAAATAGGATTATCATCGGTACTTCATCCTGCTCGTAATAGTAAATCATTGTTCGCTCCTTTTCAGGATCAACAATCCAATATTCTCTTACACCGGCATCCGAATATAATGCATTCTTTGTTGTATAATCCATCTTCCTGCTAGACTTTGAAACAACTTCGATTACAAAATCCGGGGTGCCTACACAGCCCCTGTCATTTAATTTATCTTTATCACAAATGACACTGATATCTGGCTCCACATATATTTTTTCATCTTTATTTAAAAAAACCGCAAATGGTGATGGATATACCTCACATTCCCAATTATTTTTCTCAATATAGCTTTTGACGGTGTTCCGCAATCTTTGAAAACTATGTTCTTCATTTCTTTGTGCTTTTAACGTTTAGAAACCCCCACAATTCCCGCCTGATTTCCTAAATAAATGCCCCAATGATTCTAGAGCGTGTTTAAAAAATTCTCTGGCAAAATCCTATTTCCCAGCAATATCCTTCACAACTTCCCCTGCGATAATAAGCCCTGCCACAGATGGTACAAAAGCTACGCTTCCCGGAATATCGCGTCGTTCCGTACATTTATGCTCCGCTCCCGGAGGGCAGATACAATTTGTTCTGCAGCTTATGGACATATCTTCGATTGGACGTGTTGGCTTTTCTTCGGAGTAAACAACTTTCAGTTTTTTTACACCTCGCTTTTTCAGTTCGCGACGCATTACTTTTGCAAGTGGACACATTTTGGTTTTGTAAATGTCGGCTACTTGGAAGGCTGCCGGATCAAGTTTGTTGCCAGCTCCCATGCTACTGATTACCTGAGTTCCGTACTTTTGCGCCTGCATAATAATCTCGATTTTTGCGGTAACAGTATCGACTGCATCGACAACATAATCATATTCATCAAATGGAAAATCATCTGCATTTTCTGGAAGGAAAAAGCATTGGTGGACATTGACCTGTGCATCAGGATTAATGTCTAAAATACGCTCCTTCATTACTTCTACTTTGTATTTGCCAACTGTTTTTCTTGTGGCAATAATCTGACGATTTAAGTTTGTAAGACACACTTTGTCATCATCAATAAGGTCAAATGTACCGACTCCGCTTCGCGCTAATGCCTCGCAGACATAACCACCAACTCCGCCGACTCCAAAAACTGCCACACGGGAATTTTTTAATTTATCCATTGCTTCTTCCCCCAGTAAAAGCTGGGTTCTTGAAAATTGATTTAACATATATTTCTTCCTTTTCTGTGTTATTTTTAAAGATTTGCAAAATCAAGAAACAGCATATGCATCTTCTCTTCGCTGTCTACAAATTCATACTCATGTTTTGTACCCGTATAAATAAGCTTCCCATCTTCATAGGCAAGTAACTGATTCATTGGGACGTTCTTCCATTTATCACGGTCGAGAGGACGAGTTGCCATAACGATTGCTTTGTCTTTACGGCAACGGTACAGGCTGTCTTTATAATTAGTATGAACGTACATAATCTCTCCGTCAAAAATAAGCAGATTCAGCTTATTCTCTGGCGCGATTTCCAGGATAATACGATTAAGAAGCGCAAAACGTTCTTCTTTTGTCAGTGCCGCTCCCTTTTCATCCTGCGCTGCATTTACCTGATCAATAATATAGCACAAAATGCGTTCGCTGTCCGTATCTCCGTCTTCTGCCGCTACAAATGGCTCAAGTACTTCACTTTCAAATATTGTTCCATTATGCGCTAACGTCCAGGTGCGGTCATAATTATCACGCATAACAAACGGATGTGTATTTTCATAGTCCATTGTTCCCCTGGTCGCAAGACGGATATGTGCAATCATCTTGTCTGTCTCTATTTTAGCACGAAGTCTCTGCTTTAAATAATTGCTTGTCACAGCAGACTGTGGCTGCTTTTCTAAAGAAACAGCATTGCCGTAAAAAAATGCCATACCCCAACCGTGGGGATGTTCTGTTCCATCCGAAAAAAATTCTCTTAATAACTCATTTAACGGTATCTTTTTTGCAGAATCTACTCCAAACAATTCACACATTGATGTTCTTCTCTCCTCATATATTGTATTATGACCATTTTGAGCTATTTTGATTTTCTTTCGCAAGTATCTGATTATAAAATCTCTGAGATTCCAGTCATATCTAAATATCTCTAAACAGTCATATTTTGTTTTTGTCTCGCTAATACAAGTCCTTTTTCTACATAGTTTTCCTGATATTGTTTTCGAACCTGCCATGCATATCTCTTCTCTGGATCAACAAATTTCTCATATTCAAAATCTAAGATTTGTTGAACATCGTCCATTTTCAGGCCTTGATAAAACTCTTTCATCCATCCGATAACTTTTAATGCCTCATGTACGATAGACCGCGCTCTTTTTTCCGTACGGGCAATTTTTACTGTCTTTAAATCATAATGGGCCGCATTTTTAAAATTCTGTACAGCATTTACCTGATCCTTTTTGGAAACATACCAGGATGGCATCGTTGCGAGCCACACCATTAAAAGCTGTGCAAACTTCACATCTCTCGCATCAATTCCAGCTCCTGTGAGAGGATTTAAATCAAACATACGAAGTTCGATATGATTGATTCCATTCTTCCTCAAAGATATAAGATTATTTTCTCCTGCAGGTTTTAAACGAATAGGATAATAGAGTTCTGACGGTGCTTTTAGTAAGCCATTTTTAACATACTTTTCAATAGAATTCACGTAAGAATCAATATCGCTATAATCAAATGTCGGTGGAAATTCATTCCAGTAACCAAGTTCACTGCATCTTACAGAACTTAAGCCTGTAAAAACACTTTTCCCATAGACACCTTTTTCCATAAAAGAACTGTCTACAATCGGACTGGCCGCCGTAACTGCCACTAAAATCCAGCCATATACAGCCATTTTCTGCGCCAGCTCCAAATACAATTTATTCTTATATTTCATAAAATCCGGCTCAGACTGCAAAGCAAAATCTGCTCTTAACAAATCTTCTGAAAAAGAAAAATTTACATGGCTTCCCGAAAATGTCATCTTATAACGTCCGTATTTATCGGAAAGATATTCACGATACGCTGTTTTATGTGCATCTTTCCCATCAAACTGTGCAATCGGCACATCTTTCTCCCCGCCAATATATGGAGGATTGGAAAATGGCCACAGCAATTCTGGCTCTGGAAGTGTCTTTAACTTTTCCTGAATTCTTCTGGTATGTCCTTCTAATTCTTTAATTGCCGCCTCGATACTTTCATTTACTCCTGTATTAATTTCGGTCTGGTTTTCACTGAAGTCTCTGACGATATGTGCATCTCCCGGAAAAGGATGCGCAGTCTGTGAAAGCATACCATCTCCTACAACACGCAGACTTTCCATCTCGATTCCAAACGCACCATCTAATAAATGTTCTCTTATATACTCATTTTCAATATGTAGCATTACATTCCTCCATACTCTTCGATGTAATCCTCCAGTGTTTTTCCGTTCTCCATTCCTTCTGCCATCTGTCTGCCTGGACTTAAAAGTTTCTCCGCCCTTCCATATAAAGGCCTGAGGAAATGTTCTTCTCAACTCAGATGCATTATATCCATTATGATAGATGGAAGTATCTTTCTCTAAAAATTCCGAAAGCTCTCCGATATTTTCCATAAGGCCAGCATGCAATGCTCCCGATGCCATAATTTCACCTACCGGCTGCTCACATACACTTCGAAACTCTACTGTCCCACGGAAAGTCAGATCTTCAAATTTAAATGACCGTAAAGATTGCAAATCGGAAATCTCCGGATGGAATGTGATTTCACGATATCTATTTCCATCGAAGTATTCCCCTTTTATCCGATCAGAGGAAAAATATTTACTAAGAACCACTGGTGGAAAATTGATATATTTTCCTTCTCTTTCTACACAGTATAAGCTCATGCTTTTTATGTACCGAACAATTTCATCTGTTGTATCAAATACAACATTATACATATCAACATTATGGCGATTCAAGCCATGAAGACTGTTTCTCCAAAAGTTATCCCTGCTACATAAAATCTCCGCATTCTCTCCCCATAAAGAGTTCGCTAAAATCAATGCCTTAAACGGCTCTAACTTTGTAAATGTATTCAGCATTGGAACTACCTGCTCTTCTTCTACATCAAGCTGAATCTGACTTGCATACGAAAACAGTCCAAAATTCGGATAAGAATGAAATGGAATACTGTTGCCATACTTTTTATAAGAAGAGAGGTGATGAAATAACATACGATACCGCTCACTTACTACCGGTACATTCTGATTCACTGCATAACGGGGATTAATACCCATGCCAGTCAGCATATGCCCCTCTTTACGCAGTTCCTTCTGTATATAAGTATAATACTGACAAAATCTTTTGTACAGCACATTCATATCTTCTTCTTTCCCAAAAGAAAATTCTAACGTATTATAACTGCAATCATAAGACAGACCATCTCCTGTCTTGTCATCAACCGCCAGATAAATATGTTCATTATCATCTCTGCTCACATTTAAAAAAGAAAATGTATCAATAAATCGATCTGTTACCTGATAAATCACTTCAAAATTGACAGGTTCATTCTTCTCATTCACAATCGGCAGCTCAAACTCCAAACCAGCTAGATGGGTTCTCTTTCTTCTTGTTGGCACAATATAGCGATTATAAATTGCCTCCTCTAATACAGAACGTTCCATCGACTGCCTCCTTTCTATAGCATATGTTTAAAAGTACGTTAACCTCTAAAATTTACATATTTTCTTTTATACCACAGATTTCATACTTTTTCCATAGAAATTATATAATTATTTAATTCATCTTCTCCATCCATAGCACAGAAGCCATTGCCCTCAATAAGGCATATTTGTGGTCTCGGAGCAAGTGTTGGATGTGAGCGCATAAGCGAACATTCAACACGCCGCGACTAAAATCACAAATATGCCTTATTGAGGGCAATGGCTTCGTCTGTTGGTTTTCTTAATGAATTAAATAGTAAATTAATTATGTCTTACTATTAATTCTGCTGTTGGCTCATCAATATAGAGACTGTCTACCAGTCCTCCTTGAAGTGCCGCTGTTATAATCTTCTCTTTTTCTTTTCCCACGGCAACAACTAACTTATTTGGAATCTTTTTAATCGTTTCAAGGGAAGCCCCTACAACACGGGCATCTATTTTTTTATCAAATAGTTCCCCGTTTTGTTTTATAAAGTGGGAACAGCAGTCTCCTACTGCTCCTCTTCTGCTGAAGTCTTTATAATCATTTTCATCAATAAGTCCCATTTCATATACAATGGACGGACGTTCTAAGTTACCTACGGAATAAATTGCTGTCTGGCACACTTCCGCCATTTCAAGGATTTCATGAATCTGTGGATCTTTTTTCAAAGCTTCAACAATCGAAGATTCCGCCACCATTGCCGGCGCTGGAATCTGATAACCTGTTCCTCCAACACTGTCTACAAACCTTTTCAACACATCCAAAGCACCCGATTCGAAAATTGCTCTGGAAAATCCTCCAGTTAACTGAATCACAGATACCCCGCTTCTCTTAATCTTTGGAAGCTGCTGGGCTAATACTGCAAGTGCATGTCCCCATGTTACTCCAATGACACTATCATTTTTTATATAACGTGGGAGGTCTTCTGCTAATGCCGCACAGACATCCTGCATTAATATCTGCGAATTACCTACCAAATCTGGCACAATAATCGCCCTTTTAATCGGAAATCTGGCAATCAGTTCATTCTCCAGATTCCCATTTGCCAAAACAGAATCTTTAATTCGAACTTCTATAATCCCCATGTCCATCGCATTCTTTAAAATACGGCTTACAGAAGACTTGCTAATTCCCTCTCGTGCCGCAATTTCTAACTGGTTATAATGTAACTCATAATATAGCTTGGCAATTCGAATTGCCTGATTCATCTTCGCTGCATCCATCTTCTCTCTTCCTCCAAGCTTCTTCTCCAAATGTTGCTTTAAATTCTACTTATAATCTTAATTTAAGATTATAATTTCTCCACACAAAGAAGTCAAGGTGAGCTGATTTGATTCAGTATATCAAACAGACGAAAGTTTGGAAGGCAATAGTTTACATCTGTGACTTTAGTCGCGGCGGTTTGAATGTTCGCGGGCACGCTTACATTCAAACCTTGCTCCCAGGCCACAGATGTAAACTATTGCCTTCCAAGCTTTCTGTCTTTGCTTGCCGTAGGAATCAAATCAGATATGAATGGGATTTAAGGAATAATTAATGCTCCCTGAAAATTTTAACCTCATAATAAATTTACAAATCCCTCAATTTGAAATTCTACTAAATTTTATTCCTAATCCTTGCCAATATGACACAACAGCAGCCACAGTCAGAACTATATAATCAAAATAATCCATATCTGTGGCCTCGGAGCAAGTGTTGGATACGAGCATATAAGCGAGTATTCAACACGCTGCGACTAAAGTCACATATATGGATTATTTTGTTCGTCTGTTTCTATACTTGCCTGTCTAGCGAATTAAATTTCCGAATTCTTCTTTGAGGCGAAGTAAGCCCGGAGTGAATTTACTACGATGATCACTCCAAGTATCATCAGTAAAATAGCGATAATCAGCTGTAAGCCTTCTACTAAAAATGTTGCGGAACCAGCAGAAAATGCCTGTACGAGAGAAATGGTTCTCTCTACTAATGCGGTTCCTGTTACACAAAGCATGATAATCAGTGGTGGGAAAAGCATTTTGTTGCTTCGTCCGGTTACTTTTAAGAATACGCAAAGTGTTACTAATACTAAAGCAGATAAGAGCTGGTTTGCGGAACCAAATAATGGCCAGATATTTGCATAACCAATTCTTGTTAATACAAAGGCTGCTGCTAAGGTGATGATTGTTGAGAAGTATGTATTACATAAAACTTTTCTCCATCCTTCTGCGTGTTCCATATCATCAACACTGAACAATTCCTGAAAGCTCATTCGGCCAATTCGCGCTACGGCATCCAAACTTGTAAGTGCAAGCGCGGATACGCACATTGTCATGAAGCACTGTGCTACATATACTGGAATTCCAAACATTTCAAAGAATCCAGCTACACCGCTTGAGAATACCTGGAATGGTGTTCCATCTGCTGGTGTTCCGTTAGCGGACGCTGCCGCTCCTGCTACACATAAAGCGATAACTGCAAGTAAACTTTCTAATACCATTGCGCCGTAACCAACTTTTAACATATCTTTTTCATTGGATACCGTCTTTGAAGATGTTCCGGAAGATACTAAACTGTGGAAACCAGAAACTGCTCCACAAGCAACGGTTACGAATAAAATAGGGAATAAATCACCAAGCTGATCATTATGGAAGCCTGTAAATACAGGAAGATTCATTGTAGGATGCGCTACTAATAATCCAACAACAGCTCCTGCGATCATTCCAATAAACATATAGGTTGTCATCGCATCACGAGGCTGTTTTAATAACCACATTGGAAGTACTGCCGCAAAGAAAATATATACAAATGTAATATATGTCCAGCCGTCCTTTCCTAATGTAATTGGCATTGTCATACCAATAGCAAGTGCTGCTACAGTACAGATTAATCCAACAACCGTTTCCTTCCATCCTGTCAGATGCAGATGTTTATGAAGTAAACCAAAAATCATTGCAAATGCGATAAATAAAAGGGAAATTGTTCCTGCTGCTCCATTTGTTTTTGCTGCATCGGAAAGTGCAATCACACCATTGGCATCTACCGTATAAGCATTAAATGTACCTGCTACCATATCAGCGAAAGCTGCGATAACAATTAAAGTAAACAGCCAGCAGAAAATAAGAAATAACTTTCTTCCAAGTTTACCGATGTATTTTTCGATCAGAAGTCCCATGGACTTACCATCATTTTTTACACTGGCATATAATGCTCCAAAATCGGTAACTGCTCCAAAGAAAATACCTCCAATTAATACCCACAAAAGTACTGGAAGCCATCCAAATACTGCCGCCTGAATTGCTCCTGTTACAGGGCCTGCTCCAGCAATAGATGAAAACTGATGGCTAAATACTGTCCAACCGTCAGTTGGAACATAATCCTGTCCATCTTCAAACTTATGAGCTGGTGTCTCTGCTTTTGGGTCAATTCCCCATTTTTTAGAAAGCCACCGTCCATAAAATGCATATGCAGCTGTCAATAAAACAGCAGCAATTAAAACAATGACTAATGTATTCATTTTTGTCCTCTCCTTTCATGTATACAAGCCATTTCTTGTATACATGAAGTTTTATAATCCTTTTCCTTCATTTTGTCAATGTTTTTTGCGCTTTTTCTTGCATTTTTATAGGAACAAATAAATTTTAAATTCAATTCACTTCATTTCTGGATTTTCACGCAAGAAGTTCTGAACTTTTTTAAGTAAAAGATACTAGTGTACCATCCATCTAATTTCTAAAGTGTTGTTAGATCTTGTTTTTTCAATTTAATTCGCGCATCTTTTGTCGTGAACTGTAAAATGATTATCCATAAACTATTATTACTGAACGGATGAATACTAGAGCGTGTTTGAAAAATGCTCTATGGCTTCTTTTAGGAAGTCAGGCAGGAATCCTCTGTAATTCAATCGCCGATTATTTCACAAAACAAGTTTCCCATATTTAGCTGAACTATATAAAAATTTTTCAAACACACTCTAAGAAACAAATCCCGTCATTATTCCAACTTTCTTCCGCACCCATTCCATAAAATGTGCGAACTCGCTCTTTCTCACAAAAATCTCGGCATAACAATTCAATATTTCCGAAACCATCTGCCGCATATATGCCATATCATTCTCATAACACATTTTCTGTGAAAGGTATCTGTCATGTAATTCCTGAAGTCTCTCCTCCACTTCCGCAGCAGAATCAAGCTTTTTACACATCGGAAGGGACATCTGCTCTAAAGCTCCCTCCCTCATCCACCTTGTCATTTTTTTCTCGTAAGCATAATGTTCTGGAATTGTTCCCTCAAAAATCGTATTATGCGGATAGGTAAAATAATCTTCCACATAATGAAGAATCCATCCAAGTTTTAAATAAGAAAAGCTTCCGCCTCTTCCTTTTGCCTCTAACGCTTCCATCTGTTTTGTAATCTGTTCGAACGTTGCTTCCCATGTATGACCCTCCAGATAAGTATACACCAGCAGATCTGGCAGAATACTTCCAAACAATAATGCTGCTTTATGTGCTCTGTGTATATTTCCCGATAATGACTTTGTCATAACTAAATGTCCAATTTTATCCATTCATTTCTCCCCATTCACTTTCAACCTGGTATCATTTCTACATTTAAAATTAAATTCCATTCACTACCTCTCAAAACACAGTATACCATAATTATAAAAAATGGCTACAACCAAAATATGTTATTTTACTATTTAATTCATTAAGCGAACTACAGACGAAGCCATTGCCCCCAATAAGGCATATTTGTGATTTTAGTCGCTGCGGTTTGAATGTTCGCTTACCCGCTCGCATCCAAACCTTGCTCCGAGACCACAAATATGCCTTATTGGGGGCAATGGCTTCTGTGCTGTGGCTGGAGAAGGTGAATTAAACAGGGGGAGGGGATTTGGGGACAGAAGCTGATGTCTTCTACTTACTCGAGAAGGACTGGGAATAGAGAGTATAATTTAGCTTTTTAACGATTGTCACAGCAATATTTCAATAATTTCAGAACAAGAAACAGGCTTCTGCCCTCTCCCCCAAATCTCCACAACTACTATTTAATTCAAACAAAATCCAGCCAAAGACAGCCCGAGAAGAGAACCGATACCCTATATTTGTGGCCTCGGAGCAAGGTTTAGATGTGAGCGCATAAAGCGAGCATTTAAACCGCAGCGACTAAAGTCACAAATATAGGATATCGTATCTCTTCTCGGGCGTCTGTTCTTAATGAATTAAATAGCAACATCTTATTGTTAACTTTAGTTTTTATTATGGTTGACAATATCTTTTTACCATGTTACAGTAACAAATAAGAGAATTTTAGAAATAAAATGCAATAAGAATTATCGTGCTTTCATTTTGGAAGCTATTTTGTGAGGTTAAGAAAGGATTCATTATGAGTGAAGCAGTAACTATTGACACAATTAAAAATATATTAACAAAAAATGTAAATAAAGAATATTCTCTTTCACGCGAGGAGGCCATCGCTATTATGAATCTTCCAGAAGACGATATGCCTCTTCTTATGGAAATGGCCGGAAGTCTTCGTAAAAAATATAAAGGCAATCATGTGAGTATTCATCTTCTTACAAACGCCCGCAGTGGAAACTGTTCTCAAAATTGTGCTTATTGTGCCCAGTCTTGCCGTTCAAAAGCAGAAATTGAAAAATATAAATGGGTAAATGATGAAAAGTTATACAGTGATAATGCATTTGTACATGATAACCATCTTTCCAGACACTGTATTGGTCTTAGCGGAATGAAGTTTACCGATGAAGAAATAGAAGAGCTGGCTGAAAAAATTCGTATTATGAAAGCACAGGGAACACATCTTTGCTGTTCCATCGGTTTTCTTACTGAAAAACAGGCATTAATGTTAAAAGAAGCCGGTCTTGACCGAATTAATCATAATCTAAACAGCAGCCGTTCCTACTATCATAATATATGTACCACTCATACTTATGAACAGCGTGTAAATAATATTCATATGTTACAAAGACTTGGTTTTGAAATTTGTAGCGGCGGTATTATCGGTATGGGTGAAAGTAAGGAAGATATTGTAGATATGCTCCTCGATCTTCGTGAAATTCAGCCCGAGGCTCTGCCAATCAACTTCCTTCTCCCAATTCCAGGGACTCCTTTAGAAAATGCAGATACTTCTGTTCTCACACCATCTTACTGTATGAAAGTACTGTGCCTTGCCAGATTAATGGTTCCACAATCCGATATCCGATGTGCTGCCGGAAGAGAAGTTTACTTTAAAGGACGTGAAAAAGAACTTCTCAGTATCGTAGACTCTATCTTTGCCTCCGGTTATCTCACGGCAGATGGACAGGGAATCTCTGATACGATAAAAACAATTACTGATGCAGGATTTACATACGAAATAGAATCTGATTAATTCTGATTTGCTGCAGGCCAAATAGACGCCCACAGGGAATAAAATATCCTATATTTATCTCCCTGAGTTCGTCTACCTTGCCTGCGGCAAATCAGGATTCAAATATTTTTTCAGATATTTTCCAGTATAAGATTCTTCTACCGCAGCAACTTCTTCCGGTGTTCCGCAAGTCACCATCGTGCCGCCGCCTTCGCCACCTTCTGGTCCCATATCAATGATATAATCGGCTGTTTTGATGACTTCAAGGTTATGCTCAATGACTACAACTGTATTGCCACCTTCCGTTAACCGCTGCAAAATATCAACCAGTTTATGAACATCGGCGAAGTGTAGTCCCGTTGTGGGCTCGTCCAAAACATATATTGTCTTTCCGGTACTCTGGCGGCTTAATTCTGTGGCAAGTTTTACTCGCTGTGCCTCTCCACCGGAAAGAGTTGTCGATGGCTGTCCTAACTTGATATAGGAAAGTCCCACATCTCGAAGTGTCTCTATCTTTCTTCGGATCGATGGCACACTCTCAAAGAATTCACATGCTTCATCGACATTCATATCTAACACTTCAAATATGTTTTTGCCTTTGTATTTTACTTCCAATGTCTCTCTGTTGTAACGCTTTCCATGACAGACTTCACATGGTACATATACATCAGGAAGAAACTGCATTTCTATCTTTAAAATACCATCACCGGCACAGGCTTCACAGCGGCCGCCCTTTTTATTGAAACTGAAACGTCCTTTGTCATATCCTCTTGCTTTGGCATCTTTTGTCATAGCGAACAATTCGCGGATATGGTCAAATACTCCTGTATAAGTGGCTGGATTAGAACGTGGAGTACGTCCAATCGGAGACTGGTCAATGTTGATTATCTTATCTAACTGTTCTGTTCCTTCAATATCTTTATGTTTTCCTGGTTTAATTCTTGCACGGTTTAATACGCAGGCAAGCTTCTTATAAAGTATCTCATTAACAAGGGAGCTTTTCCCTGAACCGGAAACTCCTGTTACACAGGTAAATACGCCGATTGGAAACTTTACGCTGATATTCTTTAAGTTATTCTCCGAGGCTCCTTTTACTGTCAGATAACCCTGCGGCTTTCTCCGAACTTCTGGAACAGGGATTTTCATTTTCCCGCTAAGGTATGCTCCTGTAATGGAATCTGGATTCGCCATCAGTTCTTCTGCTGTTCCAACTGCAACAACTTTCCCACCGTTTTCGCCTGCCATTGGTCCAATATCCACAATGCAGTCTGCCTCTCGCATCGTATCTTCATCATGCTCAACGACAATAAGTGAATTGTCTAAATCTCTCAGACGTTTTAATGCAGAAATGAGTTTGTCATTATCTCTCTGATGCAGACCAATACTCGGTTCATCAAGAATGTATGCCACTCCAACAAGTCCAGAACCAATCTGCGTTGCAAGACGAATTCGCTGTGCTTCTCCACCAGAAAGCGTTCCTGTTGGCTGTGAAAGACTTAAATAGTCAAGACCAACATCATTTAAAAAGCCGATTCTTCCACGAATCTCTCTTAACACCTGCTTACCGATAAGCTGCTGTCTTTCTGTAAGTTCAATTTCATTAAAATAGGAAATTAATCGCTTTACGGAGAGACAGGTCAATTCGGAAATATTGTACTGACCTACTGTTACTGCCAGAGATTCAGGCTTTAATCGCTGACCGTGACAGCTATCACATGGAGTTACTGTCATAAAGTTTTCATATTCTGCTCTCTGACGTTCAGAATGATTCTCGCGATAACGACGCTGTACATTACGAATCAGGCCTTCAAAAGTAACGTCATAGACACCCTCTCCACGCTTTCCTTTATAGTATACTTTTACCTCATGTCCATTCGTTCCATGAATAATAATATCCTGGACTTCCGGACTTAAATCACAAAATGGCGTACTCAAATCAAAATCATACTCTCTTGCCAATGCATCAAGAACTGCTCTCGTATAACTCTTTGGATCTGTGCAAGACTGCCACCCCAATACAGTAATCGCCCCATCTGCAATACTCATTTTTTTATCTGGAATCATCAGGTCAACATCAAACTCCATCTTAAATCCAAGTCCGTGACAGACTGGACAGGCTCCAAACGGATTATTGAAAGAAAAGCTTCGTGGCTCAATCTCATCAATGCTGATACCACAATCCGGGCAGGAAAAACTCTGGCTAAAATTCATCGGTTCCCCACCAACAACATCTACTAACAAAAGTCCCCCTGTAAGCTTCATTACGGTCTCAATCGAATCTGTAAGACGGTTTTCAATACCTTCCTTTATCATCAGACGGTCTACAATAATCTCAATATTGTGCTTTTTATTTTTTTCTAACTTAATCTCTTCTGCAAGGTCATATAGATTCCCGTCAATGCGAACACGGACATAGCCACTCTTTTTTGCATCTTTTAATATTTTTACATGTTCTCCCTTTCTTCCTCTTACAATCGGTGCAAGAAGCTGAATTTTCGTCCGTTCTGGAAGCTTCATTAAAATATCTACAATCTGGTCTACTGTCTGCTTGGAAATTACTTTTCCACACTTTGGACAGTGAGGAATGCCAACTCTCGCATAAAGAAGCCGCAGATAATCATAGATTTCCGTTACTGTACCAACTGTAGAACGTGGATTGCGGTTCGTGGACTTCTGATCAATCGAAATGGCAGGAGAAAGACCCTGAATATCATCAACGTCCGGCTTTTCCATCTGTCCTAAGAACTGTCTTGCATACGAAGACAGTGACTCCATATATCTTCTCTGTCCTTCCGCATAAATCGTATCAAATGCCAGTGAGGACTTACCAGAACCTGAAAGTCCTGTCAGTACTACAAATTCATTTCTCGGTATATCTATATTAATATTTTTAAGGTTATGCTCACGCGCCCCTCGAATGCGAATGTATTCTTTCTTTTCGCTCATTATATTGTATCCTTTCTAATCGTCATAATCCCTCAAAGCAATCTTATACTTTTTCAGTTCATCTCTTAATTCTGCCGCTTCTTCAAAGTTCAGTTCTGCCGCTGCCTTATTCATCTTCTTTGTTAACTTAGCTATCATTTCCGTAAGTTCCTTACGGTTCATAGATTCCGTATCTTTCTTTAAGGAACCTCGGCTCTTCTCTGGTGCTTCTTCATTGGTAATAGAAATGACATCACGAATTGCCTTTTGAATAGTCTTTGGCGTAATGCCATGTTCTTCATTATATGCCATCTGAATTTCACGACGCCGCTTTGTTTCTGTGATGGCGGCACGCATGGAGTCTGTAATCGTATCTCCGTACATAATAACGTGTCCTTCTGCATTTCGTGCGGCACGTCCGATCGTCTGTACAAGAGAAGTTTCTGAACGTAAAAATCCTTCCTTATCCGCATCAAGAATAGCAATCAGCGTAACCTCTGGAATATCTAATCCCTCTCTTAAAAGGTTAATTCCAACAAGAACATCAAATACCCCCATTCGCAAATCTCTTACAATTTCAATTCTTTCTAATGTATCAATATCGGAATGAAGATATTTCACACGAATATCCAATTCTTTCATATAAGCAGTCAAATCTTCTGCCATCCGCTTCGTCAGGGTAGTTACCAGAACTTTATTCTTCTTTGCTACCTCTTTATTAATCTCACTAATCAAATCATCAATCTGTCCCTCTACTGGCCGAACATCAATCGGTGGGTCAAGAAGTCCTGTCGGACGGATAATCTGTTCTGCCCGGAGCATCTCATGCTCTCCCTCGTACACATTCGGAGTCGCAGATACAAAAAGCATCTGATCAATTCGCTCCTCAAATTCATCAAAATTAAGAGGACGGTTATCTAAAGCTGAAGGCAGTCGGAATCCGAAATCAACTAATGTCTGCTTTCTTGAACGGTCTCCTGCATACATTCCACGCACCTGCGGAATCGTAATATGCGACTCATCGACAATCATAAGAAAATCATCCCCAAAGAAATCAATCAGCGTATACGGAGCCTTCCCCGGCTCTAATCCCGTAAGATGTCTCGAATAATTCTCAATTCCAGAACAAAATCCTGTCTCTTTTAACATCTCTATATCAAAATTCGTTCGTTCTGAAATTCTCTGTGCCTCTAAAAGCTGATCGTTCTCCTTAAAATATTCCACTCTCTCGTCAAGTTCTTCCTTAATCGTCTTCACCGCACGCTCAATCTGTTCCTGCGGCACAACATAATGCGAAGCCGGAAAAATAATCGCAAAATTAAGACTTGCCTTAATCTCTCCCGTCAGCACATCGACCTGCATAATCCGATCAATCTCATCACCAAAAAATTCAATGTGAATCGCATCTTCAAAAGAAGAAACCGGCACAACTTCCAGCACATCTCCACGTACACGGAAACTGCCTCTCTTAAAATCAAGCTCATTACGCACATACTGGATATCAATCAGACGGCGCACAACCTCATCCCTGTCAATCTCCATTCCAGGGCGCAGCGAAATCATCATCTTCGCATAATCGTTCTTGCTACCAATGCCGTAAATACACGAAACCGATGACACAACAATGACATCCTTCCTTTCAATCAGCGCTGCTGTCGCACTGTGGCGCAGCTTATCTATCTCATCATTAATCGAAGAATCCTTCTCTATATAAGTATCCGTAGAAGGAACATATGCTTCCGGCTGATAATAATCATAATAAGACACAAAATATTCTACCGCATTATGTGGAAAAAATGCCTTAAACTCACTGTAAAGCTGCGCTGCCAGAGTCTTATTATGTGCCAGAATCAGCGTCGGCTTATTCAACTGTGCAATGACATTCGCCATCGTAAATGTCTTACCAGAACCAGTAACTCCAAGCAAAGTCTCAAACTGATTCCCTTCTTTAAATCCCTTTACCAGCTCCTCAATCGCCTGTGGCTGGTCTCCAGTCGGCGCGAAGTCCGACACTAATTCGAAATGGTCCATGAAGCAAATCCTCCCTCTTATCGTAGTATGTTTCCGATTATATCAAATATGCGAACAAATGTACAGACAAAATCCAAATATTTGTTCTGATTTAATTCATATAAGAAATAGACGCACCCGAAGAGAGAAGCCGCCCTATATCTGTGACTTTATCACTGTGGGCTGAGTGTTCGCTTGACGGCTCACATTCAGTCCTCGTTCTAAGACCACAGATATAGGGCGGCTTCTCTCTTCGGGTACTGTCTTGGGCTTGATTTTGTTTGAATCAAATTGCCTGGTGTAGGAATTTAAGAATATAAGTAGAGGTTTTCTACTTGCTTTAAAATTATTAATACTCAGTATAACTATATATTATTATCAGTGCTATCCATAAAATGTAGTTAAAAAATGGTAACCAATTCACTCATATACGGAAAGTATCTGCATACTGAAAACGCTATATCACGCTTTATTTACTTTTTCGTTTTCTTACTACAAGGAAGATAATCACAACGGCTGCAGCCACTCCAATAATAATCCATGTCAGGATTGGTGTAGTATCGCCAGTCTTACCACTCTTAGACTTCTTAGTATTATTATTAGGTGGTGTCTTTTCCTTTTCTGTTGAAGTAGTCTCCTCTTCACTAGAGGTTGTCTCTTCCTCCTCGTCACCTTTTTCTCTATTTGTAAGAGTAATCGTACCAGTTTGCTGTTCCATAGATAATTCTACATTGCCCTCACCACTGATCTTATAAGCAAAATTATCTGGATCAATCGTGTTACCATCTGCATCTGTCTCTTCTATGTAAACTTTCGTTGTACTGCCATCCTTCTCAACTCGAACAGGTACAGTCACCTTACCATTCTGCTGTAACTGTACTGTCTGAATAAGTTCATTCTCTACATTATCGTCTGAACCTGTCTGCTTGTAGACAGAAGCATAGAACGTATCATTTGTTGTTGTCTGCTGTCCATTCTGATCAAGCACCTTCTTCTCAATGGTCAGCTCTGCTACAACCAAGAAATCTTCAGGAATAATAGTAAATACGTTACTGATATTCATCTTTCCCTGTGGACGGCCCTGTAACTGCACTTTATTATCTGCAGAATCACCGGAGCCATCTCCAACTACACATTTATAGGTTCTATCCTGCTCTGTATGTGTCTCTCCCATAGCATATGGAACACCATTCTCATCTGTTTCAAACAGATAATAAGTACCGTCTGGAAGATTATCATACTTTATTGTCTCACTGTGGCTTCCATTAAAATCAATTGTCTTCAAATAATTCTTTCCATAAGGAATCGTTCCTTCGGCATCGCAGAACAGTCCAACATAATATCTTGCTCCTGGAACAGTCTCTCCATTCTCTTCCTCATAAGATTCCGGCGCCTGCAGATTATAAATCTTCCCTGTTTCCGGATCCATATAAACTAAAGCCTTTGTTACTTCTAAAGAACCTTGCTGATTACTTACTCCCTTGGTATAAGTCTCCACATCATAAATCCAGTTCTGTCCATCTTCCATATATGGAATCGCAACTAAAAATGGAGAAAACATTCCATAAGAAGCGCTGTCTTTTTCTTCGACAAGATACATTCCCTGCGCCAGATTGGTAAAACTAACTTTACCGTTACTATCTGTTTTCTTTGTTACTGCTGAAATACCAGAATTGTCAATGACAGTAGTAAGCTTCTTCGCCGCATTCAGGTTCTTATCACTTGTTGTAATGTCATTGACATCTACACCTGTAGATTCCAAAGAACTAACAATATCAAAAGAAATATTTACTTCATCATGACTGATAGATGCAACCTGATAAATGCTAACAGAAACGCCGGCCTTATTGGTAACGCTGTCTCCCTGCTTTACATCATCTAAATTAATTGTTATGCTGCCTTTCTTATCTTTGTTATAACTGTCTGCCGCTTTAATCTGGGTCGGCATTAATAATCCTACTGCCATCGCAGCTACAGCTAACAAGGTAAGAATATATTTGCTGTATTTGATTATTATAGATTTCATCAATTGTTCCTCCTTTTTCATGATCGGTTATGGATTTGTTTTATCACTTTCTCTTTTTACTGCCTGACTTCTTTTTATGTTTGCGTCTCTTTTGCCGCCTTCGCTGCCTGCTACGCACCAGACTGTAAATAATCAAAAGTACAAGAACTCCTGTCGAAATCAAGAAAGTCCTCTGCTTCAATAACCACCTCCATAACGTATTCTTCTGGGAGTTAGTACTTTCTGTCTTATATGGTACTCTTCTTGCATGAACTAACAAACGATGTGTATTAATTCCATATGGAGTACAAGTCACCAGTGTTACTCTGTCCTGCCCTTTTGCGATAGTCAGATGCTCCATTTCTTCCGGTTTCACTGTCTCCACATTAAACACCTTATACGCAAGGTTCTTTCCCAAAATATGAATATAAAATTCATCATTCTTTTCTAACTGATCTAAATTAGAAAAAAGTTCCGCACTCGGAAGTCCTCGATGCCCTGTTAATACAGCATGCGTATTCTTGCCTCCAACCGGTATGGAAGTGCCCTCAAGATGCCCTATTCCCTTTTCCAGTACTTCCTGCGATGTTCCATGATAAATGGGAAGATATAGCGAGATTTTTGGAATCTCCAAAGCCCCCATGACTCCGCTTTCTTCCATATCCAAAACATGATTATACGCACTGTCCGACTTCTTCTCTTCCTGTGAAAATGCATCAGAAAGCTGTGGATTCTCTCTTGCCAGCATCTCATTATACTTCTGCGCATCTTCCAGATATTTCTGAAGTTTCTCTTTGTTCATCGTATGGACTGCATGATCATAAGAGTCGATTACCTTTCCCTCACGAATCTGATTATAAAGCGTCCCAAGTACCGGATAATTCAACGTCGCATATCCTGCCACAAAAAGCAGTGTGATCAGTATTCCTAATATCTTACTTTTCATTTCGCCTAACCTGTTTTTTCCTTGCTTTTTTCTTTTTTGGTCTTATACGATAATAATACCATAATAAAATTATTAAGACAACTGCAAGAACGCCTACAAGTGCATACGCTTTCCACGTATTATTGGTTTTGCTTTCAGATTTATCTTTTTTCTTTGCTTCCCTGTACGGAATCCTCTCCCCTCTTACAAGAAGGCGGTGACTATTAATCCCATATGGCGTACAGGTTATCAACGTTACATAATCTCTATTTTTATTAATTAACAGATCGGATATATTCTCCGGCAGAACTACCTTAATCTGATTCACTTCATAAGCCAGTGTCCGATTCAATACATGAATATAAAAAATATCTCCCTCTTTTACCTCTGTAAGATTATCGAACATTTTTGCCGATGGCAGACCAGTATGGGCCGAAATAATTGAATGCGTTCCTTTTCCCCCTACCGGAAAAGAACTGTTTTCAAGATGTCCTGCTCCTTTTTCTAAAGACTTGCTGTCTGTCCCATGATAGATTGGCAGATACACATCAATTGAAGGTATCTCTACCGCTCCCATCACACCGTCCCCAGCAATATTTAAAATATTATCATAATCCTCATTCTGTTTTTCCACCGCTTCTGGATCAAATGGGTCTGTCAAAACGACATTTCCAAGAAGTTTTTTATTATATTCTACTGCCTTTTTCAAGGCCTCACTAATTTGCTTTTGCGACATTTGTGCCGCTTTCTTATCGTAATTATCCACTACCTGCCCCTGATGTCTGCTGATATACCAGTCACTGAACACCGGATACAATGTAACACCTAATCCTGCTAAAAAAAACAGGGCCAATACTATATTTATAATCTTTTGTTTCATCCCGTTCACACCCTGTTGTAATCATGGGGAAGCCATACATGGCTTCCCCGTAAATATGCCTTTCGGCAATCATCCTTATTCAGAAACAAAATTTGCTTTGTCTCATTTTCCTTCAATTAATATGTTCTAGTATGTTCTTTTTGTTATTTATGTTCTCTCTGTAAATGCTTCTTTACTGTGCATTTTTATTATGCTCTTCTTTTTTTAGAAGCGATAAGAAGAAGTGCTGCACCAGCCATGATTACAAGACCGCCGATTGTGAAGAGGTAAGTACCCATGCCACCGGTTGCTGGGAGGTTGAAGCCTTTGTTGTTGGTAATATCAAGAGAAATCACTCCATCTTCCCCAACATTGTTTTCATCTCCTTCATTCATGCTATATTTAAAATCATATATCGTATTATCATTTGGTGTAGCTGTAGAAATAACAACTTTTACAACAGAAGTTAATGCACTATATCCACTAGGCGCCTGTAACTCTTTCAAGTAATAGGTTCCTGCCGCTAGTTTAGAAGCATCACCAAAATTAATTACACCATCATCACCAGATGTAGCTTCTTCTATCTTATCTGCACAAGCAGCATCTCTATATAATCCAAATGTTGCTCCCTTTAATGGTGAACCATTATCCTTTTTCTTATTAATCTTAATTTTGAAAGAATATACTTTTACTTCTTTCTTACTTCCATCGGTTGTTCCATCAGGGTTGTTTGTATATTCTACTTCCGCCTTATTTATAGTACCATCAGAACCTACAACTGCATTTTCATTTACTGTAACAGTATATTTCACATGAATTGCTTCACCCTTTAAGTCTCTGATTTTAGATGAAATTAAAGAAATTGTAATTTTATTTGCGGTAGAATCATACTCAAATGTATAATCCGTATCTTCAACTAATGGAGAATTTACGTCTGTAGTATACACTTTTAAATCTGCTTTATCTTTAGCAAATGTAAGACCTGTAGACAATGTATCAGTAATTTCATACTTCAATGTTGTCTCATTATAAGCTTCATCATAATTTGGAACTGTAGGACCTGTAATCGTATAGGTAACTTCGTCTCCTACACCAACTGTCTTCTTATCCGGTACCTTATCTGTATCTGGAATCCCCTGATTCTTTGGAGAAACACTGACATTATAATTCCATGTTGAACCGTCAGCCGTTGTTACTGTTTCAGGTATTGATACAAAGAATGGCTTACTTGCAACATATTTACTAGGTGTCTTTGTCTCAACAACAAGATAATATCCTAACTCTAGATTACTAAATGTAGCCTCACCTTTTCTAGTCTCGCCTGTTCCATCAGCTGTTGTCTGACTCTGTCCTGTTAATTTAGATGCAATCGCCTTTGCCTCATTTGCTTTTGCTTCTAAATCTGCTGTACTGATACTTCCCAAAGTGTCTGGTGTTAAATTTAAGCTTGCAAAATCTGTCGTCAGCTTCCAGGCTTTATATTTACCATTCGTTCCTGGTTCTAAACTTGCCACTTTATAAATAGTAAACTCTGCCCCGCCTAATCCTGGATATTTTCCATCAGCATCTTCTTTATCTGTTGTTTTGTTAATAGTTAAACTTCCTTTTGCCTGAGGATTTGTAATCGTACTCTCGGCATTCGCCATTGCTGGTAATAATGTGATCGCCATCATCACTGTTGTTGTCACTGCTAATAGTTTCTTCCATAACTTCTTCATATTTGTTCCCCGCTTTCTTTGTTATTTTTGAAACATAAACTGTTTGTCCCCGAGTATCCTATATATACAGGGCGAATGAACCCTGTCATATTAAAATAAAAGTGTCATAAGTACCTTATAGAATAGATTTCCGTTCTATATGATTCTTCTCCTCCTTCGGATGATATACCATCCTCCGGCTATGATCATAATTCCTACACCAAAGATCGTGGCTCGGAAACCGCCTCCGGCTGCTGGCATATCAAAGAGTTTATTATTCGTTATCTCCATTTTCAAATCATAATAATAATGTGTATTCGAATCTCCCACTACTGTAAATCCAGAACTTGCACTTTCTCCCTCTGTAGTTCCTACTACAACAGTAATTGGATTCGCCAATAAGTTATAATTTTCCGGAGCTTTTGTTTCTGTTATTGTATATTCTCCTGGAAGTAAATCAGAAGTAGCAACAATACCTTTATTCGGTCCATCTAATGGTGTTGTAACAGTTTTTTCGTAATTATCCGGTCCTGTTATCTTAAATTCTGCACCACCAAGCTTTTCTTTATTGGCATTATTCTTTGTAATCTCGATACTTCCTCGTTGTAATGTGTTAACAACCGAAACTGTCTTTTCTTCTACTCCTTCCGTAGTCTCCGTTTTTTCTGAATCTGAATAGGTTACCTGATAAATATAATTTCCAAGTTTAATATATTCTTCGCTATTTACTGGGTTGTAATTATTTTCCCCGTTTTTCACAACCTCTCTTACTTTATAATCAGAAAGATTCGGATTACCTGGAATTTCAAATTCACAGGCCCATTGTTTTGTCGCGTCTACCTCTTTAACTTGTTCTGGCTGGGCAACATCTTTGTAATATAATCCTAAAAATGTGCTTTTTGGTTTTAAATCATCTTTTAAATCAAAATTTTCCTCTCCTGTTCCATCCGATTTTTTAGAATCTTTCCACTGTTTTTCTGCCTTTATCACTTTATAATTTTTATGATTTGTAACAAGTACAGAAGCATCATTTCCTAATTCAATCGTTCCTTCTGCAGTATACTCCTTAGATGTATCCACATCTTTACAGTCACTTACCGTTATCGTCGGCACTTTGTATTCCTGATTATTCAGATTAATTTCTTCAACCTTAAACTTTGTACCTGAAAGAATCTGCGTTATGCTGATGGTATATCCTACAGGAATCCCTGCAACCTTACCAGTAGAGTCTGTATCTCCTGCT
>OLNT01000501.1_pt1 | contig 25135 bp, 17 predicted proteins | sample 1672641 | NCBI WGS metagenome assembly OLNT01 (sample SAMEA3136708, study PRJEB25190) | human gut metagenome
AAAACCGACCTCCCAATAGTTAGATTTTTGGTCTAACTTTTGGGGGTCGGTTCACTTCGGTTATCGCTTTTTTTATTTATTTCATACAAAAAGCACTCACTGTTCAGCAAGTGCTTGACATTGCATTGTCACCTCATTCATTGTAAGATATTTCAACATTAAAATAGCAGCTGAAAAATCAGCTGCTATTTCTTATTTATTTAACTCTTTGAATTGTAACTGTTTGTTCTGTTTCATTCCACTCAACCGTTGCACCCAGATTTTCCGAGATGAAACGTATCGGTGTATATGTACGGTCGTTTTCAACAAAAGCAGGACTATCGAGTTTAATGTCCTCACCGTTTACTTTTGCATAATCCGAGCCGATTGTGATAAGAATTGTTACATCCTCTTGTTTTTCATTCTTACCTGTGATTGTTACAAGTTGTTTTTCGCCGTCCCATTCAACTGTTGCGCCAAGATTTTCCGCAACAAAACGAGCAGGCAACATTGTACGGTCATTCACAACCTTTGGAGCAACATCATTTGTCTTTGTTGTTCCGTAAACGAGTGCGTCATGTTCATCGATTGTCAAAACTATTGTATTTGAACTTTCTTTATTTTCATTTCCGCTATTATTATTTACGTCATCTTCACTTCCGCCGTTTTCCTGTTTCTGTTCAGTCCACTTTGCGTAAAGTGTAAAACTTTTTGTTACTTTTTCCGTAAAATCGTACTTTGTTGTAAGTTCCTTATCAGTATACCATCCCGCAAATTCAAAGTTTTCTTTTATCGGAGCAGTCGGTTCTTTGACTGAATTATCTTTTGCAACAGTCTGACTCGTTATCTTATTACCGCCGTTTGTGTTAAACGAAACTGTATAACGTTTTGTACTGCCGCTACCGCCACTGCTCTTACTACCGGTTGCCGCATATACAGCAGTTATTGTCGCAGAGTCTGCCTCATTTGTGACTGTTTGTGCACCGCTTACGGTATAACCATTTTCTGCAATGCCTTTTACAGTATAATTTGCTTTCGGTGTAATTGTTATTGTTGCGGTATAAACTGTACTATATCTGAATTTATCCGTAACTTCCGGCGACCAAGCTACCGTTGCTGTATATTCGTCTGTTTCTATTTCTGTCTGTGGTACTCCGTTTTTAACAGGTGCAGTCAGTATTATTGCAGAATTTATTGTTTTCGGCAATATTGTAAATAATTTTTCAAGTGTTCCTTTATAATTATTTGAAATCATCTCAACTTTAGCTTTTGCCTCTTCGGATGCTTTTATATTTTTTTCATATGCCACTGTATAATCTGTATCAAGTACAAGAATTTTATCCCCATCTTTGACCTCAATAACAGGTTTAATCTCCTCACCCGTATATGTTTGGTCTGCTATTTTTGTTATGTTGTCATTTGTAAGTATTTTCTTTCCTATTACAAATTCAACTGCGTCACTTTCAAGCCCTGTATACTTATCTGTTTCTTCAACCTTTGCTTTTACGTAATACGTTCCCGCATCTGTCGGAACAATTTCGCTATATTCTCCGTCTGCCGCTGTCGAATATGTATATTTTATTGTTCCGTATTTTGCCACTGCTGTCGGTGTATTTGCTGTTTCACCGTATGTCCAACCTGTTATTGCAAGCGGTTGTGTAAATTCGTTACTGTTTTTGTTTTCCGTTGCAGAATATACTACTGTTACCGTAGCAGAGTCTGCCTCATTTGTGACTGTTTCTGCACCGCTTACGGTATAACCGTTTTCCGCAATTCCTTTTACAGTATAATTTGTTTTCGGTGTGATTGTTATTGTTGCTGTGTAAACCGTATTATATACGAACTTGTCTGTAACTTCCGGCGACCAAACTACCGTTGCTGTATATTCGTCTGTTTCTATTTCTGTCTGCGGTACTTCATTTTTAACAGGTGCAGTTAGTTGTGTTATTGCTGTATTTATTGTTTTCGGCAATATTGTAAATGTTTTTTCAAGTGTTCCGGCATAGTTGTTTGAAATTATCTCAACCGTAACTTTTGCCTCATCAGACGCATTTGTATTGTTGTCATATGTTACCGTATAATCCGTATCAAGTACAAGAGTTTTATCTCCGTCCTTAACTTCAATAGTAGGTTTTATTTCTCCACCTGTATATGTTTGATCTGCAATGTCTGTTATGTTGTCATTTGTAAGTGTTTTCTTTCCTATTACAAATTCAACTGCGTCACTTTCAAGTCCTGTATACTTATCTGTTTCTTCAACCGTTGCTTTTACATAATATGTTCCCGCATCTGTCGGAACAATGTCGTTATATTTCCCGTCTGCCGCAGTTGAATATGTATATTTAGGTGTTCCGTATTTTGCCTTTGCAGTTGGTTTATTTGCTGTTTCACCGTATGTCCAACCTGTTATTGTAAGCGGTTGTGTAAATTCGTTACTGTTTTTATTTTCTGTTGCAGGATATACTACTTTTACCGTTACGGAATCTGCCTCATTTGTGACTGTTTCTGCACCGCTTACCGTATAACCGTTTTTCGCAATTCCTTTTACAGTATAATTTGTTTTCGGTGTGATTGTTATTGTTGCTGTGTAAACCGTATTATATACGAACTTGTCTGTAACTTCCGGCGACCAAACTACCGTTGCTGTATATTCGTCTGTTTCTATTTCTGTCTGCGGTACTTCATTTTTAACAGGTGCAGTTAGTTGTGTTATTGCTGTATCTATTTTTTTCGGCAATATTGTAAATTCAACTGCATTACTTTCAAGTCCCGAATAGTCTGCTGTTTCTTCGACTGTTGCTTTTACATAATATGTACCTGCATTTGTCGGAACTTCTTCGGTATACGTTCCGTCTGCCGTATTTGAATATGTGTATTTTATTGTTCCGTATTTTGCCTTTGCAGTCGGTTTATTTGCCGTTTCACCGTATGTCCAATCTGTTATTGTAAGTGGTTGTGTAAATTCATTTGTTTCAAAAGTCGATATTTTTTTCCAAACTGCATAAAGTGTTGTATTGGAACTGATTGTAATACTGCTACCCGAACTATATTCTGATGATGTTGCGTCTTTATTTGTCGACCAACCAAGAAAATCATATCCTGTTCTTGTCGGTACACTGTCACTTATTGTAAAAGTTGCACTGTTGCCCGCAACTATTTCGGCACTGCTACCGTCCGGTGCATTTGTACCGTTGTTTGCGTCATAACCGAGATAAACAGGAAATGTTGTTACTCCGCTTGATGTTTGAGTAAGCTTTATTTTATTATCTTCAAGTTTCAATGCGTAAGAGCTGTTGCTAAGTCTAATCTTTGCCATATCATTGTATGTAAGCACAACACCGTCTGCCGCATCAGCAATAACTCTGCCTTCTGATTCGCCCTCTACCGTAAGTATTAACGGATTTTTTATTGAAGAAGTTATTTCAACATATTTAGTAGCAGAGGTATTTGACATCAAATAAATATCATTTCCTACATTAATATTTGCATTACCGCCTATTTGCAATGTAGCCTCTCCTGTTGTTTTACAACTATGAAAAATTGCAGAACCACTTGGTGAATCGCCTACCGCCGTGTTACCCTTTATCACACCGCCGTTTATTATCGTTGTACCGAATGATGTATTATAGATTGCACCGCCGGAATTTGACGAATTATTTTGTATAAGACCGTCATTTATAATAAGAGTAGCATCTCTTACATAAAACGCTCCTCCACCATATCCGGCATTTGAAAGTGTCGTCTTATTATTTTCAATAATACCGCCGTTCATTTCAAAGCTACCGCCATCTAAATATATAGCACCACCGTAATTTCTGCTTTCGCAACCCGAAATTGTGCCGCCCTTCATTTTAAAATTACCGCCGGCCATATAAACTGCAGGTCCATAACCGCTGGTTCTTTTATGATTTGTAATCTTTGCACCATCATTCATTATAACAGTACCGCCGGCCATATTAATCGCAGCTGCCGTCCAACTGTCAGAAATTGTCACGTTGGTACCGTCTATTGTAACATTGTTAAGTGTAAGACTACCGCTTTCAACTTTTATCAAATTTCCCGATGGACTCATTCTGTTAAGCGTTCCGCCGCCCGTGAATGTAACATTGCCTTTGATAGTAATTTCCGCCGTGATACCGACATCACCGTTTATTGTCACGGTTCCGCCTGATATTGTAACACCGCCTACCGTATCACCGTCATTCCATGTTGTGTCTGCGGAAATTGTTTCCGTAATTGCCTCGGCATGTACCAAAACGGTACTTGCAGGCAACACAGAAAACATCATTGCCAACGCCAGTATGATTGATAATAATTTTTTAGATTTCATGATTTTCCCTCCTAAAATTATATTATTCCCTCAAAAATATTTTCTAAAGAATTTATTATATTTATGTATCTATTCATACTTAAATTATACACCGTACACTGATGTACGATGCAATAATTTTTGAGTATTTTTCTTCCTTTTCGACATTACATTTTTGTTACAGAGCATTGCAGTTTGAACCTGTCAATAATCTGTCAACAACTCACGAAATCACATTTTATGATGTAATTTTTGAGGATTTTCAAAGCAGACAAACTGATAAATTTAAAAAAACAGTTGCAAAATTGAAAAAAACGTGTATAATATAAGTGAGTGTATCTTCAGGGCAGGGTGCGATTCCCTACCGGTGGTTAAAGTCCACGACCCTACTCAGTACAGTAGGCTGATTTGGTGAAATTCCAAAACCGACGGTTAAAGTCCGGACGGAAGAAGATGTTTTTTTGTGTATGGTTTGCCCTGTAGCTATGCTATGGGGCTTTTTTATTTCCCATTCATAGCGTCAAGACAAAATTTATGCGAAGAACTTTTCCTAAAGATACAAAATAAATTTTTAGGAGGCTTTTTAATTATGGAAGCAATCAACAATGTTCAAAACAAAACAAGGTTTACACCGAAATTTATCGCAAGTGTAGGAATACTGTCGGGTATATCTATTGTACTTATGCAGATTTTAGAATTTCCTATCCCGTTTATGCCGCCGTTTCTAAAGTTTGATTTTTCAACTTTACCTGCTTTGATAGGCGGATTTGCATACGGTCCTGTTACGGGTATTGCGATAGCATTCATCAAAGCGGCTCTACACCTGCTAAGAACAGACACAGGCGGTGTCGGTGAACTTGCCGACTTCCTTGCAAGCGGTTCACTTGTACTTGTTTCATCACTTATTTACAAGCGTATCAAAACAAGAAAAGGTGCTGTTTTAGGTCTTGTTCTCGGTGCAATAGCAATGGCAATCGTAGGCGGACTCGCAAACTACTTTATCTTGATACCGTTCTATACAAACGTTATGCCTATGGAGCAAATTATATCGCTTTGCGGCAAGGCTAATCCGCTTATAACAAACACTTTGGGATATGTTTTATACGGGGCAATTCCGTTTAATTTAATAAAAGCACTGTTGTTATCAATCATAACATTCGTACTATACAAACAAATTTCAAAGATTTTACATTAATTTGATATAGTAATAATTGCATTTTAGAAAAATATAGTGTATAATGAATTCTGTAATTTTTATTTTAAGGAGAAGTTTTATGGATTCTATTGTACAATCTATTGTCACAGCACTTTCAGGAAAAATATCAAAGGAATTAATTGTTTTTCTTGTATCAATGGTACCGTTGTTGGAGCTTAGAGGAAGTATTCTTGCGGCAGGACTTATGAAAATGAGTTTCTTCCCATCATACATTGCCGCAGTACTGGGTAATATGCTCCCGATACCGTTCATATTGCTGTTTATTGAAAAGATATTTGCGTGGATGAAAAAAAGTAAACACCTTCACAAAATTCCCGATTGGCTTGAAAAGAAAGCACTTTCAAAATCGGCTCAAATCGAAAAATACGGCTATCTCGGCTTATTCCTTTTTGTAGCCATTCCGCTGCCGGGTACAGGTGCTTGGACAGGAAGTCTTATCGCAGTATTATTCGGTATGAAACCTAAAAAATCACTTTTGTTTATCTTTTTAGGTGTACTTACTGCAGGACTTATAATGTCGCTTTTATCATTCGGCGTTTTAAAACAACTTATTTCTTAGACATATCAAAAAATCGGACTGACAGTCCGATTTTTTTGTTCTGTTTTTCCAAACAAAAATGCCCTCCACAACAGATAATGCTGTCGCGAAAGGCATTTATATTAACTTATAACAAGTTTAAATATTACTTCACCCTCATAAGCAGGTGTATAGTTACTGTAACCGATTCCCTGAACGGATAATACTGAAAGCATTGACGTCAATCTGTCAGAACTCGTTGTGTAAAATTCACCGTCTTCATCGTATGAATATTGTCTTATAACGCTTAACGCCTCGTCTGCGTCTTTTGCGGAAATTACGATTGAACCGATAGGTTTATTTTCTTCGGGGTCTTCAATCGGATTGCCGTCTTTATCCAACTTATAGTATCTGCCGTATGCGATTTGGGCTCCGCCCGCAAGCGAATAATCATCTTCGACACTTGATTTTACTGTTCTTGAATTATTGATATTGTCAGCAGTTCCGTCATATACGGGATAATCGTCCGACTGAACATCAATACTTGCAATCGTTGTTCCGTCATCTTGTGAATAAGCTTGAATATCGTTTGAATTATCAGCAACCTCAGCAGTTGTTTTCTGCGAAACCGCACCTTCTTCCGACTTTGCAGGTTCTGCAGAAACAGACGGTACAGCATTATTTTGTACCTTTGGACTTACAGACGGAGCAGATGTAGATCTGCTGTTGTTTGCAACCACACTGCTTTTTATCGAATTTGTACTCGTACTTGTTTGTGGCTTTGCCGTTGCAAGCGATGATGTACTTTTCGCTGTTTTATTTTCGGGAATAGTGTTTTCAACCGTTTCTTCAAATACTGTCGGTTGATTTTCTTCCGCATTGTCTTGAGCATCCACTTTCGGTGCTGTCGTACTTACGGCAGTATTTCCGTCACTGTCAGTCACGACTGTTTCCTCTTGAATAACACCGTCATCATTTCCGTTCATCTTATCGACGAACATATTGCTGTTAGCCGTTACAACAGCTACCAACGCAAAGCAAGCCGCTGCCGCAGTATACTGTTTCCAATTACGGCGAACATTACGCATTACACGTCTTGTTATTCGTGCTTTTTTCTTTTCCTCTTCATCTATGCGGACATTTAATTTCTCCATAAAATCCACAGGAACATTTATATCAGGGAGAGATTTAGCCGTTGAAATAATTGAACGCATAAATTCAAGTTCACTTTTGCAATTTGCACATTCCAATGCGTGTTTATCCATTTTATGCTTTGTTTCGTCACTCAAATTTTCATAGTTGTCCAAGCATTCGTTAAATTTATCACAATTCATTTTTACTCCCCCTTTCTTTAAATTTTCATTAATTTCTTTTTACAATATATTAGACGTAAGAAATATCAAAAAAGTTCCCGTTTATTCATTAAATTTTTCTTTAATGCACTTCTCGCACGATTAATTCGCGACTTAACCGTTCCCGACGGTATTCCGAGTACCTCAGCTATGTAATCGTAACTCAATCCCTCAATATCGCATAGTGTTATTACAGTTCTGTATTCTTCTTTGAGTTCGCTTATCGCCTCACGTACAGCTCTCTGACGTTCCGATATTTCCATATTTTCTTCCGGTGTAGGACTTTCGTCCCTAATATCCATATCTTTCTTTTCGTCAATCGCCTGATTAATACTTATTACACCCGAATGTTTCTGACGTTTTCTCAGAATATCAGAGCAAACATTCTTAGTTATCCTATAAAGCCACGTGGTAAAGGAAGATTGCTCCTTAAATGACTCTATACTTTTATACACCCTTACGAATACCTCCTGTGCCGCGTCATATGCATCCTCTTGATTTGAAAGCATTCCGTAAGCGATATTTATAACTTGCTGTTGGTAATTTGAAACTAATATACTAAAAGCTTCTCGGCTACCTTTTTTACACTTTTTAATCAAATCATTTTCGGTCAAAAATCCCTCACCACCTCTCATGGTTTATTTGCCCTACGTTTGATTTTAGAAATTCTTAATTCTGTTCATATATACATCGTAATATGCCTTTACGTCAGCCATACAGTCACCGCTGAATTTATCCAAAAACGCCTTTGCGATTTCAAATGCGATTACCGCCTCAACGACAACCGAACAAGCCGGTACAGCACACACATCGGAACGTTCGACAGTTGCCTTATGCTCCGATTTATCGTCAATATTGACTGTTCTAAGCGGATTATACAAAGTAGGTATCGGTTTCATTGCCGCCTTAACAATAATCGGCTCGCCGTTTGACATACCGCCCTCAATACCGCCGGCATTGTTGGTAAGTCTGTGGAAGTCGTCCGAATATTCGATTTCATCATGTACCTTTGAACCCGGTATTTCGCTCACACCGAAGCCCATACCGATTTCAACGCCCTTGATAGCCTGTACACTCATAACACCGAAAGCAAGGTTTGCGTCAAGTTTTCTGTCGTAATGAACATAACTTCCCAACCCGGCAGGCACACCTTTTACGATAGTTTCCACTATTCCGCCTACGCTTTCACCGCTCGACTTAATTTTGTCTATGTATTCCATAGCCTTTTGAGCGGCATTTTCATCGCCAAACCCAACAGGTGAATTTTGTACTTTTTCAAAGAAATCTGCCGCAGTAAAATCGGCTGTATCTTCAACCTCACCTATTCGCTTAACATGGCTTAAAAATTCTATTCCAAACGGTTTTAAAACCTGTCTTACAAGTGCGCCGACAGCCACTCTTGCTGCAGTTTCACGGGCACTTGCTCTTTCAAGCACGTTTCTCAAATCTCTGTGATTGTACTTCATACCTCCGGTAAGGTCTGCGTGTCCAGGTCTTGGGCATTCGACAGACTTTTCGTTATTCGCCGTTTCAGTACCCATTATACTTTCCCAATTCGCCCAATCTCTGTTTTCGATTTTTATTGCGATAGGACTTCCGAGAGTCACTCCGCCTCTCACACCCGAAAGAATTTCGGCAGTATCTTTTTCAATCTTCATTCTTCCGCCTCTGCCATAGCCCTGCTGACGCTTTGCAAGCTGTTCGTTTATCTCATCAAGGCTTATCTCAACACCTGACGGCATACCTTCGATTATAACTGTAAGACACTTACCGTGTGTCTCTCCCGCTGTGAAATATCTAAGCATATTTTTATCTCCATTCGTAACTACAATTTGTATTTTTTTTATATATAAACTACAACATAATGTATATAATCTATTTTATCACTTTTTCGTTACTTTTGCAAGTTTTAACGACAATTTTACAAAACTCGCTTTGTGTAATTGTAATAAAAAAGATATATTAAAAATCGGAATATTATGATATAATTTGAATATCATTAAAGTCAGAGAGCTATTTCATACAGAAAGGAAAGGTAATTTTTATGAAAACTACAATTTGGGGAGATATTCTTCCTGCCGTAACAATCGACCTTGAACAAGGCGAAAGCATTTATACCGAATCGGGCGGTATGACATGGATGTCGGACAAAGTAAAAATGGACACCAATATGAAAGGCGGATTTATGAAAGGTCTTGGCCGTATGTTCAGCGGTGAGTCATTATTTATGGCTACATACACCGCCGAAGCACCGAACCAATCTATCACAATCGCCTCATCTTTTCCCGGAGAAATCAAAGAACTTCACATTTCTTCCGACAAAGAATTTATTTGTCAAAAATCAGCTTTTTTGTGTGCCGAGCAAAATGTTGAACTTTCAACATATGTGACAAGCGGTATAAAGAAAGGCTTGTTCGGCGGTGAAGGCTTTGTACTTCAAAAGCTTTCCGGAAACGGTACTGCTTTCATTGAGCTTGACGGTTCAGTAAAAGAAATCGACCTTGCTGCGGGCGAAAAACTTAAAGTCGATACAGGCAGTGTTGCGATTTTTGAATCAACCGTCAAATATGACGTTGAAACAGTAAAAGGTTTTAAAAATGTACTGTTTGGCGGCGAGGGACTGTTCCTTACAACTCTTACCGGCCCGGGCAAGGTATATTTGCAAACAATGAATATGGCTGAATTTGCAAATAAAATTATCCCGTATCTTCCGACACCGTCATCAAAATAGCAAATAGGAATTATAACTAAAGAAGTGGCAAAAATATTTTGCCACTTCTTATTTTTTATCTGGTTAAATAATTATAAATCATAATTATACTTTCCGCTCTTGTCATTTCACGGTTTGGATTGAAATTACCGTTACCGTCACCGCTTAACACGCCCATAGCCGAAAGCAATGCGATATATCCTTTATTTTCCGTAACATCATTGAACGGTGTAACGTAAATATCGTTATATTTCGCATAATTTTCAGCACCGATTGCACGAATCATATACACAGCAGCCTCCTCACGAGTTACTTCCGCATCATCATCGCGTTCATCTTCTGAAATAATACTGTTTTGTGTTGAATTTCTGTACACCCAATTTGCCTGTTCCAAATTATTTTTCAATACGATTATATCGTTACCGTTTATGCTCATCAAAAGTGCAAGAAAATCCTTTTGAGTAATCCTTTCGTCAGGCTTAAATTCGCCGCCCTCAAAACCTATTCCGTAATAAGCAAGCTCTTTGATATACTTTTCGGCATAGTGACCGTCTATATCCGAATATTCAAGTTTACTGCTTGCATCCTCCGTAATTTCTTTGTTTTGATAGTCAACAAACTTACCTGTAAACGGATTGATATTTTCTGTATCTATTGTGTATACAGGGATAATCTCTCTTGTGTTGTCAGTATAATTCTGCATATATACAATGCTGTAATCTTTTGCGTCAAACAAAATATTTTCAGCATCTTCCTTGCTCATTGCATTTTCGATTGACGGAAATTCGGTGTCGGTATAATTCATACTGAAATCAGTAAGTACGCCGTTGTTTGTTGTCACGTTGGCATAGTCGCCTGTTACCTTAATACCGTTTACATATCTGATATACTGATGTGAATTTTCATCATATTTGTATTCTTTTGCCTTATCACCTGCAAGTGTCTTTAAAGCCGAATCATCATTATTTTTTACCTCACTGTCATCTTCTCCCCAACGTGAATAATACTTTATTTCACCTGTTTTAGCATCAACAGAAGTATATATGTTGCACTTGTCATTTGACATTGATACAGCATATGTATATTCATCGTCATAATTTTTATATAAAGAAATGCTGTCTGTATTTATATTCTTAGGGATTGACAAAAGCTTGTTCGACTTTAATTTATTTTCCAAAGCGGTTCTTGAAATAAGTCCGTCTATATTGTCAAGCTCTTTTATTTCCTGTTCGGTAAGTCCGCCGTCTGCTGCTGCATCATTTGCACTTTCAGATTTGTTGCCGATGAAATATCTGTAATTTGTAACATCAACCGCATCACCCGTAAGTGCATTAATGTATTTGTCGTAGTCGTATTCCTGTGTGTATACAGGATAAGCTACCACGTTACCGTCCTCGTCAACATATGTACGATAAACCAACTCAAGTCCGAGTTTATCACTGTACGCTTTTTTTGCCTCATCAACGCTTATCGCATTATTGATTGACGGAAAATCCGCTTGTATATAGCCCAAATCAAAACCCATTACATATCCGTCTGTACCGTCAATATTAACCGAGCCGTTTCCGTTCGTGAACAATACACCGTTTACATACGTTTTAATATAGAATGTATATCCGTTACCAAAAATACTGCCGTTGCTTCCATAAATTTTTATTTCATACGGAAAATCGGGATTAATTTGTTTTAAGAAGTTTTCCGCCGTCTTTTTTGCATCACTTTCGCTAATTTTCGGTAAATTCGGTGTGTTATTTTTATCATCAGATTTAAAACCGTGAATTGAATAGTTGGTTATAACTCCGTCTGCCGTACAAGTTATATTAACACTCTTGTTTCCGTCTTTTTCATTCCATGTAAAGTTATAAACTTTTTCGCCGTACTGTTCCTCTGTTCTGCTCGAAAATTCACTGCACTCACTCGGAATTTCAACTCTCTGTTTAACGCTTTCCAATATTTTCTGCATATTCTCTCTTGCAGATGTTTCTGTTTGCTGTGTGGCTAACGTTTCAGCGGCTAAAACTGCCGGTGATACTGCCGATACAGTAAGAGCCAACGCTGACGCTACCGCTAATAATTTTTTCATAACTTTTTCCTCCTTTTTAAATTTATCGGATTATTTTTCCTTTCATATATAATACTTTTCAGCACACCAAAAGGTTGCATTAAATTAAAAAAATTTTTTGATTTTTTAATTAACACAAAAGGGTGTTATATTAATACCCTTTCAGACTGTCGACAAATTGTCCGGAGCGTGCAAAACATTATTTTTTTATATTTACAACTTAATTTATAGCTATAACAAATAACAGGCAAGCCTATCTTCGATATACGGCTTGCCTGTGCACTTTTTGCGAAAATAAACTCTAACGTACCAACGTACGCCGATGAGTTCATTTTCACAAAATCCGAACTAATTTCTCGACATCTGATTCAATATTAAAATTTACCGCTGGCACCGCCGCCGCCGAAACTTCCGCCGCCGCCGGAGAATCCGCCTCCTCCGCTGCTGCTTCCGCCGGAAAATCCGCCGCCATAGTAACCGCCGCCGCTACGATAGCCGCCATGTCCGCCACGTCCTTTGATATTAGTGATAAATACCACAATTGCTAAAACTATGAAAAACACTACATATGTCATTATTTCAACCATAGTGTCATCATCATCTTCTTCATCGGGTGTCGGGTCTTCGAGTTCGCCGATTACCGAATCATAAATCTGCTTAATACCCTCGCTGTAATCACCTGCCGACAAAGAATCTGTTGCATTTCTGATAAATCGACCGCACTTACCGTCATTTAAAACGCCCTCAAGTCCGTAACCGACTTCGATACGAATGTCACGACTATCCATAACAAGGAGAATAAGAACTCCGTTATCCGCGTCTTTATCGCCAATTCCCCATTTTCTCGCCGTTTCAATCGAAAAGTCTTCAAGGTCGTTTCCGTCTATACTTTCCATTGTCAAAACAACAACTTGCGGTCCGCCGTTAGCATTGTACGCCTTACCTTTTTCAAATATATAATCCTCTGTTTCACTGTCAATAACATTCGCATAGTCATTTATAAAAAATCTATCCGTATGATTTGGTATATCAACCTTCGCAAACGCACAAATATTTATAAATAAAACAAATATTGCGGAAATTAATGCCGCGAAACGTATCTTCCCCCTACTCATATCAATCAAAACTTACAGAAGGAGCAGATTGTGCCGCACTGTCTGCCCCAAACTGTTGTTTCTTTTCAAAACCAAGCATATTTGCAAATATGTTTGTAGGGAATGAACGTATTTTTACGTTATATTTTTGAACGGCGTCATTATAATCCTTTCTTGCAACACCTATGCGATTTTCCGTACCTGCAAGTTCATCTTGAAGTGACAAGAAGTTTTCGTTTGACTTTAATTCCGGATATGATTCCGAAATTGCAATCAATCTGCTAAGTGCCGATGAAAGTTCTTCATTTGCCTCACTTGCCTCCTCAACTGTTCCCGCACCGGCAAGTTTTGCACGAGCGTCCGAAACCGCAGTGAACACTTCCGTTTCATGTGCCGCATATCCCTTTACAGTATTAACAAGGTTCGGTACAAGATCCATACGTCTTTGAAGTTGAACCTGTATATCGGCATATGCCGTGTTGGCCGATTCTTCTAAACTTATAAGTCCGTTGTAACTTCCTATAATGCTTACCGCTATAATTACGATTACCGCTATTATAACACCGATAATTACACCTTTTTTCTTCATATTTTCTCCTCTTTTCTATAGATAATCTGTATATATTATACACTTACATTTTAACCTATGTGTCTATAAATGTCAACAAAAAAAGCAGACAAAACCATAAAGATTTTGTCTGCTTTTAAATTCTTAATACACTGTAATTAAAATTACTTAGAAAGGTTAGCCTTTAACTTAGCAAGTTCGTCAGCCATTTCCTGTGGAAGTAAATCGCCGAACTGTGCAAAATATTCTTCGATATTTGCAACGTCTTCAAGCCATACCTGCTTATCGATTGTAAGAAGACCGTTAATATCAACATTTTCGTCTTCAAGACCTGTTAGGTCGATATCTTCAGGCTTTGGTAGGTAACCGATTTCGCTTTCAACAGCGTCAACCTTACCTGCACATCTGTTAAGAATCCAAAGAAGTACACGCATATTGTCACCGAAACCAGGCCACATGAAGTGTCCTTCGTCATCTTTTCTGAACCAGTTAACGTGGAAGATTTTTGGAGCTTTGTCGCCAAGCTTCTTACCCATTTCAAGCCAGTGACCCCAGTAAGTAGCCATATTGTAGCCTACGAACGGTTTCATAGCCATTGGGTCACGTCTAACAACACCTACTGCACCTGCAGCTGCTGCTGTTGTTTCTGATGCCATTGTAGCACCAACGAATGTACCGTGCTGCCAATCTCTTGATTGATATACAAGCGGAGCACACTTAGCACGTCTGCCACCGAATACAATAGCCTCTACAGGAACGCCCTGTGGGTTTTCGAATTCAGATGAGATACATGGGCAGTTGATAGCCGGAGCTGTAAATCTTGAGTTAGGATGAGCAAGATTGTTACCTGCTGCAGAGTATTCAGGACCGTTAACCTTTGAGCCCTTCCATTCTGTTGCATCAACAGGAGGATTCTTGTCAAGACCTTCCCACCAAACTGTATTGTCTGCATTGTTAAGAGCAACGTTTGTGAAGATTGTATTCTTCTTTGTTGATTCAAGAGCATTGAAGTTTGTCTTTACTGATGTACCAGGAGCAACACCGAAGAAACCTGCTTCAGGGTTGATAGCATATAGTCTGCCGTCAGGACCGATGTTTAGCCATGAAATATCATCGCCGACTGTCCATACTTTGTAACCTTGGTTCTTTAGGTATTCCGGTGGGATAAGCATTGCAAGATTTGTCTTACCGCAAGCTGATGGGAATGCAGCACAGATATACTTAACTTCGCCTTGAGGATTTTCAAGACCAAGAATTAGCATATGCTCAGCCATCCAACCTTGGTTCTTACCAAGATATGATGCAATTCTTAGAGCGAAGCACTTCTTACCAAGAAGAACGTTACCGCCGTAAGCCGAGTTGATTGACCAAATTGTGTTATCCTGTGGGAATTGAACGATGTATCTGTCATCAGGATTTACGTCTTTCTTAGCGTGTAGACACTTGATGAATTCAGCGTTTTCGTCATTTCCAAGTTGATCAAGAACCTTTTGACCGATTCTTGTCATAATAGCCATATTAAGTACAACATAGATACTGTCTGAAAGCTCGATACCGATCTTTGAGAAAGGTGAACCTATAGGACCCATTGAATAAGGGATAACGTACATTGTTCTGCCCTTCATTGAACCTGTATATAGTTTCTTTAGCTTTGCATACATTTCGTCAGGAGCCATCCAGTTATTGATTGGGCCGGCTTCTTCTTCTGTAGGAGTACAGATAAATGTTCTGTCTTCTACACGAGCTACGTCGTTTTCAGCTGTTCTGTGATAGTAACATCCAGGAAGCTTTTCTTGATTTAGTTTAATCATTTCACCTGTTGCAACAGCCTCTGCTCTTAGAGCCTCAAGCTGTTCTTCACTTCCGTCAATCCAAACAACATTGTCAGGTTGACACATAGCTTTCATTTCTTCAAGCCATGCAAGAACTGTCTTGTTTTCTGTCATGGTAAAAATCCTCCAATACATTTTTTAATTTTATACAGTGTTATTTTGTAACATTGTTTTCTATTTTATTGACAAGTGCATTATAACATATTTTTTGTTTTTTTTAAAGAATTTATAATGATTTTTTTATTTTTTTATCATTTACTATCAGAAATACGTTACTTTTTCGTTAAAAATGTGACGTTTTGCACAAATAAATCATAACCTTTTTGAATTTGCAGAATACAACTTTCGTTTTTGTCCTTGAAAGGCAGTCTTTTAGGTGTTATAATAACCATATAACCGAGTCTGTCGACAAAATGCCGACAGCTCCAAAAATCACATCGCAGATGTAATTTTTGAGTGTTTTCAGAGAAAAAATCACAAAGTTCCTCCAAAGTCGAAACTTTAGATTTTAAGCCATTTCTGCCGCACAGGTCGCCGGAAATGATTTTCAGTGAGGTTGCACCTCACACTCCAAAAAACATTGCAGACAAAACCACAGCGGTTTTATCTGCAATATAGATATTTGAAAGGCAGATTTATTACTTATGAAAGAACAAATTTATACAATACCGGTAAATGAAGTTTACGATACAGACTGCGAATGTCCGCTTTGTGAACTTGAGAAAAAACTTGAAAAAGAAACGCTTGACTACGCACTCGGTGCGGCAATGATGGAGCCTGAATTTCGTATGGAATCAAACGAAAAAGGCTTTTGCAACCATCACTGTTCAATGCTTTTCGGTATGTCAAACAAACTTACACTGTCGCTTGTGCTTGACACACATTTAGAGGAAATACGCAAAAAGCTTGATACGCTGAAAAAATCCGCGTCGGCTTTAAAAAATCAAAAAGGCGGTCTTTTTAAGAAAACAGGCTCGGCTGATTTTTCAAAAGCACTTTCCGAAAAGCTGGACGGTATATCGGACGGCTGTGTTGTGTGTGACAAAATCAATCACACTATGGAAAGATATGCCGATGTGCTTTTGTATATGTGGGCAAATGACGAAAAGTTTAAAGAAAAATTCAATAAATCAAAAGGTGTATGCTTAAAACATATGAAATTGCTTGTTGATACAGTGCCGAAATCATTAAAAGACTCACAAGCAGCTCAATTTCTTGCCTGCCTATTTGAAAAGCAAGAGACTGAACTTTCAAGAATACAGCAGGACATACATAAATTCACACTTAAATTCGACTATCGCAACAAAGATATGGAATGGGGTACCGCACAAGACGCACCAATCAGAACAATCGACAAAATTTCAGCTTTTATCAATAATGACTACGAAGAAAAATAAAAGTGGGGCTATAGTAGCCTCACTTTTGTTATTTTGAGCTTTTTTCAATAGCCTCCCACAAACCGTTTAGATATGTCGCACCCAACGCTCTGTCGTAAAGTCCGTAACCCGGCATAGCCACTTCGTCCCATATCATTCTTCCGTGGTCGGGGCGGATAGGACCGTCAAATCCGATTTCGTAAAGTGCTTTCATTATTTCGTACATATCAAACGAACCGTCGGCTGACAAGTGTGCCGCCTCCTCAAAATCGGTCGGTGAATTAAATTTAAGATTTCTGACGTGCGCAAAATGTATTCTTCCCTTTAATGATCGAATCATATCCGGCAAATCGTTTTCAAGGTTTGTTCCGTACGACCCCGAACAGAAAGTAACGCCGTTATGCACATCGTCAACCATTTTCATCATACGAAGTATATTCTGCTTATTAATTATAATTCTCGGCAAACCGAAAACGCTCCAAGCAGGGTCGTCGGGGTGAATTGCCATTTTTATATCGTACTTATTACATACAGGCATTATTCTTTCAAGAAAATACTTCAAATTTTCAAAAAGCTTTTCATCGTCAACATCCTTATACATTTCAAAAAGCTCTTTTACTTTTTCCATTCTCTCAGGTTCCCAACCCGGCATAACAGTGCCGTTCATATCCTTTGAAATAGATTCAAACATCTTCTCGGGAACGATTTTATCAATATCATCTTGATTGTATGCAAGCACGGTTGAACCGTCTGGACGTTTTCTTGCAAGCTCACTTCTTGTCCAGTCGAATACGGGCATAAAGTTATAGCACACAAGATGAATGTCCTCTTTTCCGAGATTTTCAAGCGTTTCAATATAATTGTCTATGTACTTATCTCTGTCCGATGTTCCGACTTTAATTGCGTCATGAACATTTACGCTTTCAATTCCGCTTACATGAAGTCCGCTTTTTTCGACTTCATCTTTCATTTCTTTAATTCTTTCTCTGCTCCATACTTCACCAGGTGCGGTGTCGTAAAGCGTTGTTATAACGCCCGTAACGCCCGGTATTTGTCGTATTTGCTTTAACGTTACGGTATCAAATTTTGAACCGTACCAACGTAATGTCATTTCCATTTTTATCTCTCCTGTTAAAATTCCTTATAAAAATCGTCTTTCATTTCCGATATTACCATATAACATTCTTTGCCGTAAAGCAATTTACAAGGCACTCGCCACGTCTTACCGTAATAGTAATCATCTGCAACAAGTTCACCATCCGCATAAATCTGCGCCACGTCACCGACATAGTCAATCTCGGCAAATCCGTATCTGCCGTCAACATTTATTTTCTTCCATGTCAGTTCTCTTTCTCCGCCAATGCACAATTCTTCTTTATACTTCGGCTCAAACGGTGCATTTTCCACGCCTGTAATTTCAACATTTGATTGCTTTGCCGACTGAACGATTGTAAGCGTTTCAAATTCACTGCCGTTCCATTTTTGACAAATATATTCGCCGTCCTCGACAGAATATATTTGTCCGTTTTCCTCATACAAATTACAACCGCCGCAAATATACACCGTTCCGTTTAATTTACGCATATACTTAGCATTTTCAAACGGCACCGTAACAATATTCGCACTGCCTTTGCTGAATTTGTATTCCGCTTTGATATTCGGTATTTCTGCAAAGAAATATGTATCATCGCACTTGCATAACGGCTGTGCTGTCGCATATTCAAGCACACTGTCGCCCATTTTCATATTAAACGGCATAAAGAAACTCACTTCACCCTTTACGTCAATCGGCGGAAACTCAACATTTTCCGCACTTATCACCGCATTTTCAATATCTGCAAGTTCGGTCAATCTCTGATAATGATTTACAAACACAAACCCACTTTTGCCGTTCGTTCTCATACCGTAACGCAAAGAATTTGTATCATCTACCGCCACCGAATTTGCAGAATCAACCGCAATCATCGGTGCAAATTCTTCGCCGAAATCGTTTACAAACATATGCAGCATATTAAGCAATCCGTACTGTTCTCTGACCTCTCCGTACTCCGACAACGGTGCTTGAAAATCATACGAAAGTATCGGATAATCATTCGGATAGCCTGTCGCCTTTGTTTCGTTAAAAGTTGATAGTTCGCCTATTTTGTTCGTACCGCCGTGATACATATAATAGCCTACAAGATTGTTTCCGTCACCGAGCTTTACAAGCGACACCGCATATATATCCATAGGCTTTATAATCGGTCTGCGGTGATGTGTAACCTCTATACCGCCGCCAAGCTCACACGTTGCGAACGGATAACGCTCATACGGCAGCTGCCAGCCGTCACTCTGAGTTTTTGCGATAAGGTCCGTTCCGATTGCGGAATCGTTTCTCATTCTGTTAAAGAAATAGTGCGGTGACGGTGACAGTCTGTTCATATGATTTTCCCACGGTGCCTCACAATAACCGCCGAATACAGGCACAACCTCATCAACGGGAATTTTCGCACCCGATGCACTGTTCCAGCCCGTAACTGTGTATATAGGTGCAATAAATCCACATTCTACGGCTATTTCTTTAAGTTTTGCCAAATGCTCGGCATTGTCGACAAATTCATTTTCAATCTGTACCGCAATTATGTTTCCGCCGTCCTTGTAGAACAGTCCTTTCACTTCGTTATATATGCTCTGATACCACTTCTTAACAACCGCCAGATATTCTTCATTGTTGTCACGAAGTTTATAATCCTTTTTCAAAAGCCAATCGGGGAAAGCGCCGTTTCTGCACTCGCCGTGCGCCCAAGGGCCTATACGAATTACAACGTCCAAGCCGACATCTTTACATTCTTTGATAAACGCTCTGATGTCATTGTCACCGCCAAAATCCATTTTACCCTCAATTTCTTCGTGGTATATCCAAAACAGATACGTTGAAACAATAGTTATGCCGCCGGCTTTCATTTTTGCAAGTTCTCTGTGCCAATTCTCTCTGCCGTATCTCGAAAAATGGAACTCGCCCATAACGCCTATCCAAGGTTTTCCGTTTCGTGTGAAATATCTGCTTGTGACATTAATTTCTTCACCTTTCGGATTTTTACCGCCCATATTCAAATGATTTATCAAAAGCGGTTCATCTTTAAATTCTTTAAATTTATATATCATATACTGCCCTCCAAAAATTGTACTCCGTAGCCGTCCAATACTCCGTCAAATTTCAAACCATCAAACAGCGACACTCCTTTAATTTTTGTATCAACTTCATTTTCATTGTGATTTAAAATAATTGTGCAGTCATCTCGCTTAACAACCTCCACACCGTTCGGTGTATCAACTGTTTCCACATTCGCCGACTTTGCTATAATTCTTACAAGCTCTTTCATTGCGTCATTGTCCAAATCACAGCCTACATAATAAACTCTGCCCTTGCCGTATTCGTTTACTGTCACTGCACTTTCACCCTTATAGTATTCACTTCCGTATGTGCATATGGTTTTTGCGGTATCAGGTTTTATTATATCACACCATATTTCCGCACTTCCGCTTACTTCGCCGTATATTTTTACAGGTTTTCTCGGTGCGTCAAATTCAACCGCTTCAATGCCCGCAATTTCCTTGAACACTCCCGGCAGTGCCATAGGTCTTACTCTGTTATATTCATCACGCGTACCGCTCCTAAACGTCAAAACAAGTGTACCGCCGTTTTTGACGTATTCCTTTATTTTTTCCGTCTCTGCGTCTGTGACTATGTTGTACGCAGGCATATACACGATTTTATAATCTTCATATTTGCCGTTTGAAACGGCTGTGTTTATGTTCAAATCACAATTTGCCTTGTAAAATGAATACAAGTGATTTTCATAATTATAGTTTTGTGCGTGACGCTTTATATCATGTCCCCATACATTGTCGTATGACTTCACAAGCAATGCATCATACTTATTTTTTGAGCCGACAATATATTTTTCAAGTTTTTGAAGTTCGTGACCTGTCTTTTGAATTTCATAAAAACGTCTTCTCGGCACACCGTCATGGTCAAGTACACCGTACCAATATTGTTCCATACCGAAAAGAGCCGTTCTGAATCTGAAATACACGACGCCCTCGCAGCCGTGTGCGATTGCCTGATATGTCCATAATCTAAGCTGATTGGGACGCGGCGTTGAGCCTAAAATATCCCAACCGGCAGGACCTGCCTGTTCCTCCATTACAACAAAGTTTTTGTTCTTCGCACCACGCATATTTTCGTGTGCCATAGACACATATTCATATTCGGACGTTCCCCATTGATTGTCGGGATAATTGTCCCACGATACAAAATCAAGGTCTTTTGACAAATCATACGCGTTTATATCCGAAAAATGTCCCATCAAATTATGAGTTATCGGATTATTGGTATATTTTCTCAAGATATCAATCTGCATTTTCTGATAATTCACCCAAGTGTCAGAAGAAAAACGTCTGAATTCCAAGTCAAGTGCGGGATTGTGCGACCACAAATCGCCGTATGTACCCTCGCACGAATTATATTTCGGAAGTATTATATCGTCAAAAGAATCATAGTTTAAACTCCAGAATACGCTCCCCCATTTTTCGTTTAGATTTTCTATTGTCTGATACCTTTCCTCAAGCCATTTTGCAAAAGCCTTTCGACAATGCTCGCAATAACATCTTGTACTTCCGTGACAGCCGAACTCATTGTCAATCTGCCATGCTATGACGTTTGGATTATCCTTGTAATGTTCAGCCATTTTTTCGGTTATGATTTCCGACTTTTCTATGTAGCTCGGATTGTTTCCGCAGCCTTCACGTCTTGAACCCCAATCCTTTTTTCTGCCGTATTTGTCCCTCTGCACGATGTCATATTTATCCGCAAGCCACTTCGGCGGTGCGGCAGTCGGTGTTCCGAGTATGGTTTTTATACCGTATTCTGCAAGTATCTCTATTGCGTCATCAAGGAATGAAAAATCAAATTCACCCTCTTTTTTCTCAAAAAGTTTCCACGCAAATTCGCCCATTCTTACAGTGTTAAAACCGCCCTTTTGCATAAGTTTAGCTTGACTTTCCCACTCATCTCTGTTCCAATGTTCGGGATAATAGTCTACACCAAATATCATTATTCCATCGACCTCATTTCTTTATAAAGTTCTTCGTCCGTCATATGATTATCCAATACCAATAACAGCATAACCTCTCTGTCCTCGGGCGCATACATCGTTTCGCGATACCATTTGTCATGTCTGATATTATCGCCGAACTCTCTGATAACCCCCATTACCTTTCTTGCCATATACGCGGTATGCTTAATATCCGCCAAACAATCGTTATGATAAAAGCCTTGCCAAACTCCGTTTTCACTGTTACGCATTTCCTCATTCGCCTTGTCAAATAAAACCGCACTGTCACCGCAAAGCAAAAATGCTTCTTTGTAATTTTCTTTTTCAAATTCCTCTATACCGTTGCAAAATTTTATTACACCGTTTGCACAATAATAATGAATTTTCGCCTGTAACAATACAGTTTCGTCAAAAAGCTGTTTCTCGTTTCCGCTTAGTTTTTCACTCGTCTTTTTGCACATTTCGTAATATGAATTTATCTTGTCAATACCACTTTCGCATATAACTTTGTAATCTCTCACCTGTCTGTAAAACCCGCCTTTTCCGACAAGCCAATTAAGCGGAGCAATACTGTTTTTATCGTCCTTCACAAACTTATTCGCAATAATACGCACATTCTCGGTATAAAACTGTTCACCTGCGTGTTCATCTTCATTTTTACCGAATTTAATCGTTGACTTCGGATATTCCGCAAGGCATTTTGATACGTCATAAGCCGAATTAAAATAATCGTCCGCAAATTCCTTACTGTGACTTTCGTCCGATATATCTTCACCGAACCATTTTTTTCTCACCGCATCAAGATAATATGTATGCGGTCTGACATTTGAACAGTTGATAACCCAAAAATCATCGCCGCCGTTTTCAAGTACGTCCGATAATTCTCTGTTCACAAAATCAACCGTATTCGGGAGCATTGTTATGTGGTTTGCGGCTTGCAAATCGTAAAACGAAACATGATAATAAATACCCTGTCTGCCGCCGTCTTTAACAGGCATTGACGACACTCGTGTCGTATGATTGTCACGTCGTCTTGTAACCATTTTACCGTAACCGTTATCGGCTTTAACCTTGATAATACCGTCGTCAAGCTCTATATAACCGTCCTTGTAAAGTTCCATTATTTCGCCGTACAGATTGGTACAAAAAACAGGATTTTTGACGTATTTCTTAACAATATCGCATTGCTTTTTTATAATATTGCTTATCAGCTTACCTCGTTTTTGCGGAGTGTCAAATTGACCGCTCGTGTCGTTACTCCAAAATGGGCAGTCACCCTGTCCTCTAAAGCACAAATTCCAAATAACATTGCAGTCTTTCTGTTCAATTACCGCGTCTTCCCAAAGTTTATAAAAAAGCTCCGACTTTTCCATAAAATTCGCCTCAACGCCCGGATATGCTCTTGCAAAAATCTCCGCACCCAAAGGTTCTGCATGGTGATGAGTAATCCATAATCCCATATCCGCCGCCATTTGTCTGTTCAGTCTTGAATTTTTGTCAGTACCCGGAATTGTCATATTTCCGCCACAACGCAAAAGTGCTTCAAAAGCCATTCTCCAAGGCTCTTTTTTGTCGCCGTTGAGTTTCCATTTCATCATAAGCACTTCATCATTGAAAAACCAACCGCGATATTTTACCTTTGGTTTCAGTGAATTAATTTCGCATTTTTCTATTCTAACACTGTCTTTCTTTTCGATTTTTTGGTCAAGCCAAAACCAAAACGGCTTAATATCAAGATATTTTTCACTTATTTTCAAAAGTGCATACACAAACCCCAAATCGTCCGCCGCACTTATCTCGATATTTTCCGCTATGTCAATTTTATAACTTTCCTCATCTAATGTATCGTCTTTTTTTAAATGAATATCATTTCCGTTTTCATCACTTGCACCGAAAACCTTTGCCATATCACGCTTTAAAATATTAATCGCATTCATAACAGGCTTTGTTTCCGTTTCGGTATGTACCTTCGTATTCAGGTTAAACAAAAAGCTCATTGATTTTGCTCCTTTTTATAAAATCTAATTATACATTACAACAATTTAATCATATTTTCATCTAATATATTGGTTAAAACATTGATTATCTTGGTATTGTCTGTTATAATAAAAATATACTTTGAGCGGAAAGGCAGATTGATATGACAGAGAAAACAGTAAAAATATTTCCGAATATGTATTTTGGTTTAACTCACTGCTACGATGAAGTGCCGGGCAACAATGATTTCAAGCTTCACAATCACGATGATGTATATGAAATAGTGCTGTTTCTAAGCGGTGATTCTGAATTTTACGCAGAGGGAAATGTGTACAAATTAAAGCCTTACGATATGCTCATAACGCGTCCGTTTGAAATGCACCATATACGTTGTTTGAGTACTAAGCCGTATGAGAGGATTATTTTGTATCTGTCGACAGAATATTTCAAGCAAAACCGTTGCGAAGAATTTGAAGATATTTTCATAAACCGCCCGCCCGGTACGGGCAACCTAATACCGTCCGACATTGTAAAGGACGATTTGCTAAACCCGATAAACCGCATAAGCGTGTATATCCATAACGGCTCACTCACCGCCGCAAACGGTGTTGTCATAGAATTCCTCTATCTTTTGAATACTTCAAAATCGGCAATCTCACCGTCAAAATCAAAAGACAAACGAATAAGCGACATAATTATGTACATAAACGAACACCTTTCCGAAACAATAACACTTGACTTCCTTTCCGAAAAATTCTTTATAAATAAATACCACCTGTGTAAGCTGTTCAAGAAAAATACAGGATACACATTAAGTCAATATATCAATCATAAACGCATACTTCTTGTACGCGAACTGCATACGCAAGGTCAGTCACTCCTTGAGGCAAGCACCAATGCCGGTTTTAATAATTACTCGCATTTTTACAGACAGTACGTCAAAAAAACAGGTATGACGCCAAAAAATATGAATTAAAAAAGGGAGATACATCTTGAACCGACCCCCAATAGTTAGACCAAAAATCTAACTATTGGGAGGTCGGTTTT
>OLNT01000507.1_pt1 | contig 25012 bp, 23 predicted proteins | sample 1672641 | NCBI WGS metagenome assembly OLNT01 (sample SAMEA3136708, study PRJEB25190) | human gut metagenome
AGGCGCCCGTCGCGCACACCGACCGCGGCTGCCACTACCGCTGGCCCGGGTGGAAGGCCATATGCGGGCGCCACGGGCTGGCCAGGTCGATGTCGCGCAAGGGCACCAGCCCCGACAACGCCGCCTGCGAGGGGTTCTTCGGCAACCTGAAGAACGAGTTCTTCCACGGGCGGGACTGGTCGGGATGGACGGCGGAGGCCTTCATGGAGCTGCTGGACGGGTGGATGGCCGCCTACTCGACCGTCCGTCTAAAGGCCTTCCGGGAGGGCGGCAGGACCGTCTACGATACGATAGACAACCGCAGGAGGCGGTTGGGGCTGGCGGCGTAGGCCGCTGTCCAAGTAACTGTCCGCACCCCCCAGACGCTTACAACTCAAGATCTGCTGCAGAAACCGGGGGGTTCGTCGACCGAAAGGTCGGCAAGGGCAGACCCTCGGCCATAGAACGCATTGCATCGCCAAATGCACACTCGGGCTTTCTCGTCTGGCCCTTGCCTTTCGGCGGTATATTACGCTAAGCAGAAAACTACGGGAATCCGGAGGGCAAACATGGTCGCGCGCAAATTGCACACCGTTGAGAAAAGAATGATCCCGTCCTCGGATCGCGACATATGGGTTCTCATCATGCGCCCTACAGAAAACGCGCGGCCACAAGAAAGCACTCCAGGCATCCCGTGGCTTCACGGAGGGGGCCATCTTCACGGCATGTACCAGAAGATGCTCCTGCCCCATGCCCGCCTTCTGGTGGAAAAGTACGGCGCCGTGGTGGTGGCCCCGGAATACCGCACCGCCTTCGAGAAGCCGTTTCCCGCCGATTTGGAAGATTGCTACGCCGCCCTGCTCTTCCTGAAGGTCCACGCCGACGAGCTGGGAATCAACGACGCACAGATTATGGTGGGCGGGGAAAGCGCCGGGGGCGGCCTCACCGTGGCTACCTGCCTTTTGGCGCGCGACCTCGGCGAGGTCAACATCGCCTACCAGATGCCCCTCTACCCCATGCTGGACGACCGGGAGACCGCTTCCTCGCGGGACAATCACGCGCCGGTGTGGAACACGCGCACCAACCGGTTCGCCTGGAAGTACTATCTCCGCGACCTAGACGGCGTAACGCCACCGTCCTACGCCGCCCCTGCCCGCGAGACCAATTACGCGGGGCTGCCCCCTGCCTACACCTATGTCGGCACCGAAGAACCGTTCTATTGCGAAACGCTTGAGTACGTCGCGAACCTCAAACGCGCAGGCGTAGAAGCATCCGTGGACGTGCACCCCCACTGGTTCCATGCCTACGACATGCTGTTCCCCTTCGCGAAGAAGTCGAGGGAGGCCGTGCGACGCTTCGAAGAGCATTACCTCCATGCCGCTGAGCACTATTTCGCCCCACAAGAGAAGCGGCTTTTTAGCCAGCAGCCAAAGGCAGAACCTGTCAAGCGAATGCCTGACGACGGGAACCGCTGGCCTTCGGCGGAAGAGCCAAGCACGGCCTCGGGAGCAACCGCGCCTTGGCGCGTTTGGCGGGTGGCGGAGCATCCCGAAATGGCGGAGGAAGCGGCCACGTGGTTCTCTGCGAAGTGGGGCATTCCGGAAGAGGCATACCGAGAGAGCATGCAGGAAAGCGCCCACGCCGATGGCGCCGTCGTCAACCACCCGGTAATGGCTTGGTACCATTGAGGGCCGGCTGACCTGCCAGCGCTGGTACTGCGGCCACTGGCACATCAACAAGCACATTGACCACATCGACTTTCTGTTCGGCGACGTAGAAGAGTTCGCTGCCGGACTTAAGCCATTCGATCCCAATGCCCCTGCGAAAGAGCACTCGTTCTAAGAAGTCACCTCGTTTTCGTCCATCTTTTTCTCGAAACGGAAGAACAGCTCGCCCGAGGACGAGCCGTCCCCTCCCTCGCTCTCGGGCATGACGAGGGGGTGTTTGGGATTGAAGAACTCGACGATCTTGTAGCCGCACTTATTCACATAAAAGTGGATGTTGCGCGTTTCGACATAGGGGGTGTACAGCTCCCAGGTCTTAACGGAGGGATAGCGGCCCTCCGCCGCTGCGACGATATCCGCCCCCACGCTCTTGCCCTTCAGGCCGTTGACGACGAACAAGAGCTCGATATCGCCGCGCGCCCTTTCCGCATCGATGATAAGGACGATGCCGCCGACGCGCTGGCCGTCCCGCAGAGCCCAATAGGCCTCGGTGCCCGGCCGATTAAGGGAGGCCTCTATCTCCCCGCAGGAGATGACGGGGCCCTCAGGCGTGCCGGGGTTCTCTTCCACGAACGCATCGAAGGACTCCTTCAGCTTCTCGATGAAGGAGTTGCGGGTGTCACCGCCGAGTTTTTCAAGGGTCACTGTCATGGGGAATCTCCTGTTCAGACGAAAATGGCCCGGATATCATCACCAGGTGATACCCGAGCTCACTCGACGTCTTCCTCTGACAGGCGGTCTGCGAAGCTTTCGCCCCACGAGCCCCTACGCTACGGCGTACTGTCCTCCGACGAAATATCCAGCTTTTACGCAAAGCATTGTAACGGATGCGCCTGGCGCCTGTCCACCCGAGCAGCGCGCAACAAGGCGTTGCTTGAAAGATATGGGACGGCCAGGCAGAATGGGCTCATGCGAGAATGTGGGCAGCCATCTGGGCACCCTTACGAGAAAGGACGAACATGGCGTTCAAGGAAACCCTCGTCGCGGCGCGAGAGCAGCGCGGGATGACCCAGCAAGATCTGGCTGAAAAGCTCTACGTCACGCGGCAGGCGGTATCGCGATGGGAAAACGGCGAGACCGAGCCGTCCGTGGACATGCGAAAGCTCATTGCGACCGTGCTGGACGTGCCGGTCATCCAGCTCTTCGACATCGACGTGAGCCAGCTGTGCCAATGCTGCGGCACCCCCTTCACTGTCCCCAACATGCCCCACGGCACCGAGACCGACGGTACGGAGAACACGGCCTACTGCAAGTGGTGCTATGACGGCGGCCAATTCGCCTACCAAAGCGAAGACGAACTCATCGAGAAGACGGCCCCCTTCCTCATGGAGGCCACCGGCATGTCGCAAGAAGAGGCCGTCTCCTTCATGGGCGTCCTCGTCCCTCACCTGCAGCACTGGCAGAAGTAGCGCGCGGCTAGCGCCGGCCAACGGCGCTAGCTCCCGAGCATCTAGGGGACGGCCGAAGACGCCCCATAGATGCTGCCGGAATGGGCGGAAAGAACCCGCTTTCGCTAGGCTTTCACCACCGGGAGCCAGACTTCGCTGCGGCTGTCGGGGGCGGTCATGCGCGGCGTGAAGTAACGTTCAACGTCGGTCTTGCTCTCCCAGCGATAGCCGGACGAGGGCAGCCACTCAGTCAGGATACGGTGCCACAGGTTGGTCATCGCCTCGGGCATGGGTTCCACGCATTCGAACACCGCGTAGGTGGCCGCTTCCACGGTGCGCTCCTCCATGCCCTCGGGACACGGGCGGTTCGTCGCAACGCAGGCCATGTAGCAGTCGAACGCGCCGTCGCGGCAGAACTGAACACCGAGCAGCCCAGCCGGCTCGCTGCCGTCCACGAGATCGAGAATCTCGTGGACGTGGGGTCCCAACTTCTCCCAGTAATCGACGGCCTTCTCCCCAGCATCTTCCACCTCCCACGTCCCGTTGTCGGACGGAATGCCGACGACGCGGAAGGCGCCCTGTTCAATGATGCGGTAATCCATTGGCTCTTCTCCTTTCACGGACAAGGTGAACACGAAGCGCGGGTAGAGCGTCAGCTTAGTCTGCGGGCGCCGAGCATCGTTGGGCGAGGCACCGTGCACGCGCCGGAACGCCCGAGCGAACGCCGTCGGCGAGTCGTAGCCGTAACGCAGGGCCACGTCCACCACCTTCGCGTCCGTCGCCCGCAGATCCTGGGCTGCCCGAGTCATAGCGCGGCGACGGATGTATTCGGGCAGCGTCACGCCCGTCAGATAGGGGAACATCCGCTGCAGCTGATACTTCGAGCACACCGCAATGCGCGCAAGCACGTCCATATCGACCGTGCCATCCAAATGTTCCTCGATGTAGGCCATGGCGCGGTTCAAATCTTCAAGCTGGCTCACTTCGCACCTCCTTACCCGATCAGAGTACCCATTGAACCACGCCCCTTCCTCTCCGTTCAAGTGCAACTTCGGCACGTCCGGCTCACGCTTCTGCCCCGCCTAAGCCGCGGTCGCTGCGGTTCCGTAGCGTCTCCCAGCGCTTTACTGTTTTGAACTTCTTTTACCGCCGTTTACTGTTTTGTCAAAGAGCAACAAGGTATCGCCGCGAAGAGCCCGTCTCGTTCATGGGTGCTCTCGTCTCGCACCGGAAGTACTGATAGAAGCAGCGCACGAGCAGCACCCCGACCGCTGCAGCACGGTATGCTATAGTCCTCAAAGTTTCATGCGTGCACGGAAGGAGCACAATGGCATTCCGCATCGAAGACATTGAGCTTGGCGACGACACGGGCCCGCTAGCCGAGCTGGTCGCCTGCTGGCGAGCTTCGGTTGAGGCAACGCACACGTTTCTCACGCCGGATGATATCGAGCGCATTGCGGCCTATGTGCCAGATGCGATTGCATCCGTCGCGCACCTGGCGGTTTGCCGGGACGAGAATGGCCAGGTCGTAGGCTTTATCGGTGTCGATGGCACTATGATCGAGATGCTGTTCATCCACCCGTCCCTTCGCGGCTGCGGGCTGGGCTCACTCCTGCTCGACCATGCCGTAAGCGAGCACGGCGCCACCCTCGTGGATGTAAACGAGCAGAACGAGCAAGCCGTCGGCTTCTACGGGCACTACGGCTTCGAGGTGTTCGACCGCTCGGAAACCGACGGCATGGGCGACCCCTTCCCCATCCTGCATATGCGCCTGTGCCCTACTTCCCACGGGTCAGCTTGACCACATGGCGCGCGTAAACCACCGATAAGATGGCCGCTACCACTACAAAGGCGACCGCCAGGTACACGGTGGTCGAGAAACCTGCGCTGTAGGCCTGCGCTTTCGCCATGCCATCGGCCATCAAATGATGAACCTGCCCCGACATGAGACCGACGAAGAGCGCCGACGAAATAGATCCTGCGATCTGCACCAAAGTGGAATGGATCGACGAGCCGCTCGCGGACAGCTCGGGGTCGAGCACTTCCAGATCGACGCTCTTAATCGCAGGATACTCGGTGCCGATTCCCGCGCACGCAAGCGCCATGCAGCCCACGATGGCCAGCGCAAGATCGAGCCGCGTGAACACCGCAAGCGCCACGAACCCGACAAGGCACACGCCGAATCCGACGGGTACAAGCGGCCACACCCCCGCCTTCCCGAGCATCCGGCCGCTGACAAAGCACAGACCCGCATAGCACAGCGTCGCCGGAGCCAGCAAGCAACCAGCGATGAACGGCGTGAAACCCGCCACCCCTTCCAAATAAAGCGGAATGAGCAGACTGAGGTAAATTGAGCTCATATAGCTGAGAACGATGAGGGTCTCGCCCAGAGCATAGGTCTTGTTGCGAAGCGGACGCATGTCCAAAAGCGGATGGGCGAGGCGTCCTTGACGGTGGATGAACCACGCACACACGACAATTCCCGCGATCATGAGCGCCGCCATCGGCAGCGGGTTGCGCGTAACCTCGTTTAAACCGATCATGAAGGCGGAAAGCCCCACGGCAATGAGCACGACGCTCAGTCCGTCGACGGGCAGCTTCTGACGCGGCATAATATCGACGATCGTGCGACGCGCAATGAAAAAGAGGACGAATGCCGCCACTGTGGGAATGGCGAACAGCACCCGCAACCCCCAATAGGTAATGACAAGGCCCGCAACGATGGGAGCCACCGCAAGCCCTATTCCGATAATACCGCTATTGACGGCAAGCAGACGACCAGCCCCATTTTTAGGTGAAAGATTGAGCAGGGCCTCGTTCACGACGGGGAAATAGAGGCCCGTGGCAACGGCCTGAATGAGTCGCGCCGCCACCAAGGAGGGAAAATTCCAGGCCACCACGCCAAGCATGGAGCCGACGAACGACACGATCAGCCCGAAGAGCATGACCTTCCTCAAACCGAAGCGGTGGAGCGAGAGGGCTGCAAGCACAATGACAATACCCGCCACGATGGAATAGCCGAGCACCAGCAGGTTCGCCTCGGACAGGCTCACGTGGTACTCTGCCGAAACATAGTCGAGCGCGACGTTCATGAGCGACTGCATCAAAGAGGCAAGCAGGTTGCACGCGAACAGCACCACGATCATCGCCTGGCGGTGTTTTGCGATCTGCTTGTTTTGAACAGCCATATCAGCAACTCCTATTTTGCGTCGCAGGGCTCAAAGAGCGCGCTGCGCTTCGTACCAAGAAGCCATAGTACGAGAGAACATCGGCGCTACTTGCTGAAAGCGCGATATGGTTGTGCAGCTGTAAGCTGGCCTAGATGCCCAGCCGATCCGCGAGTTCTGTTAGCGAATCGCACATGAATGTGGGACGCTCGGCCGCCAGGGCCTCGCGCGGGAACATGCCCCAGAGGGCGGCAACGGTAGCGCAGCCAGCAGCGTTACCAGCCTGGATGTCGAAGGGGCTGTCGCCCACATAGAGACTGCGTTCCGGCGCTGTGCCCAAAAGCTCACAGCCTCGCAGGATGGGGCCAGGCGCCGGCTTGTGCTCGGGCCAATCGTCGTGGCCGATGAGGAATTGGAAGTAGCCGGCGATGCCGCTCATTTCAAGCCCGCGCTGGGCCATGGCGTGACGCTTCGACGTGACTACGCCCATCGGGATGCCCGCCGCCTGAAACCGCTCGAGCGCCGCCTTCGTGTCGCCGAAGGCGCGAATGCGCGCGTCGTGGACGCCGTCGTTGTGATCACGATAGATCTGCGTGATCTCCGTAGCCCGCGCCTCGTCGCCGCCGGTAAAGTGCAGCATCTGGTCGTAAAGCGGCGTGCCAACCCCCGCCATCAGCTCGGCGTCGTCAAGCGCACAGCCCAACACGTCGTTCACAGCATAGCGCATCGAAGTGAGAATGATGTCGTAGGTGTCGATCAGCGTGCCATCCGCATCGAACAGCACGCCCTGAATGTCGTTCATGGAAGCCTTTCTGGAAAAATCGGTAAACAGGTTATCACCATTGTAGGACAAATGGAGGCAAAGGGTGCAAGTAGCGGCGTACCATGAGGAAAACTCTCACCAAGGAGCGAGGAGCGCACCATGATCACCCGTCTCACCTTCGACCAGATCAGCACCGCGGTACACGACGCCTATGAAGCCTGCAAGGACATCAAGGGCGGCCAGAACGCGCATTATATCCCGTATCTCGCGAACATCAATCCCAGTTTGTTCGGCATCAGTCTGTGCCTGCCGGACGGCCGACTCATCTCCGTGGGCGACACCGACTACCGCTTCGGTATCGAGTCGGTGTCGAAGGTGCACACGGCCATTCTGGCGCTAGAGCAGCACGGGGCTCAGGCGATTCTTGACGACATCGGCGCCGACGCCACGGGGCTGCCGTTCAACTCCATCTTCGCTATCCTGCTGGAAAACGACCGGCCTTCCACGCCGCTCGTGAACGCCGGCGCCATAGCAGCCTGCTCGCTTGTTGAGCCCCACGGCGATGCCGACGGGAAATGGAAGGCCATCTTCGACAACATGGCCGCGCTTCTGGGAAGCGAGCCGGTGCTCATCGACGAGTTGTACCATTCTGAATCCGCCACGAACTTCGACAACCGCTCCATCACCTGGCTGCTGCAAGAATACGGCCGCATCTACGACGATCCCGAGATGTCGCTTGATTTGTACACGCGCCAATGCTCGCTGGGCGTGACGGCCGAGCAGCTGGCCATCTCGGCGGCCACCATCGCCGACGACGGCGTGAATCCCCTCACGAAGCAGCGCGCGTTCGGCGCGGAGCTCACTTCCAAGGTGGTCGCGCTCATGAGCGCCGTCGGCTTCTACGAGCACTCGGGCGACTGGCTGTATGCCACGGGACTGCCCGCGAAGACCGGCGTGGGCGGCGCCGTCATCGGCGTCATGCCCGGGCTTTTCGGCGTGTGCGCCTTCGCGCCGCCGCTGGATGACGCGGGCAATTCCGTGAAGGCCCAGGCGGCGCTCAAGCACCTGATGAAGAGCTTGAATCTGAACGTCTTCTCCAACACCCACTTCGATCTCGTCGAAACCTAGAAGAACGAGACGTTGCGCGCGTCAGTTGTGCGGTTGGTCGTGCGGCGCCTCACGCAGCATGAATTTGTCCACATTGCCGGTGCAAGCATAAAGGCCGGCGCCCCATCCACGAAAGGAATCTCATGCCTATCGAGCTCATCATCGCCACCGTGGCCATCTCCCTGGCCCTGCTTTTTTACACGTGGGGCGTATTCGGCGAGCGTCGCCACGGATCGCTCAGCCTGAAATATGTCCTCTTGTTTTGGGCCGGCCTGACCTGCGACACAACGGGCACCCTCATCATGAGTAACATCGCCAGCCAGTCGAATGTGACCGGCTTCGGCATCCACGGCATCACAGGCGCGCTTGCTATCGCGCTCATGATCGTGCATGCGATGTGGGCCACCGTCACCTATCTTCGCGGCAGCCAGAAGGCGCGAAAGCGCTTCCACACGTTCAGCACGGTCGTTTGGCTGGTATGGCTTGTGCCCTACATCATCGGAATGCTCGTGGGCATTCCGGCCATCCACCTGCGGGCGGTATGCGCTATTGGCACGGCCATCGTGATCGTAGGACTCCTGGCCGCTTATCTGTTCGCCCGCGACCGCAACGACGACAAGCCCCGCAAACCGAAATCGGGTCACAACGGAAAGCACCCCGGCAGCGGCGCAGCTCTCTCGCATTAGGGCCGGGACACGAAACCACGGGCGGCGGTTCCGCACGCTCGGATGGCGCGGGCCTTCCCTTCGCAAGGCAACCTCCCAGCATCGGTTTTGGCCTATACTGAACAGGGCGCACGAGCGCCGCGACCACGCAATGCGGCAGAGTTGGGGAAGGAATGGGCCATGGCAATCGATCAAACGGAACGCGACATTGAGCAGCTGCGCCAGTGGATTGACGAATGCGCGCCGGGCCGTATGGTGTTCTTCGGGGGTGCCGGCGTGTCCACGGAAAGCGGCATCCCCGATTTCCGCAGCGCCGACGGGCTCTACGCCCAGCGCTACCCCCATCCGCCCGAGACCATGGTATCCCGCAGCTTCTTCGATGCCCATCCGCGTGAGTTCTTCGACTTCTACTGCGACCGCATGCTGGCCCTGGACGCCGAGCCCAACGCCGCCCATCGCAAGCTGGCCGAGCTGGAACGGGAAGGAACGCTTTCAGCCGTCGTAACCCAGAACATCGACGGGCTGCACCAGAAAGCCGGCAGCCGAAACGTGCTGGAGCTGCACGGCAGCGTGTGGCGCAACTTCTGCATGGACTGCGGCGCGCCCTACACCGTGGAGGAGCTGCTGGCCCTGCGCAAGCAGAGTCCCGACGGTGTGCCGCGCTGCCCGAGGTGCGGCACCATCGTGAAGCCGGACGTGGTGCTATACGAGGAGCCGCTGGACGACGGCACCGTGACCGCGGCCGTGCGCGCCATCGCTAGCGCCGACCTGCTGGTGATCGCCGGCACGAGCCTGGCGGTGTACCCGGCCGCGGGCCTCATCGACTACTTCAGTGGCGATCACTTGGCCATCATCAACCGCACCCCCACTCCGCGCGACGCCCACGCCGACCTCTGCATCGCCACCAACGTCGGCAAGGTACTGGGATACTAGAAACCCAGGATCTGCTCCTAGAGAAGCGGAAGGATACCCTCTTCGAGACGTTTTCTCAGCAGCCGCTTGTGCTCCGCGCGCATTGAATCCGATAGAAGCACGATGCCGTAAGCCTCCTCGGGCACGCTGTCGATGAGCGCGTCGATGGCCTCCATGTCCACTGCCGCCGCAAAGCGCTTGATGGCGGCCGTCAGGTCGGAGTTGGTCGTTTTCGCCATGTACTCGAAAGGATGAATCGCGACGCTGCCGCCTTCGCCATCCGGCAGCCGATAGCACGAGACGTTCGTTCCGAAGGCGTCCTCGTGTTCGGCCTCTTCGTCGCCCAGCCGGCGCGCCGCCACACTGGGGCTGCACTTGCTGAAGAGCGAGCTGCCCATGTCGTAAACCGGTGCCAGCTCATAGGCCATCGGCGCCGTCATGAGAACGCCCCAGTTCCCATTGTTGCGATCTGGGTTCTTGATGAAGGCGTCTACCACGAACATGTCCCAGAAGCGCTCGCGCACACCCGGCACGCTTCGCAGCAAATCGGACGTTTCGATGGCGGCGAGCACGTCGCCGAGCAGAATGACCTCCCCGTCCGACGGCGCAGAACTGAAGCCGGCATCGTCGTCGGAAAGGGCGTTCTTGATCTCCTTGAACTCGAAGAGCCGCGCGCTCGGGAAGGTGAAGTCGCGGCAGGCACAGACGATCTTCCCGGCCCGGTACCCCAGTATCGTCTCGTGAACGGGAATGCCCAAAAGCTCGTAGATATGCGAACCCAGATATTCGGAAACCGGGCTTGAAGTATACGATGGCAGGTGCTTGCCCGCCAAATCACGCGTCGTGCGCGGATACTTGGCAATCCAGGGCTCCCCTTCGATGAGAATGCCCTCTTTTTGCCCCGCGCGCCCTCCATAGAAAAGGCCGCTCGGAGCACAATCGCGCAGATCAGCGATCTCGATCACGGAACGACCTCCTTCAATTCGTGCAAAAGCGGTTCAGCCATTGTAGCATGGCCCACGACGGTGATCGCAAAGACGCGATACAGCAAAGCAAGATGTCGGAGATGCTTTCATAGCACCCACTGCCTGCAATAGCGCTACAATGCATTCCAGCTTTTAGCCCCTTTGAAGGGAATGGCCATGCCTAACGTTATCATCAGCGCGGACAGCACGTGCGACCTCTCGCCGGAGCAGCGGGAGCGCTACCAGGTTCGCAGCTTCCCGTTCCATATCGAGTTTCGCGGGCGCGATCACTTGGACAACATCGACATCACGCCCCAGGTGCTGTTCGACGGCTTCTACGAGGACAAGTCGCTGCCCCAAACGGGCGCCTGCTCGCCGGAGGCCTACCGGCAGCACTTCGCCGAGCTCGTGGCCGACGGCTCGCAGGTGGTTCACTTCAACCTGGGCAGCGCGCTTTCCTCCGCCTACGAGAACGCGAGCGCTGCGGCGGCCGATATGGAGGGCGTCTACGTCATCGACGGCAAGAGTCTTTCGACCGGCATCGGCCTGCAGGTGCTCGCGGCGTGCCGCATGCGCGATGCCGGCATGAACGCCGCCGACATCGCCCGCGAGGCATCCGAACTGCACAGTCGATCCCATGCCTCGTTTGTGCTGGACACCATGGAATTCCTCGCCGCCGGCGGCCGGTGCCCCACGCTGGTGGCCTACCTGGGCGGCAAGCTCAGCTGCCGGCCGGGCATCCTCGTGGACAACCAGAGCGGCGCCATGAAGGTGGGCAAGCTCTACCGCGGCAAGCAGGAGAAAGTGCTCGAGCGCTACGTGAGCGACACCCTGGCGCGCTACCCCGACATCGTAAAGGACGAGATCTTCATCACCCACTCCGGCGTGAGCGACGAGATTGCCGATGCCGTGCGCCGCATGCTGGAAGAGCGCGGCTTCCAAAACATCTACACCACCACGGCCAGCTGCACCATCTCCAGCCACTGCGGGCCCGGCACCCTCGGCATCCTGTTCATGACCGAAACACCGAGCGCGTGAAAGCAGGAGGTCCCCATGCGCGCATTCATCGCTTTAGAACTACCCGCGGACTTCGCCGATGACGTGGCGGCCATGGCGCGGCGACTCAGCGCCTCGCTAGACGGGCGCTTTCTCGACCGAAGCACCTACCATCTGACGCTGGCCTTTCTCGGCGATATCGACGATGCCGAAGCGAGTCGGGCCATGGACGCCCTCGATGCAGCTTGCGCCGGCTCGACCCCTCTTCCGCTTGCGCCCGACGGCCTGGGGAAGTTCGGACGTCCGGCCGACGCGACGCTTTGGCTGGGCGTGGCTCCTGACCTGGCCCTTCTATCGCTAGCCGAGCGCGTCCGCGAAGAGCTTGCCGCCCGCGACGCCCCCTTCGACCCGAAGCCCTTCCGCCCGCACATCACTCTGGGCCGCCGCGTGCACATTCCGAAAAAGCCCCTGCCTCTTCTCGCCTTCCCCCTGCCCGCGCAGGCCCAAACCGTCACGCTGTTCAAGAGCACCCTCTCCCGCGACGGCGCCGAGTACAAGCCTCTTTACACGGTGGAGCTGGCGGAGCCCAACCTTTAAGCCCGAGAGAAGCTGGCATAGCAGGATCGCACAATCTCCGAAGCCGATCCCATCTCAACCGGCTATGTGCTGTCGCCGTAGCGTTTACGCCAAATTCCCTTGACCTGAAGTTGACTCCAAGTTATAGGCTGGGGGAAACACCTTCTCTCGCGAAAGGACGTACTCTATGGCTACTTCGCTGGTTGCCTACTTCTCCGCATCGGGAACGACGGCCCGCGCGGCAGAGACACTTGCCCGCGCTGCATCCGCCGATCTATTCGAAATCGCCCCCGCCGATCCCTACACCGCCGCCGACCTGGATTGGACCGATCGCTCAAGTCGCAGCACCAAGGAAATGAACGATGGGGCCAACCGTCCGACATTAGCAGTCGACGCACCGCCGCTGGACGGCTACGATACCATTTTCGTCGGCTTCCCCATCTGGTGGTACGTGGAACCGCGCATCATCGACACGTTCCTTGAATCCGCCGACTTCGCCGGCAAGACCATCGTTCCCTTCGCCACCAGCGGAGGCAGTGGCCTTGGGAAGGCCCCCGAGCGCATGGCCTCCCTGACGCCCGGCGCCACCGTGCTGCCCGGCAAGCTCCTCAACGGAGGCCCGAGCGAAACCACGCTGCGCACGTGGATCGAGAACTTGTAGATCATCCCCCCTCCAGCAAGAGCTTTCTGCCACGCTGCGCCCCATGCATGGCACGCGCCGCAGACAAAAGCCGGATGACGAGCAAGTATATGCCGGACAATCTCGCAGAGCGCAACTAACGGTACAGGGCGATCCGAAGAAGCGCGAACAGCGTCTCATCAAGAGGCTTGTGGTGCCGCGCCGCATCGATCATGGTCTCCCATACAAGATCGCAGAGCAGCTCGGGAGCAAGGGGGCCTTTCAGACGCTCACGGCGCACGGCGGGGTCACGCTGAAGCGCCACTTGCAAGCCGAGACGCGCATGGGCAAAGCTCTCTGCTTCACGGCGGCGGGCCACCGCCAAGTCATAGGCCCCGAGCGCTGTCAAGCCATCGAGAAAATCACTGCGAAACTCTTCGAGGGCGCGAGCCATCTCGCCCGCCAACTGACGGCAAAACTCAACGAAATCGCAAGAATCGCCCGCGCGGGCGTCGGCCTGTTGGACGCTGGCGCAACTCCCGGCATCGGCATGCGCAGTCGTGCCGGCGCCCCCTTCTTCCAAACCTGCAACGCCTCCCGCAGTTACTGCACCCATACGATCGGAAAAGGCGCGCTGCCAAAACCGCCCCACCACATCGTTCACCAAATCCGATTTCGTCGGGTACGAGTTGTACACCGTGCCCACGGCCACGCCACACGCCGCCGCCACCGCGCGAATGCTGAGCGCGCCAAGCCCCTTTGTCGTGGCGATCTCGTACGCCGCATCGAGAATTTGCTCCTTGCTGATCACTGGACGATTGCCCATAGCGCACCTTCTCCCGCTTAAGATGAATCCCGTTCATTATGCCCGGTATTCGTGAACAGCAGAAAACAAAGCTGTGAAAACCTTGCGAATCCGCGCATTCGGCCTTGCGATTCCTCCCCTCGGTCTCTATTGTGAACATAGTTCATTAATGAACTATGTTCAAGTTAAAGGTGAATCGTCACTCAATCTAACCGAAAGGATTCTCATGTCTGCAGAGTTGGTATTCGCCTCCGTCGCCATTTCGTTGGCGCTCTTCTTCTATACCTGGGGCGTCTTCGGCGAGCGCCGCGGCGGCACCCTGAGCCTGAAGTACGTGCTGCTGTTCTGGATCGGCCTTGCGTGCGACACCACCGGCACCCTCACCATGAGCAACATCGCCAGCCAATCAGCGGCCTCCGGCTTCGGCATCCATGCCATCACGGGCGTCGTGGCCATCGTGCTCATGCTGGTGCATGCGCTCTGGGCCACCTTCACCTATAAACGCGGCAGCCAGCAGGCACGTCGCCGCTTCCACACCTTCAGCACCGTGGTATGGCTGGCGTGGCTCGTGCCCTATATCATTGGCATGCTCGTGGGCATCCCCGCCATCCACCTGCAGGCCGTGTGCGCCATCGGCACCAGCGTCATCATCGTGGCAATCTTGGCTGTCATTTTGTTCGCAAAAGGACGCAAGAAGAATGATCGCAGCGGAAAGAGTCGCGGCACCAGCCCCCACGCGATTTCGCACTAGCGATAGGGTCGGGAAGATCGCACCGCTTCCCAACCGCCTCACACGCCAACTCCCCTCAGGTTCGCCCTCAGCGGAAATATCTCGCCCCATTGCATACAAAACTGCCCTCGAAATGCTTGTACGCTGGGGTACTATATATTCCACAGATTCGAACAGCGGGAGGGGAGATTTTGGGTTCCGCATTCAATCGCATCGAAGATCAGCGCCGCTCCATTCGCCAGTTTCGCGGCAGCATCGCCGCACATCCCTATCTGTGCGTGAGCTTCGGTCTGTATTGGATGCAAACCATCCTGCTCTTTCAAAGCCCCTACCTGTTCCTAGAGCCTTCGCCAATGGCGCACCTCACGCCGTTCCCCAAAGGCACGGCGCTGCTGATAGCCAGCGTGATTACCTACTTGATATGGGGCTTGAATTTCCGCCACGCAAATCGCATCAGCGAGGCCCGATGGTTTCCCTATGCCCTCTGCGGCCTGCTCGTAGCGGGCGCGCTGTTATACGTGCTGTATCCGGCGGTACCCGAGCGCCATCATGACCTTGCCATCATCGTATACTTGACGGGCTCCGTCTTCAGCGGTTGCGGAACAGCGAACATCTGCTTGGAAACGGGGCGGATGTTCGGATATCTAGGACCTCTGCGCGTGTTGTTCCATGGCAGCGCGGCCCTGTTCATCGGCACTATGGGCGCACTGCTGCTGGCCAATTTGCCTGCAATAATCGGACAACTCGTGCTGGTGCTTATGCCCATTCCCATGGTGTTCTGCCTCTGGAAATGCCTCGGCAGCGTGCCCCAGCGCACTTTATACGGCCAAGGCCTGCACACTCAAGTGAACATTCCCACGAAGTTCCTGATCACATCGCTTGTGCAGGGACTTGCCCTCGGCGTAATGCACAGCGTGCTCGTGGGCAACAGCGCCAGCTCGGCCATCGCCGTCAGCGTCGGGTACTTCGCCGCCGTGGGCCTGCTGTTCTTCTGCGCCATCGCCGTGAAGAACAATTTCGATATATTGATTTACCGCATCGCCTTCCCCTTGATGGCCATGGGGTTCTTCATCGTCGGTATGTTCGATTTGGCCGTACTGCCAGGCGCGCTTGTTCTGGACACGGGGTACTGCTTTCAGTACCTCATGACTTGCTCGCTGTGCGCCTATTTGGCGAAAGGCCTGCAGCAACCGCCCATCTGGATCATCGGCACCGGAACTGCCTGCCTGCTCGCAGGCCAGTTCGTCGGCAGCTTGCTCGATGTGCTTGCGGACGATTGGCGCTTCTTGGCCGTCTGCGTCGCTTTCGGGCTCCTTCTGGCCGCGTTGCTCATGACGAGCAGCCAGAACATCCGCCGCGGATGGGGTGCCGTAAGCCCCGGCGCCGCCCCTGAAACGGAAGAGCGCGAACTCGGCCTGGCCACAGCCTTCCAGCTCCTGGCAACCGAGCAGGGGCTCACGCCCCGCGAGACCGAAGTGCTCGAGTTCATCGTGCGCGGCTACAGCCGCAAGGCCATTGCCGACGAACTGAGCTTGGCCGAGGAAACCATCAAGACCCACACAGGGCGCATCTACCAGAAGTTCCTCGTCCATTCCAAGCAAGAGCTGATAGATCTCGCCACCAAGCGCGCCCAAACACTCAACGCGTAGCCTGGCCTCTGCGGCGCCCGAGAAAAAGGCGAGCCCCGCAGGGCCCGCCTTCAAAGGGAGGGTTAACTTGTCGCGACGGCGCGCTTACTCGTTCTCCGCGATGTACTTGCCCGTCAGGTAGCCGAACGTCACGCAAGTCATGCCGTAGTTCGCGCCCTCGATCATGAACGTGTAGGTGCCCGAGAACATATCGCCCACCATGGTGCCCACGTTGTACAGGCCCGGAATGGCATGGTCTTCGGCATCGCACACCTGCATGTGGATGTTGGTGTTCAAGCCGCCCAGCACCGTGAGGAATCCGAACGCGTCGGTCATCTCCCCGAAGAAGGGACCCTCCTCGATGGCATGCAGATGCTCAGCCTCCTTGTGGAAGTCGGCATCCTCGCCCGCCTTCGCGAGCTCGTTGTAGCGTTTGACTGTTTCCACGGCCTCGGCCGGCAGTCCCAGTTTCTCGACCACCTCTTCGATGGTATCGCCCTGCACATAGTTGCTGTTACCGCCCGATGCGGCCTTCTCCCAGGAAGCCACAGCGGCAGCGACGGCTTCATCGCCGGTCATCATGGAATCGTTGGTCCAGTCGCCGGAGACCGCCTCATACTTGGCATAGCCCGCATCCCAAATGGCGTAAGCCTTCTTCTCGGGAAGCATCATAACGTGCTGGCTGGCCAGAGGCCCGATGCAATTCTCGTTCATGAAACGCTGACCGTCGCGATCCATCAGAAGGCCCAGATGGTTCGTGTACAAATTGCGCGGGCCCGGACCCCAGTAGGCGCCCATGGTGCAGTTCGGGAAGCTCTTCTGCCAGGCAGCGCCAACCCAGAGGCCCATCTTCTGGCCCTGGCCTTTGTAGATGCCGCCGTACTTGAAGCCCTGGTCCCAGTCGGGCTCGCCGTCGTACACCGCATCTTCCACGTAATCGGCCGTCTCGGGGCAGAAGCGATGCATCATATCGCGGTCGCCCGAGAAATCTCCCGTGGCAAGCACGATGGCCTTGGAACCGACGTACTTGGCATAGGAACCGTCTTCGCGTTTGCAAATGACCGCGGTCACACGACCGGTGTTGTTGTCCTCGCGAATAAGCTGCTCGGCAATGTTCTTGTAGAAGATCTGGCCGCCCAAATCTTCGGTCAGATGGCGGGCGAGCTCCCACACGAACAGCGGCTGCATTTTGCCTGTCACAACCTCCAGGCCCTCCTCGGGAGGAGTCTGCCCGTTCAGATTCCAACCGACGGCCGCCGTGCGCTGCAGGTACAGACTGTCTTCCGCATCAGGGGTGCCGATCTCGATGTCGATACCGTAGCCCGCCTTCTCCATCAGATCGCAGGCCCAGTTCATGGCTTCCTCGGAGTTGTTGTAGTGCAGGTACCACTTGCGCTGGTCAACCTTGTGGGTCTGGCAGAATATTTCCTTCTGGTACTGCTCGATGGGCACACGCGGATACCCCTGGGCCTCGAATGCCTTGCAGTACACGGCGTTGTTGGAGCCGCCGCGCGAGGTGGGCTTCGTAGAAGCAGACACGATAATGGTGTTCAAGCCTTCTTCGGCAGCGCTGTTCGCGGTCATAAGACCCGAGGTGCCGCATCCTACGACAACTACCTCTGCCTCGATAGTTTCAGCAATTTGATCCTCAGGAATGGGGTCGGGCGCAATTTCAAAAGCCCATTTGCGCTGAACTGTTTCAGCGGTGTTGTACTGCTCGCCTCCCGTCGTCGAAAGCGTCTCGGCTCCCTCGGCAGCCTTCTCGTCGGCCGGCGATGCGGGGGAACAGGCCGCGAGCGTCGTGGCCCCCATCGCGCCCACTGCCGTCAGAGCTGCGCCCTTGAGAAAGCTTCTGCGATTCATATCCATGGTTGGTCTCCCTTCCGGCGAAGATCGCGCTCCCTTTGAGCGCCCCTCCTCTTCGCAACGCTGCGAAGGTACCCCAGGCCCTACCGAACACGCATCCCCCAACCAGGGGCCACCTGCGAAAATGCCAAGTTGGCCCCTTTTGGGGGATGAGGTTTAGACGTTCCGCCTCTTCTTTCTACTATTCGGCGCACCAGGCGATGAGGGCGTCGCGCAGGAAGGCCGTCGCGCCTTCGCCTGCCGCTTCGTCGTAGTAGGCCGTGAAGCGCGGGTCGGCCACGTAGCCCTCGGCCAGGGCGGCATGGGCCGCTGGAGAATAGGTCCCCTCGCCCCAGTGCATTTGCAGCCAGCGAGCGTGCATGGCGCACAACTCCCGAGCCGCTTCGCCTGTCGGGTCGCCCGTCGCCTTCGCCTGCACCAGCTGCTCGAGGATGGCCGCCTCCAAGACCTTGGCGTCGTTCCACTCCGCCTCGGTCATGTCGGCCATGCGCTCGTTGGCCGCGTCCATGGCCGCATCTCCGTGACGTCGGCGTACCTCGGCGCCGTAGTGCTCTTCGTTCTCGGCAATGGCCCGGGCCTTCATGCCTTCGAATCGTTCCTTATCGGTCATAGTGCATCTTCCTTCCAGGGACGCGATGGTCTTCTCCACCGTTCCCATCAGAGTTTCCAATTCTTTTTGCCGCGCGCGCAACGTGGCAAGGTGGTCGGTGAGCACCGCACGGAAGTCGAAACGGTCATCAGCGAAGGCGTCGCGAATGGCGCCGAGAGAGAGCCCACAGGACCGCAGCAGCAGAATCCGCTGCAGCCGCTCCACATCCGCCGCACCGTAATGGCGATAGCCGCTGGCCGTGCGCTCGGGATGCAGCAGCCCCTCGTCCTCGTAATGGTGCAGCGCCCGCACGGTCACGCCGGCCAGCTTCGCCAGCGAACCCACGGTATACGAGGTCTCTTCCGCTTGCGTCCTTCGCTTCTTTTGCACACGTGGCATTTTGGCCGCTCCCACCTCCGCCCCCCCCTTTCGTCTTCCTTCGCTTCCAGCGCTTCCGCTTTCGGCGCCTTCGCTTTCGGCGCCTTCGCTCCCAGCGTTTTTGCTCCCAGCGTTTTTGCTCCCAGCGCCTTCGCTTCCGCTTCTTCGCGAGATCGCTCATCTCGCCTTGCCAAGACCAGCATAAACCCTCACGTTCCGTAAGGGTCAAGGGCTTTCAGAAGATTTTGTAGCCGCAAATCAACGGTTTTTACGGAACGACCGTGATTTTGAGGCTAAAAAAGGCCCATCTTCTCGCAAACGGGCAAAAAGATAGCCCCGAATCGACGGTTCTTCCGTAAAAACCGTCGATTCGGGGCTTAAAATTCCCCAGCGCTCCTCTTGCGCCACAGCTCAGCGCTACTTCGGCGCAGCGCTACTTCTTCAGCAGCTTCTGGCAGAGCACGGTGAAGGCGCAGATGCCCAAAGCGAAGATGCCCACGGTGAGCACGATCTCGGGAACCGACGGCGCGTAGACGCCCATCAGCGTCCACATGTCGGCAGCGCCGCCCGCTTGCGCGGCCGTGGTGCCCAAGGTGATGCCGTTGCCGCCCACGATGTTGGGCACGGCGAAGCCGGTGAACATGAGCCAGCAGCGCTTGCAGAACACGCCGGCCACCACCAGCGCGGAAGCCACACCGACCACCTTCATGTTGCGGCGGTTCTTCGCGAACACCAGCAGGCAGAAGGGAATGACCAGGCCGCAGATCACCTCGAACCAGAAGAACGGGGCCGTGCCGCCGAACAGCAGGGTGTTGATCACGGCCATGCCGCCCTCGGTGCCGTTGTAGGCCGTCGTCAGGATCTCGCAGCCGATGAAGTACGCATCCACGGCGATGCAGGTGCACAGAAGACCGGCCAAGCTCGTGAGGAGCTCGTCCTTCGTTTCGAACACACCGCGCGAGCGCAGGCCGAGCAGGGCCAGCACCAGAAGCGCCAGGCCGGAATCGAGTGCGGAGGCCACGAAGATCGGCGCCAAGATGGCGGTGTGCCACGCCTCGCGGGCCACTTCCAAGCCGAAGATCCACGCCGTCACGGAGTGCACGAGGATGGCCACCGGCAGAGCGAAGCGCGACACCACGGCCACCTTCGCCGGATCGGCCTTGCGCGAGCACATGAAATACAGGTACACCAGATTGATGACCAGGTAGCAGGTGATGACGATCATGTCCCAGGCCAGAGGCGACAGGAAGTTCAGCCCCGTGAACATGCGCCAGATGCGCTGGATGCCGCCGAGGTCCACCAGCACGCAGATGCCGGCGCAGCAGATGCACACGAGCGACAGGATGACAGCGGGCAGCGCCACGGCCTTGTACTTCTTAATGCCGAAGATAGAGGCCGACGAGGCCACGATGAGGCCGCCGGCCGACAGGCCCACGAAGAACATGAAGCAGGTAAGGTACAGCCCCCAGCTCGTGGAGTTGTTCATTCCGGTGATGCCGAGGCCGAACATGAGCTGGTACACGTACACGCCGATACCCACAAGGGCGATGGCGCCCGAACCCACCACGAGCGGGTTTTTCATCACAGAAGTCATAGCACCCTCCTAGCGAACGTAAAAGACCTGCGGGCGCGTGCCCTTATCTTCCAACAACACCTCAGCGCCCTGATCACGGCGCAAGCGCGACACGGCGGAATCCGGGTCGTCCAGGTCGCCGAAAATGCGGGCATCGGCCGGGCAGCAGCGCACGCACATAGGCTCGTCACCCTCGTCGGTGCGCTCCTTGCACAGGGTGCACTTCTCCATGACGCCGCGGGTGCGCTCGGGAACGCGGGCATCGCCGTAGCCAGCACCGGTGGCGCGCACCGGCTCGTTCCAGTTGAACGTGCGGGCGTTGTAGGGGCAGGCGGCCATGCACATGCGGCAGCCGATGCACTTGTCGTAGTCGATTTCCACGCGGCCCTTGTCGTCTTTATAAGTGGCGCCCGTGGGGCACACACGCTCGCACGCCGGGTTCTCGCAATGCTGGCACGCCAGCGGCAGATAGGTGCGCGAAAGGTTCGGATACGTGCCCTCGGCGCTATCGAAGCGGTCGCACCCCTCGGTGAGCACGCGGTTCCACAGCATGCCATCGGGCACGTTGTTCTGCATCTTGCAGGCCAGCGCGCAGGTGTTGCAGCCGATGCAGCGATGCAAATCAATGCCAATAGCGAGCTTCGTCATGGCTATTCACCAACCTTCTTGATCTCGATGAGCGTGTCGTTGTAGGGGATCATGGGACCGAACGGCAGGGCATAGCCGCGCGGATTCAACGTGTCGTTGGAAACGCTCTGCATGATGGTGCCGTCCAGGTACTGGCGGTAGGTGCTCTCCACCATAAAGGCGCTCTCCGGCCGCACGGCCTCGTTCACGCGCAACACCGTGCGGAAAGAGCCGCGGTCGTTGAAAACCTCTACCGCATCGCCGTCTTCCAAGCCGCGGGTGGCGGCGTCGGCCGGGTTCAGCTCGATATGGGGCTCGGCCACTTCCTGAATCCACTTCGCGCCCGAGTAGGCCGAGTGCACGCGGAAGCGAGAGCGCGCCTGGTTGAACTGCAGCGGGTACTTCTCGCGCAGCGGGTTCTCCGGATAGGCCTCGCAAGGCGCCTCCCAAGCGGGGAAGGCCTGGCCGAACTCCAGCAGCGCCTCGTAATAGGGTTCCTGGCGACCCGAAGCCGTGCCGTAGGTGAAGCCCACCTCCGGGGCGATGAGATCCTCCGAGCCGATGAGGCGCAGCGCGCCGCCGGCTTCCTGCAGTTTCTCCAAGGTGAAGCCAGCCATCTGCGGATCATCGGTGGTCAGAAGCGCCCGGGCGTACTCCTCGCCATCGGCCGGGAACAGGTCGCCCAGCCCCATGGCCTCGGCGATGCCCTTCTCGATGTAGAAGTCCGACTTGCTTTCGAACAGCGGATCGAGCACCTTCAAATTGGCCAAGATGTGGGCATTGGCACACTTGATGCCGCCCACGGAATCGGCGCATTCGAACTTGCTGCACACGGGCAGAACCAGGTCGACGAAGTCGGTCACCGAGCTGTGGTAGATATCGGCCAGGCACACAAAATCCAGCGAGTCGAGCCACTCCAGCGTCTTGTTCCAGTTCGCGGCCTTCTGGGTGGGGATATCGCCGAAGAACATCGCGCCGTGGATAGCGTCGCCCTTCACCACGTCGTAGAAGCCCTGGGGGCTCGGCGCCGGCGCCATGCCCTCGGGCAGCGGCCATGCGCCAAGCGCCGCCTCGTAGGGAGTCACGTGGTAGCCGTAGATGCCGCAACCAGTGCCGCGCTTGCCATAGTTGCCCGTCAGCGAAGCGATGAGCGCGTAGCAGTGACCGGCCACGTCGTTGTTGCCGAACTTGTCGATGCCGCCCACGCCGTTGTCTATGATGGAGGGGCCGGCCGCATACTGCTCGGCCACATCGGCCACCATCTCGGCGGGAATGTCGCAGGTCTCAGCGGTCCATTCCAGGGTATAGGGCTCCATGTCCTTGCGAAGGCGCGTGAACTGGGTCACGTAGCGCTTGCCGTTTACGGTGAACTCGCCTTCCAGCGCCGGGACCGCACCCTCGGCGGTATGGGGCACTGCCGCGTTCGTCGCTTCGTCCCACATATAAAAGGTCTTCAGCTCCACCGGCTCGCCGGTTTCCGGATCGGTGCCCGTCACCACGTCGGCTAAACAAGCGCCCGTTTCGGCGTCGATCAAAAACGGCAGCGCGGTGTGGGCCAGCACATGCTCGCGATCGAACAACTCCTCGTCCAGGATGTACTTCGTCATGCCAAGGAAGAACGCCGGGTCGGTGCCGGCACGCAGGTTCACCCACTGATCGGCCTTGCCCGCCGTGGGGCTGAAGCGCGGGTCGAGGCAGATGAACTTCGTGCCCGCTTCCTGGGCGTCAAGCATGCCGCGCGACCAGGTGAGACTCGTTTCCACCAGATTGGTGTTGGCTAAAATGACCACGTTGGCCTCGGGCCACTCCCACATAGTATTCTGCGCGAACATGCCGATCCAGGGCGAGAACGCCATGATCTGGCCATTGCCCTGACCCATGTCGTAACCGTTCAAGCCACCGGCCTGAGCGCCGAGCACGCTGGCCAAAAGTGGTGGGAAGCGCTGGGAGGCCTCCGTGGAGAACTGGATCCACAGCGCCTCCTTGCCATACTTGTCCTGAATGGCCTTGAAGTTCTCGGCAATCATTTGGAAGGCCTCGTCCCAGCTGATGGCCTCGAACTCGCCGCTCCCGCGCTCGCCCACACGCTTCATGGGACGCTGGATGCGGGCGTCGCCGTAAATGTTCTGCACTTCGGAGATGCCCTTCAGGCACACGTTCTGGAAGCGCTTGTCCTCGTTCTCGCGCGGCTGGATCATTGCCAAACGTCCGTCGCGCACCGTGCACTGCAGCATGCAGTTGCACAGGCAGTGCTCGTTGTGGTACGTAAAGCCCAGCGTTTCACTGGCCGCGGGCTCGGCCTGAGCCGCGCTGGCAGCGATGCCCGTCAGGCTCGTCCCCGCAAAGCCAGCCGCTCCCGTGGCCGCAGCGGCCTTTAGAAAGCCGCGACGGCTGAGCATGGCGCCCCTCGGTTTCTGCTCCATACTATCCTCCTGCTCTCTCGTGCGCAATCGGCGTCCTCGGCCGGCGCCGCATAGTCGCCTGCCTGCAGCCGATGCCCTCGATTCCGTTCCGACCCCTCGTCGGAATCGGTTTCTGGGTGCAGTCTACGAAGCGTCAACAGGAAAAGCACTGCCCACTCCCCCGACCCCGTGGCTTAAGCCCCACTTTCCGGAAAGTGGGCATTAACGTAGGCCTCCGAGCAAGCGCAAAACCGCTAAGATGCTAACCAGCCAATGAAACGACGAGGAGGGACGATGGCGGACAAGAAGAGCGATCTGCGCGTCGTGCGCACGCGCAATGCCCTGCGCGCGGCCTTCGAGGAGCTTATCGCCGAGACGACCCTCGACAAGATCACCGTGAAAGCCCTCACCGACCGGGCCGGCATCAACCGCAAAACCTTCTACTTGCACTACGAGACCATCGAGGCCTTCTACGACGAAATTATGAACGGCATCATGGACGAGTTCTTCGAGTACTACGAGAAAACGCCGGACGACCCTTGGGATATGGACGGTCACGCCCGACGTTTCTTTCGCTATCTGGCCGCCCAGCCTCCCATGATTGAGCAGCTGGTGTGCTCGCCGAGCTTCTACGATTTCGGAGAGCGCATCTATGCCACCCAAATGAACCGTTACCGGGCCTTTGCCGACGAGCTGTTCTGGCGCGAGGGGATCACGTCCGAGAGCGAAGAACTGATATGCGCGCTTATTCGCAACATGGCCCTGGAATGCTACCGCCAATGGGTGCGCGCGGGAAAGGTCGTTCCCATGGAAGAGGCGGCCCAGATTCTCGGCTCCATGACGTTGCACAGCGTCGAGCACCTCATGAGCCCCCGGCCCGAGAGCGATTAGAACAGCGACATTTGGTCGGAGTCGGCGGGACGCTTGGTCGGAGCGGGCTCCTCCTGCGATTCCAGGGGCACGGGCGCGTGACGGGCGAGCAGGTCGCGGGCGTCGGTGGAGCTATCCAGCCACGCCAAGGCTTCCGGCGCCGTCAGCGAGAGGGGCATGCGGCCGTGAACGCGCCCCACCACGGCGTCGGGCTCGCAGGTGACCAGCACGAAGCGGTCGCCCAAACGCAGTCCCGCCAGCAGAAGCGCCGTACCGCCCGCACTCGCGAACCGATACTGGGGCTTGCGACCACCTGTTCCGCCATCGACATTCCGCGTCTCGTAAAAGGCGCGCACGGGCACAATGCAGCAGCCGTTCTCGACCGCCTCACTCCACAGGCCCGATCCCGACAGCGCCGATTCGATGCGCGCGTTGAACACGAGCCCGCGCTTCCAGGAAACATCGACGCCCCACAAAAGGTCGACCCTCGTCAGATCGCCACCGCGATCACCGACGAAGGAGGCTCCCTCGCCGTCGGAAACCCAATCGCCTTCGATCCGCTCGCCATCCATCACAATAACCGAGCTTTCCGCGCCGGGATAGCAATCAAGCGCGTCGAAGGGCACGTCCACCGGCTTCCCGAACGCTGGGGGCACCGCCATCGCCGCCCCCGTGCCTCTCGC
>OLNT01000514.1_pt1 | contig 24695 bp, 23 predicted proteins | sample 1672641 | NCBI WGS metagenome assembly OLNT01 (sample SAMEA3136708, study PRJEB25190) | human gut metagenome
ATTTTTTCTTTTTTATTAAAGTCAAAATAAAAATGGTATGTTTTTCAGTGCCCTCCCTATAAGTGGTGGGATGAATTGCGTTATTACACGGCACTTTTTACTACGTATTGCCAGTTATTATTATGTGATAACAACTTTAGATATTTGATACTGACCTGTTTGTATGATTTATTTGGGATCGTGATATATTCGCCATCCACATTTTTCACATAAGCACCTCCGCTTGTAAATCCAGTAATATATCCAATCTGTCCGTGTCCAAATACCTTCACTTTATCATTCAGGTAGAACCCTCGATAAAATGGCGTATTCTTAGAATTTCTCTTTTGGAAACAGTTCGGTTCTTTTCTGCCTTTTCGAGCTGTAGCTTCATGCAGAGAACGCTTCTTCTTGCGAAACTGTTTGATCAATAGCCATTCTTTAGGATCTTCTTTTATATTTGTTATCCCACTTATAGTGATCGCATCATTATAATGTGTCTTCTCCAATCCAAGTTCCTTACGATGTGGGGTTGTTTCAGATCCATATGTGGTATGTGCATTTGGATATCTTGCAAATATCCTTTTGCGTATGGCATTCATAAATGGCGGTTCTTTGTACTGTTTAACTTTCTTATGCTGTTCCTGCCATTTATAAAGTATCCCGCCTTTCTGATGATTCTTTGATGTATGACAATCTGTACATACTGTGATCAGATTATCAACTCGATCTGTGCCACCATTGCTTCGATAAATGATGTGATGAGTCTGTAAAATTTTGTCTTTCGACTTACCACAACACTGACAGGTGTAATTATCTCTTGCAAAAACAAAATATCTCTCCTCAAAGAAACCATACGTCTGACCATGTTGATAGTCAACACCATTGATTTCAGGATTTATCATTTTAGCTGTATCAAATTTACCAACTTCTATATGAAGTATTGGGTCTGAAACTAAACTGCAGAATGTATCGATCCAATGAAATGTATGATCTACTCTGTTTTGTAAGCTAGGTGGTAGCCATTTATCAGATCTCTTGCGGTTGAGAAATCTTGGTTGTCTGTATCTTGTTTTACGATTACGTCTACTCCTGCGATAAATATGTTTTGTGTCAATATTAGATTTCACATCCTGTCGTAATTCTATTTCGCCTTTGAATAAAACTTTATTTTCAGAAGTTATCGCCATGCCTATATGTTTGGAACCTGTATCGATTCCTATATGACAATCTTGTTTTGTTTCACCTGTTGCGTAAGTTAATTGAATTGTAAACGGATCGTATTTATAAATTACAGCTTTTCCTTCTTTTAGAAGTATCCTGGCTTTTTTCTGAGTACACGGCATTAATGGATCGCCACGCATGTTCATTACAAATATTCTCATAGTATTTACCTTTTTTGATAGCTACTCGCAAGTGCTATCCCTTTCATTTGAAAGTTTGTTCCCCTTCGCCAATGTTGTAAATGCTTGTCGTAATCGACCACTCTAGGTTGACCGTTCCTACCTCACAGAACTTTTACAGAGCCTACACAGTTGCTACGAACGAGAGGATTATCCGTAGGTGTGATAACATAAACAACGGAGTGCTCGGAGCACTTAGGCTAGTCAATATGAGCTTTTTTAAGCTCCGACCTCTAAGGCTTTAGCCGTAGGTCGGGGTTATTGACTGAATTCACTCATAAATACGATTCTCCTTTTTACGTTTTACAAACGAAGTTTTTCTGCTAGTATTATGTTAAAATATTAAGTTCTCTACCTCTTTGAGCGGCAGCAGCCAGGGATACTCCAAAATACTCTGCAATATTTTTCGTTTGTACTAGCAATCCTTCGGAATTAAGATCAATCATTTTTCGATACTCTTTTGCAAAACTATTTGCCTGCCGTGCCTGTTCAGGATCGTTCTTCTCTTGGAACCGCCCTTCTTTTTGATGATTCCAAAGATCATGATTCGTTTGATACCCCATATGCAAGAACAAATGACCTAACTGTTGAGCAATAATCATTTTTCTCCGTTCAGATTTATAATATGGGGAAATATAAATTGCAAAAGAATCTCTCTCTTTGCTGATAAAATCGCAATATTTACAGTATTTTTCTCGATCTTCTTCCACGCGGCCGCCAAACATCTTAACTGCTTCATCAATATCCTGAATTGGTATCTGGATATGATACAGATCAATAATATCTTGAGTTAAATGGTTAATAACTTGCTTAATTTCCTCAGATTCTTTCAATTCTCTCATTAATTGTGCATTGTTCACTATCATCACTCCTTTTCAAACACGCGAATCTTTCCGTGACTCTCTTCCTTTGTAAAATCTAGCACATTTACTTTATAGCCGCTTTTAATTAGTGTATCCATTGCTTTCTTTATTTCTCTCTGCTGTTTATCCGCATTTTTATTCATAATCTTTTTCTCCCATCTTATTTTTAAAGTAAAATTAATCATTATCTAATTTTTTTAGCTCCATATCAAATCTCCTGACATTTTTTGTTCTTATCTTCTAACATCTTTTTATAGGCTTCCTCTATTTCCTCATCTGTAACAGCTTCTTCATTCCAAATTTTATTAACGATACAAGGAGTTTGTTTATTGAAATTGCAAATAGGACATATTCTTTCAATACAATAGTCTTCTAGCTCCTTTTCCTTCTTCTTTCTTTTTAGACTTTTCTCGTCTAAGTCGTAATTCATAGATGCAATAATTATTCCTGCTTTTGCATCTTTTACTGCTATTTCTGCTTGTGCTCCTTTGTCATAAATAATACTTGTTTCTAATGACCCAATATCTATTTTATTTTCGACACATACTTTTTCTATACTCGCTAAAAAGTCATGTGCAATCTGCTGTGCTATTGTCATAAACGTTCTCCTTCACATAATTTTCTCTATTTTACCAGCGGCAACTATAATTTCTACCTATAATATGTATTCCAATTCCTCCTTTTGCAAAATCGCTAATAATGTCACAGATATCACCATCGATTTCTGAAAATTTATCATATCCTTTGCTGCCAATTCCGGTTTCCAGAGTAAAATCCCAAAGGACATCTGTTAAAAATGCTTCTATGACCTCTGTTTTGTCACATAAAAAGTCATATCCATTAGAAAGAATATCATCATAAAGGTTATGTTCTTCTATATATTTTGTGATATCTTCTTCTGCCTGCTCCTGATCATATACAAAAAACGGTCGGCTATGACAAAGGATTTTCTCTTGGAAATAATCAATATCATTGACAAAATCATCAAACTGATTCCAGCACATATTACGATAATTCATCGCAATAAGTTCACCTAAATCTCCAGAAATATGTAATCTGCAATAATCTTCCTCAAATAGAAAGCGGATTCTGTACTATTGGGCTTTTTGAAATCCAATATTTTTATGTTTCCAAGATCTTTAAATATTGCCCTAGGATTCTTGAAATTTTCTTTTTGTTTTTCCAAATTCATGTAAAAATGTTACCTTTCTAATCACATTTTGTTCCATTTCAAAATTAATTAGTACGAACGTTCGTTATAATTTAATTATACAATAACCTTGACAAATTACAAGCGAAAATATGTAACGTTCCCATATTTTTTAGCTTTATTTGAACATATTTCAAGAATAACATTATAATTATGTGGGAATATTACATATTTTAAATTATTATTTACAATTTATTCCAACTTCTAAACAAAAAAATAAGCCCCGTTATCCGTTAGGATTTTGGGGCTTTTATTCTTATACTTTATCTTCTTCCAGCAAGAAGACTCCGACCTCTAAGGTGAGAGATGAATTGCGTCTGTTAAGCACTTGATATTGTATTCTGATCATAGTATAATATATTTAAAAGAATAATAAAGAAATGATAAAATATAATAAATTGTTAAAATGATCAAAAACACAAGCAGAAAACTAAGGGAGTGATACCATGGCAAACAGAGCATATAAATTCAGAATATATCCCAATAATGAGCAGATGATTCTGTTTGCCAGGACTTTCGGCTGTGTCAGAATGGTGTACAACCATTGGCTTAATCGAAGGATCAGGCAGTATAAGAAGAACAAGACAAATATAACATATACTGTCTGTGCGAAAGAAATGGCTGAAATGAAGAAAACGGAAGAATACGCATTTTTGCGGGAAGTCGATAGTATATCCTTACAGCAATCACTCCGACACCTTGATACAGCATTTCAGAACTTTTTCAAACGGCCGAAAACAGGATTTCCAAGGTTCAAATCAAAAAAGAATCATAAAAACAGCTATTCAACCATATGTATCAATGGCAACATCACCATATCGGATGGGTATCTGAAACTGCCAAAGATCGGACAAGTCCGATTAAAGCAGCACAGATCTGTTCCAAAGGGATACAGGTTGAAATCAGTGACGATCAGCCAGACACCAGGCGGAAGATACTATGCAAGTATCCTTTTTGAGTATGAAGATCAGATACCAGAAAAGGAGATGCACAGTTTTTTAGGTCTGGACTTTTCCATGCACGGATTATATCGTGACAGTAATGGCAATGAACCGGCATATCCAGGATATTACCGGAACGCAGAGAAAAGATTAGCAAGAGAACAACGCAGACTTTCCAAGATGCAGAAAGGTTCGAACAATCGCAGGAAACAGAGAATCAAGGTAGCCAAACTTCACGAAAAAGTTTCCAATCAGCGAAAAGATTTTCTGCATAAGCAGTCAAGACAGATAACCAATGCCTATGATTGTGTATGTATAGAGGATCTGGATATGAAAGCAATGTCTCGGTCGTTGAAATTGGGAAAATCCGTTTCGGATAATGGATGGGGAATGTTCACAGCCTTTCTAAAGTATAAACTTGAGGAACAAGGGAAAAAACTTGTGAAAGTGGACAGATTTTTTGCAAGCAGTCAGATGTGTTCTGCCTGTGGTTACAAGAATGCGAAAACAAAGGATCTTGCACTCAGGCAGTGGGATTGTCCGCAGTGTGGAATCCATCACGACAGAGATGTAAATGCAGCGATCAATATCAGAAATGAGGGAATGCGGATAGTAACTGCATAACCACAATTTCACATAATACAACCGTGGGACACACGGGGTTAGCTCGCTTAAGCTTAGCACATTGGTGCTATCGAACGAGAACCAAACCTGCCGAGGTTAGGGAAGCTCCCACCTCTATAGATGGGAGAGGATGTCACATAACAATGTTTCCGTTTGCATCGGCTTTTTTGGTAAATACAGCAATGATCAATTCTACCCATGCAACAAAACTTGGAATCGCTGTCCAACAAAACACAATATAGAGGATTCCCATCCCAGTCTTTCCACTGTAAAACTTATGAGCACCGAAACCACCAAGGAAAAGTGCCAGTAAGCAGTAAGCTACTTTATTCACTACTTTCTTTCCATTTCCTGCTGCCACATCAGATGCATTGTTAATACTGTTTGTCATGTTAATATTGATTCCAGCATCGTTGTGATTCTCAGGCTCTTTTTTTGCCTTTGTCACAATGATCTGATCTTCATCCTCGAAAATTTCCACCAAATCTCCAAGAACAGGATCAAATCCAAGATCACATCTTCGAACTTCTTTAATGGAACCATTGTTCATCCCGATCGTTACAATATCATTTTCTACTCTAATCATTTTCCCTTTTTTCATCTACATCTCCTCCTTCATCATTCTTACTTTTATTAAGATCAGATACATACATGGTGCCATAATGTGGTTCTTCTTCTGGATGTTTTTTATAGTAATCCTTTCGGATCATACGAAATACAAAGCTGCAAACCACATGAATCATACATGCAGCAATTACAAATGTCACCCATAAATGCTCATATGTCTTAAAATACATTAAATCTGCCACTGTTTTTCCGCGGGAAAATACATATAAAATAATCAATCCAACGATAAATGGAATGATAGCGATTGCTTCTTCTATGACGATTGACTGATAAAAACGTTGGGAAAAATTAAACATCATGTTATACACAAGATCAATTGCGATTACATATGCAGCAGCAGTCAACATGACATTTAAAATTGTACGAAATGTATGAGATTCATACAATGCTCCAGGTCCTGCATTAACACTTACTAAACCAGTAAATGCTGTAAATATCACAAAACATAATGCAAATGCTTTTTCTCCAAACCATAGTCTGGATTTCCATCCTCTCTGTAAATTCAAGATTTTTTCCATAATTTAAATTCCTTTCTTTATTTGATACTTAACAGTTACTTTTCTGTCTCTTGACAGATCTGCTCTATTTTAGCAGCACTATTCTTTTTTAATTTATCATTTTGATAAAATAAAGTTCTGATTAGACTCTGTCTTAACATAAACTTCATTCCTGCAGATACTTCCATTGGTGTAGGTCTTTTAGCAACCCATTTCGATCTACGCTCTACGTTTACAACGATAATACCCACATAATATGGAATCTGTTCTTTCCATTCATACAAGGATTGCTTTAAATATAACTCTCTTGGAATAACCAAATAATTATAATTTCCAATCCATGTTTTGGCAGCCTTACTCTTAAAATCGGCCATGCTGACTTTAATCTCATAGCATCGAAATTCATCTTTTTTTGCGTTATAGCTTAGAAAATCAACGATTTCCTTTACTTTTTTCTCCTTGAGAAGAGTTACGGTAACTTCCTTTGTTCCATACTCTCTTGCAAGGCATGGGTTGGATCCAAACAGGTTTTGATATAAGACATCTTCAATGATCAATGTTTCTTCTGTTTTTGCCATTATTTATCTCCTTCTGTTATTTCATCAATGGAATATGCAAGATTATCGATATAATACAGCTTTAGATGTTCCATATTAGGGAAAATATCCGCAAACGTTTTATCTGTGTCCAAAAAGTCTGAATCTTCAATAATACAAACATCGTCTCCCAGTTCTGGATTTAGTAAGCGGATATAGCCACCAGCTTTTGTAAATTCATCGAAATCATATATTCCGACAATATCTCCTTCAACCCAGTCTTTTATATAATTTTCTTTTCCATCACAAACCAGACGAAAGCCAGATCCTTCAAATATAACTACTTGTGGTCCTTTACCACCAGGCAATAAAACAAAACGATATCCAAAAGCTCCATCTGCCATAGCTTCTTCTTCCGTCTCATATGTATGCGGAGATGGGATGTTAATTTCGTAATAATTTTGATCTGTCGCAGCAAACATACCTGACATACAGTATTGATATCTTTTTTGCATAAAAAACCTCTCTTTCATGGAAATTATTTAACACGCCGTGAGCAAGAAGTCCCCCACCTCTATAGGTGGTGGGATGAATTGCGGATTACACAGCATTTTTTATTATGTACTGCCAATTGTTGTTATGACATTCCAACTTCATTTTATTGATGCTGACCTGTTTATAGGTTTTGTTTGGCAGAGTAATATAGTCATTGTTCTCATCTTTTATATATGCCGCATTGCTCGTAAATCCTGTAATATATCCACTCTTTCCAAAAACTGAAACCTTATCGTTAAGATAAAATCCTTTATAATAAGGCGTATTCTTACTGTTACGCGTCTGATTTCTGTTTGGCTTTTTTCTTCCCTTACGGGCGGTAGCCTCGTGTAAAGAGCGTTTCTTTTTGCGGAATTGTTTTATCAGTAACCATTCTTCAGGATTTTCTTTGATTTCATTGATACCACTAATGACAATCGCATCATTATAGTGCGTCTTATCCAATTTCATCGCCTTACGTTTTGGTGTTGTTTCAGATCCATATGTGATCTCAGCATCTGGATACGCTACAAATATCCTCTTACGTAAGGTATTCATGAACGGCGGTTCTTTGTATTGTTTTACCTTTTTATGCTGCTCCTGCCATTGATAGAATATTCCACCTTTCCTGTGATTCTGCGATGTATGACAATCTGTGCAAACTGTAATAAGATTATCAACTCTGTTTGTTCCGCCATTACTGCGGTAGATGATATGATGTGTGTTCAAAATCTTATTTTTTGACTTTCCACAGCACTGACAAGTGTAGTTATCTCTTGCAAAAACAAAATACCTTTCATCGAAGAAACCATATGTCTGACCATGTTGATAGTCAACTCCATGGATTTCAGGATTTATCATCTTTGCTACATCAAACTTACCGACTTCTATGTGAAGAATGGGGTTTGGAACCAAACTACTCAATGTGTCAATCCAATGAAACGTATGATTTATCCTGCTTTGCAAGCTAGGTGGAAGCCATTCATCTCTTCTCTTACGATTTAAAAACCTTGGTTTTCGGTATCTTGTTTTACGATTTCGTCTGCTTCTGCGATAAATACGTTTCGTATCAAGATTTGACCTGATATCCTGTCGAAGCTCGATTTCGCCTTTCCAAAAAACCTTATCCTCTGATCTGACAGCAGCTCCTATATATTTAGAACCTGTGTCTATACCTATATGACAGTCCTGCTTTGTTTCTCCAGTTGTATAAGTCAGCTGAATCGTAAATGGATGATATTTATAAATCTTAGCCTTATTTTCCCTTAGGAGTAATCTGGCTTTTCTTTGTGAGCATGGCATTAATGGTCTGCCACGCATATTGAATACAAATACTCTCATAGTTTTTACCTTTGACAGCTACTCTCAAGTGCTGTCCCTTTCTTTTGAAAGTTTGTTACCCTTCGCCAATGTTGTAAATGCTTGTCGTGATCGAACATACTAGGTTGACCGTTCCTACCTCACAGAACTTTTACAGAGCCTACACAAGGCTGCAAACTATGGTATCATTCGCAGGTGTGATAACATAAACAACGTAGTTCTCGAAGAACTTAGGCTAGTCAATATGAGCTTTTACAAGCTCCGACCTCAACAGTTATTACTGTAGGTCGGGGTTATTGACGCATTCTCTTCAATTTTTCATAACGAATTCTGAGCTGCTTGTACTCTGCCTGAAAACATTCTTTGTAATCTGAACTTACCATACCAATAGCTGTTGCCGGCAGGGTACTCTCGTCATATTCTTTATAGTCAGACTCAAACATATCCTTTGGCAACCATTGCACATGTCCATTCTCGTATTTCATCACATATCCTTCATCGGCAGGATCTTCGTCTGCCGGAATCTGCCATCCTCGAAAGATATTATAGTCACCTCTTGTCATTGGTCTCGCAGCAACAACCTTTATTCCGATATACTGTTTCATTTGCACGTCTCCTTTCTCCACTAAAGCAAAAAATGATAAAAAAAATAGAGATATTTCTCTGAATATCTCTATTTCCTTGACATAAACTGTCCTTATATCCAATTTTCTAATAAAAAGTTGCCTTTTGATACAACAACTCATGATATAAATTATAGCACAAATTATATCATTTGTGTATCTTGATAATAAATTTATTTTTTATTCAAAACAATAAATATAATTTTATATCTGACTACTCCCACGGGCAAGCCCGTGGGGTTCTGATTATCAAGTGTAGCTTGTAATCGTACATCATTTTCAGACTTTGGAGTTACAAGTGTAAGTCTATTTGAATCAGAGCTTTCATTACCAAGCAGTCCAACGACCACATTGACGGTAAATTTCTACTTTCGTAAGGAAGTATAGTCAATCTCCCTAAATATGTTTTACGCTATCTTAATTCCGCTATTTAATATTTTGATCTTGTTAGCCTTGATCCATTCGATCAGGGCTTTTTCTTTGTTGTAACACTTATCAAATTCAGAAATACATTTGTTTTTATCTATATCTTTAGTTCTGTAATCGTAACAGTATAATAAGAATGATGAATACCAATCTCTTTGTACCAATGTTCCGTCAGTAAGTTTATATATTCTATCAGACAGCTTTTTCTTGATATAATCATCTGCTGTATGGTCATATTGACTTGCTCTGTAATTATTAGGTACTTCAATATATATACCACCTGATGTCTTAAATTTCCGCTCTACAGTAGTTTGAAACCCAGAAGGACATCTGTTCTTTATGGATTTTCCAAAACGCTTTTTCTTATGAAACTTACCTTTACTATTGACCGTAGTATCTTTAGTTCGTTTCATAAGTTTACTTGCATTTTTAGGTTCCGTGATAAATACATCTCCAAGACTTCTTAAATGGTTAGCGTCTTCATTTATTGCAAGCTGTCTGTTTATAGCATTGATACGACATAGTTCAGAGTGTTTAGCTTTTAGCTTTTTATAATGATTAGAATATTTCCAAGTTTTGCGGCCTTTTTTAACAGTACCATCATCATTATAGTTTTGCGGATCAGTTGCACGTCTTGACCTGTCCATCGCACGGTAAAGCAGGCGTTCTCTTCTTTCAGAAGTCTGAATACTGTTACCACGCTCTGAAAGATTTTTCAAGCCCACCTCAGTATTTGATGTATACGCAACAGTCTGTGTACCAATATCTGCACCTATAATACCTTTGCCAAACTTATGTCTTGGATTACCAAACCTATCATATTTAGGTTTCGCCTTACCTTCAATAGTAAGATGCAAATACACCCTATATTTTCCACGAATAAATTTAGGTACAAGAGTAGCATAGCAAGGTCTGTATGTATCAATACAGTATGCTTTATCTAAAAATTTATTTATTGCTTTATCATTTATGATCTCTGATCTTGATAAATATTCTAAAACCGCACAAACTTCATCTGTTTGAAATCTATCTTTAACCTGTATCCCAAATACATTTCCCTTTAATTTGAATTTTAATCCATTATCTTTAACAGACATTGAAATGCCACGATTTATCTGTTTTGCCCTGATACAAGGCAACTCACCATATTTAGAAAAATGAATAGTTTTACCATTGTTATAAAGACATTTTTCAATACCACGCCATATATCTTCAGCTTTTGTAAGGGCAAATACGGCATCAATACTATATTTCTTACCTATATGTATCATAGCGTTTCTACAATGATCCCATGTGACATTGTATTGTTTTTGCATTTCATTGAGCTGATTTGCTAGATCTCTGTGTTTCTTTTTATCTTTGGTAGAACCATAGAGTTTTAGCAACTTGCGATATTTTTTAGTACGCATAAGTTGGTCATAATTCTTTCTCATAAGACCAACAAGCTCATTACCTGCTTTTCTGATCTTATCAGAAAGAATCACGACCTTTTGTACATCAGAAGCTGGCATATCGGTTTCTACAACCAAGATATGCCTGTCAGAAAGTTTATGAAATTGTTTTAAAAGTTTTTTATATTCTTTATCACTTATCATTTTTCTGCTCCTCAATATACTTAATTACTGTAGCTTCGCTTATATGTCCGACAGTAGATACAAAGTATCCTCTTGACCATAATACTCCACATTTCGAATAGAACTGTTTTAATTTTGGAAATACTTTAAATAATTCGATAGCACTGATACTTTTTAGGGTTCTTACAACATCACAAGGAGCAACTGTCTGCGGAACATCTATGAAAATATGTATATGATCTGGCATCACTTCGAGTGCTTTGATCTTGTATTTATAATCATTACAAATTTTCTGTAATATCTGTTTAAGAATGATATCGACATTTCCTTGTAATGCTGAAAATCTGAACTTTGGACACCAAATGATATGATACTGTATCAAATATTTACAATGTGAAGCACTATGATATTGTTCCTCACTCACTGCCTTTTTCTCCTAATTGATATTTTTCCTGAATACCTCTACGCATTAAGTCAAGAAAAGTGATGGTTTTTCCTTCTTCAACAGAATAGATACGAGCAAGATTTTCAAGTTCTGTTTTCCATCCAGTAGGAATAGAAATATTTATTTGTACATTGTCACTTTTAGTTTGTGCCATTATTTTTTCCTCCACGACTTGAATGATATTGTGCAGCATTATTTTGTGTTGTATGCGTGTTTATATCATAGTTGCTCTTACTCATGGTCTGTTTTCTTTCTGTATTTTAATATATATATTTAATCTATGTATATGTCAAGTGAAATGTAGCTTTCATCCCACACGCAAGCGTGTGGGTTTTCGCCACAAATTTATAACAAACCCTACCTATATAATAACACAGGTAGGGTTTCTCTTTCTTCCTAGTAAATGGTAGATGAGCTATTCAGTTATGGATTTTGGAAACCCTCCATATGGGTTATGACTTATCGCCCAGTCACCGGGATCACACATTCTAAAAATGTGTATTACGTTACAGATTTCGGAAGTCCTCTGTATGGACTACAACTTTTTGCCTTGTTGCCAGTGTCTTGCGTTCGCAAACACAACTTCCATATTATATTATCACAACCACAAAAAGAATTCTATACCAATCAAAGTATTTCTATAAAAATTCTTCCGGACTTCTTCCCATAAATCTATCTCCGTTTTTATGAGTCAGATGTGTTGCTTCTTCGGCAATCCAGATCTCTGTGTCCCATGCAATCTTTGGATAAACCTGAAGCATCTTTTTTGTTGTCGCAAATGCTGTTACAAATGCAACTTCAATATCATTTTTATATGAGCAATATGTATTAATATAATCGACTCGATCTTTATTAAATTCCCCGGTACTGGAATATGCTTCCACATATATGATTCGATTTTTATCAGCATCATATAAAATAATATCTGGAAGTTTTGAAGTATCTTCCAAAATTTTAATTCCTAATTGCGATAATCGCTTGTCGTCTCTTTGCAATGTCCGATCGGACGTATCGCCTATATATAATAATTCTGCACCCGATGCAAAATTGGGAACAAACTCTTCTAAAATCTGTTTTTGTAATTTATTATGTGCGGATAATCCTAATTTAACTGTAATATTTCCGCAAATCACATCATATCCTTTCGGCAGGGATTTTACCTGTTTTAATTTTTTGCTATAACTTTCATAAGTTTCCATAAATGCTGACAGGGAATCTTCCCACTGATCACTTCCATAAGTTCTTATCAATGCTGCAAATGCGGAAGTAAAACGATATCCATTATTTCTGTCATTAGCTGCCAGTCCTGCCTTAGATTCAATGATCGCAGCACTTACCCAGCGTTTTAGAGTTTCATCCCTAAATGTTTCCCTACTGTTTTCCTGATATCCTTTTTTATCCAAACCCGCTTTATTAGGAAATACCTCATTTACGTATTTAATAATATCGTGAACACTCATATATTCTTCTGATATATGTCTCCATGATTTTCCATCTATCATCTGAGCACATGCACAAAATATCATAACACACCTTGGATTATAAAGTTCTTTTGGCATATCAATTTCCATAAGAATATTTTTTGCATCATTCAATACCTGATAATCATATTTTTCTACATTTCTTTTCATCGTTCCATCCTCTGTAATGGTAATTTATTAAGTTCTCCCGCATTTATCTGTGTACTTCCGTTGATCAATCGGATATAACGTTCATACATATCTGACATTAAAATATCAAACAGTTGGTCTATTTCATTTCTGGTCATTTCCGTACCATCTTTACGTGTTAGATAATTTACATGATTTTCAACAGTCATAAATTCTGTATTTAAGTCTGTATTTTCATCTGCAAAATATTTGCAAGCCTGAATACGTTTTAAGTCTTCTTTCATACTCAACCGACGAACTAAAATAGTATTTTGCTTTGGGATCAACAAGGATTCTTCATCCGCACTAACATATTGTGCTTTTTGAGTATCGGCAGGAAACTGCAGAGTTCCATTTTGTATATGTATCGAACGATACATTGGGATATCTCCAGTTTGATATATTTTATGAATATGATCTAAATTTCGAAATTCTACAACTGGTCCCGTTTTGAAGTGATATCCACTGGACTCAAAAGAATCTGTCATATTAGACATTATATCTATAATTTTAAGATCATTTTCATTTTCTGGTAAAAGCAGATATTGTTCTGATCCTTTAAACTTAATCTGATCTGCTGCTGCCCAAAAACTGTTTCCTGTATCTAAAGTTCCGTCTTTAAGAATATTAATTTTAATTTTCTCATTTTGAATCTGTCCTTTTTCTCCATATAAGATCATTGTCTCCTGAAGAACTTTCTCTCCCTGAAAAACTTCATCACGACTTGAAAAAAGGTCGATTTCTTTTATGTTCAATTCTTTTTGTAAGAAGCTCCGTACTTTCGTAAAATATTTTCCAGAAGTCCACGAACGGGGAGTAATAAAAACGTACTGTCCATTATCACGCAATAATTCTACTGCTTTTGCCATAAACAATCCATATAGGTTAGGCTGTCCATATACATATGCCTTCATTGCCGTTGCTTCGATAGAATCTTTTCTTACTTTCATATATGGAGGATTGCATATGACGATATCATATAAACAGGAGGATTCCCATAACACGAAATTTTGATCAATATAATGGATAGTACATTCTGCATGATATGATTCACAGATTTGTCTAATTTTAGTGATTGTATATTCTAAGACTGGTAAAATCTCTGTATCCGTTTCAATCAGTGTAATATCAAGCCGTTTATACCCACTTCTTAGTAATTTATCAATCACAGCAAAAGATAAAATGCCGTTTCCTGCTCCTGGATCTAATACCCTTATCCATTGATTCTTCGGATATTCACTTTCTACAGCAGCCATTCTCATTGAAACCTCTGCCGGTGTAAAAAACTGTCCTTTTTTCTTTCGGATTTCCTTTTGTGTTGTATCTTTATATTCATTTGTGTACATTTCGATTGTACGCAACATTATCAATAGACTCCTTTATATCATTGCAATAAAAGAGTCACACTGCCATAACATTTGGGAATGTGACTGTTTTTATTGGTTATTTGTTTCAATCCACGGTTGGTAATTTCACAGAGTCCAACATGTCGGGAATACCGACGTTGCTTGACCTTATGTCCGTAGGGGATACCGATTTCTCTCCGCCCGCTACTGCCGTTTCATTTCTTTTTGATAATTCCTCTCCTACCTATGTTTACACCTAGAAGTAAGAGATTCCTTATTATTTGTTTGTTAAATAAACGTATAAATTATCAGATGAACCATAATCAGTTCATTTACAGTTTATCATTAATTTTATTTTTGTGCAATAAAATTAATCTCTTTGCACCAAAAGAATATTTTTTTAAAAATCCCACAGCCAAAAGACTGCGGGATCATCCTTCTTACTCTTTCCACAAAATGAGAAGGCTCCTATAAGTTTTAATGTCTGTTCCAGTAACCGTGAATCGGTCTGATTACTGATCCGAAGAACAGCCTGTCCGATCTGAAGTTCCATTGAAGACTATTCATAAAGATCGGTTGACTGGTCTGGAATGCTCTCCATTTTTACAATTTCCTGATGGATCGCCTGAAACCTGTCTTTTTCTGCTAGTTCTGGAAATTCACAAGCCTGCTTGCGAAAACGACAGACCTAGTAAAAAAAGTTCCTGGATTGATGTCATGTTCCAGACACCACTGGTGATCAGAAAGTCCGCTCTGTCTGCATTCCATCATGATCTCATACTGTTCCTGTTCGGTACGTCTTTTTGCTCTCATTGTACTCCTCCACAATTGTAGTATTAGCATTTTCATTCATCTAGTAAACGATGGAAGTGAAACACTAGCATCTAGCTAACTATTGAGTTTTCAAACTTCTAAATAACTTGGCTGTCCCATAACATATCTCTTCATGTGCGATTGTTTTTAGAATAATTTTATTTTCTGATATAAAATATATATCTATCCAATCAGCCATTGAATAAATAGTTGGATATTCTTGTAATATTTTTCTTACATTTCTATCATATTTATAGAAATACCAATTGTCTGTCATATAATATCCCTTTTTACTTTTTTTCCTTTTTATTATCGTTCCATGCTCTCGACATAACCTACTTTCCAAAAAAAATGGTTTTAATTTTTTAAATATTAGGCAATTCTTAATTTCTTCTTCTTCTTTTCTCCTTTCTTCTTCACTTTTTACTTTCTCAATTGGTATTTTCAAAATGATAACGTTGCTATTTTCTTCAAGTATTTTTAATATCTCTCTATATTTTATTATCACTAATTGACTCATACAAAAATCACATTTTTCTTCATATTCCATAAAACTACAATTCTCCTATTATTTTAAAAACCAACAATGCACATGCATTTGTTTTCTTGCATTTTTATTTTTACTCCATTTTAGCATTGGATGATAATGATAATATTGCTTTCCTTGACCTTTTCCTCTTTCATGTTTTTGTATTGCCGATACCTTATGAATTGGACTTGCTGATTTGCACGCATCATATGCATATCCAGAAGACGTTGCAAATACATTTCCATTTGCTTTTAACCTTATAACTGCTTTAGATTTAGTTTTTATTGCATCACTTATATATACTTTTTCATTTATCAATTTTGCTTTATAATAATGTATTTTAGGCTGTTTCCGTTTTAATGTTGAAATTGCAGATGCTGAGACATAAGCAATTCCTGCTATAACAATATATTTAAATGCCGTTAAAAGTGCTTTTCCTATAGCCCATCCCCAAGGTAAGACTACTGTAAAATGTCCACTAGGATCTACATAATTCACCGGATTATTCGCACAATACACATACAAATGTCCAGTCTCAGGGTTCATTATCTCTCCACGATAACTATCCTCCGTCATAAATCTTCCATCTTCTGGATCATAATACCGTGCATTCAGATAATACAATCCCGTACTCTGATCATAGATTCCGCCAGTATAGCACACTTCATTTTTCGCCTGATCATCTCCATGAATAATTGTCTCTCCAAAATCCGTATACTGATAGGTTGCATCTGCACTTCCATCTTCTTTCACTAGGCTAGTTGTACTTCCCTGAATATCTTTATTATACAGATAATATTGCATATCATCCCCTTTGAATCTCTCAGTTGCAAGAACATTTCCTTCTGTTCCAATCAAGTTCTGTGAGTTTTGATTTCCATCAGCATCTGTCGTATAAGCTGCAATACCATCCTGATAATAATAGTTGGTCATCTCATCTCCATCGACCTTCTGGATTCGCTGTCCTTCTCCATTGTAGATGTTCTGCTGGATCATCGCTGTCTTTCCGTCTTTTGTCACGGACACCTGACTTAATCTGTTTTCTGCATCATATACATAAGTCTGATTCTCACCAGTCTTTGTGTTCTTTACATCTGTCTGGTTTCCATTCATATCGTAATCATACTGACGAACTTCTTCTACCGCAGTTCCTTTTTCTTTCGTGGATGTCTTTAACTGATCCAGTCCGTTATAAGTATACGATATTGTCGTTGTTCCATCATCTTCTTTGAGCCGATTTCCAACATTATCATAGGTATAAGTGACCGTCTTTGTCTTATCATTCTTGTTATGATCTATTGTTACAGTCTTTGTCAGTCGTCCAAGTGTATCATAAGTATAAGATTTTGTCTCATTAACTTTGTTTGCATCTTCCTTCGGATAGTTATTGACCTGCGTTTTCTTTGTGATATTAGAGTTCTTATCATAGCTGTACTGATAAGATTCCATCACTTTTCCTGTTTCAAGATCTGTGTAGATCATCTCTTTGACACGGTCAAATCTGTCATAGGTATAGACTTTTTGAACTGCCTGATCACCGTCTTTTAGCAGATTCCTGTAATCCTTGATCTCTTTGACTTTTCCATACGCATCGTAACTGTAACTTCTGAGGACTTTCTCTGTTGTCTGCCCCTTGGAATGCAGTTCTCCTTTGATCTCCTGCAGCCATCCGTTTTCATCATAAATATAAGATAATGACTGGATTCCATCTTTGGTGGTCGGATAGGATACCTTACTGAGATTTCCATTCTCATTATAAGTATACCGGATCTGATGGGCTTTGATATCATCTGCCGTTGGCTGGGCATTCTGACTGATCTCTGCAAACGTTGTGATCCTTCCTCTTGTGTCATAACTATATTCTGTATAACGATATGCCGTCTCTGTTTCAGATGATACACTGTAATCTGTCATCTCTGACAGCTGACCTTTATCATCATAACGATACCGGCTGGTCAGTGTTTTTGTTCCTTCTTTGTCATAAGACTGTGTTTTTGTAACCAGATTCCGGTTGTTATATTCATAGGTCTTTTTCGCCCCATTGGCATAGACTTCTGAGAGCTTATTTCCACGGTCATCATAGGTATACTTTGTTGTAATGGATTCACTGCCGTCTCCAAGATCCGATGTTGTTGTCACTGATCCGGATGCACTGGCTGTTTCCTGCTTGACATGTCCATTCGCATCTGTAACACTTGTTGTCGTTGATCCGTCTGAATTCACCTGATAGGAAACTTTTGTCTTCTGTCCTCCCTGTGTGATCTCGGTTACACGATTCTGGTCATCATAAGCATAGGATATCTGATCTCCATTACCATCGGTTTTTGTTGTCTCATTTCCCTTTGTGTCATACTCTGTTTTCTGTAAGATGGAACTGTTTCCAACCTTTACTACGGCATCAGAAGTCCCTTTTGTGATCTCTGGATTCTGGATCGCAGCTGTCTGTTTTCCTTCTTTGTCATATAACTGCAAAGCAATCTTTCCATCTCCGGAAGTCTTTGTTCCAAGACTGATCGTTGCGATCTCTTTTCCGTCACTGGTGAACACATGATCCGTATATAATCCATGGCTGAAACTTCTGACGGTCTGTCCCGCTGCATCTGTCCATGACTTTTCACTGACACGTCCATTGGTCTTTGTTGTCTGAACGCTCAGATCCTGATAGTCTTTCATTCCATTCAACGTATGAATCTGTGCATCTTCATATCCATAGGAAGTTTCCGTGACAGTATCTGTTCCGTCTGCTGATTCTGTTGCTTTGACTACACGATTGACAGAATCATATTGATAAGCTGTCTTTACTCCGGATGCACTGGTTTCTGTTGCTACGGTTCCATTATCATCGTATGTTTTAGATTCTGTCTGTGTCACTCCATCGGATGTTACTTTCGTCTGTATCGCTCTTCCCATGAAATCATACGATGTTTCCGTACTGCTTAAAATATTTCCTTTCCTGTCTTTACTGGTATTTTCTGTTTCACGTCCCATGGCATCTGTTTTTATCACAGATGTCTCTTTCTCTTCTCCCTGTGTCGTTGTTGTTGTCTGTGTCGTTCCCTGTACAGTATCCTGATATGTCGTTTGTTCTACAGAATCAGGAGCTCCTTCCTTTGTTGTCGTGACTGTTGTTGGCTGTCCGTGATCATCATAAGATGTAACTGTTTTGGTTTCTTCTTTTTTATTTTCGCCTTTATCTGTTTCTGATATTACATTCCCTTTGGGATCATATTCATAAACAGTCTGTGAAATAAAGTCATTTCCATTCGTTGTAGTTTCGCTTGTTGGAAGATATGGATTTTTCTCATCCTCATACTCACTGCTTGTTATATCTCCGTTTTCTTCGGTCTCAGAGATGACATCATCGTTTTCATTGTACTCGATACTGGCGATCGTAAATGTTTCTTCTTTTTCCTTGTTTGTTTTCAAAAATTTCACCAGTCCGGCAGCATCCAGCTCCTGATAATCCACTTCCGTTTTGATCTTTCTTACAAGATATTCATTTACCCAGCCATTTTGTTCTCCGTCTTTTCCTCCATCATCATAACTGTAACTGCTTTCAATTCCATTGGCATCCGTCTTTTTCAGGATCTTTCCTGTATTCTTGTCAAAACTCATGGTATCCTGTGCTGTTTTGGTTCCGTCTGCCTTGTGAGAAGATACCGTCGTTGTTCCATCTCCATAAGAAAGCTGCTGGTATTCTCCATTCGGACGGATAAATCTTTCTGCTTTTTCTCCTGTATAAGCAATCTGGTACCCGTTCTTCTTTGCATCGATGATCTTGCTCATCTTCCCATTACTTCCATAAGCATATGTCTGATCCACAGAAGCTGTTTCTCCGCTGTTTTTGTGAGAAACATTCGTAAGTTTCCCTTCAGCATATGAATAAACAACCTTTGTTCCATCTGCAAGATCGATCTTCTTTAACAGATCTTCCTGTTCTCCGTTTTCATAATATGTAAAAACCAGTTCTTTGTTCAGATTGGAAACAACCTTATATAATCTTCCTTTTTCATCGTACTGATAGATCAGATAGTTGCCATTACTGTCCTCTGCTTTTGTGATCTCACCATTCCCATCAAATGCATATGTCATACCATCCTTCATATGGATATTTCCGACATTGGACACCGTGATCACTTCCTTTTCTCCTTCGGATGCTCCACTGTCTTCACTATCATCGTCTTTTTTCCCCGGACGATAATTTCCTTTATTGGAAATGGCACTTCCAAAGATATTTTCAGAAGCAGCATTCTGAAGTCTTGCATATGCCGCTGCTCTCTGATCCCCATTTGATGATCTTTTTACATCATCTTCTGTATTAAATGAAAGTGCATAGTCCTTTGTCTCCTTATTCTGATAAGAAACATCAACACTTCTGCTTTTTTGTGGACTGTATGTCAGATAGGTTCCGTCACTGTCCTGAAATACAAGATCATCTCCCAACTGGTATAATTCCTTATGAAAACTGTCATACCATCCTTTTCCAAGCATTCCTTCTTTATCTGACTGGCTGTTATAGGTTCTTGTGAGTTCAAGATTCAAAAGCAGTGATGGAATTGAAAAATCTGTACTTTCATACATCAGATTCCCCTGGGATTTTTCAACGGATCCTGTCCCATTGGGCGTGCTGATCTCCATGCTGTCTCTGTAATCTTTACTTCCTAGTCTTTTTTCATATTCTTCCTGTGTATCCTGTGCCACTTTTTCTGATAATGCATCCGTACTTTTTCCATTGATCGTTCCATCCATTGCCAGTTTCTGTGCCTGTACTTTATAATAGTAACTCTTGCCATCTCCCACTCTGGTATCCATGCAGTAGGAATCTTTGATCGCACCACGTACCAGTGTCGAATCATCCGGTGTGAAATCCGCGGATTCCCCCCTGTAAACTGCATAATAGATACTGTCTGTCAGTTCTCTCTTATCCCAGTAGATGACATTCTTTCCATACGATTTTCTGACCTTTACATTGGTTGGTGCATAATCCTGTGCTTTTGAGGCATCCGTATAATAATAGGATACTTTTGTTTCCCCGCTTTCATTCCCTGCTTTATCAACAACGATCACATAAACTTGATACTCTGTTCTTCCTGTCATGCTGTCTGCTGGAATCGAAACATTTGCATAGGCGTATCCATCTTCATCCGCCCTTGCACTTTCATGGTAAGTTGAGGTTCCTTCCAGACGGTATTTAAAATAGGATGCATTCTCATCTACGATCCCGACCTTCAGTCTCGGATTCAGAGAACCAGATGGTTCGCTCTCATCATTTCCTTCCTCAAAGGATATATCTCCTGCTTCCGGAGCCGTGCGGTCTATCGTAAACCATGCCGCTGCTCCCCAACCTGCAATATAACCGTTGTCTACTCCTCTTACAACAAGTTTATAATGGCCTTCCGGCATCGTACTGCAGTCAATATCCGCACTTCCGTTTCCACTCGTCCCAATCTTTGTAGATGAAGAATATGAAACATAATCACCTGTTTCTTCTCCATTTCCCCAGTTTGCAATCCTGTATTCCACACGGTTTAATGAATGGGATGAGATGCCTGCCCAGTTTACATGTAATGTCTTCTGATGATCGTTGTTTGCATACTGCGGTGTAACACTGACAGACGATGCCGTTGTCGGTCCATCATAATAAGTCACTGACATCTTTGGACGGTTTGATGATGCTCTGGAACTGTAAAACTGTCCATAACTCTTTGTCTCGTCCGCATTTTTTAACATCACACCATACGATGTGATCTTACCGGATGCACACTGTCTCGCATATTCCGTCAGATTAATGCTTCTTGCTTTCTTTGCAGTCCCTGTTGTTTTTACATTTCCATAATTCGTACTATATCCCGGGCGGTTACTCCATTTCAATCCAGGTCTGGTCCAGTTTTCTGTAACTCTTCTTGCCTCGATTGTCTGTCCACTCTGGCTGCTTCCGGTTTCATACATCGTAAGCGTTGCACTGTCTACATATTTTCCTTTGATCTTTGCTGTAAAATCTTTAAAACGCAGATATGTCCGGCAGACACCCTGTTTTGATTTTCCAGCCATCATGACTGTAACTCCATTGTCATAAAAGTTCGTATTTTTATAAGATCCATTAATTACATAGACATCCCAGAAATCCGTGGATCCGGTCCATGTGACCGTCGGATCGATCGTGACTGGATACTGTCTATCTTTGTCCTGAAAGTAATCTTCATCCAGATGCAGTGTTAACAGATAAGAATCTTCTCCGCCATCTGGTTCAATGTCATAGGAAAGCTTCTCACTGTATGCCTTTCCTGTATGATCGTTCATGTTTGGAGCTTCCAGTGTTGCGACCAGATCCTCTGTTTTTTCATCTAGGAAGCTGATCCCGCCATCCAGTATATTTTTCTTTGGGACCAGTCCTTTTGCCTGAAAGCGGAATTTTAAAACATTTCCTTCTGGAGCTTTGGTCAGTACGATACTTTCCTTGATCCCCATGTTTAACGACTGGTAAGAAAATGTACATTCTTTCTTCTGGGATTCATAGGAGACTTTCACTGGCTTTTCTTCCTTCTCTCCCTGTGCATCTTCCACAGGAAGATCTTCGATCGCCTGTCGGTCCAGCTCTTTGACCGATGTCAGGGCGTCTTCCGTATCTTCTGCGGTTTCTTTTTCGGAAGATCCATCCGCTGAAATGCTTCTTACTGCTTCCTCTGCCTGTGAGACAGCATCTTCCACAGAGTCTGTTCCAGGATCCTCCGTTTTCTTCTCTTCCTCATTCTTTGTTTCCTGTCCATAGATCGGTGCAAAAGAGATCTGATATTTCCCATTTTCCATTAAGACCGGTGTCTCTTCGGACAGATCTTTGGGAAGATAATGTTTTTTATCTCCTTCTTTATTTTCATACTGATAATCCTTTAGATCCTCACCCTGCTCACTCTTTGATCCCGTTACCCTGACAAGACTTGGATCGTACTCCTGAAGATCTCCATTCTTATCTTCAAACCGGACATCCTGTCCGTAAAAGACCGTCTGTTTCTTTCCATCTTCCATCTGGAAAGTGGTCGAATCTTTCGTGTTCTCTTCTTCAACAACTTCTTTCTTCTCTTTCGGTACTGTTTCTGCTGCTCCTACCACAGTCGTTTCATTCACGATCGCAGACCATTGCACGGATGTAAAAACCATCGTAAAGGTCAACAGACAACTGACAAAGATCTTTGCATATCTTTTCATAAACATCCTCCTATGCTTTTCCATTGGCTGTTTTCTATGTTTCCTCACCCTTATTTTGATCATTTCCATCTAAGACAGATTCCGCTTCTTCTGAAAGATAGATAACTCCCCATTGATTAAGTTTTATATAAGTTGATTATACAAATATCATATATTCATTTCAATCACTTTTATTTTTTTCGACATCTTGCACAAAGATCTCCTGTATTTTTTTGTCACTCTACCAATTGAAAAAATATACTCTGTCGTTCCTGAATTCGTAAATTTTCCTTTTTTATCCTCATATTCTAAATCTTATATTATTTTTCTTTTGTTTCCTTTTCCGATATTTCTCGATAAAAATAACGATCCCACAGTCCAAAGACTGTGGGATCATCCATAACCGTAGCATTTCTTAAAGAGAAAACTGTTAGATGTGATGCTCATCAAAAGTCACTCTTTTGTACATTAACAAGATATGAGGTTGCAATACGAAATTCGTGTATTGTGTAAAATCTTAATCGTAAAACAATTTTTACTGTATCATTTTCTCCTTTCTCTTTATTCGTCATGTTCTACATGGTAAATATGAAAGATGGAAAAAATAATAAAAAAAGAACAGCGAAAAAGTTGCTGTTCCTATGGATATGTTGCAACAAATGATGCAACAATTGTGTTTATATTATTTCAGATATTTGTTAATTGCATTAATAGATGCAGATTGGTCTTCCATATAAAAATGTACGGGATCATGTGTATTCATTCGTTGTCGAAACTTAATTTCAAAATATTTTACATTATGACTCTCCAAAAATTTAAGGTTTCCTGCTCGAATTGAATACATGTGTTTACACACCTTTTTGTCTGGATATAATTGCTCGAATGCTTTATAAAAATATTCTTGGAAATATAGAATAGAGTAAGGATGATTTAATTCATTGACAAACAAAAATTCTATTTTCGTACTTTCCATTCGATTTGTTAAAATGGATAAAGATTTTTGATCTAACTTAACATTAATGGGAGTCTTAAATTTTATAGAGTTTCCATAAATTCGACCGCTGACAATATTGTTATTTTCATCTTTTACAAGAGTTATATTTTCTTTTTTCAAATTTAGAATATCTTTTTCATGTAATCCTGTTCGAAAAGCTATTTCGAAGAAATCAATGAAATCTTTTGGAAAATTCATTCTTCGAATTGCATCAAATTCTTCTACGGTAACATACCATTCGTCACTAAGATACCATGGTTTCTCCTGATTCAATAAATACATAATTATTCTCCTTTATTTCAGATATTTGTTAATTACATTAACAGATACAGATTGTTCTACCATGAATGTGTATGTAGGTCCGTATATTGTTAAGCATTGTCGAAAATCAATTTCAGAATGATCAACGTTATGAATTTTTAAGAACTTGCGATTTCCTGCACGAATTGCATGAATGCTTTTATGAAGCTTCATATCCGATCACTCTCCTGCGGACAATGATCACATATAAAGCTCTGAATGCCAGCATCAGAATCATAGAGCAGGAAGAAAGTTATACTTCCAAAGCGGATCTGATCGC
>OLNT01000515.1_pt1 | contig 24689 bp, 18 predicted proteins | sample 1672641 | NCBI WGS metagenome assembly OLNT01 (sample SAMEA3136708, study PRJEB25190) | human gut metagenome
GATCTTCTGGATATCCGGAAGAAATCTTCACCGGGTATCACATTGACTACCAATCTTCTTTATGTTCCATCAGACGAAAGAAATCTGGTATATAAAGCAGCAAAGCTTCTTATGGATGAATTTGATATTCAGGAGGGAATTTCCATGAAGCTTACCAAATCCATTCCGGTGGCAGCCGGAATGGCAGGAGGCAGTTCAGATGCAGCTGCGGCGTTTGTTGGTGTCAATAAGATGTTTCAGCTGGGATTAAGCGAAGAAGAGCTCATGAAACGTGCAGTACAGATTGGAGCAGATGTGCCATATTGCATTATGAGGGGAACTGCACTGGCAGAGGGCATCGGAGAAAAACTGACAAGGCTCCCTCAACTCCCAAAATGTTATATTTTGATCGGTAAACCGGGAGTAAATGTTTCTACCAAGCTTGCCTATGAAAATCTGGATCTTGGAAATCTGGGGGCACGTCCGGACATTGATGGCATGATCGCGGATATTGAGAACGGAGATATTTACAGTATGATTTCCCGCATGGGGAATGTGTTTGAACCAGGAATTATTGCTAAATATCCGGTAATCCAGGAGATCAAAGATCTTATGGAGAAGCATGGTGCACTTAAAGCTATGATGAGTGGAAGCGGCCCTACTGTTTTTGGTATTTTTGATGATAAGAATAAGATGAAGACAGCTGCCAGAATTTTAAGAAGCAGTCATCTGGCCAGGACAGTGTTTGCGACGGAAGTTTTTAACCGCAGGAACTGAGAATTTTTTTTGCAGGAGGTACTTATGATGAATGATTTTTCTGTTGACATGAATGAATATCTGCCATTGAGAGATGTTGTGTTTAACACACTGCGTAAGGCAATTTTGAAGGGAGAACTTAAACCCGGAGAAAGACTGATGGAAATCGCACTGGCAGAACGACTTGGGGTCAGCAGGACTCCTGTTCGTGAAGCTATGCGTAAGCTGGAACTGGAGGGACTGGTTGTGATGATTCCACGTCGTGGTGCACAGGTGGCAAACATCACTGAAAAAGATCTGAATGATGTGCTGGAAGTTCGCATGGCTTTGGAGAATCTGTCCATTGAGAATGCATGTGCACGAATGACAGAAGAGCAGCTGGACGAACTCTGGAAGGCTGCCAGAAATTTTGAAGATACGATGGCAGAAGGTAATCTGGTCAGACTTGCAGAGGCCGATGTGGCTTTTCACGAGGTGATCTACAAGTCTTCTGATAATCGCAGGCTGAATCAGGTGCTCAATAATCTTCGCGAACAGATTTACAGATATCGTGTGGAATATCTCAAGGATGAAGAGACAAGAAATCTTCTGGTCAAAGAACATGAGGAGATTTATGAGGCCATTAAGAATCGCGATCTTAAGAAGGCACAGGAGATCACTTATCAACATATTGAAAATCAGAGAGAGGCGATCATCCGATCTATCAGAGAGGAAAACCAGGATCGCTGATTTGTTGTATATTCTCGACTGAGATAAATAAAATTGCATAATCTGGTTATTCTAAAAGAGATACATAAATAAATATGTGTCTCTTTTTTATGTTTATGGCAGGAGGATGCAATGGAGCAAAAAATAAAAATCTACAGTGAACTGAGAAAGAATGAAAGCTATATCAGAAACAAATTTAAAAATTGTGCGGATATTCTGATTCGACCAATGCGTCTGGGAAATGAAAGTAAAGTGGACTGTCTGATTGTCTATATTGAAGTCGCTGTTTCCAATATGATGCTTGATGATTCTGCACTGGGAAAAATGATAAATCATTTCTGGGAAAGTTCTTCCTATCAGATACAGGAATTTGTAAAAAATAACAGTCTGGGTATTGCAGATGTACGAAAACTTGAAAGTATGAAAGACGTACTGTCAGCAGTTCTGGCAGGAAATGCCGTTTTCTTTATAGACGGATACGACAAGGCAATGAAAATATCCAGCAAAGGTTATCCGAATCTGGGTGTTTCAGAAGTGGAATCGGAAAAAGTTCTGAGAGGTTCCAAAGAAGGATTTTCTGACTCTGTAAAAACAAATTCCGCGTTGGTCAGAAAAAGAATCAGGGACAGCAGAATGAAGGTTGAGGAAAAAACGACAGGTGTCCGATCCAAAACCATGCTGCAGATTCTCTATATGGAGGATCTGGTTCAGGAGGAGCTTTTGGAGAATATAAAAAACAGTCTGGATGAATATAGAATAGATGGTATTTTTGACAGTGGTATGCTGGAACAGCTGACAGATAAAACCTGGTATTCTCCGTTTCCTCAGTATCAGACAACGGAACGGCCAGATCGTGCAGCAATGGAGATCTTGAACGGAAAGATTGTTCTTCTCTGTGACAATTCTCCGACAGCATTGATTCTTCCGAGTTCCTTTAATGGATTTATGGAGAGCAGTGAAGACTGGTTTCATCATTTTGAAATGACTTCTTTTCTGAGAATTCTAAGATATCTTGCACTGCTTGTGGCAACGCTGCTTCCGGGGCTTTATCTGGCGGTGATACGTTTTCATACACAGATTCTTCCTGCAAATCTGATCTTGTCCTTTGCAAAAGCCAGGGAGGGTGTACCATTTTCCAGTGTGACGGAACTGATTTTTCTGGAATTGTCTTTTGAACTGATCCGGGAGGCGGGAGTGCGTGTTCCGGGAGCATTAGGAAATGCTATTGGAATCGTGGGTGGTCTGATCATCGGTCAGGCAGCAGTCAGTGCGAATCTGGTCAGTCCGATCGTTGTTATGATCGTTGCTCTTACTGCACTGGGTTCCATGGTGATTCCGGAGGAAGAGTTTGCATCAGCTTTTCGATTATTGAAATATATCTTTTTGTTCCTGGGGGGATATCTTGGTATTTTTGGTATTGTTCTGGGAATTTATCTCACGATCTCGCATCTTTGCGGACTTTTGAGTTTTGGCATGCCATATATGCTTCCGTTTATAAAAAAAGTTCCTCGTTGTGATACCGGTGAGGGAATCCTGAGGATCCCATTTCAAAAGAGATGGCAGAGACCACTTTATGCCAGATGGGAACAGAAAATCCGCCTGCGAAAGACTTCGGTCGAAGAGGATGAGAGCAGAGATTTGAAAGAAGGGCAGAAACAGGAGGAGAAGAATTCATGAAATTTGCAGAGAACAACAGAATTTCTCACAGACAGCTTTACAGACAGATGATACTGACCTTTCTGGCACCTTTTCTTGTCTGTCTGCCGGGAAAAAATGGAATTCAGGGAATGAATGGATTCTGGGGTATTGTGCTGGCAGTATCTGTGCTGATACTCTATGTTTTTATACTTTTGCGAGTGACCAGCGGATATTCGGATATGGTACGTTTCCTTGGAAGTTTCTGGGGGCGGATAGCAGGGGTCTTTTTTCTTGTTTATATCATTTTTACCGCAGTATACATTCTGAAAATACTGGAACAGATCATACCGAGATGGCTGCTTATGGGAATTCCGTCAGGGTGGATTTCTTTTCTTGTGATAGTTGTGTGCAGTATAGGAACAGAAAAGGGAATTCAGAGAAGAGGACGGATGGCGGAGATATCAGGAGGCCTGCTTCTGGCAGGTGTTCTTCTTATGATGGTGCTGTGTCTGGGGCAGATACGGGTTGATTATTTACAGGAGATGGCTGAAGCGGAACGAATAAGCGGGGCGGCAGTTGTTCAGGATGGATATCTTTTTTTGTGTGGATTCTCCGGGGTGGGCCTGCTTCCGTTTATCATGCGTGAGGTGGTGAGACCGGGAAGTGTGGGCAAAACAATCATAGGCGCGATTCTTACAGTGGGTGGAATTTTGGCAGGAGTGCTTGTTCTGCTTCCGGCAGTATTTGGATGGAACAGGCTTCTGACAGAAGAGTATCCAATCCTGCCACTGCTTGCCGGTGCAGCTCTTCCGGGAAACATTCTTGCAAGATTTGATGTACTTTGGATGGGATTTCTCTTATATGGATTGCTGTTTGCACTGGGCAGCCTTTTTTACTATGGACATCAAGTCGTGGAAAAATGCCATCTGAGAACAGTAAAGTACTGGATGGCGGCACTGGTGTTTGGACTGTCATTATTGGAAGTATCGGGTATTGCGGTGAGGACGTTTTATAGAAACTATCTGGAAACCATATTTGTTCCAGGACTTTTATTTATACAGGTGCTGCTTCTTTTCTGTGGACGGAAGAGAAAAACAAGAAAAACAACTATAGTCGCTTTGGCGGTTTTTGTTCTTGCATTAAATGGATGTGCAGGAATCGAACCGGAGAAACGAATGTATCCTCTTGCACTGGGAGCAGAGTGGTCAGAAGATGGCTGGACACTCATTTACGGAATGCCGGAACTTCCGAGTGCAGAAGGACAGGAAAAAGAGGAAAGTCAAAATTCTGTGCTGTCGATAAAAGGAAATGATTTTGATGAAATAGAGAAAATCTATAATCGTTCACAGGAAAAATATCTGGATATGGGACATTTGCAGGTGTTGATTCTTAAGAATCAGCTGGTGCAGTCGGAGCATTGGAAGGAACTGCTGGCATATCTGGAAAAAGAGCCTCTGATCGGTGAAAATGTGTATGTGTTTCGTTCAGAATATCCGGAGCAGATCATGAAATGGAACAAAAATGGAAGTTCGACAGGTGAATATCTTCTGGGAATTCTTGAGAACAGAATCCCGGAGCAGGAAAAAAATGGTGTTACATTGCGGCAGGTATATCAGCAGCACTATGAAAACAATACTTTGCTGGACATTCCTGAAATTATTCTGCAGGACGAAGAAATTCAGGTCTGTCTGGAATAAAAATCTGCAAAGTGTGCATACTCCGGACAGAGAATCATTTGCATTTAACAGATTTCCGGAGGTAATAAAATGGACTGGTTAAGAAACTGGAAAAAAAGAATGTTTTTTTCTGTAGCAGTGGGGATGGCGGTAGCAGTGATTTTTTCGGGTGCGCCGAAAAATGTCGAAGATTCTGGTATTATGGCGTGGTGGGGAACCCTGTATCCTCAATTCTGTTTTGAAGATACACATACAGCGGCAGACAATTATGAAAATACGGTAAAACAGCCGCCAAAGCTGTCCTTCTGGCTTGCGAAAGCGCTGGAGAGGTGGTAAGATGTTAAATAATCGTTCAGAAATGCAAGGTGTTTCTGAACGATCAACATCAAACAGAACAGAAGAACTGGAGAAATAGATTTATGAAAATAGACAGAGATGCACCGATCGGTGTATTTGATTCCGGAGTGGGCGGTCTTACTGTCGCAAGGGAGATCATGAGAAACCTTCCATCGGAGAAGATTGTTTATTTTGGTGATACAGCAAGGGTTCCTTATGGAAGTAAATCAAAGGAGACAATTATCCGCTATTCAAGGCAGATCATTCATTTTTTGAGAGAACAGCAGGTGAAGGCGATTGTGATTGCCTGTAATACAGCAAGTGCATTTGCCCTGGATGCAGTAAAGGATGAACTGGATATTCCTGTACTGGGAGTGATTGAAGCTGGGGCAAGGGTAGCAGCAGAGGAAACTCATAATAAAAGAGTTGGTGTGATCGGAACACTTGGAACTGTCGGAAGCGGCATTCATGAAGCATTCCTGAAGCATCTTGATCCGGAGATCACTGTGATCGGAAAAGCCTGCCCATTATTTGTTCCGCTGGTTGAAGAAGGCTGGCTTCATGATCCGGTAACTACCGAGGTTGCTTCCCGGTATCTTCAGGAATTGAAGCAGCAGGAGATTGATACGCTGATTCTTGGATGTACACATTATCCTCTGATACGTTCCACGATCAGAGAGGTTATGGGACAGAACGTACGTCTTGTTAATCCGGCATATGAGACAGCACTGCAGTTGAAGGCTCTTCTTGCAGAACTGGATATTTCCAGCAGCGGGACAGGAGAAGAGGAATTTCCGTATCGTTTTTATGTGAGTGATCTGGCAGATGAGTTTAAGGATTTTGCAAATTCTATTTTGCCATATGATGTGTCGATGGCAAAAAAAATCGACATAGAAAAATATTAAGATCAGGAGGAGCAGACAGATGAACAAAGATGTACTGATACATGTACGTGGTCTTCAGCTGATGGAAACAGACGATGAGCAGGAACCGATTGAGATTGTAGTGCCGGGACAGTATTATTTCCGAAATGGAAGTCATTATCTGCGATATGAAGAAATGCTGGATGATTCTGCACAGACAACGGTAAATTATATTAAAATGTCATCGGAGGGAGTAGAAATCCGAAAACAGGGACAGGTAAACGTACATATGGTTTTTGAGCAGGGAAAAAAGAACAAAACTTTTTATAATACACCATATGGAACTCTTCAGATGGGAATTGCAGCAACAGGCCTGGAACTGAAAGAAAGTGAAGACGATATTCAGATGAAAGTGGATTACGCACTTGATATGAATGAAGAACATGTTGCGGACTGTTATCTGACAGTACAGGCACAGTCTAAGGATTCCGATGAATTTGTTTTATAAAGACAAAAATAATGCCCGCGAAGCATTTTGACTTGGCGGGCATTGTCTTTGTTTGATATTATTTGTTTTTGCTGAACATTCTTTTGAAGAATCCCTTTTTCTTAGGTGCCGGTGTTTCAAGAGAACCACGGATTCCCTTTACACCTACGATGTATAAACCGCTTACTTCGGCTTTTACTTCTTTCTTGACAGGGATCAGATCAAAAATTTTCTCATCTGCAATCAGTATGGAAATCTTCGGACCAACTTTAGCCTTAACGATCGGCAGTTTGGAACGGCGCATCAGCTTTGGAGCCTGGTCAATGACCATCTGAGGCAGACCGGATTCTTTGAGTGGAAGTCGTTTCTTATCAATGATCAGCATGGAAACGGTCTGTTTTGCAGCTTCAATCTGTGCCTGCTGTTCTTCTTGCTTTTTCTGAGCTTTCTTTCCGAAGAAATAAAGTGCAACCAGGGCAATGATCAGAATGACCAGGATAACAAGAAGGACGATGCTAAGTGTACTCATAGATACCCTCCTCAATGTGTATATATTTATAAATATTTATGCGAAATATATTCTAACATTATTTATTACAAAAGGCAAATAAATTCACGAAAAATCCGTGAAGAAAAGGAAAAACGGTGGAAATGATATTGGTAAACAGGTATAATATAAAGAACATAAATTGTAAGATCTGGAATAAGAAAAATAACATGAGGTATACTAAAAATTACAGAACAGACGAGATAAGGAGTTAGTATGGAAAGGTATAATGGTAAAAAGAAAACCAGACAACAAGCCGATAAAAAGACATCCCGATCTGTCCAAACAGGAAGGATGACAGAAGAAGAGCGTCAGCGGGAACGCAGGCGGAGACGTCGGGCGTTACAGAGAAAACGAGAGCGTCAGAGAAGGCTTATCCTGGGTATTATGGCTATTGGCATCCTGTTTGTGACAGCTGCGGCAGTCAGGGGAATTGCAGGACGACTCCTTTCATCGTCAGACAGTTCTGATAAGAAAACGGCGGTAAATGCTTCAGATGCTTCGATTTCAGTCAAAGATTCACAGACAACAGAGAAAGCTTCTTCTGAAGCTTCTGCAAAAGACACGCTCAAAGCGGCGAAACGAAAAGCAGCACAGTATGATTACGATGGTGCGATGGAGCTTCTTAAGAAAGATGCCTCATACAGCAGCAACTCTGATATGCAGAATGCAGTCAGCAAATATGAAGAAGCCAAAGCTTCCTGTAAATCATGGCCGCTGGAAGAAGTGACACATATTTTCTATCATACTCTTATCAAGGATCCGAGTAAGGCCTTTGATGGAGACTACAAAGAGGCTGATTATAATCAGGTTATGACTACGATAGATGAGTTTAACAAGATTACACAGACTATGTATGATAAGGGTTATGTAATGGTCAGTATCAAAGATATGGCAAAGGTGAATGAGGATGGAAGTATGTCACCGGGAGAAATCCTTCTTCCAGAAGGAAAGATTCCATTTGTGCTTTCACAGGATGATGTCTGTTATTATCATTATATGGACGGCGACGGATATGCCTCTAAACTGGTTGTAGATGATGAAGGTAAGATCCGAAATGAATATATTGAAGATGATGGAAGTGTATCAGTAGGAGATTATGATATGGTTCCACTGATCGACCGCTTTGTAGAAAAACATCCTGATTTTTCTTACAGAGGAGCCAGGGGTATTGTGGCATTAACCGGATATAATGGGATTCTTGGATATCGAACAGATATCAGCTATGAAACACGTCCGGCAGATCTGGATGATAATAAAGTAGAATGGCTGAATGCACATCCGGATTTCAGCCTGGAAAAAGAACGGGAAGAAGCAAAGAAAGTTGCAGAGGCCATGAAGAAAGAAGGATGGCTGTTTGCCAGTCATACCTGGGGTCATCAGAATGTTGCGCAGATTTCGCTGGAACAGCTTCAGGCAGATACACAGAGATTCAAAGATAATGTAGATCCTCTGATCGGAGGAACGGATATTATCATTTTTGCATTTGGAACAGATTTGACGGTGCAGGAAGATTATTCCGGGGACAAGTTTGAATACCTCAAGAGTGTCGGATACAATTATTACTGCAATGTGGATTCCAGCAAATATTTTGTGCAGATCCGAGACCGTTACTTCCGACAGGGAAGGCGAAATGTGGATGGATATCGTATGTATTATAATCCGGAACTTCTGGAAGATTTGTTTAATGTAAAGGATGTCTTTGATCCAAGCAGACCGACTCCGGTACCACCAATGACTTAAGTTAAGAAAGAGGGAGTTACAACTATGAAGAAAAGAGCTGTGATACTTGGATGTATTTTTTCAGCTTCGATACTTCTAAGCGGCAGTCATATTCTGTCGCTTTTGAATGATACAGCAAAAAAGGAAACAAAAACAGTCAGTACTTATCAGACTGCTTCTCAGGAAGAGGCAGAAACGGACAGTAATGACTCGGAGAAAGAGGGTTCTTCAAAATCCAGTAAAGAGCAGTCCATTCTTGATCAGGCAACCATCATGTATCAACAGTATAATTATGATGAAGCAATCAAACTTCTGAAAGGTCAGAAGGAGTTTGTGTCAAATAAAGATTATATGGATCTGGCAGCCAAATGTCAGATTTCCAAGTCTTCGCTTGTAGAATATCCGCTGGAAAAGATTACACATGTATTTTTTCATACACTGATCAAAGATACCAGCAAGGCATTTGACGGAGATTCCAAATCAGGTGGATATAATCAGGTAATGACAACGATCAGTGAGTTCAATAAGATCATACAGATTCTTTATGATAAAGGATATGTTCTTGTAAGTCCGCATGATATGGCAACGGTAAACAAAGACGGTACAATGAGCCGTGGAAAGATCATGGTTCCGGAAGGCAAGATTCCGTTTGTACTCTCACAGGATGATGTGAGCTACTATCATTATATGGATGGTGACGGTTATGCATCCAGGCTGGTGCTTGATGAGAATGGTGATGTCAAAACAGAATATATTGAGGATGATGGAAGTGTATCGGTAGGAGATTACGATATGGTTCCGCTTCTGGATGCATTTATCAAAGAGCATCCTGATTTTTCTTATCATGGACGTAAGGGAATTCTTGCGATGACTGGTTATGATGGTGTTCTTGGATATCGTACAGACATTGCCTATAAAGATAAAGAAAACCTTCAGGATGACCAGAAGGCCTTCCTGGACAGTCATCCGGATTTTGATTATGACCAGAATGTGAAGGATGCCAAGAAGGTTGCTGATGCCATGAAAGCAGAAGGATGGGAATTTGCCAGTCATACCTGGGGACATCGGAATGCAACGACTTCCACGGCAGAGGAACTGAAAACAGATGACAAGAAATGGAAAGCTTATGTGGCACCGATCCTTGGTGATACAGATATGGTTATCTTTGCTTTTGGCGCAGATATTGGTGACTGGGAGGGATATTCCAGTGACAATGCGAAATTTGCCTATTACAAAAAAGCCGGATACGATTATTTCTGTAATGTAGATTCCAGTCAGTATTTTGTACAGATCACAGACCAGTATTTCCGCCAGGGAAGAAGAAATCTGGATGGATATCGTATGTACTATAATCCTGACATGCTCAGTGACCTTTTTGATGTATCAGAGGTATGGGATTCTTCCAGACCGACACCGGTTCCGGAGATGTAGGATACAGATTGTTTTGAAAGGAGAATTTTTTATGAAGAAAAAAGTAGTAGCAGCAATGTTAGCAGCATGCATGGCAGTATATCTGACCGCTTGTGGAAGTAAAGAAAATCCTGATAAAGATACCACAAAGACAGAGGCAGTCGCTGATAAATCAGAAGATAAAGAGGAGTCCAAAGATTCCGATTCTAAAAAAGAAGAGACAAGAATTGTTTCTGTAAAAGATATTTCTGACTATGTTACAATCGGGGAGTACAAGGGTTTTACTCTGGACCGTTACACACAGGCAGTAACAGATGATGATGTTAATGCAGAGATCAGTTATGAACTGCAGGACAAGGGAACGGAAGTCAAGGACGGAACCGTTGAAGAAGGAGATACTGTTACTATTAATTTCACCGGTACGGTTGATGGCGAGGAGTTTGACGGAGGCTCAGCAGAAGATTATGAACTGGTTGTCGGTGAAGGTGACATGGGAATCGATGGCTTCGAAGAGGGTCTGGTTGGAATGAAAAAAGGTGAAACCAAAGAACTGACGCTTACTTTGCCGGAAGGATACAGTGATGATGATTCCCTTTCCGGCAAAGAGGCAATCTTTAAGGTTACTCTTCAGAAATTTACAAGACCTTCTGAATTGACGGATGAATGGGTTACTTCCAATACAGATTACAAGAGCGTAGATGAGTATAAGAAGTCTGTAAGGGATAATCTTGAAAAGCAGGCTGCTACAACAGCAGACAATGAATTGTATGCAACAGCATGGTCTCAGGTACTTGATGCATCTGAAATCAAGAAGTATCCAGAGGAAGAAGTCAAAAAAGCAGAGGAAAATTATAAGGCATTGTATGAGCAGTCAGCAAAAGACAATGACATAGAACTGAGTGATCTGCTGGAAGCATGGGGACTTACAGAAGAAGACTTTGAGGAAGAATGCAAGAATTATGCTGAATCCAAAGTGGAACAGAATCTGATCGTTCAGGGAATTATCGATGCAGAAGGATTAAGTCTGAACGATAAAGAAACAGAAGACTTAAAGAATAATCTGCTTGTGGATTATGGAGTAGAAAGCATAGATGAACTGATTGAAGCATATGGCGAAGATGAAGTGAACGAATCACTGGCACTTCTTCGAGTAGAGAAATTTATTGTGGAACAGTCAACTGTAAACGAAAAAACTGGAAGTGCAGAGGATCCTATCGAGAATGAAGATGCATATTCTGACGCAGAAAATACAGACTCAGAACTGATGGAAGACGATGGAAGCGACGCGGAGCAGGAAGCCTCAGAGGAAGATATGGCAGGAGAAGTCATGGAGGATGATACGGTAGAGGAATAAACAAATATTTAACAAAAGGCAATTGTATTTCCATAATAAATGCGTTATGATAATAAGATGAATGTGTTACTGAAGTACCATAAACAGTAACATCAGAGGCAACTGTGAGGGTACTGAACAGTTACCATCAGAGATAAAATACAGCAGGTGGAAATCATGGACAAAAAAGTATTGCGTGAGAGAATACGCAAAAAACAACAGCAGGTAAGACGACGCAAGATGATGCGGCTGGGCGCATGTGTCATTGCTGTGATTCTTGTCGTCGTGTTTGTTATAAGAGGAATTCTGATTCCTGTTGTCAACAGGATCAGCGGCGGGAATGTTGAGAAACCAGCCAAGGTTCAGGCTGAAGTTGATAATACAGATTCCGAAACCGTCTCGGATGGTACCGCAGACACTGCATCGGGAACGACAACAGCAGTAAATTCAGCAGTAAGGTATCCACTTAAGAATGATTCGGCAAAGGCATTTCAGCTGTCTATTGGATGGAATGAAAATGAGAAAGGCAAATGGTATCAGAATGCAGATGGAACTTATTATGCAAATGGTATGCAGGAGATAGATGGTTCCAAGTATTATTTTGATGAAAACGGTTATATTCAGACCGGCTGGGTAAGCGTTGGATTTGATGATTATTATTTTAATGATGATGGTACATATGATCCGAATACACATAAACCGAGAATTGCACTTACTTTCGATGATGGACCGGGAGAATATACAGATGAACTTCTGGATTGTCTGGAAGAGAATAATGCGCATGCGACATTCTTTATGTTGGGACAGAACGTGGGCTCCTGGCAGTCAACTGTACAGAGAATGGTAGATATAGGATGTGAGATTGGAAACCACAGTTGGGATCATCCGAGCCAGACACTGTTAAATATGTCAATGGATGATGTTCTGGCAGAATTTCAGAAGACGGATGATGCCTTGAAGGAAGCTTGTGGACAGATTTCTACAGTAGCCCGGGCACCATATGGAGCCGCAAACCAGGATATTTTTGATGCGGTACAGAAGCCATTCTTTATGTGGTCACTGGATACAGAGGACTGGAAACTGATGGATGCAACGGCAGATTATAACGCGGTTATGAATGGAGATCTGACAGACGGAACGATTATTTTGATGCATGATATTCATGAACCTTCTGTTCAGGCGGCGTTAAAACTGATACCGGATCTTACTGCCCAGGGATATAAGCTGATGACAGTCAGTGAACTTGCAGCAGCCAAGAATGTAACCTTACAGAATGCAAGTTATTCACAGTTCTGGGACAGTCAGCTTCAGGCAGGAACGATCCCGGGATATAATGGAAACTCAGATTCAGCATCCACAGATGATGGAAGCAGTGATGTTTCTGATGGATCAGACAGTTCTTCTGATGGCACAGATGTAAGTGATGGAAGTTCTTCCGAAGATTCCAGTGATGGTTCGGAAGACAGTAGTTCGGAAGACAGTAGTTCGGAAGACAGCAGTTCGGGAGATGGAAGCTCCGATGGAGACGATTCTTCGGGCAGTGGTGATTCATCAGGAGGTGGTGATTCCGAAAGTGACGGTTCCTATGATGACAGTTCCGGATCGGAGGATTATGGAGATGATTCTTCCGGTGACAGTGATTCAGGGGATTATTATGATGAGGATTCCAGCGGTGATGATTCGTATGATACATACTAAATAAGAAGTACAGATGAGGACAAAGCAAAGAAAAAGTTTTGTCCTCATTTTTTATTTGCAGATATGAAAACTCACAGTACTTTTAGTTGACGAAGACAAACCACGTTGGTATAATATGACTATAAATGGGCTGAAATGAGAGTGGTAAAATGTGCAGATTACCGATAAATATGCGAATATGAAATCAGCCAGTATGGATCTGCTCTGTCAGAAACCATAAAGAAACTGACAGAGGATTGAAAGAAAGAGTGTATATTAAGGAGGAAGTTCTGGATGGGAGAGAAAATGCAGTTTACAGAACTGGATCAGTATTTGTTTGGACAGGGAACGCATTATGACATTTATAAGAAATTAGGAGCACATCCTACGACACAGCGACGTAAAAAGGGCGTTTATTTTGCAGTATGGGCACCAAATGCCAGATCTGTTTCTGTCATTGGAGATTTTAATAACTGGGATAACCAGGCGAATCCTATGAATAAAGTAGGAGAGATTGGAGTATACGAGCTTTTTGTTCCAGGTGCCAAGGCTGGAGATTTGTATAAGTTCTTTATAGTCGGCTATCATGGTGAGGAACTTTATAAGGCAGATCCATATGCAAATGAATCAGAGCTCCGACCGGGAACGGCATCCAGGATCACAGATATTACAGATTATAAATGGAAAGATACCACATGGATCAAGAAACGTCAGGAGTTTGACGAGAAGCGTGATCCAATGGCAATCTATGAGGTTCATCCTGGTTCCTGGAAGAAACATCCGGCAGAAAATGAGGATGATCCGGGATTTTATAACTATCGCGAATTTGCACATGAACTGGCTGCATACGTTAAGAAAATGGGCTATACGCATGTAGAACTTATGGGAATTGCAGAGCATCCGTTTGACGGATCCTGGGGATATCAGGTGACAGGATATTACGCACCGACATCACGATATGGTACAGCACAGGACTTTAAGTATATGGTGGATTATCTGCACAGAAATAAGATAGGTGTTATTCTTGACTGGGTTCCGGCACATTTCCCGAAGGATGCACATGGACTTGCCAATTTTGACGGAACTGCTGTATATGAACATGAAGATCCGAGACAGGGAGAGCATCCTGACTGGGGAACCAAGATCTATAATTATGGAAGACCGGAAGTAAAGAATTTCCTGATCGCAAATGCACTGTACTGGATTGAAGAATGTCACGTAGACGGGCTCCGTGTAGATGCAGTGGCATCTATGCTGTATCTGGATTATGGCAAGAAAGACGGTGAATGGGTTGCCAACAAATATGGTGACAATAAGAATCTTGAGGCGATAGAGTTCTTTAAGCATCTGAATACGGTTGTTCTTGGAAGGAATCATGGTACGGTCATGATTGCAGAGGAATCTACAGCATGGCCTAAGGTTACCGGTAAAGCAGAGGATGATGGTCTTGGATTTTCTCTGAAATGGAATATGGGATGGATGAATGATTTCCTGGAATATATGAAGCTGGATCCATATTTCCGTAAAGGAGATCATAACAAGATGACTTTCTCCATGACATATGCATACAGCGAGAAATATGTACTCGTTATTTCTCATGATGAAGTTGTTCATCTGAAATGCTCTATGCTGAATAAGATGCCGGGTTATCCGGATGACAAATTCAAGAATCTGAAGGCCGCGTATGCATTTATGATCTTCCATCCGGGCAAGAAGCTTTTGTTCATGGGACAGGACTTCGGACAGCTTCGAGAGTGGAGTGAAGAAAGAGAACTTGACTGGTATCTTCTGGAAGAAGACAATCACAAAGATCTGCAGAACTTTGTGAAAACACTGTTCCATATGTATAAGAAATATCCTGCACTTTATGCCGGAGATAATGATCCGAATGGATTTGAATGGATCAATGCAGATGATGCAGACAGGAGTATATTCAGTCTGGTACGTAAGTCACCTACCAAACGAAACAATCTGTTGTTCGTTGTAAATTATACGCCGGTAGAACGTACAGATTATCGTGTTGGCGTTCCGAAGAATAAACAGTACAAACTTATTATGGATGAACACGGTCTTCTGGACAAACCGGAAGTATTTAAGGCAGAGGCAAAGGAATGTGATCACAGAGAGTTTTCTTTTGCATATCCGCTTCCGGCATATGGAATTGCTGTGTTTACATACTAATTTTTGTTATAAAGGCATTGCAATTTGCAAAAATATGGTTTATACTGAACGCGAATTAGAAAGTAACTAACTGATTAAAATCTCGAAAGGAGAATAAAAATGAAAGTATCCAACATTAAAGATATCGACAAATTTTTTGAAGTAGTAGACAGCTGCAAAGGAAGAGTAGAGCTTGTAACAGGTGAGGGAGACAGACTGAATCTGAAATCCAAATTATCCCAGTATGTATCTTTGGCAAACATTTTCTCCGGTGGAGAGATCCCGGAACTGGAAATCGTTGCTTATGAAAAAGAAGATATTGATAAACTTCTGAGCTTCATGATCAACGGCTGATTAAAGGAATGAATAACATTACTGTAAACGGTAATGATAAACACAGTGGGGGCGTGACTGGTTCATGTCCCCACTGGCATTATGCATGGCAAAATTAACCAGGGGGTGCATGCACTTCCTGGTCAAGCTACGTTTGGAGTTAGCCTTGCTAAACACTGTATTAAGAAAGGACATGAATATACCATGGAAAAGACAAAGATTGATATTATTTCCGGTTTTCTTGGAGCCGGTAAAACAACTCTGATCAAAAAACTCCTCAAGGATGCGTTTAAAGACGAGCAGGTTGTACTGATCGAGAATGAATTCGGAGAGATTGGAATCGACGGCGGATTTCTTAAAGAAGCGGGAATCCAGATCCGTGAAATGAATTCCGGATGTATCTGCTGCTCACTGGTTGGAGATTTTGGAGCATCTCTCAAAGAGGTGATCAGCAAATATCATCCGGACAGAATCCTGATCGAGCCATCCGGTGTCGGAAAACTTTCAGATGTTATCAAAGCAGTTCAGGGTGTTGAAGAAGAAACAGGTCTGGTACTTAACAGCTATACAACGGTTGTTGATGCAAAGAAATGCAAAATGTATATGAGAAACTTTGGTGAGTTCTTCAATAATCAGGTAGAATATGCCGGTGCGATTATCATGAGCCGTACAGATATTGTGGATGAGGCAAAAGCTCAGGCCGCAATGGAACTTCTTCGTGAAATTAATCCAAAGGCAGCTATCATTACTACACCGATCGAAGAACTGGAGGGTGCAAAAATCCTGGAGGTTATGGAACATCCGGTATCACTGGAGCAGGAAATGATGGAAGAAGAAGTATGCCCGGAATGTGGACATGTTCATGAACACGATCATCACCATCATGATCATGAGGAACATGAGCATCATCATGACCATGAGTGTGGATGCGGCCATGACCATGAACACGAGGAGCATGAGCACCATCATCACGACCATGAGTGCGGATGCGGCCATGACCATGAACACGAGGAGCATGAGCATCATCATCACGACCATGAGTGTGGATGTGGACATGATCATCACCATCATCATGCAGATGAGGTATTTACAAGCTGGGGACGCGAGACAATTAAGAAATATACAAGAGAGAACCTTGAGAAAATTCTTGAGACTCTGTCAGAGACAGAAGAATATGGAGTTATTCTTCGTGCAAAGGGAATGCTTCCGGCAGAAGACGGAACATGGATCTATTTTGATATGGTTCCGGAAGAAACAGAGATCCGCGAGGGGGCACCGGAATATACAGGACGTCTCTGCGTGATCGGTTCAAAACTCAAAGAGGATAAACTGGCTGAGCTTTTTGGCCTGTAATAACGGAGGAACATACAGACAATGGAAGAAATCAAAGTGCCGATTTATTTAATGACAGGTTTCCTTGAAAGTGGAAAGACTTCTTTTCTGAATTTTACTATTCAGCAGGATTATTTTCACACAGACGGAAAAACTCTTCTGATTCTCTGTGAAGAGGGTGAGGAAGAATACGATGAGGCTGCACTGAAAGCAAACAATACAGTTGTGGAAATTATCGAAAATAAAGAGGATTTTACAACTGAAAGACTGGTTGCCATGGATATCCTTCATCAGCCGGAACGAGTTATCATTGAATATAATGGAATGTGGCTTGTAAGTGACTTCGAAAAAATGCAGCTTCCACGGGGCTGGGGGGTAGAACAGCAGATCACTTGCGTAGATGCCAGTACCTTCCAGATGTATATGGCAAACATGAAATCCATTTTTATGGATATGATAAGAAACAGCGATATGGTTATTTTTAATCGCTGTAAGGAGGACGATCCACTCCCGACATATCGTCGTGGAATCAAGGTTGCGAACCAGAGAGCAGAAGTTATCTTTGAAGATGAAGAAGGTGAACTTGGAGATATTTTCCAGGATGAAATGCCATTTGACATAAATGCACCGGTGATCGATATTCTGCCTGAGGATTATGGTATCTGGTTTGTAGATGCCATGGATCATCCGGAAAATTATGAAGGCAAAACGGTCAAATTTAAAGCCAGAGTCATGAAGCCGCGTGGAATGGGAAGTAAATTCTTTGTTCCGGGACGTACTGCTATGACCTGCTGTGCAGATGACACCACTTTTCTTGGCTATGTATGCAAGAGTGCCTATGCACCAAAGCTGAATCCAGGAGAATGGGTAGAAGTTACCGCAAAAATTGGTGTGGAGAGAAGAAACGAGTATCAGGGAGAAGAGGGAATCGTTCTTTATGCAGATCATGTAGAAGTCTGCGAACCGCTGGCAGATGAGATGGTTTACTTTAATTAAAACTAAGCGAGGAAATTTGAATGTATTTGATTGTAGGTTTGGGAAATCCCGGAAGGCAGTATGAAGCAACACGCCACAATATGGGATTTGATGTGATTGACAAACTGGTAGAAGAATACCAGGTTCCCCAGGGCGGTGTGAAGTTTAATGCCATGTATGGAAAAGGTATCATAGGAGGGCAGCCGGCTCTCCTTATGAAACCTCTGTCTTATATGAATCTCAGCGGAGGTCCGGTACGGGAGATGGCAAACTACTTCAAAATCGATCCGGAGACAGAGATGATCGTTATCTATGATGACATTGATCTGGATCCGGGACAGATTCGGATCCGTAAGAAGGGCAGTGCCGGAGGACATAATGGAATCAAGAATATCATCCAGGAACTGGGAACGCAGAAATTTGTACGTATCAAAGTTGGGGTAGGTGCAAAGCCAAAGGGATGGGATCTTGCAGATTATGTTCTTGGCAGATTTGGAAAAGAAGACCGCAAACTCGTTGATGAGGCACAGGAACGGGCATGCAAGGCAGTAGAACTGATTCTGTCGGACGGCCCGGATGCTGCCATGAATGAATACAACAAAAAACTGGAGGTTGTATGAAAACATTTTTGCGTCCTCTGCAGAATCTTGCAGAGATGGAAGCAATATGCAGACAGGCAAAAAATAATCGTGGAATACTGGAGATAAGTGGTTGTATGGAGTCCCAGAAAGCTCATTTTATATATGGGCTTTCCGGGCTTTTTCCATCTCATCTGATTTTGGCAGAAGATGAGAAAGCTGCGAAAGAGCTGTATGAAGATTATCGTTTTTATGATAAGAATGTATATTATTACCCTGCAAAGGATCTGCTTTTTTTTCAGGCAGATATTCATGGAAATCTCCTGATCCGTCAGAGGATGTGCGTTATTAAGGCATTGCTGGAGCAGAAAGAGGATATTACAGTTGTCACCAGTATAGATGGATGCATGGATTATCTTCAGCCGCTTGATAAAATTGAAAAACAGCTGCTTCATTTCCGAAATGACAGTACACTGGATATGGATAAGCTCAAGGATGCACTTGTTCATATGGGATATGAGCGTGTGGGTCAGGTTGAGATGCCCGGACAGTTTTCTGTTCGAGGTGGGATTGTGGATATCTATTCTCTCACAGAAGAGAATCCGTGGAGAATTGAGCTCTGGGGAGATGAGATTGATTCCATCCGTACATTTGATTCGCAGAGCCAGCGTTCTCTGGAAAATCTTGATGAAATTACCATCTATCCTGCTGTAGAGCAGCCGGTCGAAAAGGATGGAGTTTCTTTCCTGGATTATTTTTCGGAAGAGAACAGTCTTGTGTTTTTGGATGAGCCGAACCGTCTGGAGGAAAATGCAAAAGCAGTAGAAGAAGAATTTCGTCAGAGCTGCGAGAACCGTCAGCAGAAAGGGGAGGGAAATCTTTCCCAGAGCTGGATGTGCAGCTGGGAAAAACTGAGATATAAGCTGAATGACCGAAACTGTATTTCCGTGTCACTTATGGAACCCAAACGGGCGGACTGGAAGATCACAGAACAGTTTAATCTGACAGTGAAATCTGTGAGTTCCTATCAGAGTAGTTTTTCACTTCTGGTCAAGGATCTTAAACAGTATAAGAAGCAGGGATATCAGATTGTACTTCTCTCAGGATCGAGAACCAGGGCAGAGCGTCTTGCGAAGGATCTTCAGGATGAGGGATTGAGTGCCTTTTACGGAAAAGATTTTGATCATGTGCTGGAACCTGGTGTGATCATGGTTGCATATGGGCATGCCCGTCGAGGATTTGAATATCCTTTTATTAAATTTGCAGTTATCACCGAGACGGATATTTTTGGAAAAGAGCAGAAGAAGCGAAAGAAAAAGAAAGAATATAACGGAAAGCGGATTCAGGATTTCTCAGAGCTTTCTATTGGAGACTTTGTTGTTCATGAGAAGCATGGGCTGGGCATTTACCGTGGCATTGAGAAGGTTGCGGTAGATAAGGTTGCGAAGGATTATATCAAGATTGAATATCGTAATGGAAGCAATCTGTATATACTTGCCACGCAGCTTGATGCCCTGCAGAAGTATGCCGGGTCAGAAACTGCCAGACCGCCGAAGCTGAATCGGCTTGGTGGTCAGGAATGGAAAAAAACAAAATCCAGAGTTCGTGGTGCTGTTCAGAATATCGCGAAGGAACTGGTGGAGCTTTATGCGGTCCGTCAGGAAAAAGAAGGATATGTCTGTGGACCGGATACGGTATGGCAGAGGGAGTTTGAGGAGATGTTTCCTTATGAGGAAACAGAGGATCAGCTTGCTGCAATTGAGGATACCAAGAAAGATATGGAGAGCACCAAGATCATGGATCGTCTTGTATGCGGGGACGTAGGCTATGGTAAGACAGAGATTGCCCTTCGTGCGGCGTTTAAAGCCGTTCAGGAGAGCCGTCAGGTTGTCTATCTGGTACCGACTACCATTCTTGCACAGCAGGTCTATAATACCTTTGTACAGCGAATGAATGAGTTTCCGGTGCGAGTGGATCTTCTGTGCCGTTTTCGTACACCGTCCCAGCAGCAGAAGACCATTGCAGATCTGAAAAAAGGACAGGTTGACATAATCATCGGAACGCACAGAGTTTTGTCAAAAGATGTCACGTTCAAAAATCTGGGCCTTCTGATCATCGATGAAGAACAGAGATTTGGTGTTGCCCATAAAGAAAAAATCAAACAGCTCAAGAAAGATGTTGATGTACTGACACTGACGGCAACTCCGATCCCAAGAACTCTTCATATGAGCATGATCGGAATCCGCGATATGAGTGTTCTGGAAGAGCCGCCTATGGATCGTGTCCCAATTCAGACCTACGTTATGGAATATGATGAAGAAACTGTCCGGGAGGCGATCAACAGGGAACTTCGAAGAGACGGACAGGTTTATTATGTATACAACCGGGTGAATGACATTGCAGATGTGGCAGCACGTCTCTCCGAACTTATTCCAGATGCGAGAGTTGATTTTGCACATGGACAGATGAGTGAGAGAGAACTGGAGGCCGTCATGTATTCATTTATCAATGGGGAGATCGATGTGCTGGTTTCTACAACGATCATAGAGACAGGACTTGATATTTCGAATGTAAACACGATGATCATCCATGATTCGGATCGTTATGGGCTTTCGCAGCTTTATCAGCTTCGGGGAAGAATCGGACGTTCCAATCGTACTGCGTATGCATTCTTAATGTATCGCAGAAATACAATGCTTAAAGAGACAGCAGAAAAACGACTGTCAGCGATCCGAGAATACACAGATCTTGGAAGTGGATTCAAGATCGCCATGAGGGATCTTGAACTGCGTGGAGCAGGAAACCTTCTTGGCGCAGAGCAGCATGGTCATATGAATGCGGTTGGATATGATCTTTACTGCAAGATGCTCAGCGAGGCAGTAAAAGAAGCAAAAGGAATCCATACAATGGAAGATTTTGAAACAATGATCGATCTGAACATGGATGCTTTCATTCCGGATACCTATATCAGTAATGAGTATCAGAAACTGGATATTTACAAAAGAACTGCAGGCATTGAAACAACACAGGATTATGATGATATGCTGGAAGAGCTTCTAGATCGTTTTGGGGAGCTGCCGAAGGCAGTATTAAACCTTCTGACGATTGCCAGACTCAAGGCACTTGCACACAGGAGTTATGTGACAGAGATCAAGCAGACAGGAAAAGATATGAAGATCACGCTGTATGAACGTGCGAAACTGAATCCGGCAGGATTTCCGGAACTGATGCAGAAATACAGGCGGGGGCTTCAGTTTAAAAACGAGCAGGAACCGAAATTCATTCTGACTCCGGTCGGAAATATTCTGACAGCCCTCACCGATTTTCTGAATGAACTGGAAAAGCTGGTGGAAGAATAAAGTAACTGTTCACAGCAACAGAATAAATCCTGACTTAAGGGAACAGCAGGAGAAACGTGTTTATTTTGTGAAAAAACATGGTTTCTTGAGGAATATCCTTGCCCTGAAAGAGAAAAAAGTTTATACTCATACTATTAGGTTATTGCCTACAGGCAATCATGGAGGAAAATATGAAAGAAATGACAAAGAAAACAGCCGTTGTTGCTATGGCAGGTATTATGGCTGCAGGGATGCTTACCGGATGCGGTGAGAAGAAATTAGACGGAAGCAAGACGGTTGCTACAGTAGATGGAACAAAGATTCCACTGGGAGTTGTAAGTCTTTCTGTCAGAGAAGGTCAGATGCAGACAGAAGCTATGTACAGAAGTTATATGGGCGGCTCTGATTTTGATATCTGGGATACAGAAGCAGAGAAAGGCAAAACCTACGGAGAGCAGGCTGTAGAAGAATCTCTCAAGGATGTAGAGCTTATGTACATCATGAAAGCAAAGGCAGCAGACTATGATGTTGAACTGACAGATGAGGATGAGAAGGCGATTGCAGAAGTAGCAGCTTCATTTATGGAAGCAAACTCTGAGGAAACGATTGCAGATCTGGCAGTGACAGAAGATCAGGTTAAGACTTATCTGGAACTTCAGACTTACAAACAGAAGATCCATGATCCGATCATTGCAGATGTAGACAAGAATGTTTCCGATGAGGAAGCACAACAGTCTTCTTTTGAGTATGTCAGCGTCAGCACAGCGGATTTAAGTGATGATGAGATCAAAGAAAAGAAGGAAGATGCACAGAAGATCCTGGATGGCCTTAAGGCAGATCCGGATGGAGATTTTAGTGAAATCGCCAAATCTGTAGATGATTCTTATTCTTCCCTGAGCGGTACCTTTGATGCAAACGAGACCAGTGAGGATGAGGACACAGATGACGAAGATGCAGATGAGGACAGCAGTTCTTACAGCGGTACTTATCCGGAGGAAGTGATCGATGTTCTTCGGACACTCGATGATGGAGAGGTTGCCTCTGATATCATCGAGACAGATACAGCATATTATGTTGTAAAACTGAACAAGAAGGATGATGAAGAAGCGACAGAGACCAAGAAAGAAAGCATCATTTCTACAAGAGAGCAGACACTGTATACAGACACTACAGAGAAGTGGCTGGATGATGCAGACATCAAAGAAAAAAAGAAAGTTCTCAAGACTCTTAAAGTAACAGACAATCATAAATATGTTGCACCGACTGCAACACCGGCTCCTACAGAGGAAGCTGCTGAGACTGAGGAGGTTACAGAAACTCCGGAAGCAGATGCAACTGAGACTCCGGAGGTAACAGAAGCAGCAGATACCACAACAACACCGGAAGCTACGGAAGCACCTTCCTACAGTACAGATACATCTCTGACAGTCAAGGATGGAGATACTGTAAATATTGATTATGTAGGTAAGATCGACGGAACAGCTTTCGATGGCGGAAGTACTAATGGACAGGGAACAGACCTTGAGATTGGTTCCGGAAGTTATATTGATGATTTTGAAGATCAGCTCGTAGGAGCTCATCCAGGAGATGAAGTAGAAGTAACCGTAACTTTCCCGGATGATTACGGCGCAGCAGATCTTGCCGGAAAAGAAGCAGTATTTGATGTTACTGTGAATGGAATTTATGAATAAAAAACTATAAAAATCAAGCCCCGCAGCATTCGCTGCGGGGCTGTTTAAATGGAAATATGTTAAAGTTGTTCACTATTATCCTCAGAAAAACTTCCTGTCACATGAATACCATTGATTTCAACATCTCCCTCCATTGGAATGACAATACATTTACGTCCATCAATGATCTGGGTTTCAATTAATGCCGCGCGGTCTGGATCCACGTGAATGACAACATCAGGGGTCTTGATCTCTGTCCGGCGGGTGTTAGTAATGTTGGACACCATGAGAGATGCATTTTCTCCGGCTGTGGCTTCATAACACTGGTCAAAGGTTTCCATTTTTTCTTCTTCAACACCACATTCCTCGAAGAGGCGTTTCACTTCCGATTTGGTGAGCACAGCCGGTTCAGGAGAATCCTTCTGTGATTCAACCCACTCATTTAACTTCTCATGAATGTTCATGACAGTATCATAAGCACAGTCTTCCCCCAGGGTTTCCTCCACAAGGGCATTGAAGGAATCTCTTTGTCCACCGGCTGAAAGCGGAGTTTCACAGCCAAACAGTTCGTCTACAAAAGTACTGCGAAGTTTTTCTGCATTCTTGGAGTAATAGAGAAGTCCGTGGATATCTGTACTGCGGTCATTGAATACAGGGAACAGAAATCCAAGGTCAGGCATTTCTACGATCCAGTCACGGATACGATCCTCAATGTTATTGGTTTTGGCATTGTAGCAGAGCCCTGCCTTGGAAAGGTTTACAGGACAGATGCTGCACAGAATGTGATCATAAATTTCATCAGATGCGTCAAACATTTCCTGACCATCGGAGGACTTGCCGGGGATATCATATACGGCATGGATCAGGATGATGTAATAATTTTCTCCGTAATCATAAGCCTGGATGACCTTATCATAAAACTCTTCCAGAATAGAATCATCCTGGAGTTTACTTCCACGCAGACGAAGAAGAAATTCCTGAGTACCGCCTTCTTTTTCCTGTTCAAGAGGAAAGTCCATATTGATGAGGTTTTTGCCGACGGTACCGGAAAGTGTTTTTTTGAAAATTTCAAAGTATTTAAACATTTCTTCTTCAGAAAGAGAAAGAAATGCTTCTTTCAGTTTGGTTTTTTTGTTTTTTTCTCCGTCAACATAGCAGGCGCAGATGCGTG